>Ga0055584_100004345_pt1 | contig 13933 bp, 12 predicted proteins | sample OSDHelmetaG_FD_58716 | JGI IMG/M metagenome (GOLD analysis project Ga0055584, IMG submission 58716) | Pelagic marine sediment microbial communities from the LTER site Helgoland, North Sea, for post-phytoplankton bloom and carbon turnover... | ecosystem: Environmental > Aquatic > Marine >... | reverse complement strand
TTTTTTGGGTGATAATTATAAACAATTATAGAGAGAAGCCGTCATAGCACTCCCGTTGAAATTATCTTTATAGAGAATAAATATTAATTAACTAACCCTATTAAAGTAAGTACAGCAATGAACGCTAATACTAACAAAAGGTTACGTTTAGCTAAACGCACCAGTAAACAAGGTTCCGCGGTACAGTCATCGTTATCAAGCATGATGTCTTCAGATTTTTCAGCTACGTCAATTAGAATTTCATGTGCTGGTTTTTTCGCATCAAATAAATCTTCTAACCACATAGGAAAGGCTTTTGAAAAATGGCCAACAAACATATAGCCAAATGAAGTAAATCGTACTGGTAGCCAATCAAGATAGAAAAGTATGTTTTGATAAGTATTACTATTACTTTGTGGTAGATAATCGACAGTTTCTTCTTGGGATGTACTTAAATCGTGATCTGCTGACGCTTGATGTGCCATTATTTCTTGCGCTGTTTCGGCTTGAACCACGCCATCACTGTTATTATTATCTAATGTTGTATCTAAAGCTTTTTTATTTTGTTGTTCTACTATGCTTGTTAATAAACGATAAAATACAGCACCAACGGCACCAAACATAATAAAAAACAGCATGATGGCGATATAATAGCGATAATTTAACCAAATAAGTGCTTGACCAAAGCTCATTGAAGGAAGGTTTTTATCTTGTAGTAATTGTTGATGGTGTAATTCAGCAGTGGTTGTATCACCGTTAAAAGCGGCATGTAAATATTGTTTATAGCTTTTTCTGATCGTGACACAGCCAATCGTGACGATAAGAATTAAAGTAGAAATAATTAAATGTAATAAACCATTACCAACAACGGACAAAACACAATAAACAAGCACAACGGGACACACTATAAAAAGTGCATGGCTAAGATTATTATTGTTAAATTTTGTGATAAAAGTATTTTTGTAGAAAAAATCCACATATTTTTGATAATAATAATCAAAGCACCAAACAGAAGACGAAAGTGATTTTTCTGCCATTAATGCAATTAGTAAACTTAATAGACTCATAGGTAACCTTATTTATAAAGACAGTTAATAAAGATAATTTTCTATTTGTTAGTAAAAATTTTAATTTTCAAATAGAAAGTAGAACGAATTATTCGCTAACTTTTACGCTTTGTAAACACTGATAAAAATAAGGCCAATTAAATGCGGGGCCAGGGTCTGTTTTTCTACCTTTGGCAATATCACAATGACCAACAATATTTTTATCATTAATAAGAGGATAGCTTTTTTGGATACTCATCGTTAGTGCTGCTAATGTAGTATATTGTACTTCTTCATAAGGAATATCATCAGTTCCTTCAAGTTCAATACCAATTGAAAAATCATTACATTTGTCAATACCATTAAACGTAGATACACCCGCATGCCAAGCTTTATCATTAAAAGACACATATTGAATAATAGTGCCGTTTCGCTTAATTAAGCAATGAGCAGAAACTTCTAATTGGGCAATATCAGCAAAACTAGAGTGAGCATTAGCATCTAGTCGACCTAAAAATAGATCCGTTATATGGCTATTACCAAATTCACCAGCGGGTAACGAAATATTGTGAACGACTAATAAAGAAATCTTATCGTTTTCACATCTAGGGGTGAAAAAACTTGAGACTTGCTTCTCAACAGACGATAGCCAACCATTGCTTATGGTGAAACTCGGAAGTAAATTATTACGTTTTATCACTTTTTTCTGCTTGCTTAACGACATACAATAACTTTTATTTTTTATGTTTATTTAAGAATTTCTTATTATGACTGAAGATGACTCAACAAACAAAATTGGTAAACTATTTGTTTGGTTTGCATGGATTATCGCATTAGCATTATTAATGTATTTTTTTCAAGGTGTACTTGATAAACAATATAACCCTAACAGCCAACCGCAAATAAGCTTAAATAATTCAGGGCAAGCCGAAGTGGTTTTGCAACAAAATAGACAAGGGCACTATGTTACATTAGGCACTATTAATGGTACATCAGTGACTTTTTTACTCGATACTGGTGCCACTCAAGTGTCAATTCCCGCTCATATTGCTGATGAATTAAATTTAAAAAGTTTCGGTAATTATCCAGTCCAAACAGCGAATGGCACGGTAACTGTTTATAAAACTCAAATAGATCAACTTAGCATTGGGAATATTTTCCTATATAATGTTGCTGCGCATATCAATCCCGGTATGAAAAGTGATGCCATTTTATTAGGGATGAGTGCTTTAAAAGAAGTCGAATTTAGCCAAAAAGGCAAACAACTAACCTTACGTGAATACCCTTAACAGGAACGATAAATGCTTACTTCAGCGCTTAGTAAAGAGAAAGAAAAACTACAAAACGATATTACGGCAACCGTTACATGGGCACTTAAAGAAGACTTAGGCGTATTTAATGAACAAGCGCCGAGTGTCGATCAAGATATTACTGCCATGCTAATTCCACAAAATGAACAAGCCGTTGCCACCGTGATTACGCGTGAAGATTGTGTCGTGTGTGGTGTCGCTTGGGTAAACGAAGTGTTTGCACAGTTAGATTTATCACAAACAGATATGGCCAGTACCAAAATAACGTGGTTTGTAAGTGACGGCGAAATGGTTAAAGCGAATACCACATTATTTGAACTCGAAGGTAATGCACGTACTTTATTAACGGGTGAACGTACTGCGTTGAATTTTTTACAAACGTTATCGGGCACTGCCACATTAACAAATCAATATGTACAAGAGTTAGCCGGTTCAAATACTAAATTATTAGATACGCGAAAAACGCTACCAGGTTTACGCAGCGCACAAAAGTATGCTGTGCTTTGTGGTGGTGGTGTTAATCATAGAATTGGCTTATTTGACGCCTTTTTAATTAAAGAAAATCATATTGCAGCCTGTGGTGGTATTGCTCAAGCGGTTGCTACTGCAAAACAAAACCATAGTGATAAAACAGTCGAAGTTGAAGTAGAATCTATGGACGAATTACAACAAGCACTGACCGCAGGCGCTGATATTATTATGTTAGATAATTTTACACCTGTGATGATTGAGCAAGCGGTTACAGCAACACGTGGCAAAGCTAAATTAGAAGTTTCAGGTAATATGACCATTGAGATTTTGCAAGAGTATACAAAAGCGGGTGTTGATTTTATATCGAGTGGCGCATTAACTAAGCATGTAAATGCCGTTGATTTATCAATGCGGTTTAAATAGAAAAGTGGCGGTGTTATCTTAAAAAACTCTTGCCACTTTGAATATCTGTTCGCCTGTATGAGATTCCGTATTCAGTGACCAACGGAATGACTTGGCTGGTGGTTTAAAATCAGTTTACTTTAATTTATTGACAAATGTTTGTCTAAATTTAGCTAATTTAGGTGACACCACTGCCTGACAATATTGATTTTCAGGGTTATTTTTAAAATAATCTTGATGATACCCTTCGCCAGAATAAAATATTTGTTCAGCAGAAATTTCCGTAACAATCGCTTGGTTAAACATTTCAGCATCTGTCATTTCTTCAATGATTTTTTCTGCTATCTTTTTCTGGGATTGATCATGATAAAAAATAGCAGAGCGATATTGCGTACCAATATCATTACCTTGGCGATTTAATTGCGTAGGATCATGTAAGGTAAAAAATATCTCTAATATTTCTTGATAGCTAATAATAGCGGGATCAAAACTAAGTTGTACAACCTCAGCATGGCCAGTTTTACCTGTACAAATGTCTTCATATGTCGGGGTTGTTGTTTGTCCGCCCATATAACCTGATATAGCAGCATTTACTCCTTTCACCTGAGAAAAAGCGCCTTCTATACACCAAAAGCAACCTCCTGCTAAAGTAGCAAAGGCTTGGTTATTGATATTCGTATTAATTGTTTTTGTCATATTTCTCTACTGATTTGTTTTGGCGTAACTATTTCTTCATCACAGCACCTTGAATTGAAATCGCGCAAGCACGCTGAAACCTGCATCTTGAATGATAACGGATATATATTACCGTAATAAATATTGCAGTGAAATAGCGTCAAGTTAACATTTATAAGCATTTTCATTTAAAGTGAGGAATTTCAGTGGGCATTAAAAGCCTTTAGGTAAGATAAAGGCTGTCATCTTCGTGTCATAATTCGGTAGCATTGCTGTCATAAATACTTGTTAATCTGCAGATGATTTTAGTTTAGCCCCCTCTTAACTTTAAAAGTCTCATATACATATGAAAAAATTACATCGTGTAAGCGGTAAGCTTATTGTTTTATCTTTGGTGCCACTTATCCTATTTAGCATCATTATTTTTACTTGTATTAAAATATCAACAGATCGCCACCTATATGCACAACAACAACTTGAAAAAAGATTAAGTCAAACACAAAGTCTTAATTTAATTATTAGAACTTTTACTTCGAATATAATTGATACTGCACATAAATCCCGAAGTGGTATGGAATTATGGGGTGATGCGGAAAAAAAAGTGAGTGATGGAAAAATAATAATTATTGAACAATGGCAAGCTTTTCAACAGGGTAATCTATCAGCGCACGAAAAAGCGTTAGTACTCAAAACACAGCCACTGTACGAAAAAAGCATCGCTTCAATTGATGTAATCTCAGGATTAATCGAAGAAGAATCCTCTTATGGCATGGGAAATTATGTTGATTTAAAACTGTATAGCGCATTAGAACCGTTTTTAGCTAAATTGGATCAATTAGTATTATTGCAAAAAAAATTAGCGCATGAAGATAGCTTAGAAAGTAATAAAGTCACCGAACAAACTAACCAAATAATCATCATCACAGTAAGTATTCTTGCTATGTTAATATTACTGATGGGATGGTCAATATTTCACTCCATTAGAAATCCTTTAAAGCATCTACACAGAACGATTATTAATGTTGAAAAAGAGTCTAACTTATCGTTACGAGTTGATTTAAAAAACAAAGATGAACTAGGTGAAATAGGGCAAAGTTTTAACCTGATGATGGATAGAATTGTCTACTTTGTAAATACATTAGCAACTATTGAAACCACCTTAGATTCAGCGTCTGAAAACACCATACTTGCTTGCCAAAAAGCACAGGAACAAGTGATTAGCACACAAAATGAACTATCCAATGCCAATGTTTCTATTGAACAAATGACAAAAGCCGTTGAAATTACGCAAGCGCATACTGAAAACACAATAACAGTGAGTAGAGAAGCCGATAAACACGCAACAGATAACTTTAAAGTAGTAGAACAGTCTTCTTTGCAAATAAAAGAACTCGCTGAAGCGATAGGGCATTCTACGGAGCAAATGGACGCTTTAAGAGAGCATGGTCAGCAAATTAACGCGGTACTGACTGTAATAAAAGCTGTTGCGGAACAAACTAATTTATTAGCGTTAAACGCTGCAATTGAAGCAGCACGTGCTGGAGAACAAGGTCGTGGTTTTGCTGTTGTTGCCGATGAAGTACGATCACTGGCTCAACGCACTCAAGAATCAACTGGCGAAATTGAAACCGTTATCGCCAATATCAGAAAAGCCACTGATGAAGCGGCAAATCAAATGAGAAAAAACGAAAGTTTTGCCAATGACGGTGCACAAATGATCAAAAATACAGAGGCTAATTTACAAATAATCACTCACTCTTTTACCGAAATTATTAGTAAAAATGAAGAGGTAAGCCAGAATCAAAGTGAGCAACTGCAAGCAGTTAAAGCAGTAAAAAATATGATGGGTAGTATTTATTTATTATCGGATAAAAGCACAGATAATACTGTTAATGTATTAGAAAATGCCAGATTAGTTGAAAACTTAAGTTTAGAGTTAAAAGAAGCCTTAACACAGTTCCGCTATTAAAAAACAATAACGTTAACACGACCAATATTGATGTCTAAGGATAGGCTTTTCGTTATAAACTATGAGAAAAATCAATGCAATCAATCAAATATATTATATCAAATAAGCTTATTACGACTGTTTTTCAGCCAATTTTTGATGTTGAAAACGAAATAATTGTTGGTTATGAAGCATTAACGCGAGGCCCCCAAAATACAGATCTTTATTCTCCTGAAGTTTTATTTTTAAAGGCACAAGAAGAAAATTTATTATCTGATCTTGAATTATTGTGCAGAGCAAATGCTATAACACGTTTTGTGGAGTTAAAATTAGCAGGCAAACTTTTTATTAATATTTGTTTGAATGTCATGCTTAATAAAGATCACCCTTATGGTGAAACAATTAAACTCGTAGAATGTGCTGGTTTATCCCCACAACAAGTGGTGATTGAAATTAGTGAAAAATCGCCATTTCCCAACAATGATATTTTACTAAGAGCATTAAACAAATATAGAAATTTTGGTTTTGATATTGCGATTGATGATGTCGGTGCTGGTTATTCTGGCTTAAAACAGTGGAGTTACTTGCGTCCAGATATTGTTAAAATAGACAGATACTTTATTGATAATTGTGATAAAGATGTGATGAAAAGAGAGTTTTTAAAAATTCTCTTTGAACTAGGTCGAATATCGAACGCTCATATTATTGCAGAAGGTATCGAAACAAAAGCTGAATTTGAAATGTTACGTGAATTAGGAATGCGTTATAGCCAAGGATTTTTTCTTGCAAAACCCCATGAAAATCCAATCAGAACCTTTCCCATTCTTGATGTGTGTTCTTCGGTTGAGCACACCTCAGAAATTGAGACTATTGCGTCACTTGTCACAACGACCATAACAGTCGAACATAACCAGAGTGTTAACTTTGTTTATGATATTTTTACTCAAAACCTAAATATTCATGCGATTCCTGTACTACAAGAAGGTAAACCTTTAGGCATGATATTTCGTCATCAATTAATGGAATCTTATTCTGATATTTATGGTAGAGCGCTTTTTTCTAAAAAAGCTGCTGTAGAAATTATGTCTAATTCACCGATGATAATTGTACACTCTATGCCTTTAGAACAAGTTAGTGCATTACTAACCGCTAGGGCAAATTCAGAGTTTACTCAACCTTCTATTATTACAGAAAATGGTCTTTATATTGGTGTTGTCTCACCAAGAGATCTACTCAGAAGTATCACTGAATCAAAATTAGAACAAGCTCGCTATGCCAATCCACTAACAGGGTTACCAGGTAATGTAGTGATAGAAAAAGAAATAGATTACATGCTAAATAAGAAGAAACCCTTTAATTTAGCGTATGTCGACCTTAATCATTTTAAACCATTTAATGATATTTATGGCTATGCAAAAGGCGATTTATTACTGAAAACGTTAGCAAATTGCATTATGCTTAATACCAATAACAAGCACTGTTTTGTTGGTCATATTGGTGGTGATGACTTCATTATTATGTTTAAAAGTAATGAGGTTGAAAAGATTTGCCGAAAAATATTAGATGATTTTGCTAAGCACAGTTTGTCATTTATTACCACTGAACATCAAAAGCAACAGGGTTATAATGCATTAGATCGTCGAGGTAATAAAATATTTCATCCTTTAGTTAGTTTAGCTATCGGTGTTATTCAACCTGATACCACCTGTTATAATTCATATCATCAAATTGCAGACTTAGCGTCGAAAGCAAAATCAGAAGCAAAAAAGCTAACGGGAAATAGTTTGTTTATTTGTCGCAGGAAAAATTAGGGTCAGTTGATCTTGCAATAGGAACAAAATTTAACCGCGAAAGGTCAACAGACCCTAGGAGACGCGGTGCACCTTTCCATCATTCTGCTCACATTATCGTTATTCTAAGCTTGACTCCGAATCTCATGATGTATGGGCTAGTACCAAGTCTACTCAAATATTACACTGTTTTTTAATGTAGTCTGTTACATCGATCAAAAAATAAAGATAATATAGTTGTCATCGTTATTATCTTTATTTTACCCAACAGAGCTTTAATAGCCTTATATTATTCATCACTTATGTCATTATTTTCTAAAATTAATCATTTTTCAGTAGGCGTCAAATCAACCAACCCTATTCAAATGGTACTCGTTTTACGTAGTATCGCGATTGTTATTCAATTGTTATTGATATTATTTGTTAATTTAATTTTAAATTATCAACTCCCGTGGACACCTTTATTTGCCGTTATTGCATTAGAGCTTGGCTATACTTTTGTCAGTTTTATTTATTATCAAAAAAAATTACACATTAGCCAGTCGGCTTTGTTAACACAAATCTGTGCAGACATACTGTTTATGTCGTTGTTATTATTTTTTAGTGGTGGAGCCACGAATGCTTTTGTCTCATTATTATTGATTCCTATCGCCATTGCTGCAGTGACACTACCACCAACGTTACTTGCCTTAGTGGCTTTGTTAGCGATTGTATCTTATAGCATTTTATTATGGTTTTTACCGATGAGCGTAATGCATGGCAATATGGAAGGGCACTTTATTGGTATGGGCATTAACTTTTTATTTTCTGCCTTAGTCGTTGCGATAGTGGTGGGAAATATGGCGCGCAATATTCATCAACAAGCATTAGCAATTGCGGCTTACCGAGAAAACTTATTAAAACAAGATCAAGTTACCTCGCTGGGCGTAGCATCAGCACAGGTCACGCATCAATTAGCTACGCCTATTACAACAGTACAATTATTAGCTGATGAATTAAGTGATGATCTCCCTAATAATAGTATTGTTCACGATATGCAAAGCCAACTAAAGCGATGTAGTGATAGTTTAGATACTTTTAGAGCCATGGTTTTCTCTATTACAGAGAAAATTAGCACGGTGAAAACGGTTGATACACTATTAAATGAGATATTAGAAAATTTACGAATAAACTCACCTGATATTAATATTGAGTTAATAAAAAAACATCAAAAAGGGGTTACTATCATGGCTGATGCAGCATTATTACCCGCGATACTAAACCTCATTAATAACGCAATTCGAGCAAGTAAAATAAATGATTCCAATTACATTACACTGACCAGTCAAGTAGACGGTGGCAATTGGCAATTTATTATTAGAGATTATGGCATTGGCTTTACATTAGAAAAATTAAAACAACTGGGTATAAAGCCTGTGACTAGTGAGCAAGGATTAGGCATGGCTGTTTTTCTAAGTCACGCAAGCTTAGAACGTCTTGGCGGTAAATTAGTCTTAACAAATCATCACCAAGGTGGTGCCTTAGTTACCTTAACATTACCTACACAAGCATGCTAAATTCACTTGCCACGTATTAAAAGAGTTATGTACTTTACAAACAGATGAAAAAAATGACCAAAGAATTATTATTCGTCGAAGACGACACAATCTTTGCTAATACACTTATGCGACGATTAACAAAACATGGTTTTAATTGCCAACATGTAGAGAGCAATTCCGCGGCATTGTTAGCTTGTCGTCGACATGAGCCAAATTATATTCTACTTGATATGAAGCTGGCGCAAGAAACGACATTAGGCATTATTAGCCCTTTACGAAAGTTAGTGCCGCACAGTCGAATTATTCTACTTACAGGCTTTGCGAGTATTGCCACAGCCGTAGAGGCCATTAAATTAGGTGCTGATGATTACTTATCTAAACCGTTAGACACACAAACCTTATTGGCGGCTCTCAACGAGAGTATAGCGTCATCCATCGTAACTGATACCGAAATAGACGGTGAAACCCTGTCAACTGATCAAGTAGAATGGCAACATATTCAGCAAGTGTTAAAAGCGAATAATGGTAATGTTTCTGCAACAGCTCGCCAGTTATCTATGCACCGACGAACTTTACAACGTAAATTGCAAAAAAAGCCACCAACAGAAACATTAAAAAGTTAGTTGCTCATTAAAGTGTTGTTAAAAGTTATAAGCAATATGTTGATGAAAACGAATAATGATTTCATCTTTGCTTGGTTCCATTTTTAATTCAGTCGACATTAACTGTAACGTGTTCTCTATTTGATTTAAAAACCCGCCAAAGCCATGCTCTGTTTTATTTTTATCTGTCGCGACAAAGATCAGCTGCACATTATCAACTAACTCATTTGCATCCCATTTACTGACAATACCGCAAGGATTTTGCTCAGGGTTATAACCAAGCATTTGCAACTCACCAATACGAGAAACAATATCGTGAATGCTATAGCGCACAATAGGCACCAATCCGTTAGCAATTAAAGCACCATTATTTAGGTTGAAGTGGGTCGATGCATGCGTAAAAGTGTCAGCTAAATAAGTATAAAGTGGATTATATGGATCGCTTGATGTTGGATCAATATCCACCATATTAAGTAGTCGGTTAGCGATAGGAATATTCACAATGGCATAAGTCATGGCAGAATGATATTCAGGTAACTCTAACCCTTGACTAGCATAACGATTACAAATAGGGCGTAATTTATGCGCTTGAGTCGTTAATGAATTATCTTCATTATTCGGCTTATTTTTAGCAAATAAATCATAAGTAATATGTTGATGATCGCGTAACCTAATACTACTTTTATCTAAAGACAATTCCTGAGCATAGTTGAGTACTAATTGAGAAATTGTTGTATGAAAATTTGCTGAATTTTCTCTAATTTTTTGGCCTGAAGTTAAAAAAAGTAATGATATTTTTTTAGCGCGTTTGTTAGCATCAAAAAATGTTTTTTGTAACTGATGACTTTCAGGATTATAGTAAAATAAAATTTGTTGATTGGTTTGCCATTGATGCATTTCTTGACCAAACCTAACGCGTGCCATTTTATCATTAGCAATAAACTGGCAATTATCTACCCCAAATACATCGGTTAAATCGAATAATATTTTTGCGAGAGTTTGATAAAAAGTATAGAAATTTTCTTTTTCCTTTTCCGCTTGAAAAGCGGCTTTTGAAAAACGTTGTATAAGATCATCTGTAATCGAAAATTCAGCTAAAATGTATTGGTTATCTCGCGCATTATTAGGAATATAGCTTTTCTGAGCTGCATTGCGTTTTCTAATAATCGACATAGTATTTCCTTATTCCTTAGGAAGTTAAATAATGTTGCTAAGTGTAGAGCTATTCAATGACATTTTTATGTCGCTTAGATGGCAAATAAAAGACAATAAGCGTAAATTTTTTTATTATGCATGATAATTAAATTTAGTCGGGCTATATTAGCGATAAATACACCTTCAATGTAAGTCTGTTGATCTTTCATAACAATAATCAGCAAAGTACAACAGACCCTAATGTTAGCGAAAAGAATATGAGCTTCAGTCACGACCAAATTATTACCACCATTAATATGAAAATGCCTTTTGGCAAGTACGCAGGAAGAAAGTTATTATATTTACCAGAGCCTTACTTAGTCTGGTTTCATTCAAAGGGTTTCCCAGAAGGGAAGCTTGGTGAGCAGCTAGCTTTCATTTACGAAATAAAATTAAATGGCCTAGAAAGTGTTTTTGAGCCAATGATCCAATAATTTAATCTAGCTTGTATTTTTCTTTTATGGCTTTAATGACTGTTATGCGTTCATTTGCCATTGCTTCTTTTATTGCAATGCCTTGTAACCCTAAAGCAACAAAACTTTTAGCCGTTACTGATAATGCTGCTAGCATTGCCTCTTTTAGATATTGTTCTTGAGGGTAAGGGCGGTCTTCAAAATTTAAACGGCCTAAAAAGTCACTTTTACACGCAATTAAAAAATCATCAAATTCATCCGGCTTTCGCCAGACATCAAGTTGATCAAATATGCGCAATAAAGTGCTTTCTTTTAATTGAAAAGCTTTATGACAATGTAAATGATGCTCGCAAACCTTTAATGCTAACTGTTTATAGTACACAGGTACCCTAAGCTGTTTTGCAATTTTTTCGACTAACGGCAATCCCGCTTTTTCATGGCCTCGATGGCTAGGCCAAAGCGAATTTTCTGTTAACCCTTTACCTAGATCATGACATAACGCAGCAAAACGTATCGCTGTTTTATTCTTATGATCTTTGGTTAATAAAACCGCTTGTTCTAGTACCATCATGGTATGAACACCACTGCAAATTTCAGGGTGCCATTTCACTGGGTTAGGTATACCCCATAAATTATCAAGATCAGGCCACAATTCACTTAATGCGTTAGATTCACGTAATACTTTAAAAAATACTTCGGGATGCTCTTCAGCTAAGCTACGTTGCATCTCTTGCCAAACACGTTCTGCAGATAAACTCTTAAGCTCACCGCTTTCACTAATTTTTTGCATTAAACACATGGTTTCATCAGCAATAGTAAAGCCCATATCATGATAACGAGCAGCAAAACGAGCCACACGTAGCACTCTTAACGGATCTTCAATAAAAGCATCACTTACATGACGTAATATTCTATTATCGAGATCTTGTTGGCCATTGTAGGGATCAATAATTTCACCCTGTTGATTCTGTGCCATGGCATTTACGGTGAGATCTCGTCGTACTAAATCTTGCTCAATAGTGACATCCGGCTCGGCATAACAAGCAAACCCTGTATAACCTTGTCCTTGCTTACGTTCTGTGCGGGCAAGTGCATACTCATCTTTAGTGGTCGGATGTAAAAAAACAGGAAAGTCTTTACCTACCTGGTGAAAACCAAGAGATAGCATTTTTTCAACGGTAGTTCCAACAACTAAATAGTCGTGATCTTTAATCGGTCTATTTAATAATGTATCGCGTACAGCACCACCTACAAGATAAACATCAAGTGTTGAAATGTTTGGAATATTGGAACACGTAGTCAAAAAATAGCCCCTGTCAGTAGTGCATAACGTTTTTCAAGTTTACCATAATATCCGTTTGTTAAAAGGATAGCTTTATTTAGCGCTATAGTTTTGTTCAGCTCTATAGCTTTTTTAGTTGCTGAGCTTTATCATGATCATCATTAATAGTTTTCTTCCCTAAATAGCAGCAACGTTTATGTACACAAATTTCTTTTCGTTAACTGAATTACCTTTCTCTATTGCACCTAACCCAAAATACTTATTTATGAGCGACAGGCATCGCGAAGCACTAACACATTTAAGCCAGGGATTAGGCGGGGCAGGTGCCAGTGATAATGGAGGTTTTGTATTACTTACAGGGGAGGTAGGGACAGGAAAAACAACGGTGAGTCGTTGTTTAATGGATGATTTACCAGAAGGTACACAGTTGGCTTTTATTTTAAATCCAACCCTATCAAGCCAAGAATTATTAGCAACAATTTGTGATCAATTAAAAATTCGTTATCGTAAAACGGGCGCTACTTTAAAAACCTTAACAGATAAAATATCTGAAAAATTATTAAAGAATCATACTAATAATATTAATACAATACTCATTATTGATGAAGCACAACATTTAGAAGCGCAAGTGTTAGAACAATTGCGTTTACTGACCAATTTAGAAACGAATACTAAAAAATTGTTACAAGTTATTCTCATTGGCCAACCCGAATTACAACAGCTATTAAAACGTCGCGACTTACGACAATTAGCGCAGCGCATTACGGCTAGATATCACCTCCTACCATTAAATCCACAAGAACTAGCGGCGTATATTAAACACAGATTATCAGTAGCCGATTGCCATAGAGCACTTTTTGACAAAGGAGCAATAGCGACTATCCATAAACTCTCTCAAGGCATACCAAGGTTGATTAATTTGCTGTGTCATAGTGCATTAATGGAAGCTTATAACACTAATAATGCAGTCGTTGATAAAAAAATCGTTTTAAAAGCGGCTAGCCATGCATTAGGTGATGATTTTGAGCAATTACCTTGGTGGAAAAACAAAAATGCTCAACTCGCATTAGCTGCTAGCCTATTCGCTTGTGTATTAATGATGGGCTTTTGGTTAGGGCAAACGAAAAATGCAACCCCTGATAATACTATAACGGTAGCACCTCAAGATAAGTTATTGGAGCAGAATGAACCAACAAAAGTACAACAAAAAAATGAAGCTGTTATCGAAAATAAAGTACCTGAAAAAGTGATACCCGAAAAATCGACAACAGAAAAATCGACAA
>Ga0055584_100004344_pt1 | contig 13934 bp, 13 predicted proteins | sample OSDHelmetaG_FD_58716 | JGI IMG/M metagenome (GOLD analysis project Ga0055584, IMG submission 58716) | Pelagic marine sediment microbial communities from the LTER site Helgoland, North Sea, for post-phytoplankton bloom and carbon turnover... | ecosystem: Environmental > Aquatic > Marine >... | reverse complement strand
ATCGCCAACCGCAACGGCGACTGGCGCCTGATCAGCCGCAACCCGTTCAATATTCGGAGGCCGTAGATTTATTTTGGCCGGGAAAACCGGGACCAAAACCAGTCAACGGCGATTGAATTCGACATCCGGTCACCGGAATTCCATCGCAGCATAACTTAAACCAAACAGCCACCGGCAATACCGGGGCGGTTCATAGGAGCATTTTCAGCTCGCTAAAGCGCAGAATTCAGTCTCATGTTTGACACGTTAACAACCAAGACAGCACTATCGAGGGAATAACTAACCTCGATCGACCATAGCTATAGTGTCAGGGGAGATATGATGATCCGGAAGACCTTAGCTGCGTCACTTATGTTTGGTATGTTGGCTGTTTCAGTGAATGCCAAAGCGGCGGAGACGCGTGGTCTTTCAGTGCAACTCCGAGCATCGGAAGCGACAGACGCGCCTATCATCGAGACGGTTGAGCTTTATTCCAAATCCTATGCGCTGGTGATAGGGAACGATAACTACACCGGTGATTGGCCGCGATTAGGTAAGGCCATTGAAGATGCTCGAAACGTCTCCAAGGCGCTCAAAGAGGCCGGGTTTGAAGTCACGCTCAAAACAAACCTCAAGTCGGATCAATTGGAAGATGCATTCAGCGAGTTCTTCATCGAGAAGGGAAACGATCCTGATGCGCGGCTGCTTGTTTGGTTCGCTGGTCACGGTCATACGGACCGACAAGGCGAAGGGTATCTCATACCGGTTGATGGAGCGTTGGAACGCAATCGAAAACAATTCTTGCGAACCGCTATATCACTCCGGGATTTCGGAAAGTTCGTTCGATACGCCCAATCGAAACATGTATTCACGATCTTCGATAGCTGTTTCTCGGGAACCATCTTTAATGTGGCCCGCGCGGCACCACCGCCGCAGATTACGCGGATCACTACGAAGCCAGTGCGCCAGTTCCTCACCTCCGGGGATGCAGGACAAACAGTCTCCGACGACGGTACGTTCGCTAAGCTCTTCATCGAGGCATTGAAGGGAGAGCGCCGTGCAGATGGCAATGGTGACGGTTACCTGACCGCGAGCGAGATGGGCGCTTTCCTAGATGGTAAGATGTCGAACTATACCGGGAACAGACAGACACCACGCTATGGGAAACTGAGGTCACCTGAGTTCGACAAGGGCGACTTTGTTTTCCAGTTGGCGTCGGTGGGGCCGAAGCGTGTTGTGGAGCGTTCGAGTGAGGGTCAGGATAAGGAAACAGTGTTTTGGCAGTCGATAGAGGACAGCTCTGACCGGGCGATGTTTTCTGAATACCTCAAACAGTACCCGAATGGTTCGTTCTCAGGTTTGGCCCGGCTAAAGCTTAAACGATTGCAACAAACGAAGAGGGCGTCGTTATCGCCACCGTCCTTTGTTGTAAAGGGTCTGGATGAGACACTTGTGGCGCTGCGGACTGCGAATGTGCGGGAACTGCCGACGGCATCTTCCTCGAAGGTGACGACCCTCGAAGTGGGCTCTGCTGTCGAGGTGACGGGTAAGACACAGTTTGAGGGCAAAGTTTGGTACCGTGTCGCGGTAGCGGACCGCACCGCCTATGTGTTTGGCGCGTTGCTAGGGGAAAAAGCGAAACCAGTCGTATCGCGCCCGCCAAGGGTGGAGGCGCGTCCAAAGGAGACTCCGGCACCAAGAGATGACCCCTTACATCAAAGTCTGTGGGATGAACTGGCTAAACAATATAGTTCTTATCCCTTGTTGTACTGGAATCAAACAGGCGGCAGGATTTCGCTTAAAGGAATTTTGAGTGTTACAGAATGGCGGGAAAAGTATCCAACTGATTATAAAGAAACGATTGATGGGTTTTTGGAAAAACTGGATTTAACAATCCAAATTCGCAGTGGTGGCTCGAAGGTTGTTGTCTACACCCATTACAAACATGGAAGAATCGAGCTGATTATTCCTCCTCCTACTCTCAATGAAACCACATCGCAGAGGGTAGATCGATACGTGGCCGTCTTGAGTGAGATCTACTCGAGCATCTTTATATCAGAAACCGATAAAAATACGGACGTTGTGAAAAACGGGGAACTTCGAGCCGTTGCAGCATATGTCTTAGCTCAACCTGAGTTCGCCCCAGATCGTATAAGGTGATGTCTGTGCTCGGTCGAGCAGGGTGTCTCAGTTGGGTCAGACTCGGACTTAACCAATCTCGGTAAATTCTGTCTGCTTCTGGAGCAGAAGCGGACTGCTTTCTTTCGGTGCCCGTTTATGAGTCCATGACCTAGCTAAAAGAACCTGCCAGTGGCAATTAGATTCCACCAGGTCAGGTTCACCGTTAAGCTCTGATGCGTTTGACTATGATTGGCTGTCCCTCACACCTAACCAAATTATCACGCCGTTGGTTCGCGTCATTATATGTCAACGGGCCGGCCACATCGGATCGCTATGCCCGACCGGTACGGAGGGACGGGCCCAGCGGGCCGGGGTTTCGGAGAATTGCACGACCGGCGCCAGATGGGTTAGGCGTCCCATCGGGGTCTCCGTCACCATCGACCACTTCTCGATCTCCGCTGGGTCGAAGTCCGCCGCCACGCCGTCGAGGTCGGACATCGCGATCTCACCCTGCGCTTGCAACCAATGCCCCACCTGAGCCAACGACGTCCTCACCAACCAGGAGCCGCCCTCCTCGGCGCGTTTGCGGAGCGCCACCATTGCGCCGAACGCCATCAGATTGCCGGTCAGGTAGTCGATGGCGGAGACCGGATAGAATTTCGGTGCGCCGTCTGCGCCGGGGAAGAGCTCGCCTTGGCGCGCGGCGATGCCGCTGACCACCTGGACCGCGGTGTCGAACCCGCGCCGCGACGCCCACGGCCCCTCATGGCCGAACGCGCAGAGCGAGACACAGATAATGCCGGGGCGGAGTTCCGCGAGTTCGCCCGGCGAGAGGCCGCGACCGGCGAGCGTTCCCGGCCGGTATCCTTGGGAAAAGATGTCGCAATCGCGCACCAGATCGCGCATGATTCCGAGATTTTTCTCCTCGCGGAGATCGAGATGGGCCGAGAGTTTGCCGAGGCCGGTGTCGTATTCCTGGTAGGTGATGAACGGCAGATGCGGGGCGCTGATCCGCAAAACATCGGCGCCTTGCTCGGCCAAATTGCGCGCGCAGGTCGGCCCGGCCAAGACACGCGTCAGGTCCAGCACCCGGATGTCGGACAGCGGACGTTCGCCCTCCGGCAGGGCTTCGGGCGGACTGTCGCCGATTTTCACGATCTCCATCAACGGCAGCGCTGCGACCGCGCGGCCTTGCGGATGCTCGGCCCATTCGGCGGCGCTGCGGACCATGCCGCCGGCCCCGCCGGCCGCGATGATCGCTTCCTCGAGCTCGAGCGCGTCCCATTTGGCGACCGCTTCCGTGACCGCCCGCTTATCCTCGGGCGTGCCGACAACTTTCAGCGCCGCTGCCCGGTGGTGGGGGAAATTACAGTGCAGGTAGCTCCACCGGCCCTCCTTGGCGGGGTAGATCCCCATGACGGGATTCGCTTCGTTACTGACCTTGGCACCGTCCAGGCGCAGATAGTTCGTGCTGCGCAGGGACGCGGTGGCATGACCGGTGTCGATGCTCAGGTTCTGGCGCCTGCCGGTGCGCAGTTCCCACAAGTCCGAAACCGCCAGCCCGACCGCAGCAAGCGTTGCCGCCCCTGTCTCGGTTACTTTGAACGGCGTCGGTAAAATCGGATCCAGAGCGCCGATAGATTCGACCTCACCCACGCGTTCCGGTGACCAACCCGCGAAGGGTAAGAGGGCTTGCAACGCGGCGTTTTTCATCATTCGGTTTCCCTGTTTGCTTCGATTAGGACCCTATCACCCCGCGCCGCCGAAAGGAATTTCCGGCGACGAACCGCGATTACCGCCATGTCACCGCAATTCATCAGCGGATTTATGCCGGAATCGTCTCGGCGAACTCAGGCATCGCATTGGCTTTTTTCGAGAGTGCTTCCAGTTTAGGGCAGTCCAATGCAGGCGTTGTCGAGGGCCGGTTCTTGGCGATAAAATCCCAAAAACAAACCACGGAAACATCCGCTTGGGTCAACTTCTCGCCGGTCATCCAAGGCCCCTTCATCATCCCGTCGAGGGCCTGAGCACCGTCCTTGGATTGCTCGTACATGCGATCGACCCACGGCCGGTAGACCATTTCGGGTGGGCGTTTGGCGTTTATGCCCTCTTCGTAATAACTGTTGATCGATTTCTCGACCGCCCCTGCCGCAATGCCGATCAGGTTCATCACCTCCGTCCGCTGATCTCCGGAGGGCGGTGTGAGCGACTTCTCCGGCCCCACCAATTGGTCGAGATAATCGAGGATCGTGGCGCTATCCACCAACGCCCGGCCATCGTCCGTCTCCAACGCGGGCACCCTGCCCAGCGGATTGAATTTTTGCAAACGCACCAATTCTTCGGGGACGCTGCCCCGCAATACGATGTGTTCGTGCGGTAATTTATAAAGCCGTAACGTCGTGCCCACGCGCCGGGTAAAAGGTGAGCCAAAACCCCCATAAAGTATCATTCGATAGTATCCTTTCCATAAATTCCCCTCACCCTTCCATCGCCGCGATTTGGTCGGCGAGTTCCAGCAGTGTCCGCGCCTGTTTCAGATGCGGCATGTCGAGCATCATGCCGTCGAGGCCGATGGTGCCCATGCCGGGGTTTTCCTCGAAAATCGCGACGACCTTCTTCGCGAAGGCGATTTCTTCCTCGGTCGGCGTGAAGGCCTTGTTGATGATCGGTGGCTGGGCCGGGTGGATTGCGATCTTGCCAACGAACCCCGCCTTGCGGTCACGGAGGCAATCTTCTTCCAGCCCCTTGTCGTCGCGGAAGTTGGTGATCAGCACGCCGACCGGCTGCACGTCGATGGCGCGGCAGGCGGCGAGGCAGAGGCCCTTCACCTGTTTGTAGACATCGTCGTAATCGCCGTCGGCGGCCCGATTGTCGCTGGCCCCCAAGGCCGCCGCCAAGTCTTCCGCACCCCAGGTCATGCCGACGAGCCGGTCGCTGACGCCGTCCAGATAAGTGTGGAAGGTCAGCACGGAGGCTGCCGTCTCCGTCGCGACGCAAAGGATCTTGGTCGAGCCGAGTTCGATCCCTTCGCGGGCTTCGAGTGCGGAGAGGAAGTTGCAGAGCGTGTTCACTTCGTCCGCCGAGTAGACTTTCGGCAGACAGATGCCGTCCGGCTTGCCCGGCATGATCGCCGCCAGATCGGGCAAGGCCAGGTCCGTGTCGAGCGGATTGCAGCGCACATAGAGCTTTTGCCGCGAGCGGTCCGTGTGCTTTTGCAAATACTCGCGCACCATGGTGCGGGCGATGTCCTGCCGGTCGTTCGAGACCGAATCCTCAAGGTCGAGAATCAAGGCGTCGGCCACGTTCTCGCGTCCCTTCTCCAGCTTGCGTTCGCTGTCGCCGGGGACGAAGAGCCAGGAGCGGATAATCATGTCGGCCTCTTCATCATGAAGGCGGTTCGGGTGCAGAACGCGACTTCCTCGTCGCGCTGGTTGTAGCCGTAATGCTCGAAAATCACGAGGCCGCCGGTCGGGCGCGATTTCGATTCACGCTTCTCGATCACCTTGGTCATCGAACGCAACGTGTCGCCGTGGAAGACCGGGTTCTTAAAGCGCACGTCATTCATGCCGAGATTGCCGAACGTGGTGCCGAGCGTCGTGTCGTCGACCGAGACCCCGATGACGAGGCCGAGGGTGAACAGGCTATTTACGATGCGTTGGCCGAACTCCGTCTTCTTGGAGAATTCCTCGTCCAGATGCAACGGCTGCGGGTTGTGCGTCATCGCGCAGAACATCAGATTGTCGGTCTCGGTGACCGTGCGGGTGAGCGCGTGCTTGAACTCCATCCCGATTTCGAATTCCTCGTAGTACAAACCGGCCATTTTCGTTTCTCCTCGTTTTTTAGATCGTTCTCTAAAGTCGTTCTCTCGTCCTTCGACAGGCTCAGGATGAGGTTACTGTATGTAACCAAATAAGAGACCTCATCCTGAGCCTGTCGAAGGACGAGCCCGCATTCAGATCACCGCTCCCGCCCGGGACCAACCGGCGATTTCAGGCGCACCTTGCGGCAGACCAGCCGCAGATCGCACACCATCGCCGTTTTGTCGTGCTGATTGATTGCTTCCAATTTCACCACCACGAGACCGTCGGCGTGATCGTCACCGCGGTCGATCAGTTCCGTAATCTCACCTCTCGCCCACAGCGTGTCTCCGACATATGTCGGCGCCATCATTCGCAGCTTGTCCACACCCGCCAGCGCCGAGAGGATTTCGCCGTCATAGCCGAGCAAGCCGACCGCGATCGTATAGACCATCGGGCCTTGGGCGATGCGTTTGCCGTACACTGTGTGCTTGGCGAATTCGTCGTTGGTCTGGAGCTCCAGCCAGCTGCCCATGAACATGGCGAAATTGACGATGTCGGTCTCGGTAATCGTGCGCCCGGTCGATATCTTGCTATCGCCGACCTTCATCTCGCCGAAAGGCTTGTCGATCATTAAAAACGTACTCCTCGTTATTGTCTAAAAGGGTAGAGGGCGCGCCCCGCCGGTCAATCGAGGAATGGGGGCGATCGCCAACTCTTTTCCATCACCCGGAGCGGCCCACATTTAAAAACATGACGGCTCTGACAGTAACCCTCGAAGACGGACCGATTGGCGCCGCCATTAGCGGCATCGATCTCACCGGCGATATTCCGGACACGGTATTCGGTGAGGTCGAACGCATGATTGCCAAACGCTCGGTCGTCGTCGTGCGGGACCAACTCGACCTCCCCTCCGCCGCCCTCGTCGCCTTCGCCCGGCGCTTCGGCACGCCACAAGTTAACGTGCGTGCCGAGGCCAATAACGAGACAAATCCCGAGATTTTCTGGGTCTCCAACGTCAATGAGAATGGCAAACCGCTTGGCTCCCACGATGCCGGACGGTATTGGCACTCCGACCTCTGCTATCTGGAGCGGCCGAGCGACCTCACCCTGCTGCATGCGTTGGAAGTGCCCTCGAAGGACGGGGTCAGTTATGGCGCCACGCAATTCGCCAGTGCGGCCGCGGCCTATGACGCTCTGCCGCAAGGCATCAAAGATCGGATCGACGGACGCCTGGCGCGCAACGGCTATCGCTTCATGTGGAACCGCAAGGCGCACGAGTTCGGCAAGCGCCCCGTTCTCAGCAACGATGAGCTGGCGAAATTTCCGGACGACGCCGTCCATCCCATCGTGCGCACCCACCCGCGCACCGGCCGCAAATGCCTTTATATTTGCGATGGCTATACCCACCGGATCGAGGGCCTGACGGAGGAAGAGAGCGACGCATTGCTCGCCCACCTCTTCGAGCATCTCATCCGTGAAGAGTTCCGCTATAGTCACGACTGGCGCGTCGGCGATCTGCTGATCTGGGATAATTGCGCGGTCCAGCACAAGGCGCGTTTCGACTACCCGCCGGAACTGCGCCGCCGCATGCAGCGCTGCACGATTGAGGGCTCGGTGCCTTACTGACGCCCGAATAATCGCTTCCCAAAATCCGGTTTCTGGCGAATAGTTACCGCCGAACCTTCATGAATGGATATGCAGATGAAACGCCACGGATTGGCCGCGATTATATTTGCCGTCGCAGGGATGTGTTTTGCCAACGTCGCCGGCGCCGCCGAAACTTGTCAGGGATACGGTCCGCAGACACCGCGCGATATCTCCAGCAAGGCCGGGACGAATGCGCGCGTCTTCACCATCGCGCCGAAATCCGATGCACTAAATCTGTGTAACATTCACACCCATACCAACGCCGAACATAAGGGACCCGGCTTCTCCGTATCGGCGGGGTCGGGAGAGCACGGCGGATACAAATGCAACGGGACCGCAAGCTTGACCAAGGCCGAGTTGACCGATCCGACCAACGGTCACGGCGCTTGCCATGGGATCAAACCCGGCGACACGATTGAGGTGCATTGGGTTCACTCGTCCTGCGACGTGAAGCCCGGCGAAGGCCTCGGCGCCTGTCTCTCTCCGCAATGCGCTAATCCTCAGCTTCGGGTGGAGACGCAAGTATTCCTCGTCGTCAACGATTCCAAGGCGTTGAACTTCGCTGATTTCTCCTATGGCGGCACATCGCCGAGCGGGTTCCACCAGGCGAAAACCCTGCCGTCGGGCACCGGCGCGCCGGTCGTCTTTCAAGGTTCGACCACGGGCACGAGTTATACCGAGCAAAAATGCTCCCCTCTGCAGGTGAGTTGGAGTGTCCGGCCCACATGCGCGAAAGTCGATATCACATCGCTGCATAATTGGTGCAAGAGCAATCCCTTCAAGGAGGATCATTCGCACGGCGTGCGCCAGCTTGTGACCGCACCGGAATTGCTCTCGAAGATCAAATAGACGGGGAAGCATGCCGTATAGAGTGATTTCACCAAATCTCGTCATTCCGGAAACGCATTTGCGTTATCCGGAATTATTGCCTGAGAGTCCCTACGTTCACTGATGCCCGTCTGAATTACTCTGGCCATAATTCCGGGTTCCCACGTTGCGGGCCACGGAATGACCGCAAAGAGGAATGAGTTTACTTATCGTATAGCCGGATCATCGCGGAATTATCCGTGTCGCCCAACCCGCGCGCGACCAGCAGGCGGTGCAACTCCGTGACCAGCCGGGTGATCGGCGTCGCCGTGCCGGTCTCGCGTGAAAGCTCGCCCACCATCTCAAGGTCCTTCAGCATGATCGAGATCGTCGCCGCCGGGGTAAAATCACGTTCGATCATCCGTCCCATGAAATCCTGCAAGACGACGGAATCCGCGCGCCCGCCCGCGAGCGCCTCTGGGATGAGCTTTGCGTCTATGCCCGCGTCCAACGCCAGCTGCGTCGCCTCCGCCACCACCGCGACATGGGCGGCGACCAGGGTTTGGTTGATCAATTTCGTGGACTGCCCCGCGCCAGACGGCCCCATCAAGGTGAAGCGGGCCGCATAAGCCGCCACCATCTCTCGCACCTTCTCGAATGCGCTCTCTTCCCCGCCCGCCATGACAACCAATGTGCCCCGCTCCACGCCCGCGGGACCGCCGGACACCGGCGCATCCAACCACTGCATCCCGCATTCCGCTTCAATGCGAGTGGCGAATCCTCGCGTGGCGTCGGGCTTGATACTGGAATGGTCGACCAAGACCGCACCGGAACACCCACCCTCTACAATGCCGTCCTCCCCGAACACCACCGTCTCCACCGCGTTTGTATCGGTCACGCAAAGCACGACGATGTCGCATTGCTTCGCGAGGTGTTTCGGCGAATCCGCTTCTTCAGCGCCTTGTTCCAAGGCCGGGCGAAGTTTCTCCGGACTTCGGCCCCACACCCGCAACGGATAACCCGCCGCGCGTAATTTGAGCGCAATGGGCGTTCCCATAAGACCGAGCCCGATGAATCCGACCGTCGGCAGTTGCGGCATCAATTACTCCTCGCATTCTGGGTCTCGTCATAGACCTCAAAATACTTGTTCTCGAGAATGCTTTGGCGTTCGTAAATGGAACCGTTGAGCGCTGGTGGCGGCAAGGGAATGCGCACCGGGACCTCGGTCATGCGCGGGGACAAGGTGGCCTCTCCCCGCGCCATATCCGAATTGAAATCGGCCAAGTCCGAGACGCCGAGCAACGGCCACGCATCGGCGGCCGCATACATGATCAGCAATAGTCGACGGGGCTGCGCGGACGTATTCAACGCGGAGCCGTGTATCGTCCTTGCATGATGGATCGTCATGGTGCCGCGGCGTCCGGTCAACGGCACGGCCTGGCGGAAATCGATACCCGAAGCAACCGGATCGATGGCGCCGCAGAACACCCCGTTGGTGTGATGATCGTGGACCGGTCCCTTATGGCTGCCGGGGATGACCAACAGCGGCCCGTTTTCTTCCGCACAATCGTCCAACGCGACCCCGATCGCCAGCAAATCGTCATTGGTATAAGGATAGAAAGCCCAATCCTGATGCCATTCCACGGCAGCACCATATTCGGGCGCCTTGATATTAATCTTATTGTCGGTCGGGCTGATGCGAAGGGCGTCGCCGATCAACGGCGAGATCAGATCGAGGACCGCGTCACTCCGCGCCAAGGCGTCGAATTCGGGATGGTTCCGCACCGGCCGTTTGAAACGCCGAACGCGCGGATCGCTCGCCCGGTGGCTGTCTTCGAGATCGAAAAACCCATCGCTCTCTGACACGCCGGAGGCGGCGGCGGTCCATTCGTCGACGATCGCACTCAGGCGGTCGACCGTTGCCGGGTCGAGCGCGCCCGGAACCGTGAGGTAACCCTGTTCGCGGTAGAAAGCGATTTGTTCGCCGGACAATTCAGCCATGTTGGCGTTTCCCTTCCCGAATATGGCTCCATCTTCATGATGTGCGAAGCGCACCCATGATTCAACGACCGAACGCGAGCAAACCATGTCACCTAAAATCGGATACCTACTGCCCACCCGCGAAGCCGTAATGGAAGGCCGCCCCGAGGCCGCTCCTCTTCTGACGCTGGCCGAGAAGGCGGATGACTTGGGCTATGATTCCGTTTGGATCGGGGATTCACTACTCGCCCGACCCCGCCACGAGCCGATCACCTTATTGGCAGCCGTAGCGGGCCGAACCAGGAAGGTTCAATTGGGGACCGCCGTTCTCCTGCCGGCATTCCGCAATCCCGTCGTGCTTGCCCATCAAATCGCCACCCTGGACCAAGCCAGCGACGGGCGCGTCATCCTCGGCGTCGGGATCGCGGGGGACATGCCGAACATCCGCGCGGAATTCGAAGCCGCCGGTGTTCCCTTCGACAAACGGGTCGGACGGATGCTCGAAGGCCTGCGGCTCTGCCGCGCGCTGTGGAGCGGCGAGCCGGTCGACTGGGACGGACGCTGGAAAGTCGAGAAAGGCGTCCTCGGCCCGACCCCGGTGCAGAAAAATGGCCCGCCGATATGGGGCGGCGGATCGGTGACGGCCGCCCTCAAACGCGCGGCAAAGAATTACGAAGGCTGGTTCCCGACCGGCCCCGCCGACCCCGCGATATGGGGCGAGCAATGGCGCGAGACCCAGGGCTATGTGAAAGAAGCGGGCCGCGACGTCGATGCCTTTACCGGCGCGGTCTACCTCACCCTCGCGCTCGACGACGATTCCGAAAAAGCCAACGCCAAGGTGAACAAGTTTCTGGAAGACTATTACATGCAACCGGCGGAGCACCTGCGCAAACGTCAGGCTTGCTACGGCGGCCCGCCGGAAGGTGCCGCCGAATGGCTTAAGAGGTATGTCGACCAAGGTGCGAGCCATCTCATGCTTCGCTTCGCGGGCGACCACGACCGGCACTTGGAAGCCTTCACCAAAGTGCGCGCCTCGCTTGGGTGGTAGCCGGTGACCGGCGCGACGAAAGGCTTTGTTGAGTTTGCGCTGCGCAGTCGTGCCGCGCCGTTTCCCGAAAAGGCGCGGACAATGGCGACCGACGCCATCACCGATTTGCTCGGCTGCATGATCGCGGGCGGCGGGGAGCCGTTGGCGGAAATGCTCGGCGACATCGTGTTCGACGTGCCCGTCAATCAAGGCGCACCGCTCGCCGCGACCGGACGCTCAGCCTCCCCTCACGACAGCGCCCTCTATAACGGCGCGCTCGCCCACGCCATCGATTACGACGACGTGACCCATCCCGCCTATGCCCATCCGGGTGCCTCCATCGTGCCGGCCATCCTGGCGACCGCGCATTTCGAGGATATCTCGGGCGCGGAGGCATTGAGCGCCTATATCCTCGGCATCGAAATGGTCAGCAAACTTGGTCGGGCCCTTAACACCGCGCATTACAAGAATGGATGGCACGCCAGCGCCACTTTCGGGACCATGGGGGCCGCCGCGACGGCGGCTGCGATGCTGCGCCTCGATACCGATGCCTATGCTCGCACCTTGGCGCTGGCGGCATCGGCGGCGAGCGGTTTGCGTGCGAATTTCGGCACCATGACAAAGCCACTGCACGTGGGCTATGCCGCGCGGAACGCGGTCCTCGCGGCGCTGATGGCACGCGCGGGCGTTTCCGCGAATACCGAAATATTGGAGCATCCCTACGGATTCGCCGAGGTCTTCAATCACCACGGCGATATCGATTGGCCGCAATTCGAGACGTGGGGCGACCCCCTCGAAATTCTGACCGAGTTCGGCCTCGGCCTGAAACCCTACCCCGCCTGCGGAGCCGCGCACCCACCCATTGAAGCCGCGGTCAATCTACGCGGCCAAATCGAGGGCGGCCTGGACGCCATCCGCGATATCCGCATCGGCGTGACGGAAATGCATTTCGAACCGATGATCTACGACCGGGCGACAAATGGTATGGAGGCGAAATTCTGCATGGGCTATTGCATCGCCGCCGCCCTGCTCGACGGCGATGTCACCTTGCGGAGCTTCGAGGAGGCGGAAGTATCGCGCATCAACGCCTCCGGCCTGGTTGAGAAGGTGCGCATGGAACTGGACGAGCGGGTCGCCGGGAATTCCGAATTCGGTTCCGTCGTGACCATAGAGACCAAATCCGGGCAACGCCTCGAACAAATCATTCCACTGGCCATCGGCAAACCGGAGCGATGGTTCCCGAAGGAACGCCTGGAGACGAAATTCCACGATTGCTGCGCCGGTGTCATCGGTCGCGACCACGCATCGGAGATTTATGAACTGGCGCAGAATATCGAAACCGCGCCCAGCCTGACGACGCTGATCGATGCGGTCAGCCGCGCCCCTACATCCACATAGCCACATCCGCATAGGCGCGCTTGTCGAGTTGGGGCCCGCGGAACACCTTACCTAGGAATAGATATCAACGTGTGAGGCTCCAGATGCCCTCTCCCTCAGTTCGCCCCTTGGATGGCGCTTTCGGTGCGGAAGTGATCGGTCTCGATTTAAACGTTCCCATGGATGACGATACAAAGGCGGCGATGAACCAAGCCTTTCTCGATCACATCGTCCTCGTGTTTCGCGACCAAGACCTGACGGCGCAGGAATACCACGACGGCATGGCGCAGTTCGGCGAGCCGATGTTGCAGCACAATGAGCGCTTCCGACTGCCCGAAACACCGATGGTCAGCCGTATCATCAACCGCGAGAAAATGCGCCCCGCTTCCATGTGGCACACGGATCACACCAATCACGAGCGCCCGCCCAAAGCGACCGTGCTATATGCCCGCAAACTGCCGTCAAAGGGCGGCGATACATGTTTTGCCGATATGTATGCAGGACTCGATTACCTTTCTTCCGACGCCCGGCGTGCCATCGAGGGGAAACTCACGATCAACCACCTGGAACAGGACAACCCGAATTACACGGACCGCGACCGCGATCAGTATGACAAGGCCGTCCGCCAGCCGATGGTCCGCACCCATCCGGAGACCGGCAAGAAAGCGCTCTATTTCCATGTCACCAAGGCGCTCGGCATCGAAGGGATGGAACAGGAGAAAGTTCGCCCCTTCCTCGAAGACCTATTGAAGCAAGCGATCAAACCGGAGAACACGCTGAGGCATCATTGGCAACTCGGCGATGTCGTGATGCTCGATAACCGCTGCACCATGCATCGCGCCGACCCGGAATACGACATGACGGAAGAGCGCCTGCTCTGGCGTATCATTCTGCGCGGCGACCGACCGGTTTAATTGTCCCTCATATAGCTTTATACAAACAACAGCATATTTAAAATTTGAATTCTACAACTCATCTATCGATATACTGTCATAATCGATTTTTATACCATGGTCTTCCAACAACTGTGTAACCTTGTTTCTCTCAAATTTAGAAGATAGAAAATCGACATCAACATTTCCTATCATACCCCAGCCACCGTGCTCATAACTATTGGCGAAGTATTTTTCGATATCGTTATAAAGTAATAAACTCCGCAAAAACCCTACATTAGTATCGTCCACATTATATTTTTT
>Ga0055584_100004343_pt1 | contig 13936 bp, 12 predicted proteins | sample OSDHelmetaG_FD_58716 | JGI IMG/M metagenome (GOLD analysis project Ga0055584, IMG submission 58716) | Pelagic marine sediment microbial communities from the LTER site Helgoland, North Sea, for post-phytoplankton bloom and carbon turnover... | ecosystem: Environmental > Aquatic > Marine >... | reverse complement strand
TTCTGGAATGCGGCGACCATGAGATGCCTGCAGACCGTGCGGCGATTGCAGGGAGAGGGGCACCAGGTGTTCTTTACGATTGATGCCGGTCCGCAGGTAAAAGCGGTCTGTTTGCCAGCCGCTGTTGAGGCTGTGAGCCAGGCACTGGCAGAGACGTCCGGCGTACAGGAAATCATGACGACTGGCCTGGGGTCTGCGGCCCGATTGGTTGAAAGTCTGTGACCAAAGTTGTTGTAGCGAGCGCACCTGGAAAGGTGGTGCTTTCTGGTGAGTACGCAGTACTCGACGGTGCGCCGGCGATTTGCATGGCGGTGGACCGTCGCGCTCGAGTGACTCTCGCTGCTGCGGAAGGTGCAGTCACTCAGGTCCGCGCGCCAGGGTTTACCGACAAAACGGGTCGTTTCGAATCGGTCAACGGGAATCTGCGGTGGCTCAACGGTCAGGCGGTTTTCAGAATTGTGGGTTCGGTCTGGCGGGCTGCTAACGCGTTACCGGGCGGCGCCCGGAGCATCAATCTGGATACGTCAGAGTTCAATGATAAAGACCGTCGCCGAAAAATCGGCATCGGTTCGAGCGCGGCACTGACGGTGGCGTTATGCGCGGCCGTCAAGGGCTCGACTGAAGCCGCGTCAATAATGGCTGTAGCGCAACGTGCGCACAGAGATCTGCAGAGAGGCGCCGGAAGCGGCGTTGACATTGCCTGCAGCTTGACTGGCGGACTGATCGAGTATCGAATGCAAGGCGCGTCGGTGACACCATTGAACTGGCCCGACGGTTTGTCGTATCGCCTGATTTGGACCGGCGTTCCGGCCAGTACGGCAGGCAAGCTGGCAAAACTCAACGCGGGAATCAGCAAGCCGTCCCGAGTGCGGCTTATCAATGCTTCTGAAGATATGGCCAGCGCCTGGCATGGCGGCGATGCGGCCCAGATCATCAAGAATTATCGCGACTACAACGAGCAATTGCGCCAGTTCAGTGTTGACCACGACCTCGGCATATTCGATGCTGGCCACGATGAACTTTGGCGAGCAGCGAATGCTGTGCACCTGACGTACAAACCCTGCGGCGCAGGCGGAGGCGATGTGGGTATTCTAATGGGAACGGATGAGGCCGCCGTCAATGCCTTTGCCAGTGCTCTGGCGGCGAAATTCTCCGTGCTTGAATGCCGGCTGACTCAGGCTGGTGTCATGACAGAGGAAACGGAGACGGGGACAACATGAGCGACTCGCGCATTGCAGGTCTTTACAAGCTCAGCGTTTCAGAACGCATTGCTGAACTTGAGAGACTGGGGTGGCTGACAGCAAATGCCGCTCACGATCTACAGGCTGGTCGCCAGGCAATTTCTGCCATTGCGGCAGACAAGATGATCGAAAACGTCGTCGGCGTATTCGGACTGCCGCTGGCCATCGCGCCCAATTTTATTGTGAACCAGCGTGAGCATATCGTGCCGCTGGTGGTGGAAGAGCCGTCCATTGTTGCCGCGTTAAGCAATGCTGCGGCCTTGTCCAGAGGCACGGGCGGGTTTACAGCGAGCCTCGAAGAGTCCTTGTTGGCGGGGCAAATTCATGTGGTTGGAATCACGGACACCAACGAGGCCATCACTCGCCTGAACGACTCGTCTGGTGAATTACGCGCCCTCGCCGATGCCGTACACCCGCGTTTGCAGGCGCGTGGCGGCGGCGTTCGTGAGTTCGAATTTCGCAGCCTGCGACTGCAGGATGGCAGCCCGGTTGTCGCCGTACATGTTCTGGTTGATACCTGTGACGCGATGGGGGCCAACCTGGTCAATACCCTGTGTGAATCAATAGCGCCGCGGATTGCTGAAATCTGCAGTGGCGAAATCGCGTTAAGAATACTGACGAATCTCGTGGACCGTTCTGTTTGTTCGGCGACGGTTCGTTACACCGTGGACAGTCTGGCAAGCGACGCAATGGACGGCCCGGCGGTTCGGGACCGGATTGTGACGGCCAGCGAAATCGCGGTCGTTGACCCGTATCGAGCCGCAACGCACAACAAGGGCGTGATGAATGGCATCGACGCGCTCGCTATCGCGACCGGTAATGACTGGCGGGCGATTGAAGCGGGCGCACATGCGTATGCCGCGAGAAGCGGCCAGTACTCATCATTAACCGAGTGGTCGGTTGGCGCGAACGGCGATTTGATCGGCCAGATCAAGGTGCCGCTCAAACCCGGTATCGTCGGCGGCACCGTATTGTCGAATCCCGCAGCGGCGCTCGGGCTGGCAATTGCAGGCACACAGTCTGCAGCACACCTGGCCAAATTGATGGCGGCGGTGGGTCTTGCACAGAATTTTGCGGCATTGCGAGCGCTCGCAACCAGTGGCATCCAGAAAGGGCACATGCGACTGCACGCGCGCAGTGTTGCGACGTCTGCGGGTACACCGGACGGCCAACTGGATGAGGTTGTCGAAAAACTGGTCGAAAGTGGCGAGATCAAGAACTGGAAGGCCCGGGAAATTCTCGACGGTTTAACCACTAGCGAAACGCCAACTGACGCGGCCGAAGCGACTGCCGCAGGGAAGATTATTCTGCTTGGAGAGCATGCCGCTGTGTATGGTCGCCACGCGCTCGCAGTCCCTATACCCGATGCCGTACGAGCAGCAGTTGTCCGCAGCGAAAAAGAAACGACGCTGACGGTGCGCGACTGGAGCTTTCGATCGGTTATCAAGCCCGACAGCAACGAAGGTATTGATGCTGCGATCAACCTGATTCTTGAAAGGCTCGGTGTTGGACGCGCGAGCTTTGCGATTAACGTTTCTTCATGCCTGCCACGTGGCATGGGTCTCGGATCGTCTGCCGCGATCGCAGTCGCGATTATTCGCGCTGTTGCGAAGTGCGCGGCGATCAAAATTGACGACACTGACGTCAACGAGATCGCATTCGACTGCGAAAAGCTTGCCCACGGGACGCCATCCGGAGTCGACAACACCTTGTCCTGCTATGGGACCCCGATGCTGTTTCAAAATACCGGTGTTCTGACAGTCGAGACGTTGGTGCTGGATGAAGTACCGCCGCTGGTCGTTGCCTTCAGCCATGCAGCGGGGCCGACACAGGAACAGGTTGCAGGCGTCAGATCACGGTTCGATCAGAATCCGTCTCGCTACAACGCAATCTTTGATCAGATTGACGACATCAGCAAAGCGGGTGCGAAGGCGTTGACGGCAAAGCACTACAGCGAACTGGGAGCGCTGATGAATCTCTGCCATGGCCTGTTGAACGCGATAGAGGTTTCCACCCCTGATCTTGAAAACATGGTTTCCATTGCCCGACAGAGAGGCGCGGTGGGCGCGAAGCTGACGGGGGCCGGCGGCGGCGGATCGATTGTGGCTTTGTGTCCGGGTGCAGAGGATGTGGTACGTTCCGCCCTGCATCAGGCAGGCTACAAAACGCTGCAATCCACAAACCCTGAAGGATAAGACGATTGAATGATCTTCATCGTGCCGTGTCGTCCGAGAGTGAGGAACTCATTCTCGTCGATAGTGAGGATAACGAAGTAGGCTATCGGTCAAAAGCCGATTGTCACGACGGTCCCGGCGTGCTGCACCGTGCCTTTTCGTTATTCTTGTTCAACGACAACGGTGAGTTGCTGTTGCAGCAACGAAGTGCCGAGAAACGTCTCTGGCCGGGATACTGGTCGAACAGTTGCTGCAGTCATCCGCGGCGTGGCGAGACGCTATCGATTGCAACCATGCGGCGGCTGCATGATGAGCTCAATACGGCGGCTGATCTGGAGTACGTCTATCAATTTTGCTATCAGGCCGAATTCAATGCATTGGGTTCCGAGAACGAGCTTTGCCACGTTTTTCTGGGCAGGATCGATGGCGCCATTCAGCCGAACGAGAGCGAGATAGCCGATGTTCGTTTTGTGTCAGCGAGTGACTTGGACGATGAGCTTGCGACGCAGCCACAGCGATTTACACCCTGGTTTATCCAGGAATGGCAGGCGTTGAAAGAAAGTTATGCAGAGCAGCTGGCCCGTTACGCGATGTAGCGGTAATACTCAATTCCCAGGTCGGAGAAATGACGGTCGTCGGTCGTTCCGACGCGATCAATGATGAATTCCTTTCTGGCGATGTAATCCAATCCCTGCACCTGGCGGCCATCGTGTAAGGCCTCGTACTGAGAGCGATCAAGATCCAGTGTCAGCTCCATCGCGTCTGCGAAGCGAATTTTCGCTGCAGCTTCGCGCCAGTTTTCAGCCATGAAGAAGGGTATGACTTCAGCGGCATCGCCACTTCCGTATCCCAACGTCAGCACTTCCTCTCCAACCGACAGCGAATCTTCTTCCAGTGCCTGCTCGAAACCGGCGGCCATCCAGGCGGGCAACGCGGCGGTATAGAGATTGCCGAGGTCGAGCATGGTGTCGCTGCCAAGCCGCAGTTTGTCGAGAATTTCATGACAGTAACGGCGTGAGGCGCGGAAGGCACGCAGGACGGCCATTGCCATTGGATAGGCTTCAAATTGCAGTCGTTCCGGCTCTGCCAGACTCGTTACATCGGGTTTGCTGAGCATTTCCGCCAGAAGTGCGTCGATGTCAACGCCCGCCTCATAGCAATAAGACGCCAGTTCAGCACGATCTTCAGCCGTGCCTTGCCCCAATGCGAACAAATAAGAAACAGCCCAACCGGTTTCGGGCATTCGACGGTAGGGTCGATGCAGGAACAGCGTGCGCAGCGAGCGCAAATGCTGCATCGCATTGAGGCCGCGCTTTTCGTACATGTCGTTCAGCGCATGCAAGGTCTCGTCGATGTAGCAGGTTGTAGAGTACTTGCCGTTGAAAACGGGAAAATCCTGAACCTGATGCGATTCTGACCGGTCCTGCCCGCAAAACCGCATCATCGGTTTGCGAAAGTCCATAATTCGGTAGTCCGAGGCGGAACCCGATCCAATCAGGTCGACGACGGCGAGCTGAGGATCTTCCTCAAGCAGCATTGCAACCGCGCCGGCACCCTGGGTGGGCTCACCCGAACTGCCGCGCGCGTATTCCGCAATATCGGCGCAGACGACGATAGCCTGGCTCCCGGCACCATCAAGCGCCAGGTGGCGAATTGCACCCTTCATGCCGTATACGCCGCCAAGGCAGGCATGTTTGAACTCGGGAACCTCACAGCTGCGCGATATCGGCGACATGCCGCGCGCCTCCAGTGCCTGGTCCACCATGCCTTTGACAATGATTGCGCCGGCCGAATTGTCGGTGCTGGATTCCGTGCCAAGGCCAAGAAATTTGACCCGGGTCGGGTCCACGTCGTACTGGTCGATCAGGCGTAAGACGGCATTGGCCGCCATGGTGTAAACGCTATGATTTGGGCCACGAACGCGGAAGCTGCGCCCAACAACCTCGCGGATCTTGGGCCACTGATTGTCTGTCCAGTCGCACCAATCCTCCAACCATACGCGGTACGGCGGTATGTATGCCGCAAGTCCGCTGATGCCGATGGATTTTTTTTGTTTGGGCTGATTCATAGATGGTGTCTGGTTAGCCCGGCGATTTTAGTGTCCCCGAGCCGTTTGCTCAACTACTTATTCCACCATAATCGTGATTTGTGCGGATGTGAGGGGCGGATTGTGCGGAATATGCGTGTGATCGCCAAGTAACATCTGCAATGTGTGCTCGCCCGGAGGCAAGGAAATCTGGGTGCTGGTGCTGCCATCACCAAAGTGTATGTGGTGTTCGTCAGCTGGAATGGGCAGCCCCATATCCGGTAAACCCGTATCGATTAACAGGTGATGGTGCCCCGAATTTGGCTGGTCATTACCGGCTTTGACGACGTCCATACCGGCGATGCCAAACTCGATGCTGATTGGATTGCTGACTGTGGCTCCGTCATCCGGTGCTATGAAGAATACCTCGGCGCCCTCAACTGATGCTGTGCGCGCTATGGCAGGAGCTGGTGCAGGGACCGCTGCCGCTGGTGCGGCGGTGGTCGGTTGCGCCGCTTCGACCGCTTCATCAGCGGGCTTGTCTGTGCAGGCGGCGAATACCATCGGCAAAGCAATAATCAACAGGTATGGTTTCATGGTCCGTTCCTTTCGTCAGGCGGATAGCAAAGCGACTAAAAACGCGCCAACCATCGTGAGTGTGGCGCCGGTCACATAGGCGACCGACAGAATAAAATATTTCGGCAGTGTTACGAGGTGTCCCTGTCCGTAGACGAGCCGCATCGCTTTGTAAAGATACACCGGTATGTAGAACGATGTCGCGACCAGTATCAGCGTACCGATCGTATCGATAGCGCCGTCCTCCGGGCCCAATAAGCCGGCCAGGCGCGCGAACAGGATCTGGAGAATCAATATCAGGAAGAAAAATGCGTGAAAATGGACAAAGAAAAGCAGGTGCTCGACGAAGTAACGTCTGGAAAGCGGGTACAACACCTTTAAGACCATCGCCATGATAGGCAAGAGAACGATCAACGCAACCGGAATATTATCCAGAATAGCGTCGACAAAATTGTCATTACCACGTGCTTTGTTGCGTTCACAAATCTGTTTTACGCGTTCATCCGTAAAGCGTTTCGTAACCCACTCGGGCATGTCCTCGTCATCGGATATATTGACGTCCTCGCAATCGCCGAAAATCCCGTCATCGTTCTCGTCATCATCGCCGCCGAAGGACATAACGAAGTCGTTCTGATTGTCTTCGAACTCTTGAACTACGCTGTGGTCAATCTTGCCCTCAGCCTCGAGTGTCTGCAGCCTCTCAAGCGCAATGCCCAGATTTTCCTGCTCTTCCGCTGCTGCGCGCTGCGCATCCTCTTCTTGCTCGGCGACTTCTTCGGCAGTGGGCGGCGGCTCCGGCTCAAAAAAGAAACTCAGATCTTCTTTCGGGTCAAAAAACGCCACGACAAAAAATATGACACTGAGGACGAGATAGGTCCGAAAGGGCGGCATATATCGAGCGCGCCGGCCTTCGAGGTAATCTTTCGTTAACTGTCCTGGTCTGATCAATAGTGGCAGCACTGTGCGCCACAATCTGGAGTCAAGTTCGAGAAGATCGCCAAAGGCTTCCTGGAGTAACTGCCATATGCTGATCAAACGACTTCGTGATCGTTGACCGCATTTTCCACAATACTGCCCCCCCAATCGCGTGCCGCAATTCAGGCAGTTCGGGTTGTCCAGAGTGGTTACGTCACGTGAGTCATCTTCCCGGAGGACCCGGCTCTCAGTTGTGACGGTATCACCGAACCGCTCGGCCAGCTCACCGTCCGCATCCGTAAAGAAGCCATCGAGCAGCGCGTCCATCGTAGGGTCGTCAATTGCGCGATATCGGAACACGACTCTGAAATAATCGTCGTCTTCCGGGTCAGTTTCGTAACCTCTGGCCTCCTCGATACCGGGCTCCGACAGCGAGCGCTGCTGGAATTCACGTATCCAGCTGTCGAATGCTTCGCGTGTGTCTGTCGCAACGACATACGTGGTCTCATACAGTGGGCCGGTCGAATTCGACATGATGCGCTAACGAATTCCTAGGCTTTCTTTTTCGATGTTTTTTTTGCCGCCGAGGATTTCTTTTTGGAAGTCTTCTTCGCGATTTTCTTGGCGGGCCTGGACGGTTTTTTTGCCGGGGTCACTTGCTCATTTGAGGTTGACGACGATCGAGCAAGTTCGCTGGAGTCGAAGTCATCCACAGCCAGAAGCGCAAGAACCTTTTCATGGTACGAACGCATGTTGCGCGCTTCCGCCTTGCTGATGACTTGTGCTTTCTCGGCTTCTTCGATTTGCTTACCCAGGTAATCGGACGACAGCAGACCTTCTTTTCTCGCTTGTCGCAGCCGCCGTTCTATAGGATCAAATTCTATTGTGAGTTCCAGCGCCTCCTGCAACAAACCGAGCGGGTTACCCGGTTCGAGCGTTGTGTATGCGAGCTGGCACAGACGGTCTCGTGCTTCACCCGGTGTCGTAATCAGCTCGATAACTTTTGCGGAAATCTCGTCAGATGGTGCGGAATACGTTCGTCCTCGCGGGAAAATAAAGAAGCGAAGAATGCCGGCCACCCAGCGATTCGGGAAGTTGCGAAGGAAGGCGTGCAGTGACTCCTGCGCCTGGTACATCAACGTTCGTACCGACCATTCGACCAAAGGCAGGTCGGTGGCTCGACGCCCCTGATCTTCGAAATGTTTCAATACCGTGGAAGCCAGGTACATAGAGCTGAGAACATCACCGAGCCGCGCGGACAGTAGCTCGCGTTTTTTGAGAGCTCCGCCCAAAGTCAGCATCGCGAAATCGGAGGCCAGAGCGAAATTGGCACTGTAACGATTGATATTCTGATAATAGCGCCGTGTCGGCGTATTCAGCGGCACGCGACTGAATTTCGCATGCGTCAGCGCGAGGAAGAACGATCGGGCCATATTGCTGATCGCGTAACCAATGTGACCGAACAACGCATCATCAAATTCGATCAGTCCGCGATCCTGATCCTCGTCGCCTGCTGCGTTAAGTTCCCGCAGTACAAAGGGATGGCAGCGAATGGCACCCTGACCGTAGATGATGAGGCTACGCGTGAGGATATTGGCTCCTTCAACCGTAATGGCGATCGGCGTTGCCATGAATGTACGACCGAGATAATTTTTCGGGCCCAACATGACACCCTTTCCGCCATGCACGTCCATCGCATCGTTGGCTACTTTGCGGCCCATCTCTGTGCAGTGATACTTGAGGATCGCAGAGGGCACAGCAGGTTTTTCACCCTGATCAATTGCCCCGGCGGTTACCGCAACGGCGGCATTCATAATATAGGTATGCCCGGCGATGCGGGTCAACGCTTCTCCGACGCCCTCGAAATTCGCAATCGATGTATTGAACTGTTTACGAATGGTCGCGTAAGCGGCGGTCGCATAGCTTGCTGCCTGGCCGCCGCCGGACGATGTGGATGGCAGCGTAATGGCACGGCCGACCGATAGCAGTTCGACCAACATCTTCCACCCTTTGCCGGCCATCTTCGGTCCACCGATGATGGAGTCGATTGGCACAAAGACATCTTTACCGGATGTCGGCCCATTCTGGAATGCGATGGTCAGCGGGTAGTGGCGTCGTCCAACCTCAACCCCGGGTGTATCTGTTGGTACCAGTGCAGCTGTAATGCCACATTCGTCCTGATCACCGATCAAATGCTCTGGATCGTAGAGTTTGAACGCGAGGCCAAGCACTGTCGCGACCGGCGCAAGTGTGATGTAGCGTTTATCCCAGTTTAGGCGAATACCGGTAACGGTCTTGCCGTTCCATTGGCCCTTGCAAACCACGCCGCTGTCGATCAGTGCCGCGGCATCTGAACCGGCTTGCGGTGATGTTAAAGCGAAGCACGGAATTTCGCTGCCATCTGCCAGGCCCGGAAGATAGCGTTGTTTTTGCTCTTGTGTTCCATAGTGCAAAAGCAGTTCAGCGGGACCCAGTGAATTGGGAACGCCAATTGTCGATGAGGCGGTCGGGCTGCGGCTCGCCAGCTTGGTAATCACAACCGCGTTGGCGTAGGCAGAAAACTCAAGTCCGCCGTATTGCTTGGGAATGATCATCGCGAAAAAACGCTTCTCGATAATGAATTCCCAAGCCTCTTTCGGCAGATCCATAAGCTCATGACAGACTTCCCAGTCGTCGAGCATGCGGCACAATTCTTCGCACGGGCCATCGAGAAATGCCTGCTCTTCATCAGACAATTTGGGCGCCGGATAGGACATCAGGCGATCCCATTGCGGCATGCCTGAAAACAGTTCGCCGTCCCATCCGACATTGCCCGCTTCCAATGCTTCGCGCTCAGTATCCGACATGGACGGCAGCATCTTGCGATACATCGTGAGCAAAGGCTTGGTGAGTTTCTCGCGTCGGAATTCAATGATGTTGGGGACGACCATGCAGCCGAAGGCCGCCATCATGATTAGCTTCCAGAGGAAATAGCCATCCCCAAAGAGAACATAGGCCGCGACCGCTATGCCGGTGGCGATTGTTGACGTTCGAAGATCAATTCGCTGATAGGCGAGGAAAAGTCCTCCACCAAAAAACAGCATGAACCAAAGTAATCCCACTGTGAATCCGGACAAGGTCTAATCCTCTCTATTGTCTGTCGAAAGCGCCACGCGAGCGCGTTGACTCACTTTATAGCAGTTCCTCAACCGCGGCGCGTTCCTCACGCAACTCCGCTTCGGTTGTCTCCATTCGCGCGCGACTGAAGGCGTCAATATCGAGACCCTGAACGATTGCATAGCGGCCGCCGCTGCAACGCACCGGGTAGGAATAGATGATGCCGGGTTCGATGCCATAACTGCCATCGGCTGGTATCGCCATACTCACCCAGTCACCGTCGGGTGTGCCCAGTGCCCAGTCATGCATGTGGTCGATTGCGGCTGAAGCGGCTGAGGCGGCAGATGAGGCGCCTCGCGCCTTGATAATTGCCGCACCGCGTTGTTGTACCACCGGAATAAACTCATCAGCCAGCCAATCCTGGCTAACCAGATCGGCGGCATTCTTGCCGCTGATGTTGGCATGGTTGACGTCCGGATATTGCGTTGCTGAGTGATTCCCCCAGATTGTCATGCAGGAAATGTCGTTGACATGACTGTCCGTTTTGCTTGCAAGCTGTGCCATTGCGCGATTGTGGTCAAGACGCGTCATCGCGGTGAAATTACCCGCATCAATGTCAGGCGCATTGCTGCTGGCAATCAGCGCATTGGTGTTCGCCGGGTTACCGACGACCAGGACTTTGATGTCTCGATTGGCATGATCGTTCATCGCTTTGCCCTGCACCGAAAATATTGCGGCATTGGCCTCCAGCAAATCCTTGCGTTCCATTCCGGGGCCGCGCGGTCGCGCGCCAACCAGCAGGGCATAGTCGCTGTCTTTGAAGGCGACGTTCGGATCATCTGTCGCGACGATACCCGCCAACGTACTGAACGCACAGTCATCGAGTTCCATGACGACGCCGTGCAGGGCCGGTAATGCGGGTGGAATTTCCAGTAATTGCAAAATAACCGGTTGATCTGAGCCGAGCATTTGGCCAGAGGCGATACGGAATGCTAGCTGATAGCCGATCTGGCCAGCAGCGCCGGTTATTGTGACGCGAACGGGTGCTTTCATTGTAGGGATTCCTGCCGAAAGAGTTCTGAGTAATGGGTTGGCGATTTTAACACCGGGAGCCGTGTCAGACACTGGTGTTGACTACTTATTCGGTTCCTAATTGTCAGGATTGCGCGGGTATTTGAGAATAAATGCCGCGTATTCCCGATCAGCCGCTTCCGCCGCGCCTGCTTGCCGCAGATCTTCGATGCACGCCATCCAGTCATCTGCCGAGAGTTTTGCTTGTGCATCACATGATTCAGCAACGTCGGCTTCTTCCTCCGCCAAACCAGCCGATGCTGCCATCGGCGCCGGAGCCGCGATGACCTCCATCTTTCTTTTGGATTCACGGCGGAAAACCTCGACATCGTCAGCAACCTCGTCTTGCGTGATTGCAGAACGGTTTTCGCTGGGGGGCGCATCGTATCGAACAGCCGTCGTCGGTACCTGCGTAAGCTCAAGCACGATCGCGAGGCTTAAACCGATCGTCGCGGCCCAGGCCAGCGGCTTCATCCAGACCGCTGACAGCGGGTTGCGAGCGCCAGCCTGCTGCGCATCCTGTGCCGCCATCTCGATAATGGTCTGGTTAAGACTCTCAGGCGTTTTCTCCGCGCCAAGTTCACGATACGCCTCGGTCACGCGCTCGTCCCCCTCGAATTTGTCTCGCTCGCTTGTCATTGTGGCTCCTCAATCGCCGCGCGAAGCTTGTTCACGGCGTAACGCAGACGGCTTTTGGCGGTTTCACGATTGCTACCGGTCACCGCCGCTATCTGATCAATGTTGAGTCCGGCTTCTTCGTGCAACAGGAACGCGTCGCGTTGTTCCTCGGGCAATTCGTTTAACGCGATGGCCAGTCGCTCTTTGGCCAGGTTGCGTTCCGCAATGGTGTCCGGTTGTTCCGAGGTGTCGGCGTATCGCTCAGCCTCCAACTGTGTGTTGTTCGAGTGACGTTTATTGCGACGGACATGATCAATGAAACAGTTGTGCGCAACCCGATACATGAAGGTTGTGAATTTGGCGGTGGCTCGGTAGTTCGCCCGGGCTTTGATTATTTTTCCCCAGACATCCTGAAACAGGTCCTCCGCGGTCGCCTGGTGTCGGCAAAGACGCAGAAGATATCGGTACAGAGCATCGTTGTGACGTCGATACAGGGTTTCGAACGCTGCTATATCGCCATCTTTGTACCGCAGCATCAGAGCGCTGTCTTCAGGAATGTGACCCATGGGGGAAGCATAGGCCAGCTCACCTTTCGTGCAAAGCCTTGTGGGTCCCTGATCCGGTTTGTTAATGATGGCGTCCCTGCAGAAAGTCATAAACCGCCCTCGTGTCGATACCTAAGATAAACGGCTCCGAGGTGGTTTGCGGGTTAGAAAAGGGTGAACAAAGTACTTGCAATCAATCTTCTTAGTGTTATAGTCAACTACAACACCAGTTCACACAGGGGTCGGGACGGCCCAGGACAGAGAAAATGAGCAAACCAATCATACATTTCAACAACTACATCAGCCTCGCCGTCATGCTGTTGATGGTGGTGGCGCTGGTGGCAGGGCAGGCAGGCGCTAGCGACCAAGCGGCTGAAGAGGCGATATCAGTTGCTCCAATCGAGGCTCTGGAAGATCGGCTCAATATCGATCTTCGTGGACACATTGGTGAGCAGGGGCTGAAGATCAGCATCGCAGTGGCCGCCGACTTAAGTCATTTCCGTGGTGAAGACGAGTAAAGTAGCGACGGAATCTTCGCGCCGGTCTGCATTGGCAGATCGGCGCCTTTTTGCGCGTTCAGCGCGTAACTTCCGAATTAAACAGGGAAGCAACAGGTAATGGATCCGAAATGGAATGAAGATCAGCCGATTTATCGGCAGCTGCGAGACAGAGTGGTCGCGATGATCCTCGAAGAGGTCCTGACTGATGGCGACGCATTGCCGTCGGTCAGAAACGTTGCCGCAGAGTATCGGCTCAATCCGCTGACAGTGCTGAAGGGCTATCAGGAGCTTGTTGACGAGGGCCTCGTTGAGAAGAAGCGCGGACGAGGGATGTTCGTGAATGAAGGTGCGCGCACGAAGCTGTTGAAAGCCGAGCGCCAACGATTTCTCGAGAAAGAATGGCCGCAAGTGGTTGCCACCATAGAACGCCTCGGTCTTGACGTCGACGATTTGCTAAAACAAGTGGAATCAACCAATTCATCCAAGGATTCTGGAGGGGGAGAATGACTAGTCTGGTCAGCGCTCGAGGAGTCACCAAAAAGTTCGGTTCGTTTACGGCCGTTGATAATGTCAGTTTCGACATCGAACGCGGCAAGATTCTGGGTTTGATTGGCCCGAATGGTGCAGGAAAGACAACATTATTAAAGGCTCTGCTTGGTCTGACAGACTGTGAAGGGCAGCTGTCGGTCATGGGCCTTGACCCGTTCAAGCAACGCAAGAAACTGATGCAGAACATCTGTTTTATCGCAGACGTTGCTGTCTTGCCTCGCTGGATCAGGGTCTCTCAGCTGCTCGATTACGTCGAGGCAATTCACCCCAACTTTTCTCGCAAACGAGCAGAAGAGTTGTTGCAACAAACAAAAATTATGGCCAATTCCAAAGTCAAAGAATTATCCAAGGGCATGGTCACCCAGTTACACCTGTCAATCATCATGTCCATTGATGCGAAATTGCTGGTGCTTGATGAGCCGACTCTGGGCCTGGATATTATATTTCGCAAAGAATTCTATGCGAATCTCCTAAACGATTATTTCGACGAGGAGCGGACCATATTGGTGACAACCCACCAGGTGGAAGAAGTCGAGAACCTGTTGACAGACATCATGTTCATCAACGATGGCAAGATATTGCTCGATTCGCCGATGGAGACGCTGGCCGACACCTACACCGAGGT
>Ga0055584_100004342_pt1 | contig 13936 bp, 11 predicted proteins | sample OSDHelmetaG_FD_58716 | JGI IMG/M metagenome (GOLD analysis project Ga0055584, IMG submission 58716) | Pelagic marine sediment microbial communities from the LTER site Helgoland, North Sea, for post-phytoplankton bloom and carbon turnover... | ecosystem: Environmental > Aquatic > Marine >... | reverse complement strand
CCCAGCCCGTGCCGTCCGATACCCGGTATGTGGTCCGGCCGAACGACGCGCTCGGCCTGATCTGCCAGACCCACTATGACGTGCGCCCGCTGTCCTCTGTCATCAAGGCAGTGGCGGAGTACAACGACCTCGACAGCGTCGACTCGATCCAGAGCGGCGACGTCCTGCTCCTGCCTGATCCAGCGGTCCTCTTCCAGGACCGCTGAGCCGCGCACCGAGGGCTGCGGCCCCCGGCGAGTCCATCACTGGGGTGCGGGGTCGTCGCCGGCAAGGGCCGTACGGAGCGCGCCGCCGGCGAGCTCGACCAGCTCGTGGCAACCGCGAAGCAGGCTGGCCGCGTCCTCGGCGCAGCCGGCGTTGGCCTGCTGCTCGATCTCCTTGAGGAGTCGCGCCAGCTGAGTGGCCCCCACAGTGCCGCTCGTGGAGACGAAGCGGTGAGCAATGCGGGCGCACGCCTCGAGGTCATCCATCTCCAGCGCCGCCTCCATGTCCTTCACGAGCTCGGGGGCCATCTCGAGGAACGAATCGACCAGCTCCAGCGCGAGCTCACGGCCGTCTGCGTCCTCGAAGAGGGGTTCGAGGATGCTGACGTCGAGCACGCCCGTGACGTTCCCGAAGTTCGGCTCGGTGAACGCCGGCGCGGACTCGGTGGGCTGCCCGACCGCCTCCGGTGGATCGACGGGGCCCGACTCCGGGTCGACGGCTTCCGGCTCGTGCTCCTCCCCCGCGAGAGCGGCACTCACTCCAGCAAGAGGCACGTGCTCCACCGGCATCCACGGTGCTCCGCCTGCGGCGGCGTCGGGTTGTTCGTCGGGTTCACCGTCCGCACTGGGGGCGATCGACTCTCCGAAGATCTCGGAGACGGAGACCTTCGCCCGCTCGCCAACGCTCGCCTTGGCCTCGAGGGTAGGGTCGAGGTCGGGGTCCGAGCCGCGCGTCCTCGCGGCGGCCAGCAGCCAGCGCTCGAGCCAGGCGAGCATCTCCTTGGGCTGGAACGGCTTGCCGATGGTGTCATCCATGCCGACCTCGAGACAGCGCGCTCGGTCGCCCTCCAGGATGCTCGCGGTCATGGCGAGGATCGGGGTCCGGCGCCGGTCCATCCGCTCGACGGTTCGGATGCGGCGCGTGGCCTCGTACCCGTCCATCTCAGGCATCTGGCAGTCCATGAGGATCGCGTCGTAGCGGACCCGCGTGGCGGCCTCCACGGCGAGCATCCCGTTGGACGCAACGTCCACGTGGTAGCCCCGGCGCCGGAGGAGGAACTGCACCAGCTGCTGGTTGGCCTGGTTGTCCTCGACGAGGAGGATCCTGAGGCGCCGGCGGATATCGGATGCCAGGAGGCTCTCGGCCTCGGCGGGGACCTCGCGGCGCCGCTCCCGGGTCTCTCGACCGAGCGCAGCGTCCACGAGGTTGAGCAGGCCGCCGCGGGTCAGGGGGCGGCGCGCGGAGGCCTTCGCGGCGCGGAAGGCCGGGTGCAGACGTGCCGCGCTCGCCGTCGGGAACGTGATCAGCCCCACCCCGACCTCGACCCTCCGGTCGCTTCGGCCGACGGCGTCAAAGAGCGCCTCGCTGCCGGTCACCCGGGGGTCGATGAGGAGTACGTCTCGATCCTCCTGAAGGAGGGTCTCGAAGGCACTGTAGGCGCTGTGCTGGACGTTGACGTCCGCCCCGCTCTCCGAGAGGGCGCGCGCGAGCAGCGCAGCCCCGCCAGGCGCTTGCTCCACGAGCATCACGCTGACCCCCTGGTAGCGAGGCTCAGCTCCCCGCGGCGTGGTGCCCCTCTCCCCCGGCGCCTCCTTGAGCGGGAGCACGAGCGTGAAGGTGGAGCCCTGACCACGGCGGCTCTCGAGCTGGACCTCTCCGCCCGCTGCGCGCGCAATACGCGCCACAAGCGCCAGCCCGAGGCCGACGCCGCCGTGCTTGCGAGTGTCTGATTTGTCGAGCTGCTCGAACGCCTGGAACAGTCTGGCTCGCTGCCCGTCGTCGATCCCGAGCCCGGTGTCGGTGACCTTGAAGACGGTCAGCTGCAGCCCGTCCTCGTCCTCCGTGGGAGCGACCTCGAGCGTGATCTCGCCGGAGTCCGTGAACTTGATGGCGTTGTCCACCAGCCGCATGAGCGCCTGACGGATCCTCCGAGCATCACCCAGCTGGCTCGCGGGGAGGGCCGGGTCAACGTACGTGGCCATGCAGAGCCCCTTGGCGGCGGCCGCGTCAGCGGAAAGCTCGGCGACCTCCTCGAGCAGCGCGCCCGCGTCCAGCGGCTCGTCCGCCATCTCGATCGAGCGGGAGTCGAACTTCGTCAGCTCCATGATGTCCTCGACGAGGGACAGGAGCGCCTGCGACGAGCGCAGGGACCTCTCAGCCAGGGCCTGTTGCTCCGCATCCAGGTCAGTCTCGATGAGCAGGTTCGTCGTCCCCAGGACGGAGTGCAGCGGTGTGCGGATCTCGTGGCTCATGTTCGCCACGAAGGCCTCCTTCGCGCGGTGACCACCCCGCCCCTCCTTCACCGCAGCGGCGAGCCGCGACTGGAGCTGCTCGAGGTCTAGCTCGTGCTGCGTGGCCGCGGCGCGGGCCGCGCCGATACTCTCCGCCCGCTCGGCGGAGAGCTGCGTCATCAGCTCGGCGTCCTGACGGAGCCGCTCGGAGATCGAGTGAAGCTCACTGGAGGCGCACGCGGCGTCCGGGACGAGGCCGCCTCGCGCCGCGTCGGCGAGCCGGGAAATGGGCGCAAGGCAGAGCCTCGTCAGCACCGGCAGAAGGAAGACGAGGAACAGCGCCGCGAGCCCGACGATGCGCCCTGCCAGACCGATCAGGTCTCGCATCCGACGCTCGAAGCCCGGGTAGCCGGCCTCCAGGAAGAGGGTGCCCTGGACTCGCTTCTGGCCAGAGGCGAGGAAGGTGCGCTTGACGATCAGTCGATCCGGATCCAGCTGGCGCTGGGGTCCGTCCAGGGCGATGGGTCCGGAGCCCGACGAAGGCTCGCTCCCCGCGCCGGTCACGGTCCACGGCTCGTCCGCGCCAGGCACCAGGAGTGACACCCGGCGAACCCCGCTGATCTCTGCGACCTGTAGGAGGGACCTTCGGAGCCGCGCCTCGACCACCTCGTCCCCCATGGCGGCCCCCACGAGGTCCTCGGACATCGACAGGGTCGCCTGATCCACGAGGGCCCCGAAATGGGCCGCGTCCGCACGACGGAGGGCGCTCCGCTCGCTGAGGATGAAGGCGCAGACGGTGACCAGCACGAAGGCCATCACGGCCCCGAAGATCATCAGCGAGAGACCCGTTGCCATCGACCCGGTGGGTCCCGGCTGGGCCCCCGGCGCCGGGCTCTCGGGGTCCTGCCCCTCACCGAGGCACCCTGAGCTATCGCCCCCCTTCGGAACGGCGTGGAGCTCGAGCCCCGGGGAGGGCTCTGCGTTGGGCCCTTCGGGCGCGATGGGATCGGGGAGGGGCATGGTGGAGGAACGCCGGATGGACCGTCGCGTTCCCCATTCCTCGACCCCGTGGCCCGTCTCGACTTGAGCCCTGTTAGTCCGTTCCTGATTCCTGCGTCAACCCGAGCCACGCTCCGGCGGCCTCGTCCGCGGCCGCGAAGGCCGCGTTGGGCCCCGCCTTCCGCCTCATGAGCCCCAGGGCCCCGGGGCTCATTCGAACCCGCATCCGGACCGTCCCGTCCTCGGAGACCTCCTCCTCGAGCACCGCCCCGGCGCCGCGGACCACCGCGACCGTGCGGCCGTCCCCGGGGGGAGCGGTCACGTCCACCAGCCCCGAGCGATCGTCGAGGCGGCGACGGACCAGCTCGGTCAGCTCATCCACCCCCTCGCCCGAGTGGGCGCTCACGTGGACCACCTCGATGCCGCGGTCTCGCAGCTCCCCGTCGAGCAGGGCCAGCCCGAGCCGGTCCCCGACCCGGTCCACCTTGTTCAGCACGATGATGTCGGAGGCCAGGTGGCCGGAGACGTCACCTAACACCTCGTCCACGGCGTTCATCTGGTGGTGCGCATCGGGGTTGGACGCGTCCACCACGTGCAAGATCAGGTCGGCGTGGAGCGTCTCCTCAAGCGTCGCGTGGAACGACGCCACCAGGTGGTGCGGGAGCCGCTGGAGGAAGCCGACCGTATCCGAGAGCAGGACGGTCCGGCGATCGGGGAGGATCCACCGGCGCGTCCGGGTGTCCAGGGTCGCGAAGGGCATGTCCGCGGCAAACTCCGCGGAGCCGGTGAGCCGATTGAGGAGGGTCGACTTACCGGCGTTGGTGTAGCCCACGAGCCCCACGACGAACTCGCTGCCGCGCGCGCTGACCTCCCGCTGCTTGCGACGCTCGATGACGGAGAGCTCGCGCTTGAGGTCCGTGATGCGCTTGTTCAGGAGCCGCTTGTCGGTCTCCAGCTGCGTCTCCCCGGGGCCGCGGGTGCCGACGGCCCCCTCCATGCGCTCAAGGTGCGTCCACATGCGGCGCAGGCGCGGCATGAGGTAGATGTTCTGAGCCAGCTCCACCTGCAGGCGCGCCTGCTGGGTCTGCGCGCGGCGCGAGAAGATGTCGAGGATCAGCTCGGAGCGGTCGATCACCCGGGTCCCCCACGCCTTCTCGAGGTTGCGCCCCTGGGCCGGCGTCAGGTCGTTGTCGACCACGATGCCGTCGGCCTCGAGGCGCTTCGCCTCATCACCGATCTCCTCCACCTTGCCCTTGCCGAAGAGCGTCGCGGGGTGCTGCCGGCTGCGCGTCTGGGTGAATCCGTCCCCCACGACCTCCGCCTCGGCGGCCTCCACGAGGGCCTTGAGCTCGGAGAGCGGACCGTCGCTCTCCGGCGGCTGCTCCGGAAGCAGGACGCCACAGGTGAAGAGGCGCTCCTTGACGCGGTCGGTGCTGAACCCTGAACCGCCCATCAGCTGAGCCCCCTCAAGGTGCCGGGACGCCCGCGGTTGATCTCACCGGGGTCTGCTTCAACTCGACGGAGCGGATGATGTCGACCATACGTTCGGGGGCCTGTTCGATATGAACTCGCCAGTGAGCGTCATCCCGCGCGGGGTGATCGCTCCGGAAGTGGGTACCACGGGACTCGGCCCGGTGGCATGCGCCGAGGGTCGCGAGGCGCGCGACCGTCAGCATGTTCACGAGCTCGACGGACCGGTCGTCATCGAGGCGCAGGGACCGCACCGCGCGCGCCCAGAAGTCGAAGGTCTCCAGCGCCCCCTCCATGCCCGCAGCGTTGCGCTCCACCCCCATCTGCCGCCACATGAGGGACTTCAGGGAGTAGGTCAGGTCGTCGATGTTCACCTGCACGCCCGAGGGCGCGTCTTCACGGACACGCTCCGCGGCGCTCTGGATCTCCGGCCGGCCCGCCGCCGCCGCCGCCGCCGCCGCGGAGCGCCCGACCGTCTCGCCGAGGACCATGCCCTCGAGCAGCGAGTTGGACCCCATGCGGTTGGCGCCGTGCAGCCCGGTGCTCGCGCACTCCCCCACGGCCCAGAGGCCGGGGACCGAGGTCTCCCCCGCGCGATCGACGGCGAGCCCACCGATCATGTAGTGGGCGCCGGGGCGCACCGGGATCGGGTCCTTCGCGATGTCGATCCCGAAGAAGCGGCAGATCCGGCTGATGCTCGGGAACGCAAGATGGGGGTCGCGGTCCACGTCCGTCAGGTCGAGGCCCACGCTGGTCGAGCCCGTCTCCGCCATACGCCTCGAGACCGCCCGGCTGACGCTGTCCCGGGGCGCCAGCTCGGCGTCAGGGTGAACCTCCGGCATGAACCGAACGCCGTTCTTGTCGCGGAGGACCCCGCCGGCGCCACGCACGATCTCCGAGATGAGAACGCGCGCCGCGCCGGCGATGTAGAGGCAGGTGGGATGGAACTGGATGAACTCCATGTCCCGCACGGCGGCGCCGGCGCGGAAGCCCATGGCCACCCCGTCCCCGGTGGCGATGGTCGGGTTGGTCGTCTCGCGGTAGATCTGTCCGCCGCCACCGGTGGCGAGGACCACCTGAGAGGCCCCGTAGGCGGTGAGTTCGCCACGGTGGTTGCGGCAGAGGACCCCCACGGTCCGCCCCGAGTCGTCGCTCAGCACATCGATGCCGAACATCTCCGTGAACACGTCGATCCCCGGCTCGTCCTCGATCGCCTGGCCGAGGGTGCCCTGGATCTCCTTACCCGTGGAATCCCCCTGGGCATGCAGGATCCGCGCGTGGCTGTGCCCCCCCTCCATGGAGAGGTCCGGACGACCATCCTCCCCACGATCGAACCTGGCGCCGAGCCCCTCCAGGCGCGCGACCGATCCAGGACCGCCTTCGATCACCCGGCGCGCCACGTCCTCGTCCACGAGGCCGCAGCCCACCCCGACGGTGTCCGCCAGGTGAGCCCCGAAGGTATCGTCGTCCCCGAGCACCGCCGCCACGCCGCCGCGGGCCCAGGCCGTATTGGTCACCCCGACGTCGTCCTTGGCGAGAACCGCCACCGAGGCCCCCGATCGCGCTGCCGAGAGCGCCGTCACGCACCCGGCCACCCCGGTCCCGAGCACAACGACGTCATAGCGGTACTGGGGCACCTGACGCAGCGAGAATGGGACCAGGTAACGGTCTAGATCAAGGCGGCGGAGCTGTTCCAAGGGGTGCGAGCGCTTCGAGGGGCGGAGAAGCGGCGCAACATTCTAGTTCCACCGCGCTCCCGTTGGAGGTCCACCGCCAAGGGATACACGCGGACCCGGGCCAACCAGCACGCCCGACCAAGGACCTCCGAGCAGAAACCGCGGCCCCTAACCCCCTCCTAACCCCTACGGAAATGGGCTGTTAGGGATCCGTGCGTGAAAAGCACGGGGTTCGGCACCCGTTCGGGTTCGGGATTCGGTTAGGTTAGGAACCCGTTCGGGAGCGCCCCTCGCTCACCCGAACCCAGCCCCGCACCGACCATGACACGTCTCCTCCGCTCTCCCTTCCCCGTCGCCCCCACGGCCCCCGCCATCCTCCAGCACGACCTCTTCGGAGGCCCGCCGGAAGCCGTGGACGCCAACGATGACTCCGCCCGCTCCACCCCGGCCATGCGCCGCTGGTGCGAGATCGGTGGCGCCGAGGCCGACGACGAGCCGACCTTCGGGGACCGGAGCCAGGGGCTCACCACCGCTGCCGCTGAGCGGCACGGCTCTCGTCCCGGCCAGCTCGCCCGGCCGGGCCACTCGAACGGCGAGCGTAACGCCCTCGGACCCCTCGAGCGCGAGCTCGCCATCCTCGACCGAACCCTGCGCACTCAGGCCCCCAGAGCCGCCGCGCCCACCAGCACCCCCGAGGCGGCGTCGTGCGGACGAGCCCCGGGTCACCAGGCCGCCAAGGGCACCTCCGCCAAGGTTCGGAGCGATCGCTCCGGTGCCCGCCAGCGGCCGATCATCATCCGGCGACGGCGCGTCCAGGCCCGCCCTGCCGCTCCGGTGAGCGTGGACGTGCGGAAAGCGACCACCGGGATGATCGAGGCCATGGGGCGGGTCTCCGCCGAAGCTCTGCCCATGTCCTCTCCCGCTCAGGCGCAGCCTGAGTGGAGCTGCGCAACGACCTGGTTGCGCTCGGCCGAGGCCTCGGGAGAGGGCTCGATGCAACAGGTGACGGCAGCTGCGTCGTACATGTTCGTCGCCGCGATGCTGGCGTTCACCTTCGTCATCTGACCCTCTCCCGTTGTCTCAATTTCCCAGGCCCCTTCGGGTGCCAGGCCTCCACCAGGTCGCATGAACCGGCTCCGATGGCCTTCCGTCCGAGGTCAGCAATGAACACACCAGACCCCTTCTACATCCCTCCCCGACGACCGAGACCCGCGACTCCGTCGCGGGTAGGCCCGTCGAACGGGACCCGATCAAGGTCCGGATTCCCCTCACCTCACTTCGCGTCGCATCGCCCTCCTCAGCGACCGGAGTGACTCCCCCGGGAGCTGCCCCCGAGTTCGCTCGGGGGTAGCTCCCATCTGTGCATTTCCTGGCGATCCGCCACGCGCCCCCCTTCTCACCCCAAGGCCATGAGCACCCTCCCCCTCACTCGCCGACAGCAAGACATCCTCCAGTTCCTCCGCACCTACGTGGACGAGCACGGCATCAGCCCCACCCTCGAGGAGATCGCCGCCCAGTTCGGCGTCAACAAGGTGACCATCTTCGGGCACGTGGCCGAGATGGAACGGAAAGGAGTCATCCGACGCCGCGCCCGCGGAGTCAGCCGCAGCCTCGAGCTCGTGGAACAGGAGGACGCGCAGGGCTCCAGCGTCTCGCTGCCCGTCCTGGGCAAGATCGCAGCGGGCTCCCCCATCGAGACCATCGAGGAGCCAGAACAGCTGGACTTCGCAGACCTAGTCCCCGACGGAAAGGACGTCTACGCCCTCGAGGTTCAGGGCGAGTCGATGATCGACGATGCCATCGCCAACGGAGACATCGTCCTCATCGAGCGGAGACAATCGGCGCGGGACGGGGAGACCGTCGTCGCCGTCCTGCCCGATGGAGACGCCACCCTGAAGCGCTTCTACCGGGAGGGGAATCAGTTCCGGCTCCAGCCCGCGAACTCGACCATGAGCCCGATCATCGTGGACGAGGTGGAAATCCGAGGGGTCGTCATCGGGGTGGTGCGGAAGTACTGACGGTGCGGGCGCGGGAGAGCGCTCCGTGGTTGGACCCCGCGGGGTCCAACCTTTCAATGGACTGGTCTGCTGGCAGGCAGGTGCTCGGCAGGTGCTGGACCCCAGCCCGGCGCGGAGGGAGCGCCCGCGGTGAGAGTTTGAGGCTGCGAGAGCGTCCAGGCGGACGCCAGGAGTTGGCGCGGCGGAGCGGGAGGCCGCCCTGCGGATCGGCGCTCGGGACCGGTGCGCTCGGTCGGCGCCGATCCCGTGTCGAGCACTCGCACTGGCCGCGGAGTCACAGCGATCCGGGCCTCGCTTCGGTCCAGGAACGCGGTAGCCTTGGGCGCCCTTGCAGGCCCGATCCTACGGACTCCTCCCCCCACCCCCTTGGCGACCCCTCCCAACTCCAGCTCGTCGGCGACGGCCATGTCCCCCCAGTTGAAGCTCGCCCTGGACATGGGCCCTCTGGTGGTCTTCTTCGCCGCTTACTTCGTGGCGAAGCGAGCGCTAGAGGATGACACACAGGGGCTCATCTGGGCGACAGGCCTGTTCGTGATCGTGACCGTGATCGCCCTCGCGATCACCTACGTCATTGAGCGGAAGGTCCACGCCATGCCGCTCATCACGGGAGCGGTGGTCCTGCTGATGGGCGGGCTGACCGTGTACTTCAACGACGAGCGATTCATCAAGTACAAGCCCACCATCGTCAGCGGGTTCATGGGCTCCACGCTCCTCATTGGCTGGGCCATGGGTCGCTCGCTGATCAAGCCCCTCCTTGGGAGTACGCTGGAGTTGGACGAGGAGGGGTGGCGTAAGCTGACCCTGCGCTGGGGCTTCTTCTTCCTGGCGATTGCGGGCTTGAACGAGCTGGTCTGGCGTTCCACGACTACGGCGGTCTGGCTGAACTTCAAGCTCTTCGGAATCCTCGGACTCACCTTCCTCTTCATGTTCTTGCAGCAGCCGCTCCTGCAACGGCACGGCCAGGATTCGAAGGACAAGGAATGACCCCGCGAACCGACCTTCAAAATGAGTGACCTCCCTGAACACATGGCTGTCCTGAGCCAGGGCAAGTTCCAGGCCGTGAACCGCCAGCGTCTCCGCCTGGAGAAGGCCGGACTCGAGGCGCGGGTGATCTGCCCGCCCGGGGTCGACCCCAACGGCTGAGGCGCGGCTCTATGGCTCGCGGTCGCGAAGCCTGACATTCAGCAAGCTGCGGAGCTCATCCAGCGGGAGGCGAACGAGGAGTTGATGCGACTCGATCCCGACGGCGTCGCGCTGGAGGCGTCCCAGCACGTCATCGACCTCGACGCGGAGTCGTCGCAGTGCCCCGCCTGCATGGCGGAGATCCCGCGCGGTGCGAACCGGTGCCCTGACTGCCTGCTCCGTCTTGGTTGACGCCGTCGCGCTGGCCGACCAAAGGGGAGCGAATTCATGAACGAGCACGACCCGTTCGGCCCGTTGCCTCCGGGTCACGTGGAGGTCCTCAGGGGACGGTCACGGCGAGCCGTCCGTGATAGCGTCCTCGCCTTGCAGGCGCGGGGGATCCAGCACTCCGTCCAGGTGAACGGGGCAGGGGCCCGCGTCCTGGTGCAGGTCGAGGACGCGTCGGACGCGATCTCCGAGCTACGGGCCTATGCGGAGGAGGCGGCCACCTGGGACATCGCCCCTCTGCCGCCTCCCCCGATCCGCAGCAAGGGCCTGATCGCAGCGCTCTGCTTCGGGCTGGTATGCGCACTGATGTTCCCGATCGGTCAGCAGGGAGCCTTCGGGCTCAACTGGTGGGACCAGGGGCTGATGAGCGCAGGGCGCGTCCGCGAGGGGGAGTGGTGGCGAGCAGTGACGGCCCTGACGCTTCACGTGGACGCCCAGCACCTCGTGGGCAACCTGGTGTTCGGCTCGCTCTTCGGCGTCCTCGCGGCTCACTCGCTCGGCTCAGGCCTGGCGTGGTTCTGCACCCTGGCCGCAGGCGCCATCGGGAACTTCACCGAGGCCTTCCTCACGTCGCCGGGCCACACCGCGGTGGGCGCCTCCACCGCGATCTTTGGCACGCTCGGCCTGATGGTGACCTCGGAGTGGACACGCCGAGGCCAGCAGCGCGCCCCGTGGGTGCGGCGCGTCGCGCCGCTCTTCGGCGGGGCGGTGCTCTTCGGCTGGCTCGGGGTGGGCGACGGTTCCGGGCGGGTCGACGTGCTCGCCCACGCCACAGGTTTCGTGGCGGGTGCGTCGATCGGCGTCGCCATCGCCCGCCTGCGCCTTGCCGAGAGGCTGAGCGAGCGCGCGCAAGGGTGCCTTACGGCGGCGACGCTCCTCGCGTTGGCCGCCGCGTGGACCGTCGCCCTATCCAGCTCCGGCCCGCGCTGAACGGCGACGCGGGTCGAGCTCCGCCCGGGGGCCCAGGCCGCCGCAGGTCGAGGCCGCCGCCTGGCGACTAGCCGCCAACACGGCGATATCGACCGCCGCTCTGCTCTGCGAGGGCACGCAGCGTCCCATCCCCCTCGGATCCGATCAGCACCGAGTGAAAGCGGATGGGATAGAGGGGGAGGACGCGGTCAAGGAACGGCTTCACCCAGGCGCTCCCCTCGTCCGTTGCTCCGTCACAGAGAACGATCACGGTGTCGGCCTCGAGGGCGTCAACATCGGGCCTGCCGGCGTCGTCCATGAGGAGGGCCTGCTCGATGGCGAGCCGCGGGTTGGTGCCGCCGCCGGGCGTCCGCGCGAGCAGGGACTGTCGCGCCCGAGCGAGGTTCTCGGCCGAGGCCTCGACCAGCGCCGCGCTGGAGACCAGCGGCGCCTGGTTGAAGAGAATGACGTTGAAGCGTGTGTCGTCGGGAGCAGCCTGGAGGAATCGAACGAGCTGCTCGACCGCCTCCTCGAAGCGTGTGGACTGGGTCGTCCCCCACCGGTTCGACATGCTGCCCGAGATGTCGATGACGAACGTGACCCGATCGGAGTCTGGCCTCAGGCCGAAGAAGGTCGCGCTGCTGCCCGGCTCCTCCTCGCGCGCCTTCTGCCTTGCTTCGAATGCGGCGGTCCCCGGCCGCAGCTCTCGGCCGAGCCGAACGTCCACCCACCAGTCAATCCAGGGCCCCGGTTCGGGGCCGAAGCGCTTGCCGCTGAGGTCCTGCAGCGCCCGGGACAGGTCGGAGCGGGTGCGAACGAGGCCGCTATAGCTCTTGGTCCCGCGCGCGCGCCGGTCCCAGATCACCAGAGCGTCCAAGAGCACGCCGACGCGCCCCTCCAGAGGGAGCGCCCTTAGCAGCCGAATGGCGCGGGCGGGCTGCCTCCAATCTGGCTGAATGACCATGGTCCGGAGGCGTGCTTCGAGGAGCTCTGCGGCCTGGGGCCCGAGCGGCGCCGCGCAGCTCTCGACACGGTGCATCAAGAGCGTCATGGGGTGCCTCGCGTCCCCCGGCTTCATCCCGCGTGAGAGCTGCTGGACCAGGCATCGGTCCACGGCCTCATCGGGTCCGAATCGCCGGCACCAATCGGCCAGGGCGTCGAGGGCCTGCGCCTGAAGGGGGTCGCGGTCCCCTCTGGCCACGGCGAGCAGCGCCGTCTTGAGCCCGGCGGCGGGCCGGGCCAGCGCCAACCCGAGCGCAAGCTCCCGCTCGACCCCATCAGGAGCGCGATCGCTGGCTCCGGACGCGCCGACCAGCACATCGGCGAGCAGCCAGGCCTGAAAGGGTCGGGCCCCGGCGCCCCTCTGGAGACCGTCGAGGACCGCGCGCCCTGCGGCAGCGAGGCGAAGGCCGGGACCATCTTCGAGCCTCCTCCGCTCGTCACCGAGCGTGGCGCAGAGCAGGGCCAAGCGCCAGAGCTGAGGGTCTTGGGCAGCAGTATCACGCCGGGTATCGAGGCCCTCCAGACCCTCGGCGAAGCGATCGACAACTCGCTGGCTGGGCGCGGCCCATCCCGGGCGGAGGTCCCTCCAGGCGAGGGCTTGCTCGAGCAGTGGCTCGACCGAGGCCTGGGCCATCGCGGGCGCGCTGGCGCCGAGTCCGACGCAGGCCAGGAGCGACCACAGCCAGCCACCGAGCCAGTCCAAGGGCGAGTTCGACTCGGAGGAGGGGGTGAATAGGGTCATCTGGCCGGCTTCCTCGGGACTCAATGGAGGAGGAACGTCGTGAAGCCGGAGGGTCCGGGCCAGACCGACATCCACCCTCGTGCAGAGGCATATCCCGCGGGGCCCATCCAGTCACGGTGCGCGTGGGGTCCCGCGGCGCCAGGCGGGCACTCGAGGCCTCGGGGCCTGGCCGGCCGCCGTTCCACCCAGCCCACGAACATCCCGTCGCTCAGACGCGGATGTGCCGGAAGAGGAGGAGGTCCGCTCCGCGCGTGTACGCCACCCCGGGCAGGTTCGTGGCGTACGGGTCTTCCTGGGCGCCGAGACCAGGGAAGCGGAACTCCCCGACTCCCCCATCCTCGAACTCCACGGTGAAGTAGTAGGTGGTTCGACCTGTCCACCCGGAGATCTCGGTCTCGCTCCGGCGGTCCACGATCAGGGCCGCGCGCTTCAGCAGAGGACGGGCCACAGCAGCTTGCTGCTGCGCCTTGCCCCTCGAGCGTAGCCAGACCGCCAGACCAAGCATGCCCACACCGGTCAGGATGAGGAGAATGGGCCCGACGGCAGCGAGTCCGGCAGCGAGACCCCCGTCACCACCCGACGCGGCCAGGAAGGCCCCGCCAAGACTGGCAAGTCCAAGCCCGGCGGTCGGGCCACCCCACCAGACCAGTCGTGCGCCGTCGTACCAGTCGCTGCTCTCCGGGGGATCCCAGCCGACCGCGGACTCGTAGGTCGCGTGCTCCAGCACGCGACCGATTCGACTCGCGTTGACACTCTCGAGCCGCCTCTTGTCCGCCGCTGTTTCCAGCGGCGACGCGCAGTACGGGCAAAGCGAGACCGGAATATCCGGAAGCTTGGAGCCGCATTGAGGGCACTCCAACAGACGCCCGGAGGCGTAGGAGCCTGTGGATTCGGTGACCGAGTCTGTATCCATGAGAACCGCCCGCGAAGGGCGCCAAAATGTACCCGCCCGGGGAACCTGATTCCTCCCACGAGCCGGCGAAGTGGTGAGATCTGAGGAAGGTCGCCCATCGGTACGGTCCGAGCCCCCAACGAGACGGACGCGCGACAGGACGACTCTCCTTTCACAAGCCAGGGAGGATCGATCCTGACGCCGGATTCCACGAGGCCCCGACGAGCTCGGGCCAACCCGGCCCATGGACAAAAAGAAGCGCGCCCCACCCCGAAGGGTGGAGCGCGCTGGAAGAACCCGGCGATAACCTACTTTCGCGCAAGAGCACTATCATCGGCGGTGGCTGCTTGACGACCGTGTTCGGAATGGGAACGGGTATGGCC
>Ga0055584_100004341_pt1 | contig 13937 bp, 16 predicted proteins | sample OSDHelmetaG_FD_58716 | JGI IMG/M metagenome (GOLD analysis project Ga0055584, IMG submission 58716) | Pelagic marine sediment microbial communities from the LTER site Helgoland, North Sea, for post-phytoplankton bloom and carbon turnover... | ecosystem: Environmental > Aquatic > Marine >... | reverse complement strand
GGCCGCATGGCCAATATATTCCAACCGGGCGACGTAGAAATAAGAGTCCCAGCAACAAGAACAGCAAGGATCCAGGAAGTACACCTGATCGTGATCCACTGCCTCTGCGACCTGATAGACACAACCCTACTTGGCGAGCAGTAAGAAATACACATTGGTTCGGCTGTGGCATGATCAAGCGTTGTTTCGTTTTACTTGACGATTGTGAGGTGAGGATGTGATCGCGTCTCTTCTACTTCGATTTCAGCTTGTAGTTCTGGTGGCTCGATGTGTTCGACTTTTTCAGTGTCTTGCGAGAAAACCATGCCCTGGCCGGTTTCGCGGGCGTAGATGCCAAGTACTGACTGTATCGGAACCCAAACATTAAATGGCGCGCCACTAAAACGCGCTCGAAAACTGATTGAATCATTAGTGAGCTTCAGATTATGCGCCGCCGAGTCACTGACGTTCAGAATGATCTTGCCGTCCTTTATGTGCTCGACCGGAACGCTTACGCCCTCCATCGATGTATCTACAACGATGTGAGGCGTATGCGAATTATCGCCCATCCACTCATGCATGGCGCGAATTAGGTAGGGACGTTTTGAGCGGCTGCGTTGCTGCATAACTGTTCTTTTTCTTATTTGTCGTCACCGAAGAGCGCTAGCTTACCACCAATTTGAGCGCCTTCTTCAAGCTTAACTTAAGGCAAAAGATCAACCTACAAACGCATTTCTTGCTCGAGCTCAGTCATGCCCTGCTGGAACGACCGTCGTGCGAAAACCCGATCCATATACTTTTCAATCGGTTCCGCATTTTTACCCAGATCAATCCCATATATAGGTAAACGCCATAAGAGTGGTGCGATTGTGCAATCAACCAGCGAAAACTCTTCGCTCAGGAAATACGGCCGTGAAGCGAACAGCTCGGTGCTTTGCAGAATACTCTCACGCAGCATCTTTCGCGTTTTACTGCCCAATTTGCCATCAGGGCTAGTCTCCACTTCTTCAGCTATCGAATACCAGTCGGTCTCGATACGGAATAGCACCAGACGAAACTGGGCCCGGGTGACTGGATCAACCGGCATCAAAGGAGGATGCGGAAAGCGCTCGTCGAGATACTCAATAATTACGCGTGAGTCGTACAAGGTTAAATCACGATCCACGAGAGTCGGTACACTATGGTAAGGATTGAGATCCATCAGATCCTCGGGTAAATCTGGCCCCGCAATGTTTGAAATCTTGATATTGATGTTCTTTTCGGCCAGTACGAGCCGAGTACGATGACTGTGAATATCTGTCGGTCGCGAGAAAAGCGTCATTACTGAGCGACGATTGGCTATTACTCCCATTACTTTACATCCTTCCATATTTGTTTCTTCAGCATCCTAGCGATGATCAGGAAGAAAATGAGATACATGATTACCCACTTGCCTAACATTACGCGAAATCCGCGAATTGGCTCGGCGATGTAAGCAAGAAAATTAACTGTGTCACGTACGAATTTGTCGTAGTCCTCGGAATCCATCATCCCCGATGTCATCTGCTCGAAGCCTTCGAACGTCGTCGTTACAGATCCGTCGTCGTTTTCGTGATTTTCAATATACGCAGACTGGTAGCCCTGCAATTCCCACAATACATGAGGCATGCTGGTTCCCGGTAATACAATATTGTTGACACCAGTGGGGCTTTCAGCCTCGACGTAAAAACCTTTCAGAAAATTGAAGATGTAATCTGCGCCTTTAGCTCGAGCCATAAGAGATAAGTCAGGTGGCGTCGTGCCATACCATTGTGCTGCATCATCGCTTGGCATAGATGCCTGAATCGTTTCGAATATCCTTTCGGCGTTGAACATCAGGTTATCGACCAGCATTTCCTCAGACAGATCGAGATCCTTGCCGATGGTGTTATAGCGAACATACTTTGCCGAATGACATCCAGAGCAGTAATTCATAAAGTTAGCTGCGCCACGCTGTAGCGAATAGATGTTGCTTGGATCAATATCCGCTGATTCGAGCTCAACCCCAGCACTAGCTGCCAATCCCTGGGTCGTAAAGAGGCATGTACTTACGATTACGAGGCTAGCAATATTCTTAAATTTAACCATGGTAGACAACCCTACCTGGAACGGGCTTCGTCTTATCAATTGTCGTGTAATACGGCATTAGTATGAAGAACGCGAAGTAGATCACGGAAAATACTCTTGCGGCCAACACATACAGAGGGTCCGCCGGCATCGTACCCAGCCAGCCCAGCACCAAGAACGTAACAACGAAAATACTCAACGCAGACTTGTAGATCCAACCGCGATACCGAATGGACTTAACGCGCGCTCGATCCAGCCAGGGTAAAAACAGCGGTATCACCACTGACAAGCCAAAGAGAATGAATCCCCCAAGTTTATCCGGCACCGCTCTTAAAATCGCGTAGAACGGCGTGAAATACCAGACCGGCGCGATATGCTCAGGCGTAGCAGTCAGGTTTGCCGGTTCGAAATTGGCATGCTCTAGAAAGTAACCGCCCATATCCGGCGCAAAGAACACCACAGAGAAGAATATAATCAGAAAAATGATAATCGCGACCAAATCCTTACTCGTGTGATACGGGTGGAAAGCAACACCGTCCAATGGTACTCCGTCAGCACCCTTATTGTTCTTGATCTCAATGCCATCCGGATTATTCGATCCGACTTCATGCAAGGCCACAATATGCACAAATATGAGACCAATTAGTGCCAGCGGCAATGCGATCACATGTAGAGCAAAGAAGCGATTTAGCGTGATATCAGATATCGAATAATCGCCACGAATTATCTCGACCAGCGCATCACCTACCCAAGGTATCGAGCCAAACAGCGAAATAATGACCTGAGCACCCCAGTAGGACATTTGCCCCCAAGGCAGCAAGTAGCCCGCAAATGCCTCGGCCATGAGCACGATGAAGATCAGCATCCCTATAATCCAGATGAGTTCACGCGGCTTCTGATAGGAGCCGTATAGCATCGCGCGAAACATATGCAGATACACAACAATAAAGAAGAATGACGAGCCAGTTGAATGCATGTAGCGGATTAACCAACCCCATTCCACATCGCGCATAATGTACTCAACCGATGCGAAAGCTTCCGCTGCCGATGGTTTATAATTCATCGTCAGAAAAATTCCGGTGAACAACTGAATAAAGAGCACGACAAATGCCAGCACGCCGAACACGTACCAGAAATTGAAGTTCTTGGAGGCATAATATTCAGTGACGTGATATCTCATAGTCTCCGTAAACGGGAAACGATCGTCTATCCACTTCATGAATCCGTCTTTCGACTTGCTGACTTCTGCTTCGATTCTAGCCATTTAAGCTGCTCCCGAATCCTGACCGATTAGTATCAGGTCATCCCTGACAAATCGGTGTGGTGGAACCCGTAAATTTGTTGGTGCTGGTACGCCCTTAAAGACGCGACCAGCCAAGTCGAACTTGGAACCATGACATGGGCAGAAAAAACCACCACCCCAATTTTCGGCTGGCCGCACGTCGAAATCTTCCAATGGTGCGCAACCCAAGTGCGTGCACGATCCCTCAACGATCAAATATTCGGGTCGGACTGATCGAGTGTCATTCGCCGCATAGTCAGGTTGCTGTTCAACCTCCGCAGAATCCGGGTCCCTCAGATTTTCCATATTCGCCGCAAGACGTGACAGCATCTCCTCGGTTCGACGCAAGACGAACACGAGTTTGCCGCGCCAAAGAACTCGAATCATCGCGCCCGGCTCCAAGGAGCCTATGGAAACCTCAACCGGCGCACCAAGTGCCTGCGCGCGAGCGCTGGGCTTAAGTGAAGAAATAAACGGAACAGCAGCAGCTGTGACACCGACTATGCCAGTCACAGCAGTTGCTACAGCGAGAAAATGACGCCTATTGGGATCAAGGTCGTCTTCGGTCATCAGGCACTCCCATACGCCGCTCTATTGGCGGCCTCTCTAGTTACAGCGCTTTTTTGCTAAATATTTTTTAAATATTCGAGTCTGGTAGATTTGCAGCAGGCTCGGTTTGCCATCAGAGATGATGGTTGCCCCACGACCTCGATGCAGAATCACGGCGCATTATACACGGGGCTAATCGAAATTGGCGAGTCGCAATATGTGGTGAGCCCGTCTACTCGCAGCGATAAGTGCTACTTATTTCAGCGAGCACCCCTCCACGCGATACAGTTGAAGTGGCTGGAGTCAGAAACGGTGAGTGTTTTGGTGTCACTGTAACGGTGATCGAACGACTTGACGAGATCCAACAGCCGTGAACCCAGGCTTTAAGCAACTCGTCGGATAGACGCGCCCAGCTGTCTGAATTTTTCTTCGATGCGCTCATAGCCTCGGTCGACATGATAAATCCGATCGACTAGCGTTTCGCCATCGGCGGCCAGTCCAGCCAACACCAGTCCAGCTGAAGCACGCAAATCAGTTGCCATGACCGGCGCGGCGTTGAGTTCGTCAACACCAGTCAAAATAGCTGTATGCCCTTTAATCTGAATCTTCGCTCCCATGCGCTGCATCTCGAGTAAGTGTTGAAAACGATTTTCGAATACAGTTTCCGTAACGGTTCCGACACCGTCGGCGATTGCATTCATCGCACAAACCTGTGCCTGCATATCAGTTGGGAAAGCTGGATATGGTGCGGTTCGAATATCGATCGACTTCGGCCGACGGCCTTCAAAATCGACCTCGATCCAATCATCACCCGTACTAACTATCGCGCCCGCTTCCTTCAATTTGATCAGCACCGCCTCAAGCGTTTCGGGGGCAGTGTTGAGTGTCCGAACCTTGCCACCGGTCATAGCAGCAGCGATCAGATAGGTTCCAGTCTCGATGCGGTCCGGCAACACTGAATGCTGAGTACCCCCCAAGCGCTCGACACCAGTAACCACTATCGTACTGCTACCGGCTCCCTTAATTTTTGCACCCATGCCGATCAGGAAATTAGCCAGATCAGTGACCTCGGGTTCGCGCGCTGCATTCTCGAGAACGGTCTCACCATCGGCCAGCGTCGCCGCCATAAGTAGATTTTCGGTTCCGGTAACGGTGACCATATCGAAGATAATATGTGCACCTTTCAGCCTGTCGGCACGCGCTATTATGAATCCGTTATCGACGGTAATGTCAGCGCCCATCGCCTCCAGACCGGCAATGTGCAGATTGACTGGACGCGCACCGATAGCGCAACCACCCGGAAGCGAAACATTCGCTTTGCCAAATCTGGCCAACAGCGGACCGAGCACCAGGATCGAAGCCCGCATCGTCTTGACTAAATTATAGGGCGCTTCGTAGCTATTTACCGTGCTTGCGTCGATTCCAACGCCAACGCAATCGTCTACGGTGACCTGAACGCCGAGCATCTGAAGTAGAGACAGCATGGTCGTAACGTCTTTAAGATGCGGGACATTTCCGATCACCACCTGTTCCGTCGCGAGCAATGTTCCGGCGAGTATCGGCAATGCGGCATTCTTCGCACCGGAGATGGTGACCTGTCCAGAGAGCCTTGTACTGCCTTTGATGAGTAATTTATCCAAGGCTAGGTGCTCCACTCGACTTTTCCCGCCACTCATCCGGCGTCAACGCCGTTATGGAGAGTGCATGTATTTCGTTACCAACCAGCGCGCCCAAGCATTTATATACCATCTGATGACGTGCCAGCGGCCGTTGGCCGTCAAATTCCACCGCGACGATCAAGGCGCTGTAGTGAGTATTGTCATCGCTTTCAACCTTTACGATTGAGTCCTCGAATCCGGCCTCTATCAAGTGGCTAATTTCTGCTGGTTCCATATTATGATGCTCCTTGATCATCAGCGCTGACTGCAATTGGGGGAGAGTCTAACTGCAAAGCACACTCCTTCCCACTGAACTGCATTGTTTGTGTATTATATTCGGCCCGCGACGGCCGACGGTTTGTGGCTTCCCCCGGTTTATCCTTCAATATTGAGTAAGTATTAATAATTCATGATTGGTAATATCGATATTTCACATGTTGGCTTGATTGTCGCCGGCCTAACTCTCCTGATCTGGGGGAGCGATCGATTCGTGCATGGCGCATCAGCGTCAGCTCGCAACTTTGGTGTTGCGCCGCTGCTAATCGGACTGACGATCGTTGCATTTGCGACGTCTGCACCCGAAATTCTCGTTTCCATCATTGCGGCCAGTCAGGGAGAGCCCGGCCTCGCTTTTGGTAACGCAATTGGATCTAATATCGTCAACATCGGACTCGTACTCGGTGTAACCGCAACGATCCGACCGATTTCTCTGGAATCGGCGACATTGCGGCGACAGATGCAAGCCCTGCTCGCCGTGTCTTTGCTGACGGTATTGCTGTTTCTGGACACCCGTATCAGCCGTCCCGACGGCATTATCATGCTAACGGGTCTTGTTATCGTCATGATCTGGTTCGTGCGACTGGGGATTCGATCGGCCACGAATCACCCACTCAAAATGAACTATGAGACTGAAATACCCAAAGACGTCACGACGAAAATGGCATTTGTCTGGCTTTCAGTTGGATTGGTAGCATTGCTCGTTGGCGCAGATTGGCTGGTTGACGGTGCGATGGGCGTCGCAGTGTCGCTGAACGTAAGCGAAGTCGTTATTGGGATTACTATTGTCGCATTCGGCACCAGCGTGCCAGAGCTTGCCATATCGCTGGTCAGCGCACTAAAGGGTGAGTACGGCCTCGCAATTGGCAGCATCGTCGGTTCGAATATATTCAATTTGCTGGCAGTAATTGGTATCGCTGCAGTAATCCAACCCGCAACTATCGCGCTCAGCGTGTTATTGCTTCATATTTTCGTCATGGTCGCATTTACACTCGTATTGTTTGTGATGACCTATGACTATGACGGTAAGGCACTGCTATCCAGAATGAAAGGAATCGCGTTGCTGACCGCCTACATTGCATACTCTACGTATGTAATCGCGCAAAATATCTGATCAGCCTTTAGAATAGACATCAGACCTAATCTGAGAGTTTCCATTGCCTGACAAGCCAACAAATGACGAGTTGCTAAAACTTGCGAGTGAAGTACTCGCTATCGAGTCACGTGCTGTTGATGCCCTGCGAGATCGCCTTGGCGACGAATTCATCGCGGCCTGCGAGCTTTGTTTGGAGACCTCGGGGCGCATCGTGGTCAGCGGCATGGGTAAATCGGGTCACGTAAGTAACAAGATTGCGGCGACACTCTCATCAACCGGCACACCGGCATTCTTCATGCACCCCGCCGAAGCCAGTCATGGCGATCTCGGTATGATCACCAGCCAGGACCTGTTGCTCGCCATTTCTTACTCCGGCGAGACTATGGAGATTGTCACCATACTGCCCGTTGTCAAACGAATGGGAGCGAAGCTACTGTCTATCACTGGCAACCCCAAATCGACAATGGCAAAAGCAGCTGATGTACATCTCGATATCAGCGTTAACGAAGAAGCCTGCCCGCTAAACCTCGCGCCTACCGCCAGCACCACAGCCACTCTGGCCATGGGGGATGCGCTAGCCGTTGCGCTGCTCAATAGTCGTGGGTTTACGGCTGAAGACTTTGCACGCTCGCACCCCAGTGGCAATCTTGGTAAACGACTAATTCTTCGAGTCTCCGATATCATGCATAGTGGCGATCGCATACCCGCAGTTATGTCGGACGTGAGCTTGCGCGACGGACTAATGGAAATGACTGACAAAGGTCTTGGAATGACTGCGGTCGTATCAGACGATCGAACGCTGGAGGGGATCTTCACCGACGGCGATTTGCGCCGAACTCTGGATAGCGGAGCTGATATTCACAGCACGCGTATCCGCGATGTGATGCATGGCAACTGCAAAACAATATCCCCAGACATACTGGCGGCCGAGGCGCTGTATATCTTGGAAGAGAATAAGATTACGTCGCTGGTGGTGACGGACGAAGATAATAAACTAATCGGGGCCCTTAATATTCATGATCTGTTCCGCGAGGGCCTGATGTGAGTGGTGGTTCCTTAGAGGTAATTAAGCTCGTCGCCTTCGACGTCGATGGCGTATTCACGGATGGGCGCTTCTACCTGTCTGACACTGGGGTCGAATCGAAGGTATTTAATACTCAAGACGGTTTTGGAATCCGAAAACTGCTGAATTCAGGCGTAGCTGTTGCCGTTATCAGCGGTCGAAAGTCCGCTGCCGTCGCCAAACGGATGTCAGAACTCGGGGTTATACATGTCGTGGAAGGATGCTCCAATAAAGTCGCTGCGCTTGATGAAATCATTGGCGGCCTCAAAATCTCTGCTTCCGAATGTGTCTATGTCGGTGACGATGTGCCGGACTTGCCGCTACTCAATCATGTCGGTATTTCAATCGCCGTCGCGAATGCTATGCCGGAGCTGCATCTTAAGTGCGATTATTCGACGTCGGCTAGTGGTGGGTTTGGCGCTGTTCGAGAAGTCTGTGAACTAATACTCGCTGCGCAGAGTCAATAGGACTCATGAGTCCTCGCACCATTACCTTTATTGCGCTGCTGTCTGCCGTTGCAATTGGCAGCTGGTATCTTGCGCGCTCAAACACTCCAACATACGACGACGAACTACCCTATGACCCAGCGCATCAGGGCTACTACCTCAAACAGGCTCGCATATTAGGCACCGGCGATGACGGTAGCCTTCTGTATGAAATAGAAGCGGAGTATGCAGAACAACTGGAAGACGACCGCATAGAATTTACCGAAGTGCGTATTCGATACTTACCGGGCAGCGAAGTACCATGGATTGTTAATGCCGATTATGCGACGTTGCGAGAAGGTACCCCTAGAATTGCATTGCGCAGCTATGTACAGATAGTCAATCCTGGCAATCCTGGCGAGTACGAAACAGAAATTCGAACAGAATATATGGAGCTCGATCCTGACGGATTTACCGCCGAGACTAGCCAACGAGTACAAATTCGATTTGGCTCCCGAAGCGTCACGGCAATGGGCATGCTAGCATCACTTAAGGATGACAAAATCGAACTCAAATCCAATATTCGCGGAAAAATAGCCCCCTAAAATGAATGCCATGAGTCGCAACACATTCATTGTCTTACTGCTGTCTGCGATGCTCGCTCCTGATGTGTCGACAGCTCAGACAACAGACCTGGATTTACGTCGCCTGCCTTGGGATATATTCGCGGAAACCATGATTTTTGATGGCAAAACGTCTACCTACATCTACACCGGTATCAAATTTTCTCAAGGAGCAATCTCCATTGAATCTGATGAAGGTCGTGCGACATTAGATCAGAACAACAGCGGATCCTGGATTTTCTCTGGTAACGTCAAGATAGACGTCAACACCAGCAAAATTGAGTGTGATTCTGCTGAGCTATTATTCGACGGCAATGTGCTGACCAAAGCGACCATCATGGGTCGTCCCGCAACGTTCTCCTTGCAATCCACTGGATTAAATGACGCAACATATGCTGAGGCCAAAAAATTATTGTACGACGTACAAAACGGCGTTATCGAGTTCTCCGAGCAGGCCACTATCACGGAAAGTGGCAATGAGATTTCATCCAGCTATCTCATTTACGATATTAACGAGCGACGCATAAACGCCAATTCGTTAGGTGTCGACGATGATCGCGTCAGGATCACCTATACGCCGACCGACAGCGCCATCGAGAAAGAAGCATTGATCGAAGGTGGCGACCGATGAGTATTCTCAGCGTTCAGGATATATCCAAGAGCTATAAGTCACGCAAGGTTGTAAAAGGTCTATCGCTCGAAATTAAGAGTGGTGAGGTAGTCGGCCTGTTGGGGCCTAACGGGGCTGGAAAAACGACGGCTTTTTACATGATTGTCGGCCTCATATCGGCGGATAAAGGCAGCATACTTTTAGACGGCAAGGATCTTACGGCCAAGCCTATGCACGACCGCTCCAAACTTGGCTTGGGATACTTGCCGCAGGAAGCATCTATTTTTCGCAAGCTCACCGTCGAACAAAATATTCTAGCAATATTGGAAAACCGTAAGGACTTGGATCGTGCTGGGCGCGAAAAAGAACTTGAAAACCTGCTCGATGAGCTACATGTCAGTCATGTTCGCAAGAGCTTAGGTATTAGCCTGTCAGGTGGAGAGCGACGACGCGTCGAAATAGCTCGCGCGCTGGCGGCAAATCCATTGTTTGTGTTGCTTGATGAGCCGTTCGCCGGGGTCGACCCGATATCGGTTCTCGATATTCAGCGCATTATCAGGCACTTGTGTGAGCGGAATATAGGCGTCCTCATTACTGATCACAATGTTCGCGAAACACTGGGTATTTGCGGGCATGCTTATATCTTGAATGACGGCAGCCTGATCGCGGCCGGGTCACCTAATGACATTCTGGAGAATCAATACGTTCGAGAAGTGTATCTCGGACAGGAATTCAAACTCTGAGGCAGACTGAACACTAATGAGGCGTCGATATGTATCGAATCTGCCGAAAAGAGAAATTAGTACATGCTAAAACCTTCGTTGCAGCTAAAAATTGGTCAGTCATTAACCATGACGCCGCAACTGCAGCAGGCTATTCGCCTGTTGCAGTTGCCAATTCTGGATTTGCATGCACAAATTCAAGAAGCGCTCGAAGAAAACATTATGCTTGAGATGGAAGATCTTCCTGATGTTCTGAGTACCAATGCCGAGTCCACTGTCGAAGTAGAAGCCATTAAAACCGAAGAGCTATGGCAGTCACAAGTAGCCGAACAATCGCAGGACGGCGGCTGGGATGGAGAAGATCGACCGATCACCGAATTCGCTGACGAATCGGGCGAGACCCTGCATGAGCATCTCAATTGGCAATTGGAGATCGAAAGATCCACCGCCCGCGAAATATTGATCGGTGAAGCGCTCGTCGACTCTATTAATGACGACGGTTATCTGACCGACGACGTAGAGGAAATAATCACGAACCTAGACGAGCAGCCTCCGGTCATGGTGAAGGAGGCCGAAAAAACGTTGTTGAAAATCCAGCGCCTCGATCCAGTCGGCGTTGGCGCTCGATCGCTTTCCGAGTGTGTTATACGTCAGATCGAACAGCTCGACGTCAGTACACCGGGCTATCAACTCGCCCTCAGCATCGCCAGTGGCCATCTCGAACTCGTCGCCAGCCGAGACTATGGGGAACTGCGTCGCGGGCTTCACATCTCAGAGGAGCATTTGCACGAAGCGCTGGCGCTTGTCAGAGCGTGCAACCCGAAGCCTGGTCTTGCGATCAGCCCGGCAGCGGCTCAATACGTCATTCCAGATGTATTTGTTCAAAAGATCGACAATCGATGGCAAGTAGAAATTAGTCCGACCGGAATTCCGAAGCTTTCAGTCAATCAACAATACGCCAAGTTACTGCATGGCAGCAGTGAACATGCCGTTTTGAAGGCGCAACTTCAGGAGGCCCGTTGGTTTATTCGCAGTCTTGAAATTCGCAATGAGACATTGATGAAAGTCGCCACGAGTATCGTGTCGCGTCAGGTGGGCTTCCTCGAACTCGGCGACGAAGCGATGAAGCCAATGGTTCTGCGAGACATCGCAGAAGAAATCGGTATGCATGAGTCGACAATTTCACGTGTAACCACTAATAAGTACATGCACACGCCTCGTGGCGTATTCGAATTCAAGTTTTTCTTCTCCAGCCACCTCTCCTCGGACAGCGGCGAAGACCAGTCCTCGACGTCGGTTCGCGCAAAAATTCGCAAGATGATTGCTGCAGAGAACCCGGCGAAACCACTGAGTGACAGCAAGGTCATGAACTTACTTAAGGATGAGGGCATTTCAGTTGCGAGAAGAACGGTCGCGAAGTACCGTGAAGCTATGAGCATCTCGTCATCGAGTGAACGCAGGACTCGCGAGACTAAATTAAAAGACTAGGCAGTAATTACGCTGCAGGAGGACTTTGAGACCGCCATTCTAACCCAATAAAGGACCGCAAGATAACTAAAACTGGAGACAGCTATGCAATTGAATGTTTCAGGCCATCACATCGAAGTAACCAATTCGCTAAGAGAATATGTCGAATCCAAAATTCAAAAAACAGCCCGTCACTTTGACCTCATGTCTGACGTCCATTGTATTCTGACCGTTGAAAAACTCCGTCACAAAGCTGAGGCAACAGTTCATATGAATGGTGGTACGATCTACGCTGACCACACCGAAGAGGACATGTACGCCGCGATCGATGGTCTCGTGGACAAAATTGAAAGACGAGTCAGAAAATACAAAGAAAAACTCGTCGATCACCATGTTAAAGATAAAGAGAAGATCAGGTACGCCTGAACCGTATATGATCTGTGCGGTCAGACGGCCATATAGATCGCAAGCGAACCCAATCCAATGCTGCTCGAAGAAATCATCAAGCCCGATAGCGTGCTTTGTAACGCTACAGCGCGAAGCAAGAAACATTGCCTCGAAATTCTTAGCGAATTACTGGTTCGATCATACCCGGAAATCGCCAGTGATCAGATTTTCAGGAACCTGAATCAACGCGAGCGACTCGGCTCCACTGGACTCGACAGCGGCGCGGCATTTCCGCACTGTCGCGTTGATGATCTTGAATTTAGTAATGCTGCGTTGATCAAGCTATCTGAACCAGTGGATTTTGATGCTGCTGACGGTGAACCCGTCGATTTGGTACTTGGCATGATGGTACCGACCGAGCTCGATGATAACCATTATGCGGATATCAAAATAGTCACCCAGGTTCTCGCCGATGAAGAGCTGTGTTCTCGCCTGCGCGGGATGAATTCGAGCGGCGACCTCTATGAAGCATTGCTCAGCGGTTCTGCGTTGGTTGCGCCAAATCAGCTAAGCGCAGCGCAGAGAAGCTGGCCACTGTAGTTGCACGACTACAGCTACCATACCGAAAGATCTCCGACTGATTATAGTCAGCGGCTTATCAGGGTCTGGCAAAACAGTCGCGCTACATGTTATCGAAAACCTCGACTACAACTGCATAGATAATATTCCGACGCTCCCCCCTCTGAAACCTGCAGTCCGGGAGGTTTACTCTGGCGGTGTGGCGCCTATCGAATTGATTGCGGCTGGCATCGATACGCGCAATTGACCGCAAGACCTCGGGGCACCACCTGGAGCAATCGACGATCTGCGTGCGCAAGATACCAGGAGTCAGGATCGAAAAGCTCGCTGACAAGCTGCGCAAACATCACAAACCCATCCTCATGCGCCACAACAACCTTGCGTATCATCGAATCCAGCCGGACTAAGCTGCTAAACTCCGTCGACATGGATGCTAGAGAGCACATCAAGAATAACCTCGATGAGCTGCGCGAGCAGTTGGACGGTGGACGTATGCGCCCGGCTAGGGTCATGGTCAATAGCCTACACCCATCCGAAGTCGCTCGTCTGCTTGAGTCCCTGCCGCATAAGAAACGCAGCATGCTCTGGGAGCTCGTCGACCCTGAAATTGAAGGTGACGTTCTTGTAGAGGTCTCTGATGAGGTTCGAGATGGCCTCATAGAGGGTATGCAGACCGAGGAACTGATCGCGGCTGCCGAAGGCATGGAGGTCGACGATCTCGCTGACTTATTGGTCGATCTACCAGAAACGGTCACTCAAGAGGTCCTTCAGTCCCTCGACAAACAAGATCAAGAGCGTGTGCGACAAGTGCTTGCCTACGATGAGGAAAGTGCGGGCGGCCTGATGAACGTCGATATCGTGACGGTGCGACCAGACGTCACTTTGGAGGTAGTGTGTCGATACTTGCGAGCCGTCGGAGAAGTTTCCGACGGGACGGACTCGATTTACGTTGTGAGTCGAGACGATAGCTATATTGGCTCACTCTATTTGTCGACGATTCTGACTAGTGATCCGCTCAATATGGTGGCGAATGTCATGCACACAGACGTGATGCCGATTTCGGCAGATACGTCGTCGGCTCAGGTCGTCTGGGAGTTTGAGAATCGCGACTTGCTATCCGCTCCAGTTGTCGATGA
>Ga0055584_100004340_pt1 | contig 13938 bp, 8 predicted proteins | sample OSDHelmetaG_FD_58716 | JGI IMG/M metagenome (GOLD analysis project Ga0055584, IMG submission 58716) | Pelagic marine sediment microbial communities from the LTER site Helgoland, North Sea, for post-phytoplankton bloom and carbon turnover... | ecosystem: Environmental > Aquatic > Marine >... | reverse complement strand
AACGTCAATTAGGCCTAGTGCATTGACGAGACGTTGTGTGATGAGCTTATCTGCTTGCGAGGGATCAGATACACCAGAAGGGTGATTGTGAACGAGTATCACTGCCGCAGCGTTAGCAGCAAGTACTGCTTTAACCACTTCTCGCGGATATACCGAACATGAACCTACGGTCCCTTTAAAAAGCTCTTTATATTCAATCAACTCATGCTGATTATTCAATAGCATGACGGCAAACACTTCTCTTTCGTATCCACTTAATTTGAACCTGCAGTAATCTTTAACGGCTTGGCTATTTGTAAACACGTCCTCATGGAGATATTTCTCTGCGATGATATTGGCTGCTGTTTCAAGTATTTGCATGGCAGTCTGTGACCAGTTGGTCGTTGTTTTAGTATGCATAATAAGGCTCCTTAAGTTAGCTAAATCACTTATGCACATTGGTAATATAGGCCTGTAAAACATTGGATTAGAGTATTAACAGCAGTAAAAAAATATCGACCTTCCTCATGGTTTGAATGAACTATGAGGAATTAAAGATGGCACTAATTAGATTGGCAGAAGTTAAAGAATACACAGGGCTTGGTAGAAGTAGTATTTATAAGTACATGAATGAGGGGCAATTTCCCAAGTCAGTATCGCTTGGTGAACGCGCGATAGCCTGGGTTGATACCGAAATTGAAGAATGGGTTCAAGAGAAGATAGAGCAGCGAGATGCAGAAGAATGCAATAAGCATACAACTGAGAAAACAGCTAAGGTGACAGAAGCCGATGTTATCACTTTCCTTATAAACAAATTTAAGCAACTGGGTATCAGTGAAGCTATAACGTGGTTAATGCAAGTACTCAAATAGTAAATAATCGTTGGTCTAGCTGAGCATAAGCTGTTAAATTAATGGGCATTATAATTACCAATTAATTTAGCTTATTAAAAGTACAGCAAATACACGGAAGAAAGCTCAACCCATGACCAAACTCACACTCCAGCAACTCGAAGCATTCCTTTGGCAAATCGCAGATATACTGCGTGGCAATATGGATGTCTTAGAGTTTAAAGGTTGAAGCAATTACCGGATGCCCAAGTACACATTGAGTAGTTACCCTGGATAACCAACAGCACCATGGCCAATTGCCAACGAGCAATGTTCCATCGATGCGGTAGCCACCAGGAGCTTCGATGCGCTGAATTTATAATAGTTCTGCACAATGATGCATGTAGCGTGTAATCCCGAGTTTGTGAAAAGCCCGTTAAATATATAGATGATTTAATTAAGCATTAACGATAACAAGTAAAAGACTAATAGTAAGTAAAGCTAAAGGAATAACGAATGACGAGTAACCAACAACGTGCCACCCTACAACGACAGATCTGGGCCATCGCCAACGATGTTCGCGGCTCAGTAGATGGGTGGGATTTCAAACAATATGTGCTCGGCACACTGTTTTATCGCTTCATCAGCGAAAACTTTGCTCTCTATATTGAGGCCGGTGACGACAGTATTCATTACGCGCAGCTGAGCGATGATATTATCACGCCAGACATAAAAGACGATGCCATTAAAACCAAGGGTTACTTCATCTACCCCAGCCAGCTGTTTGCCACTGTGGTTAAAAACGCCAATAACAACGAAAGCCTGAACACCGATCTCGCCGCCACCTTTGCCGCTATCGAAGCCTCCGCCATTGGCTACCCCTCTGAATCGGACATCAAAGGTCTGTTTGCCGATTTCGATACCACCAGTAACCGACTCGGTAATACCGTTAAAGACAAAAATCTGCGTTTAGCGGCGGTTTTGAAAGGCGTGGCAGGTTTGGATTTTGGTCATGAATTTTATGAAAAGAGTGATGCCGCCCAAATTGACCTGTTCGGCGATGCTTACGAATTCCTCATCTCCAACTATGCCGCCAATGCGGGTAAATCCGGTGGTGAATTCTTTACCCCACAACACGTTTCCAAGCTGATTGCTCAGCTCGCCATGCACAAGCAAACTAGCGTTAACAAGATTTATGACCCAGCTTGTGGTTCCGGCTCGCTGCTGCTGCAAGCCAAAAAACACTTCGATAATCACATCATTGAAGATGGCTTCTTCGGGCAAGAGATTAACCACACCACCTATAACCTTGCCCGCATGAACATGTTTTTGCACAACATCAACTACGACAAGTTCAATATGCAGCTGGGCAATACCTTAATAGACCCACACTTTCTTGATGACAAACCCTTTGATGCCATCGTCTCCAACCCGCCGTATTCCGTGAAGTGGATAGGTAGTGATGATCCCACCCTGATTAACGATGATCGCTTTGCGCCAGCGGGCGTACTGGCGCCCAAATCCAAAGCGGACTTTGCCTTTGTGTTGCATGCGCTGAGTTACCTTTCCAGCAAAGGCCGCGCGGCCATTGTTTGCTTTCCCGGTATTTTTTACCGTGGCGGTGCCGAGCAGAAAATTCGCAAATATCTGGTAGATAACAACTATGTGGAAACGGTCATTTCACTCGCACCCAACCTGTTTTTTGGCACCACCATCGCGGTGACTATTCTGGTACTTTCCAAACACAAAACCGACACCACCACCCAGTTTATTGATGCCAGCGGTTTATTTAAAAAAGACGGCAATACCAACACCCTGACCGATGACCACATCCAGAAAATCATGGATGTGTTTGATAACAAGGAAAATGTCGGTCATCTCGCCAAATCCGTACCTTTTGAACAGGTCGCCACTAACGAATACAACCTGTCGGTCAGCAGCTATGTGGAAGCTAAAGACAATCGAGAAGTGGTGGACATTACCCATCTCAATGCCGAGCTAAAAACCACAGTCGCCAAGATCGATCAACTGCGTACCGATATTGATGCGATTGTGGCGGAGATAGATGCATGAGCAATATGAGCTTTATGGAAAGACTGCTTGATGGGATTGAGATGGGCTGGCCAGCATTAGGGGATCTTTGTGAGAAGATTTCGTCGGGGAAAAATAAAGAAAAATGTGAAGATGGATTGTATCCAGTATTCGGTTCAACTGGGATTATTGGAAGAACAAACAATAAAGGCTATGAAAAGGTACAGATTTTAGTTGCTAGAGTTGGCGCTAATGCTGGGCGTGTAAATATCGCCCAAGGAGAATATGACGTTTCAGATAATACATTAATTGTTCAAAACAAAGAAAATATTATTTTGAAATACTTATATTACTATTTGGTAAATATAAACCTAAACCTAATTGCTCAGGGGGCTGGTCAACTATTGATTACAGCAGGCCAACTGAAATCGATCCAAATCCCCATCCCCTGCCCAGAAGACCCAAAAAAATCGCTAGAGATCCAAGCCGAAATCGTCCGCATTCTGGACACCTTCACCGAACTGACCACCCAGCTGACCACCGAGCTTAATGCCCGTAAAAAACAATACAACTACTATCGCGAGAAGCTTCTCACTGAAGTATATGACTCTACTAAAGAATTTACGATTGGGGAGGTTCTCGATATGCGTGCTGGAAAAAACATTAAAGCAAAAGATATTGCAGAAACCGAAACTTCTGAGCACAAGTACACATGTTACGGCGGGAACGGATCGCGAGGATTTGTTAGCAATTACAGCCATGATGGAAATTATGTTTTGATAGGTAGGCAGGGCGCGTTATGTGGCAATGTCAAACGAGACAAAGGAAAGTTTTATGCTACAGAGCATGCCGTGGTTTGCTCTCCAAAAGACGGTATTAATATAGATTGGGTATTCTATATGCTTACATTTATGAATTTAAACCAATATAAGTCAAAGTCTGCTCAACCAGGCCTTGCCGTGGGTAATATAGCTAAGTTACCAATTAAAGTTCCACCGTTTGAAGAGCAAAACCGCATTGTCGCCATTTTGAATAAATTCGAAGCTCTAACCAGCTCAATCACCGAAGGCTTGCCGCGCGAAATTGCCTTGCGCCAACAGCAATATGAGTATTACCGCAATTTGCTGCTGAGCTTTCCTAAGCCTGATGCAAAGGTCGCGGCCTGATATGAGCCAGACACTAACGGAAATAGCACAGCGGCTAACAGCTCCTAATAAAAAGGTGCAGTTGATCTATGCCTTTAACGGTTCGGGTAAAACTCGCTTGTCGCGAGAATTCAAGGAGCTGATTTCACCCCAAATTGATACTGAAGAAGATGGAGCTGATGATGAGCCTGAATTAGCACGTAATAAATTCCTCTACTACAGCGCTTTTACTGAAGATCTATTCTATTGGGATAACGATTTAGAGGGAGGTGCTGAACCTAAGCTTAAAATTCAGCCCAATACATTTACCGACTGGCTCATTGAGTTGCTAAAAGATTTGGGAGAAGACGGCAATATCATTACTAACTTTCAGCGCTACGCCAATGATAAAGTCACGCCAAGCTTTAATGAAGCATATAAATGTAAAAGCAAAGATTATAATGGCAAAGAGGTGGAGATCACTGTTCCTGCCTTTTCTGAAGTCACCTTTCAAATAGCAGCAAAGCCTTCTGCTTTAACCACTAGTGCTAGCGTAGATTCTGAAGACGGAGAAGCTAAAGTCAAAGGGGAATACGAAAGAATAAAAATATCTAAAGGAGAAGAAAGTAATTTTGTTTGGAGCGTTTTTTACACGCTACTGCAACAAGTAGTTTCCACACTAAATGAAAACGACACCACAAACCGACCAACCGATAAGTTTGATGGTTTGGAGTACGTATTTATTGATGACCCTGTGAGCTCTCTGGATGATAGTCATCTGATTGAACTAGCTGTTGATTTAGCCACGTTAATCAAGAACAGTGCTTATATCGAAGGCAATGGGCTAAGGTTTATCATTACGACACACAGCCCACTCTTTTATAATGTTTTACATAATGAGTTAAATAACGATCTTAAAAATCCAAACCAAGACGGGATTCCAGTTTGGCTCTATAAGCGTGGTCAATCGGAAAAGTATAGGCTGGATAAGAAGGTTGATGGCACTTATGAACTTACCACCTCAAATGATCACCCGTTCTCTTATCATTTGTTTTTGTTATCCGAACTCAGCGAAGCAATAAAGACTAGTCAAATTAAAAAGTATCACTTTAGTCTTTTAAGAAATATCTTGGAAAAAACTTCTACATTTTTAGGATATAAGCACTGGGAAAACCTTCTTGAAAAAACAGCTGAGGGGGCTCCTAATCCATTCGCGAGCAGGATTATGAATCTCTCAAGTCATTCTGCCCATGCGGGTGAGGAGGTTTCAGATGTTGAAGATAAAGACAAAGAAAAACTGGGTGAGTTAGTGAAATATTTGACCGAAACCTATGGTTTCAGTAAGCAGGAAGCATAATGACCAATTACAAAACAATCGCCGAATCGAACAACTTTATCGTTCTGGATAAATACAACAAAGATTGGAAAGTGGCCGAAAGCTACCAGAGCGAAGATGAGTTAGAACGCGAGCTTATTCAGGATTTGCAAAATCAGGGCTATGAGTACCTGCCGGGTTTGAATAACCCGCAAGCTATGCTGGCCAATGTGCGCGAGCAGTTGCAAACGCTAAATAATGTGCAATTTTCTGAAGGTGAGTGGCTGCGTTTTGTGGAAACTTATCTGGACAAGCCTAGTGACACTATTCTGGATAAAACCCGCAAGATTCACGATGACTATATTCACGACTTTGTGTTTGACGATGGCCGCATCAAAAATATTTATCTGCTGGATAAAAATAACATCACCCGCAACAAAGTTCAGGTGATCAAGCAGTTTGAACAAACTGGTAGCCATGCTAACCGTTACGACGTGACTATTCTGGTGAACGGCTTACCGCTGGTACAGATCGAGCTGAAAAAGCGTGGCGTAGCTATTCGTGAAGCCTTTAATCAGGTGCATCGTTACAGTAAAGAGAGCTTTAACAGCGAGGATTCGCTGTATAAGTACTTGCAGTTGTTTGTCATCTCTAATGGCACCGATAGCCGCTATTTTGCTAATACCACCCAGCGCAACAAAAACAGCTTCGACTTCAGCATGAACTGGGCGAAGGCAGATAACAGCCTGATAAAAGACCTGAAAGACTTTACCGCAACTTTCTTTCAGAAGCACACCCTGCTCAATGTGTTGCTGCATTATTCGGTGTTTGATATGAGTGACACATTACTGGTGATGCGCCCCTACCAGATTGCTGCTACCGAGCGTATTATGTGGAAGGTGAAAAGCTCTTATGAGGCAAAAAACTGGAGCAACTCAGACAGTGGCGGTTTTATCTGGCATACAACCGGCTCCGGTAAAACCTTAACCAGTTTTAAAGCGGCTCGCTTGGCCACTGAGATTGAGTTTATCGACAAAGTATTTTTTGTAGTGGACCGAAAAGATTTAGATTTTCAAACCATGAAGGAATACCAACGCTTTTCGCCCGATAGCGTGAACGGCTCTGATAGTACCGCAGGCTTAAAGCGTAATTTGGATAAAGATGATGACAAGATCGTCGTCACTACCATCCAGAAGCTCAACAACCTGATGAAAAACGAAGGCGATCTACCCATCTACAACAAGCAGGTGGTGTTTATTTTTGATGAATGCCACCGCAGCCAGTTTGGTGAAGCTCAGAAAAACTTGAACAAGAAATTTAAACGCTTCTATCAGTTTGGCTTTACCGGCACGCCCATCTTCCCGCTAAACGCCTTAGGTGCTGAAACCACCGCCAGTGTATTTGGCCGGGAGTTACATTCTTATGTGATTACCGACGCGATACGAGATGAGAAAGTGCTCAAGTTTAAGGTGGACTACAACGACGTGCGCCACAAATTTAAGGCCATTGAAACTGAGCTGGATGAGAAAAAACTATCTGCTGCTGAAAACAAAGAGGCGCTGTTGCACCCAGAGCGTATTCGCGAAATTTCTCAGTACATTCTGAACAACTACCGCCAGAAGACCCACCGATTGCAGGGCTCTAGTAACGGTCAGGCCAAGGGCTTTAATGCCATGTTCGCGGTGAGCAGTGTGGATGCCGCCAAGCTCTATTATGAATCGCTGAATAGTTTGCAGGCTGACTCTTCAAATAAAAGCAGCGAAAAGCCGCTGAAAATCGCCACCATATTCTCCTTTGCTGCCAATGAAGAGCAGGATGCAGTGGGTGATATTCTGGATGAAAGTTTTGATGTCTCGGCCATGAACAGCAGTGCCAAAGAGTTTTTAAACGCTGCAATAGGCGATTACAACGACTTTTTTAAAACCAGCTTCAGTGTCGATAGCAACGGCTTTCAGAATTACTACCGTGATTTGGCCAAGCGGGTGAAAACCAAAGAAATTGATTTGCTGATAGTGGTGGGAATGTTCCTCACCGGCTTTGATGCCCCTACGCTTAATACTCTGTTTGTGGATAAAAACCTGCGTTACCACGGTTTGATGCAAGCCTTTTCGCGCACGAACCGAATTTATGATGCCACCAAAACCTTCGGTAATATTGTCACATTCCGAGACCTGGAAATGGCAACCGTGGATGCAATCACCTTGTTTGGCGATAAAAACACAAAAAACGTGGTGCTAGAAAAGAGCTACAAGGAATACATGGATGGCTTTACCGATGTAGTAACCGGTGAAGCGCGGCGCGGCTTTATGGATGTGGTGAGCGAGCTGGAGCAGCGCTTTCCTGATCCGACCGCCATTGAAAAAGAGTCCGATAAAAAAGGCTTTGCCAAACTCTTTGGTGAATACCTGCGCGTAGAGAACGTGCTGCAAAACTATGATGAGTTTGCCAGTCTGAAAGCAATGCAAAGTCTTGACATGAACGACGCCGAAGCGGTTGAAGCGTTCAAAGCCGAGCACTATTTAGACGATGAAAAAATGGCAGAGTTGCAGACAATTCGCCTACCTGCCGAGCGCAAGGTTCAGGATTACCGTTCTACCTACAACGACGTTCGTGACTGGCAACGTCGTCAAAAATTGGCAGAGGAAAAAGAAAAATCCACCATCGACTGGGATGACGTGGTGTTCGAAATAGATTTGCTGAAATCCCAGGAGATCAACCTCGATTATATTCTGGAGCTTATTTTCGAGCACAACAAGAAAACCAAAAGCAAAGCCGATTTGGTTGACGAAGTTCGTCGGGTGATCCGCGCGAGTCTCGGTAACCGCGCTAAAGAAAGCCTGGTGGTGGACTTCATTAATCAAACAGACCTGGATCAGATTGGTGAAAAGTCCAGCGTGATCGAAGCATTCTTTTCATTCGCTCAAGTTGAGCAACAAAAAGAAGCCGAGGAGCTGATCAACGAAGAAAATCTGAATGCTAAAGAAGCCCGACGCTATATTATCAACTCCCTCAAGAGGGAGTACGCCAGCGACGCAGGAACAGAGCTGAATACCATTCTGCCCAAGATGAGTCCGTTAAATCCACAATACCTCACCAAGAAACAGAGCGTGTTTCAAAAGATCGCCGCGTTTGTGGATAAGTTTAAAGGAGTGGGTGGGAAAGTTTAGAAGTGAAACAATGCATTGCTTATCATCGGGTTGCACTACATGAAAACTGCTGATGACATTGAATTATCACAAAGGTAATACTCGTTTTATAATGTTTTGATTACTGAGGTATAGCAGGTGGCCGAAGTTAAGCACATGAAAAAGAATTATAGCGTACCGTGATAGACCAATCATTTAGCGAGGCGAGCCTTGTTAAAAGTTGAATAAGAGCACTTTGCTAATTTACTGAATGATAAAATTCGTTAGATTAAAGAAAAACTATCACTGCATAGGCTTGCACAAGCGACGAGTGATAAAGAATATGTATCGGGGGAGTGTTTCTTATACTTGGGGTGTAACTATCGGCTTAAGGTGAACAAAGGGCTGTATGAGCCCGTAAAGCTCTTGCATGGGCGCTTTACTGTTACGTTACGCATTGGTAGCGATAATCCTGAGTTGATACAAGATTCATTAGCGAGTTGGTACAAGCAACGCGCGTTGGCTAAGTTAACCGAAAAGGCCAAACGATACGCTGAGATAATCGGCGTAACTTATGCCGCTGTTGGTATTAAGTTGTACAAGAACAGGTGGGGCAGTTGCAGTGTTGAGGGAAATATTGATTTCAATTGGCAGATTATCATGGCCCCGAATCGTGTTGTTGATTACGTTGTTGCCCATGAGCTTTGCCATTTGATACACCATGACCATTCACCACAGTTTTGGCGTCAACTAGAACGGATCATGCCTGATTACGCTGAGTGTAAAGAGTGGCTGAAGGTTAATGGGGCTTCGTTAACTCTATAGTTGTTTCAACTACAACGGAGCCAACTTTTACAGCTAAAAGATGTTGGCAAGACTTGCCGAAAGGGCTAGTTATTGCTTATTTTTTTGGCAACTGATCAAAACAGAAGTAGGCACTCGGTGTTATTGACAAAAATTATGTCAATTCAATCTTAGACTGTTCCACATAAGTCAGGCTCCATGGCATTTTTTATATTTAAGGCCAGAATTACAAGGACAAGGTTCATTTCTGCCTACAGAACCAAACGACTGCCTGACAGCTAGCTTCGACGCGTTATAAGAGAGTAGGGCAATATAATTTGATTGGTTTTCAACTTCCTGCCGTTGCTCGCCAGTTAACCCCTCAAAATATGGATCCAAGCGGCGCATTTCAGCAGCAGCGTCCTCATGCTGCCCGCCAAGCGCTAAGATGACAGCATACTGGCTTCTGACCTGAACCAGTTTTCCCACCAATCCAGCCGCATTCACAACAGGTAAAACATGCTGTTCCATGACATCTCTGGCACCTCTAAAGTCTTTCATGTCGACAAATTGATCAACTAAATCCTGGCCAACTCGCACCATGGAATTTCCTGCACCAACCATATTGTAGAACTTTATCGAATGAATACGGGCGAACGGCGTTGGCTTACCCCACGCTTCGCGATTTGTAGCGTACAACTCTAGAGCATCCGCAAGGTGTTTGAGATATTCCTGAACATTTTCTGGTCGATTGATAATTGTCCATAGCACATCCGAATTTTTACCCATCACGTCTTGAGAACGGATGCCGAGCAAGTCGTAATACCCTTCGATTACTTTCAAACACAATAAATCTGCTTTATTGTATTTCTTTAACCTCCAAAGAGCGATGGCATGATTGTAGTCAAAAATTCGTTCATGCTCAGCATTAGGGAACTTAGTACTGACTTGTTCTACAAGTCGTTTAACCTCGTGCGCGTCACCATTTTCTGCTGAGAATAATATCCGCTTCATTGCATACGCGGTTTGTTCTCGATAACCAAACTCATGCTCAGCAAGAAGAACTTCCATGGCTTCAAATCGCTGGGTGAGATTTTCAGTATGTCCCTCCTTTATTTCAGAGAATACTATCCCATCCAATGCCCAAAATTTATCAATAGGTTCCAACGTATCTGCAAGCAATGCACGCTCCAGACTTGACAGAATGTCGACGTTGATACCCATTTCATAAAACAGCTCATCACCTGAAAGGTCAATGAGTGTCATGACATCATTTAGCTTGATATAAATTTGGGTCAGCAGTGCAAATCTAGATGTATCGCGATTTTGGTGGAGGCTCACGACCAGCATTTCTTTCAACGCCATCAGTGCGTTATTTTCTAGCGCCGGGTCCATAAGCTCTAAATGTTGCAGTCCCAGTACCCTGACTGCATCATGCACCTTCAGCGTTTGATTCCCGAAAACCTCGACGGTTCCGGTGGCTCGCATCTTTTTAATGATTGCAGCAGCACGTCTTGTGGTTACTTTTAGTGAATCGACAAGAAGCTCCGAAACTTCATCACGACTCAACCCCACATCAGCCAAACTAAATAATGCCAGTGAATCTTGAACTAACTTGTCGAATCCCTGATAAACACGAGACAGGATGACTTCCTGTGCCGTCTCTACGCTATTTTCCTGTTGCTGAAGTTCAGCACACAGTTTATTGACATTCCCTTTGTATTCTGTGACCGCGATCTTCGCTGCGCTCTGAACATACAATGGCAGTCCACCAGTATAAACCCGAAGTTGCTCATAGCCCTGAGCCGTGGCAAATCCACCGAGCTCGTCTACGGCTTCGGCAACAGTATCAATATCCCATCCCAGAAGTGTTTGACGCTGAAGCCCCGTAATAGCCTCCAGCTCTCTAACGTTTTCATGGGGCTGACACAGCAGAACAAAGCTAATATTTTTGGTTGCATTCAGAACATCACGTAGATTTTCTACAGGAATACGATGAGCGTTATCTAAAACCAGCAGCAGAGTGAGCCCTTGCTGTTCTATGAATGTGTCGAACGTTTTCAGAGCCTCGTAACCACTAGCGCCAGGTAGTAGAATTTTTCGCAAACCATCTCGATTCGTTGTTGCAAACTTTGCTGCCAATTCACGAACCAGCGTGCTTGCTAAGGCAGGCCCAGGAAGGTCACCAGTATCGTAGTAGGCACATAATTGCGTGCTGTGTAGCGCTGCTTGAGCTGCCCACGCGGTTTTGCCTGCGCCAGATAAACCGCAAAGAATACGTACACGATCATCAGATGTCAGAGAAGGTTCCTGCTTTTGTGGTCTGTAATACGCTGGAGGCGTGGGGAAGTCTTGTAACTGAACAATTAGTTGCTCAAATAGGTCTGGTAGGTCTTTGATGTGAAATGAATGTTGTTTGTCAGCGGTGCTACCAGTGGCCGCAAGTTGTGCCAACCCGGCCAACTTCCATATCAGGGAGTCCGGGGATAACAATGAAAAGTTCAGCTCCTCCGCCTGGGCGATACACCACGCTGCTGCATCAGTAAGCGACTCCCATGCGGGTGGGAGCGCAGGGAAGATTTGAGTAGTTGACTGAGGACAAACGAAAAGAACATCAGGAGGGAGTTTATTATTGTCGATATTCTTCTGGAGCATAACGCTCGGCGACTGGTTAGCAACGAAAACAAAGGAGGCATCTCCTTTGCGCCTACCTTCAGCATGCTCTTTTCGCAGGTCGTCAAAACGCTCTAGGGCGCCTGAAATCTCGCTGGGTATAATCGGCTTTGAACGAGTTTTAACCTGCACATAAATTCGCCTCTGCTCGGTAATAAGTTCAATATCTTCATCAAGCTCAACCATCACCACTTCGACGTTTGCCTTTTGCGCTAATAACAAGCAACCTACCGTATATAGATGCTGATATAAGAATCCTCTGTGAACCGACTCGATACGTTTAAGTTGAGCGGCATCTAAGACATCTGAAATATTATTATTGCTTCCTTTCATATTTTCTCCTTATGTAGTTGGTAGGTGGAAAAATTAAAAATGACATTCCAAATCATGGAGCAGTTAGCCCAACTGTTACCCTATATTTCGATCAATAACGGTCTGATCAGCCGCGGCTCAAATATCAGATAAATTACAGATATTGACTGTCAACACTGTGTCTACTCATAACCTGCTATCTACGCTTTGTTCTTTCTGGTAGATAGCTCTGTAAGTTTAACTCCAAGCTATGATTTAGATTTTTGTGCCATAAGTATCTTTACAGCATCTGACAATTCGTTGCTTTCTTTCAACAAAGAGTCTAACTTTTCTGACAGCTCGAAAAACACTATCTTTATGGCTTGAGCATACTGAAGGCACTCATCATCAGTATGCATATGTAGACCTTCACTCAATGCAGAGTATAATAAAGTAAGTGGGTTCTGCCCGTGTATGTTTAAGCTATCAGGCAGGGCTGTTTTGATTTTTTTAACCGCTTTAGTGAACTGTGTCTCTGCCTGAGCTGCTTTTAACTCTTGAATTAACTCTTCGTTACCAGAGGATAATTTTAGTACTTTGATTATTTCATCAAAGATCCTATTCTTTTTGGCGTCTATTACTCTTCGGTAGTACGAGAATGCTCCGATGCCCATACCTTGGTTTTCACTAATTGAACCTTTTAAAAAAAAGTCTCTTTCACCACCTACTAGTTTGGAGGCTCTTTTAGGTAGAGGTTGTCCGTGGCGTGGAAATTGTCCTATTTTTTCTATAGTAAAAATGGTTTTGTTATCAGGGTTAATAGAATTTGTAGGCTCAAACTTTAAAAAAAATGTTTTAATATTTTCACTACAATTACAACATTTATAGGTTAGTTGCTTTATTCCTCCTGCTTCTAATGTAATTGATAATTGGTTTGCGGGGGTAATCTCGAAAAAAGTATAGTTCATACAACTTTCAGACTCACAGTATAATTGTGGTTTTAAACTAGTAGATATTGAAGTAGTTGCATGAATAGGTCCGCGAGTAGTAATAGAAGCAGTGGATGCTAATAGTTGCTGTTTTTCAATAAGATATTTATCTAAGAATCCAGAGCATTGAACTGCAGTATATAGTGGTATTTCGCTTAGTAGCTGATTAAAGTCGACATGTTGCATAAGAGCTTGTTCTATATGTTTTTTATTATTAGCACAATACCACACATAGTGGTATCAAAGAAGTTATTATGATAGTAATTTAGATATATATATCGAATTTTTATAGTTGCAAAAAAATAAAATTCTAGGTGTTTGAACTAGCAGTTAATCTTTGGTATATCACGCCAGCTACTTGTATATTGCGGTGATAGAAATTCTCGCCGCATTTGCCATTTATCAGTTCTTCCTTCGCTAGCTAGCGTCATAGCACCTTGACCATAGCGTTGATTGATTTTATCAAAGCAATTCATGATCAATGGACAAGGTTGTGAAGGCGCGAATAAATCAGATTGTCGATATTCATGATTTTCTAGGGTGATAGCACCAACGCCACAGCGATAAAAGTTAATACCCGGATGAAATATACCTTGCAGCACAATGCTGATAGCTGAAGCTATTTGACTACTACTATCCGTTGCTACAGGAAACTCAAACACGATTGATTTTTTATAATACTGGTTGTCATGTGGTGAGCTTGAAGCGAAAATCAGCAAGCGCTTAACCGATGAATTTTGCTGGCGTAACTTCCTACCAACAATAGACCCGTGTGTAACTAACGCAAACATTAGAGCC
>Ga0055584_100004339_pt1 | contig 13938 bp, 12 predicted proteins | sample OSDHelmetaG_FD_58716 | JGI IMG/M metagenome (GOLD analysis project Ga0055584, IMG submission 58716) | Pelagic marine sediment microbial communities from the LTER site Helgoland, North Sea, for post-phytoplankton bloom and carbon turnover... | ecosystem: Environmental > Aquatic > Marine >... | reverse complement strand
TGCAATTGTCGTCTTGGAGAACATCTATCGAATGCGCGAGCAAGGGAAGAAACCTTCGCTCGCGGCCCTTTTGGGCGCGCAACAGGTATGGGGCGCTATTCTCGTCTCGGCGCTGACGACAGTGATGGTGTTCATTCCGCTGCTCATTATGGATCTTGAGGTGGGGCAGCTCTTCCGCGATATCGCGGTCGCGATTTCCGTCTCGGTATCCCTGTCCTTGATTGTCTCGATTACCGTGATCCCGGCGCTCGCGAAGCGTTTGCTTTCGGGCGAGGTGAAGCAGCCGGGCGAAGGACCGAGCGTGCCCTTTGCGGACAAGTTCGGGCGCATGTTCATTGACGGCGTCGTCGGCATCACACGGCGCATGGTAGCGGATAAGAAGATCGCTCTCGGCATCGTCGGAGCATTGATGGCCGGAACGGTGTCGTTGACGTGGTGGTTGTTGCCGCCGTTGGAGTATCTGCCCGAGGGTAATCGAAATCTGGTAATCAGCGTCGTGCAACCGCCGGCCGGCTATAACCTCAAGACGATGAGCGAGCTTGCCAATCGTGTGGAAGCGGAGGTCCTCCCGCATATCGCCAAGGATAAAAACGACATCGCCGCGGTCGATATGCCACCGAAGCTGAAATACTTCTTCTTCGTGGTCTGGCGTCAGCAGGTCTTCTTGGGGGGACGGGGCATGGACCCGACGCGGGCGAAAGACATGATTCCGTTGTTGGAGAAGCCCGTCTTCAAGGAACCCAGCACCTTCGTCCACAGTTTTCAACCGTCGATTTTCGGACGCGGTATCGGTGGCAGCCGATCCATCGACATGGATATCACGGGCTTGGAACTGACCGATATCTTCGAAGGCGCGCGGCGGGCCGGCGCCCGCATTGGTGAGATACTGCCGCGCACGGAAGGTACCAGCTTTCGGCCCCGGCCCAGTCTGCAATTAGGCGAGCCGGAAATTCGGATTGTACCGAACCGCATTCGCTTGGCGGATGCGGGATTGTCGGCGCAGGACCTCGCCATCACGGTCGATGCCTTTAATGATGGCGTTCGCGTGGCGGAAGTGACGGAAGGCGGCCAGCAGATCGACTTGATGTTGATGGGGCCGGAAGATGGTATCGTGGAAACTCAAGGTATCGCATCACTTCCCGTCGTGACACCCAGTGGCGCAATTTTGCCAGTCTCGTCACTGGCGGATGTTCAGGTAACGGCGGGACCGACGGAAATCCGCCATGTGGACAACGCCCGCACCGTGACCCTGCAAATTCGCCCGGCACCGGAACTGGCGCTCGGGGAAGCGTTGGATATTTTGCAGCGCGATGTGATCGACACACTATTCGAGGAAGGCCTGCCGCCCGGCGTCAGAATCAGATTGTCCGGCACGGCGGACAAATTGCTCGCGACCGCCGCTGAAATGAAGTGGGATTTGGCCATCGCCTTGGCGATCGTCTATTTGGTTATGGCGGTGCTGTTCGAGAGTTTCGTATACCCGCTCATCATCGTCCTCTCGGTGCCATTGGCGACGGCGGGTGGTGTCATCGGTCTGAACCTCCTCAATCTGTTCTATTTCCAAGCGTTGGATATGTTGACCTTGCTTGGTTTCGTGATCCTGATCGGGATCGTCGTCAACAATGCGATCTTACTGGTACATCAGACGCTCTATCACATTCGTGAAGAAGGTTACGCCCATGGAGACGCGATTGTTGAAGCGACCCGGAATCGAATTCGACCGATCTTCATGTCGACCTTGACCAGTGTCGGTGGCATGATGCCGTTGGTGGTCTTTCCGGGCGCAGGCTCGGAAATTTACCGGGGTCTGGGATCCGTCGTTGTCGGTGGATTGTCGCTCTCGGCGGTGTTGACCCTCGCTATTGTGCCGCCGCTGTTGAGCGTATTCATCGGCGTCCTGGAACGTGGCCGAGGGGCGGACGATGCAGTCGCTGAGGCAGCGGAATAGAGTAGAGCGATGCGTTACGATTTTATCATCATAGGCGGCGGAATTGCCGGAGCATCGGCCGCGTATAGGTTGGCGCTGCATGGTTCGGTCGCATTGCTCGAGATGGAAGACCAACCCGGCTATCACAGTACGGGACGCTCCGCCGCACAATTCACCGAGCTATATGGCAACGGCCCGATCCGTGCTTTGGTGCGCCTCAGTAAGGATTTTCTCGTCTCCCCGCCAGATGGGTTTACGGATGCGCCGATTCTGACGCCGCGCGGCGCGATGTTCGTGGCGACGAATGCCCAACGCCCCGTCATTGATGCGTTCGTGGCAATGGCGGCGGAGGAGAATTGCCCGGTGGAAGAATTGGATGTGGCGGGAGCGCGCGGCATCGTGTCGGTTCTCCGTGCCGATGCCTTCGACAGCGCGGTCCTTGAGCCTGAATCCACCGATATGGATGTGCATGCCTTGCATGGCGGATTTTTGCGGGGGATGCGGTCTCGCGGTGGGGACATTATCACGAATGCGGAAGTGACCGGTTTGACACGGCAAGATGGCGTTTGGCGGATTGAGACGCCAGCGGGTAGGTATGAAGCGCCGGTCGTCGTGAACGCGGCGGGTGCCTGGGCCGATGTCGTAGCTGAACGTGCCGGGGTCGCGACCGTCGGTCTGACGCCGAAACGCCGGACGGTGATCCTGTTCGATCCGCCGAGCGATGTGAAGATCGACGCTTGGCCATTGGTGATTGACGCCGACGAGAATTGGTATTTCAAGCCGGACGCGGGAAAGGTTTTGGCGTCGCCCGCCGATGAGACGCCAGTGGAGGCATCCGACGCGCAACCGGAAGAGCTCGATATAGCGTTGATCGCGGATGCAATAGAGAGGATGACGACGATGCGGGTCGGACGTATTTCTCACAGTCGGGCCGGGTTGCGGACATTTGCGTCCGATAAAACGCCGGTCGTCGGTTTTGCGCCGGATGCCGAGGGTTTTTTCTGGCTGGCCGGTCAAGGCGGCTACGGGATCGAGACATCACCCGCGATGGGAGTCGCCGCCGCGAGCCTGATCGTCGACGGCGGTCTCCCTCCGGCGTTCCTGGAAGCCGGGTTATCGGAAGCCGATCTGACACCGCGCCGTTTTGCATAAGTTCGGACTTATTCCATCACATTAACGTGTTCGGTTGTGTCACCGTGTAAGGGCGCTCATACCCTATTATCCGTGAATTAGGCGATGTGAATGGAGGAATTGGCCCGTTGAGTGCTGTCGGTCGCGAAAAATTGGCGCAGGAATTGATCGATGATGTCGATGAAGCTGGCGCGTTGTTGAAGGCGATGGCCAACGAGAAGCGCCTCGTTATTCTGTGTCATCTGTTGCAAGGCGAGAAATCGGTCGGCGAGATGGAGAAATTACTCGATCTCAGCCAATCCGCGTTATCGCAACATTTAGCGCGCCTGAGAGTCGCTAAGATCGTCAAAACGAGACGTTCCGCACAAACGATATACTATTCCTTAAACGGTCCGAATGCCGAGGTAATATTGATCGCGTTGCATGGGCTTAGTGATGTAGCCTCGATGAGACAGCCTCAATCAACGGCAGCATTGCCGTTTCGATAGCTGTATCCCATCATCTCCCGCGATGAAGAGATTCTAGGCGAAAGTATCCAAGACTCTGCCGAGTTCACGGGCCCCGCTGGATTCCCCGTTCGACGTATCGTTTCGTTCCCGGTTGTCATCAAGCGTCCGGGTGAATTCATCCGACGCGAGTGATGATTCCGTCTGTGCGATACCCTCTTGGAGGCTTCGCTCGGCGGATTCGACATCCTGGACGGCCTGCTGATCGATATTATTTTGAGCCTGTTGCGCTGCGTTACTCAACGTAACTTCGACGCTGGCATTAGCGCTGAGGTTTTCGTCCTGTAGTTGGACTTGGACGAGCTCTTCGCGTTCTAGGCTGACGTCGACTTCGGCGTTGACTTGCTCCTGTTGGACGTTGTCGGCGCCAAAGTCAAAATTCTGATTGCCCGGATTACCGACCCCGTTATCACTCGAACCACCCTGCGCTTGCTCTACGCGGCGTTCGGCAAGGGCTTGGGCGTCCCCATTATTTTGGACTTGTTGCTGGTTGAGCTGTTGCTCTTCATTCTGAACAGCAGCACGGACAAACCCGGCGTTTGCAGCACCGACTCCGGCTATTTCAGTCATAATTTCCCCCGCATTCTGCGAGCGTTAACGTTCAATTCTGGCCATAGAAGCTTAAGGGGGAATTGCATCGGGAGTCAATGCGACTCGGTGAAGTTGTCCTCCATGCGTCATAAAACCGCTAGATATAGTAGGAATAACGCCTAGTGGCACAGGCTGCGGGCTAGTCGCCGGCGCGCGGGTCTAAAGCATCCTGCAATCCGTCACCGAGAAAATTGAAGGCGATCACGGTGATAAAAATCAGCAAGCCGGGCCAGGTCGCCAGCGCCGGCGTCGACCAAATTAAATCTTGTGCGTTGCTGAGCATATTACCCCAACTGGCGACGGGGGGCTGAATGCCGAGGCCGAGGAAACTGAGTACAGATTCGAACAATATGATATTGCCGACGGAAAGCGTGGTCGCGACGACGATGGGGGTGACCACATTCGGTAGGATGTGGGTCACGAGTATTCGATCCGTGCGGGCACCGAGTGCGACGGCCGCGCGTACGAATTCACGTTTCCGCATCGACAGTGTTTCCGCGCGAACCAATCGGGCGACGGTCGTCCATCCGACGAGGGAGACAATGATGACGATCCGATAGAGGCTGGTATCTTCCGAATTCGCGATCCCCTCCGGCAGTCCCAATTTCTCTAGATCTATGGCCGCGAGGACGATCAGTAAGGGCAGTAGGGGTAGAGCGATGACACTGTCGGTCGTCCGCATCAGCAAGGCATCCAAGCGACCGCCGAAGTATCCTGCTAGAATACCGATCACCGTGCCGATGATGGCGGAAAAGAAGGCGGCGATGAGGCCGACCGCCAGAGATATCCGTCCGCCATAGAGCAAGCGCGCCAGATGATCGCGGCCGATCTCGTCCGTGCCCAGTGGATGCGCTAATGATGGGCCTTGTAGGCGTTGGTATAGGTCGGCGGTGAAGGCGTCGACACCGAACCAGGATTCGATCAAAGGGGCCGCGGCTGCCATCGCGCATAGAATGAGAAGGACAATTAGACTGGCGACCGCCAGTTTGTGGCGAAGAAACCGCCGCCAGGTCCGCGCCCGCACGCTTTGACCGAGAGGAACGGCGGAGAGCCTCATGTTTCTTCCTCCTCTGTCAGACTGACGCGTGGATCGAGCCAGGCGTAGCAGATATCCGCCAGAAAATTACCGAGCAAAGTGAAACCGGTGGCGAACAGAAGACCCACCAGGGCGAGGTTGAAGTCATTCCCCATAATTGCGTCGAAGATGGTCTTACCCATTCCCCGCCAGCCGAACATCGTCTCGGTGATTAAGGCGCCTGAGAACAGCCCCCCGAAACTCAGCGCGACGACGGTGACCAATGGTGTAAGCGCGTTTTGCAATGCGTGGCCGATCACGACCCGTGTTTCGTTCACGCCTTTAGCGCGTGCCGTGCGGACATAATCCTGGCGCAATGTCTGAAGCATGCTGGCGCGCATGAATCGGGTAAAACCGCCGACGGAATGAATGGTCAGCGTGAGGACCGGCAGGATCATGTATTGAATGCGGTCCCAAATTCCACCATCGCCGATGGTCTCCATACCGCCCGCCGGCAGCCATCCCAGGATCACGGCGAAGAGCAGGATGAACAGGAGGGCCAACCAGAACGGCGGCAGGGAAATACCCGCGAAACAGAACATGTTCACCGCGTAATCGATCCGCGAATAGGGTTTCAGTGCTGCATAGACGCCGAGCGGTATTGCGATGACGAGTGAGAGAAGAAGGCTAACGCCGAGCAATAAAACCGTATTGCCGAGGCGCGGGATTAGGATTTCCAAGACCGGCTTTGTGTGAACCCGGCTGTATCCAAGGTCGCCGCCGAGTGCAGCGCTAAGCCAATTGAAGTAGCGCTCGACGATTGGGCGATCAAGACCGTAGAGCGCCTTCAGACGCGCAGCATCGTCGGGTGTCAGCTTCGGATCGGCGTTGATCATCAGGTCGATGGGGTCGCCCGGCATTAAGCCGATCAGGCCGTAGATGACGAAGGACATCACGGCGAGGACGGCGATGGCTTCGAACAAGCGGCGGGTGAGAAAGCGTGTCATCCGCGCGCTCTCATGAACCGGGCCGCCCTTCGGCGAACCAGTCCTCTACCCATAAGGTGGTGGTATATTGATGCCCTGTCGGACGAATGCCCTTCAGCCATTTCGGCAGAATGAACGGTGTCGCCCGGAAGTACAGCGGCAGGACCGGTAATTCGCTGGAATATATATTCTGCAAACGGTTCCAGAGCGCTTGATTTGCCTTCGGCTCGCAGACGATCTCGACATCATCGAGGACTTTGTCGAGCTCGGGGTTGCTGTATCCGGGATAGTTCTGTCCGGACCAGCCGTTAGCATCCGTCGGAATAGTCTCGGAATGCAGGGTCGAACGGGGCACGTTGCGCGGCGCGGAGAGCCAGGCATACATGGCCAAGCCCTGGAATTTCCGTTTCGTCACCGTCTCGCCGAAATAGACGCGCGGTGGCTCGTTCCGGATGCGCACGTCGATCCCGATCTTACGCCATTGGCTCTGCAGAACTTGTTGGATCAACTCGCGTGTCTTGTTGCCGGCGGTCGTCATGAAGGCAAAACGTAGCGGGGCGCCATCGGCATTCCGGCGAATATCGCGGTGGCCCTTTCGTTTCCACCCGGCACTGTCGAGCAGCGCGCTCGCCTTGCCCGGATCGAATATGTACTTCGGAATACCGGGGTTGTAGACACGATCCAGCGGATTGGTCTGTCCGTGCGCGATCGGCTGGTGGCCGCCGAACAAAATTTTGCTGATGGCTTCGCGGTCGACCGCATGTAGGAGAGCACGGCGCACGCGACGGTCTTTGAGGGCCGGCATGTCGAAATTGACGTCGATATGCTCGTAGATCAGTCCCGGTTTGTAGCTGAATTCATAGCGGCCTTCGGCACGTTTCTCGAACGCCATCGCTTGGTCGACGGAGAGGCCCAATTCGCCGGCGATATAGTCGATGCCGCCGGAGAGCAGGCTCGCCGTCATCGCCGCGGTATTGCCGATGGCCTTCACGATGATGCGGTCGAAATAGGGCCGCTTCCCCCACCAACGCGGGTTGCGATCGAAGATCACATGGGCGCCGGAGACGACTTCGCTGACCCGATAAGGACCGAACCAAAGACCCGGATTGGCGGTATCGCGTTCATAGGCACTGCGATTACGGTACTCGCGCGGCTCGACGAAGTTTTGGCGGTCAATATGGGCGGGCAGCAATTCGAACCCGTTGATCCCCGCGTAGTCGCAGGTCCGTTTGTTCACATGCATCGTGAATGTCTTATCGTCATGAGTGTCGATCTTCGTGATGCGGCGAAACGTCTCCGCATCGCCGACACCGGAAAGTTTATGTTTCCCGACTTCCCAAGTGAACAGGACATCCTTCGTCGTGATCGGGGTGCCGTCGCCCCAGACCGCTTTCGGGTCGAGACGATAAGTCACGGCAATGCCCGGTTTCCCGTCAGCGGTGGTCTCGTGAACCGCGGAGCCGTCGGCAAGGTCGGGCAGTGATTCGCAAAGCAGGCAAATCAGGTTCCAGTCTTGATCGTAGACCGTGATCGGTCGCCGCGCGAGCGCCAGCATATAGGACTTGGCCAACATGCTGTTGTTAAGCGGATTGAAGTTCGACGGGAACTGGCTGATGCCGATCACCAACTCCTTTTCTGCCGCTCGCAAAGGCGGAGACATCAACATCAGACAGAATGCGAGAGCGAGGAAGAGTAACCGCATGGAAATCAATTAGCATGGAAGCCGGTTCGACGGGACATAATAGTTACTGAAAGAGCGTTGTAACCGAAAGCCCATAGGCGAGGACAACACATGATAAGACGCGTATCGATTTTGACCCGCCAGCCGGAACTGACCCATGAGGAATTCGTCGATCATTGGGAGAATGTCCATGGTCCCTTGGCGCTCAAGGTTCCCGGCATTCGCCGATACGTTCAAAGCCATATCACGGGACAGCATTTCCGCCCCGATATTCCGGCGCAGACCGACGATGTCGATGGCATTGCCGAGCTGTGGTATGACACCCTCGAGGACCTAGAGGCGTCGAGCGCGTCACCTGAGGCTAAGGCGCTCTATGCAGATGGTGCACTGATTATTGGGAAAATAAGAACGTTTATTATTGACGAAAAAGAAATAATTGGATGAATATTTACAAAATGAGAGGGATATTATGAATAATAATTCAAATATTACTGTATTAGGTGCTGGAATAGTCGGAATTTGCACGGCGCTTTCATTAACGGAGCGCGGATTTAAAGTTACATTACTTGACAGAAACCCTCCGGCAGAAGGCGCGAGCTATGGAAATGCAGGCTCCCTATCACCCTGGGCCTGTGTCCCGCAATCGATGCCGGGGCTCTGGAAAAGCGTACCCCAGTGGTTGCTGGATCCGGAAGGGCCGATTGCCTTGCGATTGAGTTACGCGGCGACGTTCTTGCCGTGGGCGGTGAAATTTCTGCGCTCGGGCAAGGTCGAGGGTTTGGATGTCATCGCGGACGCCATGATGTCGCTGACCCGTCCAACGGTCGATCTTTACCGCCACCATCTCTCCGGAACCGGACGTGAAGATCTGGTGAAGGATTCGGTTTATGTCCACGTCTATCGGAAGGCCGAGGACGCGGACCTCTCGCAATTGGCTTGGCGGATGCGCCGGGACCGACAAGTTCCGGTCGAGGTCGTGAAAGGAGAGGCGCTGCGCGAGGTCGAGCCCGCGTTGTCGCTGGACTATGAAGCCGCCGTGCTGATTAAGGAGCAGGCGCGCGCCCTCGATCCCGGCCGGATCGGCAAGACTTTGGCGGAGAAGGCGCAGTCGATGGGCGTTGAGTTCAAACAGTGCCGCATTGACCGGCTGATCCCGAAGGGAGGCGGCGTCTGGGAAATCGAGACCGACGGTGGTACTATAGAGGCAAACCGCATCGTGCTCGCCATGGGCGCGTGGTCTGGCAAATTGTTGAGCGACCTCGGCGTGAAAGTCGCGCTGGAAGCGGAACGCGGGTACCACCTAGTCTTCAAGAACCCCGGCGTGCAATTGAACAACGCGATTATGAATGTGGAAGCGAAATTCGTCGCGAGTTCGATGAACGCCGGCGTTCGTTGCGCGGGCACGGCGGAATTCGCCGGTGTCGATGCCGCGCCGGATTATCGCCGGGCGCTGGTGTTCGGCAAAATGGCGAAGCGCATGTTTCCTGACCTCAATGTCGAGGATACCGAAGAATGGATGGGCCCGCGCCCGTCGACACCGGATTCGGTGCCGTTTTTAGGAGAGGTCGCGGGTTTCGAGAACCTATACGCTGCTTTCGGCCATGGCCATACCGGCATGACCATGGGGCCGAAAACGGGTGAGGTGATTGCATCCTTGATCGCGGGAGAGGCGCCGGGCGTCGATATGCACCCTTATCGCCTCGATCGGTTCTAAGGCGTGATCGAGAGTATCAGCGCAGTCACTTTCGCCACTCATGATATGGCGCGTTCGGTTGCGTTCTATCGCGATCTTGGTTTTGTCTTGAAATACGGTGGTGAGGATTCGTCTTTCACCAGCTTTTATGCGGGATCGGGATTTGTGAACCTGACGCTACAGCCGGAAGACCGGCAGTGGTCTTGGTGGGGCCGCTCGATATTTCATGTCGCCGACGTGGACGCGGTCTACCGCCGAGCGCTCGATGCCGGGTATACAGCGGACACAACACCCAAGGACGCCTCTTGGGGTGAGCGGTATTTCCACATCACCGACCCGGACGGCCACGAACTCAGTTTCGCTCGCCCCCTGGTGGAAGAGCACTAATAATGGATCGTTTCCCGGACGCGAAGCGATCCGGGATCCAGCAGGCAGGAAGTATCGAGTGCGCTGGTCCCCGGCTCCGAGGCCGGGGAACGGGTTGGCGCTATCACGGTCGAAGAGCCGGGGACCAGCCCCGACGGGGTGTTTCGTATTGAACCGGCTCCCGGATAACGCTGTCGCGTTTCCGGGAAACGAAATTGAATTTTGCGGATGCCACTTGTCTCGCCACCTCTGCTCGGTTAACTCCGAGGTTGGTTTTATTCGATGGAAATTCCCATGTCGGAAGCGCCCCGTAAGCGTGTGATCTTCGAAGGATGGCGGTTCATTCCGCATTCGAGCGCGATTGTCCTGCAATCTTATTGCCTGGCGGCTGCGCGGCGCCCGGATTTAGAGATAAAAGTGCGAGAATTGCCGTTCAACGGACCTTGGTCGCGTATTGGCGGTATGTTTCCGGAGGCCCTCGATCGTATTCTACAGAGCCTGCCCGTCGCTGGGGAGGACGAGGAGGCGGAGGCGGTGATCCGGATCGGCTCGCCCATCGATCTTACTCCGGCGCCGGGCGCGGCACGCACTTATGTAATGGCGGCACACGGGGCGGGATCGACGGTAAACGTGCCGATTGCGGGCGGGCTTTCGATCCCCGATGCATTGGCCGCCAATCCCGCAACGGTCTTATTGACGCCCTCGGCCTTCGCGCGATTGGGATTGGTGGCGCAGGGCGTGCCCGAGGAACGGATCGCGGTCGTCCCACGCGGCATCGACCCCGGGTTTTTCCGGCCGCCCTCCGAATCCGAACGCGACAACCTGCGCGAACGGTTCGGGTGGAGCGACGAGTTCGTCTTCCTGAATGTCAGCGCGATGACCGACAACAAGGGTATCGACCGTTTGATTCGCGCTTTCGCGGCGGTTGTAGCGCATTATCCGCAGGCGCGATTGGTCTTAAAAGGCGTCGACTCGATTTATCGCTCGAAGGATCGATTTACCGGTATCATGCGGCAATTAACGCCGGATATGGCGGCGATGGTGGAGCCGCGTATTACCTATATCGGCGGTAATTATAAGCTCGTCGACATGACCCGTTTGTATCAATGCGCCGATGTGCTCGTGGCACCCTACCTCTCCGAGGCTTTCTGTTCACCGGCGTTGGAAGCGGCGGCCTGCGGTCTGCCGTCGATCTGCACCCAAGGGGGCCCGACGGAAGAGACCACATCGGACGAATTCTCGCTACGCATCGCCGCCCAATGGGATCCGCAATCGCGCATCCTCTCGCCTGACGAAAACCATCTGGCGCAGAATATGGCGTTTATCGTCACCAATCCGGCCTGGCGGGAGCGCGCCAGTATCGTCGCCGCCGATTTCGCATCCCGACGCTTTACCTGGGATCAAGCGGCGGAGCGGCTGTTACAGGTCATCGGCGTCTAGCGTAATGCCGCCCGCGCCCGAAACGCCCACGATATTTACGATTGGTCATTCTAATCATCCGATCAACACTTTCATCGACATGTTGAAGGCGGCTGAGATCGACGCGGTCGCCGATGTGCGCTCGGTCCCGTATTCGAAGCGCCACCCTCAGTATCGCAAGGATGAATTAGCCGCACGCCTGAAAGGTGAGGGGATCGCCTATGTCTTCCTCGGCAAGGAATTGGGCGCCCGACCGGATGATCCGGATTGCTATGTCGATGGGCGCGTCGTCTATGATCGGATCGCCGCGACCGCAACTTTCGAGGAAGGATTGAGACGAGTGGAAGAGGGCGCATCGCGCCTCCGCATCGCGCTTATGTGCGCCGAACGCGAGCCGCTCGATTGCCACCGCACGTTATTGGTCTCCCGCCATTTGATCCGACGTGGCGTGCCGATCCGCCATATCTTGGCGGACGGTGCGATGGAGAGTGGTGAGGCGGTCGAATCGCGCCTTGCGACGGCGATGGGGCTTGAGGAAGACGACCTGTTTCTCGATCCGGTCGCGCGTATCGAAGAGGCGTATCGATTACGAAGTGGATAGCCGTTAAGGCTTAATATGCGCGACCGTGTCCGCGCTTGCCGGAATGTCGCCGCGCTCGACCTTGCGCACCGCCTCCAGAATGCCGGCATTACAGGGCACATCGAGGCCCAGTTCCGCTGCTTTTTCGACTACTAATCCGCTGATGAAATCAATCTCCGTGCGCCGGCCCTTCAGCATGTCCTGTCCCATGGAGGGGCGTTGGTCGTCGTTGCGGAAGCTGGCGTTCTCGACGATCACCGCCTCGCAAGCTTCCATTGCCGCCATATCGCCGTCGCGTGCCGCTATCAGTTGCTCCGGCGGCATTTTGTAGATGTTCTCCAGATCGTAGCCATGGGCGATCCCGACCCTGCAGGCCTCGCCCGCGAGCCTGATGGAGAGCTGGCGGGTCATTGGGTCGCGGTCGTTCTCGTTGCCGCTGCGCCCTGTTGCCGCTGCGACGGGATTGCGCATCGCGTTGACGCAAAGCTTGGACCAGCGCTCGCCCCATAGGTTCGTCGTGGTCTTGGAACTGTCGCAGACTTTGAGCATGTCGGCGATTTCCTCGATGCGCGGCGTGATCCGCCCATGCGGCTCGCCGACGCGGAAGATCGTGTGCCGCTCGCCTCCAAGCGCCACGTTCCGGCTCACATGTCCGGGGTGGTCCAGTTCCACCGCGATGGTGCTGGCGATACAGCCGATGACCTTTCCCCAACCGACGACCGAGGCGATGCGTTCCTCGTTGATGGAGTTCTGCAAGGAGACGCAGAACCCGTCTGCCGCCAGATATTGCGCGATCATCTGGGTGTGCCAAACCGTGTCGTAGGATTTCGCGCAGATGAAGGCGATATCGAAGGGAGCGGACTTCGCGACTTCCTGCAATTCCGTGACGTGGATGGCCTTCACCTTGACGTTAAAGCATTCCGGCTCCGTCAAGCCGTCGAGCGAGAGCCCGTCCCGGCGCATCGCTTCGACGTGGTCCGGCCAGATGTCGATCATCGTGATGTCGTGACCCGCGCGGGTGAGGTAACCGCCCACATGCGCCCCGACTGCGCCCGCGCCAACGAAAGCGATTTTCTTAGCCATAGATGTTTCCTTTTGAACTCCCCCTCACCCTAACCCTCTCCCACCAGGGGAGAGGGGATGTCACCGAGCGGCAAGCTATAGTCCCCTCTCCCCTGGTGGGAGAGGGTTAGGGTGAGGGGGAGTTTAATAAATTAGAACGGTGTGTCGCCGCAGATGGTGATGCGGTGCATGCGGCGGCGTTCGGTATAGTCCGGGATCGCGAAATGCTGGACCGAACGGTTGTCCCAGATCGTGATCGTCCCCGGTTTCCAACTGACACGGCAGGTGAACTCCGGCCGCACCGCGTGCTCGCGCAGGAAGTCCAGGATTGGCTCCGCTTCCGCTTCCTCGAACCCGTGCAAGGTTTGCACGTGATTGCCGAGAAAGAGCGCCTTGCGCCCGGTCTCGGGATGGGTACGGAATAGCGGGTGCGCGCTTTCGGTCTGCAGATTGCCCGGATCGCGCACCTTATCCTTCATTTTGGCGTTGCCTTCGTAGCGCGCCTGGCGCGCCGAGCCGCCGGCGAACTTGAATTTGTCGCCGACACACCAGGTCTGCACGCCCGACAGCATATCTTTCATGGCGTCCGAGAGCGCGTCATAGGCCAAATGCATATTTGCGAACATGGTGTCGCCACCGGCACTCGGCGTCTCGTGTGCATAAAGCATGGTCGCTTTGGCCGGTTGCGGATTGAACATCTGGTCGGTGTGCCAGGACGACCCGAACGTGTAGCTCGACTCCGGCTCCTTCACGATTTCCAAAATATCCGGATAATCCTCCATCCCCTTCATGTAAGGGTGGTGATGGATGTCGCCGAAGCGGTGAGCGAACGCAATTTGCTGCTTGGGCGAGATCTTCTGGTCGCGCAGAACGACGACGTGATGGCGCAGCCAAGCGGCATATAGTTCGTCGAAGGTCGCGTCGTCGAGATTGGCCAAATCGACCCCCTCGATCTCCGCGCCCATGGCGCCCGCGAAGGGT
>Ga0055584_100004338_pt1 | contig 13940 bp, 12 predicted proteins | sample OSDHelmetaG_FD_58716 | JGI IMG/M metagenome (GOLD analysis project Ga0055584, IMG submission 58716) | Pelagic marine sediment microbial communities from the LTER site Helgoland, North Sea, for post-phytoplankton bloom and carbon turnover... | ecosystem: Environmental > Aquatic > Marine >... | reverse complement strand
CCTTCAAGGACGGCGTTCTCGGCGTCAAAAAGAAGAAATAATCCTCTATCCCGACGACGGGGCTTCGCAGCACCGTCGAGTGAGCCTTCGAAAAAGCCCTGAGAAATCAGGGCTTTTTCTCGTTCCGGCACAAGACGTGGCGTCAGGACCCGGGTCTATTTGCCGTGGCAGCGTTTGTACTTCTTGCCGCTACCGCACGGGCAAGGATCGTTGCGTCCGACCTTGTCTGCAGCGCGTACCGGTTCCTTGGGAATGTCGCTGACGGCCCCATGACTCAGGGTCATCGGTGCCGGCTTTCGTTCCTCTTCGAGCCGCTCGACGTCCTCATCACGAACCAGTTGCACCGTAAAGAGCTTCCGGATCGACTCGGATTCGATTCGGTCAATCATCTCACCGAAAAGAGCGAATCCTTCCTTCTGGTAAGCCTGAAGGGGATTCTGCTGCGCGTAGCCGCGCAACCCGACGCCCTCCTTGAGGCGATCCATCGATAGCAGATGATCTTTCCATTGCTGATCGATCGTCTGCAACATCACGACCTTCTCGAGATGGCGGATGACCTCGGGGCCGTATTGGTCTTCCCGAGCCGCATAATAGCCGCGCGCCTTGCCCGCCAGAACCTCGGCAAAGTCGTCGATGCTCAGCTCGGAGCGCTCCTGATCCGAGAACTCCAGGGCCAGACCGAAACGTTCCTGCATCCCGCGCTCGATCTCGGACCAATCCCAGGCGTCAGGCTCTAGATCATCATCGACGAACTCGGCCACTACGCTCTCGGCCAGATCATCGACCATTTCGTCGATCCCGTCACGAGCAGCGGATTCTCCGAGAGCTTCACGGCGCCGGTGATATACCACCTCGCGCTGCTTGTTCATCACATCATCATATTCGATGAGGTGCTTGCGGATATCGAAGTTATGCCCCTCGACCTTGGCCTGAGCATTGGCGACCGCCTTGGTGATCATGCGGTGTTCGATCGGCTCACCTTCCTCGATACCGAGGCGGCTCATCACACCCTGGATACGCTCGGCGCCGAAGATTCGCATCAGGTCGTCTTCAAGACAGAGAAAAAACCGTGAGGATCCCGGGTCGCCCTGCCGGCCGGAACGACCCCGAAGCTGGTTGTCGATCCGACGCGATTCATGGCGCTCGGTCCCGATAATATGAAGCCCGCCGGACTCCATCACCTTGGCTCGCTCCTCTTCGCATCCCGCCGAGAAACGATCACGAGCCGCCACAAACGCCTCGTCATTCGGATCATTGGTACCGACTTCCGCCTGCGCCAACGCCTCGGGGTTCCCCCCCAGGACGATATCCGTTCCACGGCCTGCCATATTGGTCGAGATCGTCACCGCACCCAAACGCCCCGCCTGCGAGACCACGCCGGCCTCCCCGCCATGGTTCTTCGCGTTCAAAACGTGGTGACGAACGCCGCGCTTTTTCAGGAGCTTGGAAAGCGTCTCGGATTTCTCGATGGAGATGGTACCGACAAGCACGGGCTGCCCGGTCTCGCGGCAGGCCTGCACCTCTTCGATCACGGCGTCGAATTTCTCGCGTTCGGTCTGATAGACCACATCGGGTCGATCGTCACGAACCATCGGGCGATGGGTCGGTGCGACCACGACATCGAGATCATAGATCTTCTTGAATTCGATCGATTCGGTATCCGCGGTGCCCGTCATTCCGGACAATTTGTCGTACATGCGGAAATAATTTTGGAAGGTGATGGTTGCGAGAGTTTGATTCTCGCGCTCGACCGTAACCCCCTCTTTCGCCTCGACGGCCTGATGGAGACCGTCGGACCAGCGCCGCCCCGGCATCATACGACCGGTGAACTCGTCCACGATCACGATCTCGCCATCGTTCACCACATAATCGACGTCCTTCTGGAACAATGCATGCGCGCGCAACCCCTGATTGACGTGATGAAGGGTATCGATATTGGCCGCATCATAGAGATTGTCGACCGAGAGTAATTTCTCGCACTTCTCGATACCCTGCTCTGTCAGGATTACGGATTTATGCTTTTCGTCGACCGAGTAGTCGCCCTCTTCAGGCTCGCCCTTCTCGACTTTGCGCCCGGCTTCCAGACGCGGAATGATCTGGTTGATTTCCTGATACTTACCGGTCGAGTCGTCAGCCGGCCCCGAGATGATCAGCGGTGTTCTGGCTTCGTCGATGAGGATCGAGTCCACTTCATCGACGATCGCAAAATGCAGATCCCGCTGGACATAATCCGCGAGATTGAACTTCATATTGTCGCGAAGGTAATCGAATCCGAATTCGTTGTTCTGCCCGTAGGTAATATCGGCCTGATAGGCAGCGATTCGCTCCTCTTCACTGATCCCGTGGAGAACCACGCCCACCGACAGACCCATGAATTTGTAGATACGGCCCATCCACTCCGCATCGCGACGCGCAAGATAGTCGTTCACCGTGACCACGTGCACACCTTTGCCGGTGAGCGCGTTTAGATAGGCAGGCAGAGTCGCGACCAGCGTCTTGCCCTCTCCGGTCTTCATCTCCGAGATCCGACCACTGTGGAGGATCATGCCACCCAGCAACTGGACATCGAAGGGCCGCATGCCCACCGCACGCCAGGCAGCCTCACGAGCCACCGCGAAAGCAGGCACCAGAATATCGTCGGTGGTCTCGCCTTCGGCGAGTCGTTGCCGCAGAATCCCTGTCTGGCTGCGGAGTTCCTCATCCGACAGCGACTTGACGCTTTCCTCAAGCTGGTTGATCTCATCCACCAGCGGAAGCAGCTTTTTCAGCTCCCGATCGTTTCTGCTTCCGAATACCTTCCTGACGAGTCCACCGAGCATGTTCAGGCAAGCCTAACCGCTGGTGTGGTTCGCTGCAAAACCCGCAGACGGGCGCAGCTCGATCCGGCGGGCCGCCTCTACGCTATTGCCGTAGAACCTCGAGCCCAGCTGAATGAAGCGATCCGGTACATCCGTCACACAAAACGTCGCTTTCCCCGCAGCAGAAAGGCCCAAAAGGCCCTCGGCCTCGAGCGCCTGGTGCAAGGCTTGGGCGGTGGCCTCAGCCGAGTCAACTACCGTGACCTGTGGACCCAGAAAGTCCCGAATCATCGGCGCCAGCAGAGGATAATGAGTGCATCCGAGCAGTAGCGTATCGATCTCTTGATCCCGCAGAGGGGCCAGATAGCGGGCCACCACAGCTCGAGTGATCTCGTTGTCGACCCACCCCTCCTCGGCAAGTGGCACAAACAAGGGACAGGCCTGGGTAAAGATCTCGATTGCTCCGTCGACCGCCGCAATGGCATCCGGATACGCCCCGCTCGTCAGAGTGGCCTCGGTTCCTATAACCCCCACCCGACCATTTCGCGTCGCTCGGACAGCCGCACCAGCCCCCGGGCTCACCACTCCCACCATCGGCACTGAAAAACTTTCCCGGAGGTGCGGCAGCGCCATTGCCGAGGCCGTGTTGCAGGCGACCACGATCGCCTTGACCTCTCGCTCCATGAAAAATCGCGCAATCTCCAACGAGTAAACCGTCACCGTCGCCGCCGATTTGGTCCCGTACGGCACGCGAGCTGTGTCGCCGAGATAAAGCAGGTTCTCCCGCGGGAGAAGCTCCGCAATCGAGGCAAGAACCGTCAGGCCGCCCACACCGGAGTCAAAAACACCAATTGGTCGCTCGCTCGGATCCCCCATGATTCAGCCCACCGCCGCGCGACCGTAGCTTTCAAGACGTTTCCGGATCTCGACAATGCCCTCCTTCGAGAGAGCCGAGAAGGGAAAGACTTCGGCCACGTCGGCACGCAGCGCCGACAAGGCCTTCCGCCGCGCCTCGCGTTTCAATTTATCCACCTTGCTTGCCACTACCAGGATGTCCTTACCATGGTCTTCGGCGAAGGTGATCATCACGCGATCCCCCTCAGTGAGACCGCGTCGCGAGTCGACAACCACAACGATCGCTCGTAGCGCTTCGCGGCCCGAGATATAGCGCTCCACCATCGGACGCCACTGCGCCCGGACATGGGCGGGCGCCCGGGCGAACCCGTACCCGGGCAGGTCAGCCAGCGAGATGGGGCTGGGACCGACAAAAAAATTCACCTCCTGGGTCCGACCCGGCGTCTTGCTCGTTCGAGCCAGACCGCCATGCCGAGTGAAGCAATTGATCAGAGACGACTTGCCGACATTGGAACGGCCCGCAAAAGCGACCTCGGGCATTGCCAGTTCCGGTGGCTCCCCGGTGACACCGATCGCGCCAGCAAAGCGCCAGGCTCCGCCCGTGATTCGCTTTTCGCGCGGAGCGCGTTTCTCAGTTCCAGCCTGAGCCGCCACCCTGGTCTTCGTATCGCGGTGCCGGCGTACCATAGCCAGAATCTCCAGTCTCTGTATCTTGGGCGGGCGCGCGCGCATCGAACTCGCGGAGCGAACTTGCCATGGGCCGAGGCGGTGCATTGAAATGGATCTTCTCGGTGCCCTCCAACATCGCCGGGGTCAAAACCCAGGTGCCATTGATCGAGGCGTTCCAGATTTCATTGGCGACCTCGACATCTCCACCCGTCACACAATAGGCAATACCACCCGTTGCGGCCCCAAGAGCGGCATATACAGCCTTGGCAGGCACATAGAATACGGTCGACAGACCGGCCCCTGCGCCAAGACCGGCCTCACGCCAAAACGACGCCTCGGCCCGTGCCGTTCGCACCGAACCGAGCAGAAAAACTCCACAGAGTCCGATTAAAATCCACCGCTTCATCCGCCAATCCTCATTTCCGACCACATACACCTCCACAATCAAAACCAGTTACTTTGTAGCAAAAATCGCCTCTTCCGGCAGCATTTCCATCAGGAGATCGAAAGCCTCCTGCACCACAGACTCATCCTTGCACTCGATGGTCAGCTTGACGCTGAAATCCGAGGTGTCCATTTTGGGATAACTCCCGATGGCGACCGTCGGCAAACGCGCCGTGACTTCATTGAGAAATCCCGCGATCTGGCTCTCATGATGGCGGCTGTAAATCACCCGCAAATGGTAGGGCTGACTGGAAAAGCGGTCGGCAAGAGCAAAGAACTTCTTACGCAGAATCTCGGGAACACCGGGCAGGATGTAAACGTTCTCGATCGAAACCGTGGGAAAGCCGAGCTGCGCATCTTCCAGCAAGGCAGCGCCCTGCGGCGCTTCGGCCATCTTCAAATGATGTTCATTCACCCGGTCGCCGAGATAGCCGCGTATCGAAGCGACCAATTTTTCGTCCTTGATCACAGGACGCCCGAACGCGGCGGCCACGCCCGCAATCGTCACGTCGTCGTGCGTGGGCCCGATACCACCCGAGGTGAAGACATGGTCATACGCCTGATGAAACTCACGGACCGTATCGGCAATCAGATCGATCTCGTCAGGAATGGTCAGGACCCGGCGCAGCTCGACGCCAAGCTTACGCAACTCGACGGCGAGAAAGTTCGAATTCGCATCGAGGACCTTGCCCGACAAGATCTCGTTCCCGATAACAATGATGCCTGCTGTGGGTGTCGACATAAACTGACCGCGGTAGCGCCTTTCCCGATGACCTTGAATTTCCGGAGGCGCCTGGGACGATTCCTGACGAATTCCCCCGAGCCCCCCACTCGACTTCACCATACACGTCGGAACGTGACCCCGGCAAGCTCCGGGCTTGGACATCGTGGTTCCGATCGGCGAAACTACTTCCATGAACCGTGTCCAACAAATCGAAACCCTTCTTGTTCGCGGCCTCGGAGCCACAACCGTCGAAGTGGAGGACGATAGCGCCCGGCATGCCGGCCACGCCGGTGCTCGCAGCGGCGGTGGACATTTCAACGTCGTGGTTGTCGCCGATCGTTTCCGAGGCATGACGACCATCGAACGTCATCGGGCGGTCTATGATGCCGTCGACGAGATGATGCCGGCCGAGATCCACGCCCTCGCGATTCGCGCCCTGAGCCCCGACGAGGCCGGTTGATCGGCTTGCACGCCGGGCTTTTTCCCGACAATTAACCCTCAGCGTGTCCATCCAGTACAGCATCGAACTGGCGGTATTCCTCTTCTGCGCCGTGGTAATCCTATCCGTGGTGGCTCGGAAGATGGCATTTCCCTTCCCCATCCTGCTGGTTCTGGCCGGTGCAGGCCTGGGCCTGGTGCCACGCTTCCCGTCGCTCACGATCGACCCCGACATGATTTTCCTCGGCTGCTTGCCGCCATTACTGTTCTCGGCGGCCATCCGGATGCCATGGCATCAGTTTCGCGAGAACCTTGCACCCATCAGCGGCCTGGCGCTCGGTCTGGTTCTGGTCACGGCGGGCGTCGTGGGGTTCGCTGCCCACGCCATCATCCCCGGCATGACCCTTGCTGCCGGCTTGGCTCTCGGAGCCATCGTCGCGCCTACCGACGCCGTTGCGGCAGTTGCCATCGCCCGACGGCTCCGGATTCCCGACCGCGTCACCACCATTCTCGAGGGCGAGAGTCTGATCAATGACGCCAGCGGCCTGGTGGCTTACCAATTCGCTGTCCTGGCCGTCATTGCCGGGACACTGAGCTGGGGCGAGATGGGACTTCGATTTGTTCTCGAGGTTGGTGGAGGCATTGGTCTGGGCCTGCTCGTGGGCATGCTGGCGATCATGGTCTTTCGCCGCATGGATGATCCGGTAGCGGAGATCACCGTTACCCTGACCTTGCCCTACCTGACCTTCCTCGGGGCACAACAGCTTGAACTTTCGGGCGTGCTGGCCGTAGTCGTCGCCGGCCTTTCCATCAGTCGCCGTGGCGAGGAAGTCTTCAGCGCCAATTCACGGATGGATACACATGCGGTTCTGGCCACGGTCGACTACCTGATTAATGGCGCGATCTTCCTGCTGATCGGCGTGCAATTGCAGAGCATTCTGTCGGGACTGACCGGCTGGAGTAATTTTGAACTCCTCGGGTTTGCCGCCATGACGTCTGCGGTGGTCTTCGGCGTTCGCCTATTATGGGCATACCCGGTGGCCCGCCTGGTAGGTTACCTGACCACCAAACTGCCTCTTGGCTCCTATCCGGACCTTCACTGGAAAGATCAGGTCCTGGTGGGTTGGGCGGGGATGCGCGGTGTCGTTTCTCTCGCGGCGGCTCTCGCATTACCACTGACGACCCATACGGGGAATGCCTTCCCCGACCGCAGCCTGATTATCTTCCTCACCGCCTCGGTGGTTCTGGTCACATTGGTGATCAATGGACTCACCCTCCCCCTGATCGCCGCTGCCTTTGGACGACAGGGCGCTCTCGGCGAAGAAGAAAAGGAGAGATCCGCACGGATCTCGATACTCAAGGCGCCGATCGCCGAATTTGACCGCCGGATGGCCGAGGAGAGTCTGCCACTCGACCCCACGGAAGTCATGTGGGTCCGACAGAGCCTGGCCGGACGGCTCGACTTTATCGATGGAGGCGAGGACCCGGCCAGAAAGCGGATCATCCAGAACCGCGGACTGGACCTCTACCTCCAGCTGCTGCGGGTGGAAAGACGCGAACTGCACCGGCTCTTCCGAAACCACAAGCTCAGCCAGAATAGCTTCACGAAGATCGAACGCGAAATCGACCTGGAAGAGCGAGGGGCGCGCAGTCAAATCATCGACAAGACTGCGGCACCCCGGCGCAAGTTCAGGCGGACAAAAGACTCCGACCGATAACCTTGAGACCAAGGATCGGCTTCACGCCCTCGAAGATCGGCAAAACCAACGCATCGACCACGAGACGCGAGATCTCGTATTCCTCCGCGTAGCCCCAACCCCCATGCAGAATCTGCGCTTCCTGCGTCGTCCGCACGGCAACATCACAGGTGAAGAGCTTCGACATTGCAGCAACTGGCGAGCGATAGTCGCCCGAGTCCATGATCCGCGCCGCCCGATAGGTCAACTGGCGCCCCGCGGCCGCCTCGACGGCCATTTTGCCGAGCTTGTGCTGGGTCAGCTGATACGATCCCAGAGTCTTTCCGAATTGAGAGCGTTCGTTGGCGTAAGCCGCCGCCGCTTCGATCGCTGCCTGCGAGACACCCGTCGCGCGACCGCCGGTCTGCAAGCGCCCGGCTGCGAATCCGCCCATCTGGAGGACGAAACCACGGCCCTCACCACCGACCAGGTTGGTCGCCGGGACGAAATAGTTATCGATGCCAAGGGTATAGGAGTGCATGCCCCGATAACCCGGAGTGCGGTCCGCGTTACCCGTGATCGAGCCGCCATGAGGCTGCTTCATTTCGAAGGCATGCCCCTCAAATGAATCCTTGGGCACAATGAACAGCGAGAGGCCCTTGGCCCCGAGAGACGCATCCGGATCGGTGCGGGTCAGCATCGCAATCACGTTGGCGCGACCGGCGAACGTGCACCACGCCTTGGCGCCATTGATAAAGTAGCCCTCGACCCCGTCGAGCTCGCCCTTCTCGGCGCGGATCTTCACGCTCGCGACATCGGAGCCGGTATCCGGCTCGGTCACCGAGATCGCGGCCATCACCTCGCCGCTGGCGAGTCGCGGCAGCCACTCGGCCTTCTGCTCTTCAGTGCCGCCGGTGATCAATGCCTTCGACAGGATCTCGGGACGGGTGATCAGACTTCCCGCCGCCGCCAGAGACGCGACCGACAATTCCTCGGTGGTCACGATCATCGCGACATTGCTCATACCCTGCCCGCCATACTCCTCGGGGATCGCCATGCCGAAATACCCCTGCTCCGCCATCTTCGAAATGAAGCTCTCGGGCACAAGATCATCATTCATGTGGATCTCTTGGGCGTGGGGCGCAATTTCGGCCCTAGCAAAGGCACGGACGGTGTCTCGGGTCATTCGTTCGAGATCATCTTCCCACCAGACGTCAGGCGTTGTTCCCAATTCCACAACTCGCTGGCCGAGCGCCTCGATCCGACGATCGTCCATGCCCGAGCGAATAAATTCGCTGATTTCTTCACTGCCCAGTGTCGCTTCGATCTGCTCGGAGGAAACGCCGAACACTTCCCCCTGCTCCATCGCCGAGGTGCGCGCGCGCGAAGCAACCATCGCCGCGAAAATGGCCGCAGTTTCGACGGCGAACTCGTCGTGATCGCAAGCTTTCTCAGCGTACTCCAGAAGAGATTCGGCGGCCTCGACCTCGGTCGCGAGATTGGCCAACCTCTCGGTATGAACCTGATGGCTGTCGATATCCCGGCCTCCGTTGGTGCGCTCGCGCCCCGAGGCCAATGCCGCGTCCACGATTTCGCGAAGGGATTTAGCCACACGGGTGACGCCGGCCAGAACTTCCCTGCGGCTCTCGTTGATATCAATTGCTTCGTTTATCGCTACCATCCAATACTCCTGCCTTTTTGCGAATTAGCTTGTTTTTCAGTTTGTGATGACGCTCGCATGCGCAGCTCAGCTCGCCGCCGCTGCAACCTCCACCATGTCGTCAATAATCGCGAGCAAATCGTAATTTTTCGGGGTGTAGATCCGAGCGACGCCACGCTTGCGAAGCTTCTCGGCATCCTCGTCCGGCACAATTCCGCCCAGAACCAGAGGAATATCGCCACCGCCGCCGGCCGCGAGCCCGTCGAGAATCTGCGGGACCAGAGTCAGGTGAGAACCGGAGAGGATACTCAAGCCAACGAGATCGACCGATTCGTCACAGGCCGTGGCCACGATCTCCTCCGGGGAAAGTCGAATACCACCGTAGATCACCTCGAGCCCCGCGTCAGCACAGGCGACGGCGATCTGCTCGGCTCCGTTGGAATGGCCGTCGAGTCCGGGCTTCCCGATCAGTACCTTGGGCCGATGCCCGAGCTTTTCGGAAACCGCATCGACATGCTCGCGCAGACTCAGCAAACGCGGATTGGCATCATTTGCGCCAGCTCCGGTCGCCGCAATCCCGGTCGGCGCGCGGTAATTCCCGAACAATTTGCGCAACGCGCCAGCCCATTCGCCGGTCGTAACGCCTGCGTGAGCGCACCGAATCGAGGGCAACATGATATTGGTCCCATCTTCCGCCGCCGCGACCAACGCCGCGAGCGCCGACTCGACCTCCGCTGCATCCCGGGACTCACGAAAGGCGACTAGGGACGCAATTTGCTCCTCTTCCGCAGCTTCGTCCACCTGGAGGATGGCCTCGGCACCGCCCCCTCCAAGTGGGGACTCCGCGGTCTCCTGAAAGCGGTTGACGCCCACAACCGTTTGTTCGCCCTCTTCGATGCGCCGGAGTCGATCAAACTGCGAGCGCACGAGTCGTTGCTTCACCCATCCAGAATCGACGGCCGCCACAATACCGCCCTGCTCGAGAACCTCATCGAGTTCGGCGCGAGCCGCCGTGGCGATCTCCTCGACCTTTCCCTCGATGACGGTCGAGCCCTCGAAGATATCGCCATATTCCAGAATATCGGTCTCGAAGGCCAAAATCTGCTGGATCCGCAAACTCCATTGCTGGTCCCAGGGACGAGGCAATCCCAGCGCCTCATTCCAGGCGGGAAGTTGCAGGGCCCGACAGCGTGCGTCCTTGGACAAAGTCACCCCAAGCGACTCCAGAACAATCCGAGTGATATTATTCTCTGGCTGCGCTTCGGTCAGACCAAGAGAATTCACCTGAACCCCGTAGCGAAACCGCCGCATGGCGGGGTCCTCGACCTTATAGCGGTCTCGAGTAATCTCGTCCCAGAGGCGACCGAAGGCGCGGAGCTTGCAAATTTCCTCGACGAAGCGAATGCCCGAGTTCACAAAAAAGCTGATCCGTCCCACGACCTTGGCAATTGCGTCGGCGTCAAACTCGCCGGACGACTTCACCTCATCGAGAACAGCGATGGCCGCAGCCAGGGCATAGGCGACCTCCTGGACCGGCGTCGCTCCCGCCTCCTGCAAATGATAACTGCAGACATTCGTCGGGTTCCATTTCGGAACCTCCTTGACGGTGTACCGCACGATATCACCCTTGAGCCGCATGCTGGCGGCTGGCGGGAAGATATAGGTCCCCCGAGAAAGGTACTCCTTGATAATATCGTTTTGAGTGGTGCCTTTGAGAACCGACGTCTCCACACCCTGCTTTTCTGCCACCGCGATGTAGAGGGCGAGCAGCCAGGCGGCGGTCCCGTTGATCGTCATCGAGGTGTTCATTGCCTCAAGCGGGATCTGATCGAAGAGCCGTTCCATGTCCCCGATATGACTGATCGGCACCCCGACCTTGCCGACCTCGCCGCGCGCCAGAGGGTCGTCACTATCGTAGCCCGTCTGTGTTGGCAGATCGAAGGCGACAGATAGTCCCGTCTGGCCTTTGCTCAGATTCAATCGATAGAGTTCGTTGGAAGCCCGGGCACTACTATGGCCCGAATACGTCCGCATTACCCAAGGTTTGGCTCGACTCACAGGCATAACCCTAGCAATCCGTTGCGCTTTGCGGGAGGCATTATTGCGCACCGCCCGGGGCAGAGACTTTCTGAATGCTGGCAATCCAGGCGTGGTTGCCCTGAACCAACATACGGAATTCAACACGGTCTCCCTTGCCGATCCCGTCCAGAATGGACGAATCTCGAACCTCAAAAGGCATCGTCATCGCCTCCATGAACCCCGGTATCGCCTCATGATCGATCACAACCGACCTCCGCGCCGCCTCCACACGAACCACGGTACCGCGAACCTCATAGGCTACGCGATCTTCGCCTCGCTCGCTGCTGCAGCCAGCCGCCAAAACAACGACCAGGAGCGGCAGGAAAAACACTAAACCGAAACTTCGCACCATCATAAGTATGATCTCCTAACAGAAACGATCAAGTGGCACCTCAGTTGCCGAAACAACCGGCTTGACGTAAGTGTTTGGCGTATGAGCACAGCGGATATCAAGAAGGTAGGCGTACTCGGGGCTGGACAGATGGGGCTGGGAATCGCCCAGGTAGCGGCCCAATCGGGGTATGAGACAATTTTGGTCAAGGCGACGCCCGGTGACACGGCCAAATTGCTCGAGAAAATCCTCGGCGGCTGGGATAAATTGGTCTCCAAGGGCCGCATGGAGCAGGCCGATCGCGATGCGGCCGCCAATCGTCTCTCGGTGACAACCGAGTTCGAGGCTCTGGCCCCGTGCGATCTGGTCATCGAATCCATCATCGAGGATCTGGAGATCAAGCATCAAGCTTTTGACCGACTCGACGGCATCTGCTCGGAGTCGGCGATCTTTGGCAGTAACACCTCGTCGCTCGGATTGACCGAGATTGCCGTGAAGACAAAACACCCCGAACGGGTTGTTGGCCTTCATTTCTTCAATCCCGCGCCCGCGATGAAACTCGTCGAAGTCGCCGCCACCCTGCAGACCCGCGCCGACGTCACCGAAACGGCGCGGGCATTTGCCGAGAGCTGCGGCAAGACACCAATTGTCCTCAAGGACTCGACGGGATTCGTCGTGAACCGCTTGCTGGTGCCTTATATGATCGATGCCATGCTGGAATGGCAACGCGGAAACGGCTCTGTTCAGGACATCGATACCGCGATGTGTAATGGCGCAGCCCATCCGATGGGACCGTTTACCCTCGCGGACTTCATCGGCCTCGACGTGGTCAACGAGATGGCGACCAACCTCTACGAGGAATACGGCGAAGCTCGCTTTGCACCGCCCCCGATCCTCCGACGTCTGCTTCTGGCCGGTCAACTCGGCCGGAAGACAAAACTCGGATTCTACGATTATTCCGAGCGTCCGGCCAAGGCAAACCCTGCCCTTTAGGCCCTGAAATATTGAACAGGCGAGCCTCCGGGTTGCGCGGAAGCCTTGCGGCAGCCGTTCACCGACCCGGAGGCTTTTCTTTATGGCCGGGAGTCAGGCCGGAGCCAGCGGCATGACCAATTCGAAGAAAGCGCCTTTTTTTTCATCGAGAAGGCGGAGCTCGCCGCCACAGGCCCTCGCGAGTTGTCGGCCGACAAACAACCCCACGCCCATCCCGCCTTTTCGGGTCGAATAGAAGGGATCGAAAATCTTCTCGGTCGCATCATCCGCAACCCCCGGCCCGTCATCGTGGACGCGAAAACTCAACGCTTCGTCCCCCGCCTGCGCCAAACCGGAAATCTGAAACTCGACGCGGCCACCTTGTGCCCCAAACGCACACGCGTTGTCCAGCAATACAATCATGATCTGCTTGACCACCTCGCGCGATTGGATGAGCGTCGCGTCAGGAGAGTCGACCTGCACGTCCAGGGATATTTCTCGTTCGGCGGCCCTCCCCAGCGCATATAACCGCAATTCCGCAGCGAGAACCTGAACCTTCCAGGGGTCGGCGACCTCGAGCTCGGGGGTGACAGCGATACGTGTGAGGCTCTCGATCTGCTCCTGCACACGGGCCACATCCTGCAGTACGCGCGGGTAGTCATGCTCACGAAATCTCTCGTTGGTGGACCATTGCTCCGGCAGCATCGCCAGGAAGCTGCCGATCGCCGTCAGGGGATTAGCCAGATTGTGTGCAATCCCGCCGAGCAATATATTCAGCGCGGCGAGATTTTCGGCCTGACGCAACCTGACCTTCTCGGTTGCGGCCTCGCGTTCTTGCGCTTGCAGGAGGCGCGCACGCCCAGGTGCAGCACTCATCCAACCAACCCCGCCAAGCTAGCCCCATCGTCGGCTTCCACGTCCACAACCAACCTCACAAATCCGCAACGCCAAACTTTCCAAAGTCCCGACCGTGGGGACCCCTTCTCTGCTATGCCTGATTGCGAGCGCAGGAGCAAAGGCTCAGCGATTGACCAGTTGTTTGAGTCGAGCGCGATACGGTTTTCGGGCCACACCGTTCTCGGTGATAATCCCGGTCACGTAACGACTCGGCGTCACATCAAATGCCGGATTGGCCACCGCGACACCCCTGGGCAAAATCGTGGTATTCCCGATGCGCGCAATCTCGGAGGCGTCCCTTTCCTCGATTGGAATATCGGCACCCGTCTTGCATTTCAGATCAATCGAACTGGTCGGAGCGGCCACATAGAAAGGAATCTTGTGACGGGCCGCCATC
>Ga0055584_100004337_pt1 | contig 13940 bp, 12 predicted proteins | sample OSDHelmetaG_FD_58716 | JGI IMG/M metagenome (GOLD analysis project Ga0055584, IMG submission 58716) | Pelagic marine sediment microbial communities from the LTER site Helgoland, North Sea, for post-phytoplankton bloom and carbon turnover... | ecosystem: Environmental > Aquatic > Marine >... | reverse complement strand
AGGCTAAGGCAATGCCTGTATTACCGGAGGTTGGTTCTATTACAACACTATCTGGCTTCAGAATGCCATCTATTTCCGCAGCTTCAATCATTGCTGCTCCTATACGGTCCTTGACGCTGGCAAGAGGATTAAAAAATTCAGATTTCAAAAATAGCTTAGCATCTAAATCTGCACCGATCTTTTCCAGTTCAACAAGTGGTGTTCTTCCTATCGATTCTATAATATTCATAGCAGTTAATGGAGCTGTATTTTAACGTCTTCCCTTATTGCGGGGGCCAAAACTTCGAATTGGTGCATTGCGGTTAACATCTGCGTTTTTTAATCGGTAGACAATACGGGCTTTCTCCAAGTCATTTGGACTCATTTCCATCTTAACAATGTCACCAACAGTAATTTTAATAAAGTGCTTCCTTAATTTCCCAGAAATATGAGCAAGCACTTTATGCCCATTTTTAAGCTCGGCGCGAAACATTGTGCTTGGGAGTACCGCAGTGATTTTCCCTTCGACTTCAACTACATCTTTATTAGGCATAAAGGTTTGTATTTAAACAACTTCATTAACTCTATACAAGCAAAGAAAGCTAAGTTCTCTTCGCTTCACCCGGCCTTATGATCCAGTGCCCACACCAAAAATTTCACCCTTCTGCACTTAAAAAGAACGCCGATTATTTTATGGCTCATGCATTCAATCTTGCCATAGATGCTTGGAATGCAGACGAGGTACCAATTGGGGCAGTCCTTGTTCATCAACAAAAAATCATTTCTTCCGCTCACAACCAAACCCGAATGCAAACTGATCCAACTGCACACGCAGAGATGATAGCGATTACAATGGGAGCAAAGAAATTAGGAGACTGGAGATTAAATGAATGTCAATTGTATGTAACCAAAGAACCTTGCCCTATGTGCTCAGGAGCAACTATTACTGCCCGAATCGGGCATGTCTTTTATGGGCTTGAAGACCCTAAAATGGGATGCTTGGGAGGTGCCCTATCTTTACACAATTTGGAAAAGTCAAATCACAAGCCAATTGTGAAAAGTGGCATCATGCGCTCAGCCTGCGCTTCAATAATTCAGGATTTTTTTAAAATTCAAAGGCAAACGGAAGAAGAAGTTACCTGAAACACCCAATAATTTCTTGAACCCTTATGCTCTAATCCATTAAGTGGAATCTTTTAACCATTACATACCCATGGCACATTCCCTTCCTTCGCTCCCCTATTCACCAGGTTCCCTCGAGCCTCATATTGATGCTCGCACCATGGAGATTCACCATGGCAAGCACCACCAAACCTACATCGACAAGCTAAATTCAGCAATTTCGGGACATGTGGACTTAGAGTCAAAAAGTTTGTCAGACTTAATATCCAACCTTTCTGAGATACCGGAGGAAATTCGTGGGGCTGTCCGCAATAATGGTGGAGGCCATGCCAATCATAGTTTTTTCTGGGAAACTCTGTCACCACAGAGCGGAGGAGCACCTGGAGGCAAATTGGCAGAAGAAATTAATCGGTCGTTTGGAAGTTTCGAATCCTTCAAAGAAGATTTTTCGCATGCTGCATTAAATCGTTTTGGTTCGGGGTGGGCATGGCTCGTACAAACCCCTGATGGTTCGCTTGCAGTAACATCCACACCAAATCAGGATAGTCCATGGATGCATGGAGTGGCCGATCTTTTAGGGGAGCCCATTATCGGCCTTGATGTTTGGGAGCATGCTTACTACCTCAACTACCAAAATCGTAGACCTGATTATGTTTCTGCCTTTTGGAATGTGGTCGACTGGAGCAAAGCATCCGACCGCTTGGGTGGGTGAAGAATTTTTCACCCGCCTTACATATTACGCTGCTATCTTTTCAATCCCTCTTTTCTTCGAGGGAAGCTCATTATGTATGCGACGGACAAATCCTGGACGATTCTAAATTTAGCCTGAGCAGCCTATGGCTTTAAAGGGATTTATATTCGATTGGGATGGTGTAATTGTTGATTCATCGGAGTTACACCGTTTAAGCTGGGAGACTCTAGCTATTGAGTTAAATAGGAAATTGCCAAACGATCATTTTGAAAAGGGCTTCGGAAAAAGGAATGAAACCATAATTCCAGAAATTCTGCGTTGGACAACGGATCCAAACTCGGTTGTATGAAGACCGTTGCCTTGACCACTAGCCATCCACAATCTGAATTTCATTCTTTGTGCCCTGATCTTATTACAGCAAACTTTAGGGAACTAAGGATGGACAATCTGCAGGCACTTTTTCAATAGTTCTATTATGTCCTTTCACAAAAAAGTTCTCATCTCCCTGGCTCTAGCTTTCATAATCGGTTTATGGGCAAATCATGCCAGCCAAGACATCGGGGAAGGTATGTTCTGGATAAATTCCCTGAATCAAATATGCGAATTCGTTGGTAAATTATTTCTGAATGGCCTCAAAATGGTGGTCATTCCGTTGGTTCTAACCTCCGTGATTTGCGGAGTGTCTCAAATATCAAGCGATCGAAACTTCGGACGACTAGGAATTAAAACCTTATTGATTTACTCGCTTACTGGAATGCTTGCCGTCTGCACGGGTCTTCTTTGCGTAAACATGATCAAGCCCGGAATTGTAGACCCTGCCACCAAAGAAGCTATCCTCGCCAACCAACAGAGCAATCATGCAGGATCCATGGATCAAGCAATGAGTGCCGCCAGTGATGGTTGGCAAAACCTTGCACAGATCTTCCACAGAATGGTTCCTCCAAACTTATTTTCCGCTGCGGTCGAAGGACAACTGCTCGGACTGATTTGTTTTGGATTATTATTTGGGTTTTTTCTTGGGCGGATAAAGCCTGCCTTTGCCAAAGCCCAGCAAGACTTTTGGCTGGGATTACAGGAAATCATTCTAAAGGTTACCCACTTCATTCTAGGCTTCGCTCCGATTGGAATTTTCGGTCTCGTCACCCCCACTCTTGCCAAGAGTGGATTAGATGCATTTTGGCTAATGGGGGGCTTCGCCTTGACGGTTTTGCTTGCACTAAGCATTCATGCTTTGATTGCCCTCCCCTTAGTTCTGAAATTACTAGGCGGGGTTCGATTCACCGATCATTACAAAGCAATGACCCCTGCCCTGCTTACCGCATTTTCCACAGCATCATCTTCGGCAACTCTTCCAGTTACCATGGAATGCGTAACCCGAAGGGTTGGGGTATCATCCAAAATAAGCAGTTTCACCCTACCCCTTGGAGCAACCTTAAATATGGACGGAACTGCACTATTTGAATGTGTAGTGGTAATCTTCCTCGCTCAATTCTTTGGCATCGAGATGGGTTGGGCTACCCAATTCTCCGTAGTCCTACTCGCCTTGCTTACTTCCGTTGGAGTAGCGGGAATACCATCTGCCAGTCTAGTTGCCATATTGGTTATCCTTCAATCCGTAGGCTTCGATGATGCTGCAATCGCTACCGGAGTAGGTATGATATATGTTGTTGACCGAATCCTAGACATGTGTCGTACCATGATCAATGTATTGGGTGACAGTTGTGCCGCTGCAATTATAGGAAAAAGTGAAGGGGAGAACGAATATTATAATAAACCCATCCCATAAAATAAAAGAGGAGTGAATTTCGATCTCCGTTCCGATTACTCTCCTCAGGGAGACCAGCCCAAAGCAATTAAACAATTGGTCGGGTCTATTAGGAAAGGTAATCCCTGTCAGACACTTCTCGGAGTTACCGGCTCAGGCAAAACCTTCACGATGGCAAATATTATTCAAGAGCTCCAGCGCCCTGCCTTGATCATTTCTCACAACAAAACTTTGGCCGCCCAGCTATACTCAGAATTCAAAGGATTCTTTCCTAATAATGCGGTGGAATATTTCGTCAGTTATTACGACTATTACCAACCCGAAGCTTATGTACCATCCACGGACACTTTTATCGAAAAAGACTCTTCGATCAACGAAGAGATCGAACGCTTAAGATTGGCTGCCACTGGTTCCTTGGTCAGTCGGAAAGATGTCATTGTGGTGGCAAGCGTATCATGTATTTACGGCCTTGGATCTCCTGACGACTTTCGTGCACTATCTGTCGATTTACAAGAAGGGGCACAATTGGGAAGAGACGATGTGCTCCTACAATTAGTGGCCGGTCTTTACAATCGTAACGACATGGACCTAAGAGCGGGAAGATTTCGTGTACGCGGAGATGTGGTCGACATTTTCCCCGCCTATGCACAGCAACCATTAAGGATTGAATTTTTTGGGGATGAGATTGAGAGCTTGCGAGAATTTGATGTCCATACTGGAGAAACTCTTCGCACATTTAAACAATACCGGATTTACCCAGCCAATCAATATGTTACAACTCGGGAAAAAGTTGAACGGGCATGCAAATCAATTGAAGGCGAACTTGAAGAACGAGTTGCTTCCTTTGAAAATGACAATCTGTTACTTGAAGCCCAACGCATTCGAATGCGTACGGAATATGACTTAGAAATGCTAAGGGAAATTGGTTTTTGTAATGGAATTGAAAATTATTCACGCCACTTATCCCAACGGAAACCAGGACAACGTCCGTGGTGTCTAATTGATTTCTTCCCTGAAGACTTCCTCCTCTTTATTGACGAAAGTCATGTCTCTATTCCCCAAATTGGTGGAATGTTCCATGGGGACCTTTCACGAAAACAAAAGCTCGTAGAATATGGATTTCGTTTACCATCGGCTTTAGATAACCGACCACTCAAACCAGATGAATTTGCCGAAGTGACAGGACAAACCATTTATGTATCTGCAACTCCCGGAAAGGTGGAGTTTGAGAAGAGCACCTTGGTGGCCGAACAATTAATTCGTCCAACAGGACTGGTAGACCCGGAGATGGAAATCCGTCCGATCTCCGGACAGGTTGAGGACTGTATAGGCGAAATCAAAAAAGTAGTCACGCAAGGAGATCGTGCCCTTGTTACCACCCTAACAAAAAGGATGTCCGAGGATCTTACCGAATATTTACGGGAACGAAACATTCGAGTGGAATATCTGCATTCTGATGTAGATGCGATTGAAAGAGTAGAAATATTACGAAACTTACGAGCTGGAGCTTATGATGCCTTGGTTGGAGTTAATTTACTTCGCGAAGGGCTCGATCTTCCGGAAGTCGCTTTGGTTGCTGTTTTGGATGCGGATAAAGAAGGCTTCCTCCGTAGTGAAACTAGTTTGGTACAGACTGCAGGGAGGGCAGCAAGGCACCAACTGGGCAGGGTAATTTTTTACGCGGATGTAATGACACGCTCCCTCCAGGCAGCCTGGGACATTTGCCAATACCGGAGGGAAAAACAGCTGGCTTACAATCAAAAACATGGGATTACACCAAAGAGCGTCTCCCGACCGGTCCAGGAGAGCTTAAAAACAGAAAAGGCCGATGATAAAGGTGAACTTTTAGTCTCTGAAGCTAATTCTCCCCAAGAACTGAAAAATTTGATCAAACAATTGGAAAAAGAAATGTTTGAAGCTGTAAAGAAGCTTGAATTTGAGAAAGCAGCCCTTTTACGTGATCAGATAAGTTTCTTAAAAGACGGATCCATGCCATCTAAAAAGTCTAGTCGTCGACAAAAGAAATATGGCAAAAGCAAAAAGTAGATTCCGGAAAATAGTTGGGGCACTCAATCGCCTTCTTGTTCTGTTCATTATTCTATGGTTTTTTCATTATAAACTTTTAAACGGAGCGGTTGAATCAAAAAGTAAACTGTCCTTTCATTTTGATAAAATTGAGGTTCGTGGTGCAGTTACAGTCTATATTGAACCCGGAAAAAGAAACCGTCATGTAGAATATTTTGCAGACTCTTCCATCATAGACACGATTACCGTCGAGGTACGCAACCGTACACTCTACATCGATGCCAACAATTCTTATTCCCTCTCCCGTGTGATACCATTGCTTCGGATTTCCGCACTGAGAGTATTCCCCATTGAGGTGGTTGTATCAATTGAGGAAATAAAGGAAATACGATTACTGGAACAAAGTAGTTTAAGTGTAAGAAAAGTATCCGGTGGTGAGATAAAGTTTTTTTCCAGTTCGACAGGATTTCTTCATGGATCGAACTTACGATGCAAAAAAATTAGTGTCCGACACGAAGGAAGTGGTGAAGTCATCCTGAAAGGGCGCGAGGTCATGAGTCTTCATGCAGAACTATATGGTAGCGGGTCCTTGAGATGCGAGGAATTGTTTCTCGAAGAAGCAAGCGTTCGGCATTACGGAACCGGGCAAATCATGCTAGCACCCCAAAAGTGGTTGGATGCCACAATCAACAACAGTGGAGATTTTTATTTACTTGAACAACCCGAAGGCAGAGTGATTAAAAATGCAGGAAATGGTGGTTCCTTAATTGAACAATTCTGACCGGAAAAATTATTAGATTAAAAATTAATAATTTCTCCTTCAATTGCCGGACGAACTGAGGCAAGCTCATCAGCCGCAAGCTTAGCAATCTCGTCCATTTTATTGTCATCATGGGATGGGTCATGATGAAATAGAAGCGTCTGCTTAACTGATGCCTCGCGAGACACTTTAACAGCTTCTTGCCAAGTGGAATGGCCCCACCCTTTAAACTTTTGGTATTCTTCATTGGTGTAAGCAGCATCGTAGATCAAAAGATCTGCATTATCGGCTAAAAACAAAATATTTTCATCCATGTGACCTTCAAAATGTTCAGTATCTGTACAAATTGCCAAAACTTTCCCGGCATATTCAATCCGGTAACCACATGCTCCGTTAGGATGATTTAAAGGGGCAGTTTTCAAAATTGCTCCTCCCTCTAATTCGAAAATATGACCACACTCGAAATCATTAAACTTACATGCCTTCTCAATTAAAGCACTAGGAACCGGAAACACTGGATCTTTCATCAACATTGTTCCAATAATTCCCTGTAAATCATAATTGATTCCATCCAAATGCCCAGCATGCAAGCGAACATCGCTTTCGGGATTGTATAAAGGAGCAAAGAAGGGAAGCCCCTGGATGTGGTCCATGTGCGTATGAGTAAAAAAGAGATCAGCATTTAAAAGATTTCCTTCTTCCAGCATGATTTTTCTGCCCAACAAACGAATGCCAGTGCCTGCATCAATAATGATGCGATGCGATCCACAGTTTATTTCAAAACAAGTAGTGTTACCACCATATTTAACGGTGCTTGGACCTGGGCAAGGGATACTCCCACGAGTACCCCATAGTTTGAGTGAAAACTGATCTTTTGATGGCATGTTAATTATGCAACATGTATCATTAATTTGGTCAGAATGTTTGGCAACTAAGAATATTCATACATTTTCTATTCAGTAAGATCCTGCCATTCTCCGTTGTCGTCTTGAAACACTCGACTCTTACGACCATCAGACCAATAGTAATAACCACCTGTAGCCAACCCATCCGTGAACTCACCAGAGTATGAATTCCCGTCTCCATAATCCAAAGTACCAGAACCGTGCATCAACCCCTTTTTCCAAGACCCAACATAACTTGCCCCGGTTGGGTCCAACTGATATCCATGCCCATGCTGCAAGTCGTTAAAAAATTCTCCTGAATAAACTGAGCCATCTAGATCTTTAATGATTCCTCGGCCTTCTTTAATTCCGTTTACCATGTCTCCTGTGTAAACGGAACCATCTGGAGATTCCAAGACTCCCTTCCCGTGAAGAGCACCTTCTCTAAAAGCACCAAAGTAAAGAGCTCCATTATTCATCATTAATGACCCAAGCAAAAAACCACCATTTTCATCGAACCTGCCACTAAATTCTTCTCCGGAAGGAGAAAAGGAAATTCCTTCGCTGAGTTTGTCATTTTGCCACTTACCCAGCGTCCTGGTGCCGTCTGCAGAAAAATATTCACCATATACCATGAAATCATTCTGCCAATGTCCCTCTAAGCGGGAACTATTGGATAAAGATAATTTTCCGAAGCCCGATTTCTTTCCTTTTTTCCATCCCCCCGTGTACTCGATTAAATCTGGGTTTTTTTTGTAAACTAGATTGCCATATCCGTGGGCAAATCCTTTTCTAAATTGGCCTTTATAAACATTTCCATTACTAAATCTGCGCACGCCATATCCATTTGGAAGGTCATACTTCAACTGCCCCTCATAGGTAGATAAGTCACCAAAAATATAGTGGTCTGAGGAATTGCCTTCAGGCTTATCATTAAAACCATTATCAATACCAATTCCTTTATCTTCGAGCGAACATCCAATCCCAACAAAAAAAACAAAGAAAATAATGAACAAATGAATAGGAGAGTATGTTTGGAGAAGAAAGTTCACTTCATAAACTAATGCTTTTGCTTACCTGAAAAATACTCGTCACGATGGATATTGCAACCAAGGCGACCAGTGAAAATGCGAAGCCAAGAGCCAAACCTGAAACCAGTGTTGTCATACTTTTAATTCGCTTGGTAAGCTGGTTTCTAAAGGTCTTTGATACATCGTCCATACTATTACCTAAGTTACCAGTTCTTTCTCCAACCTCAATAACATCAAGTTGCATCAATGGCATAAGATTAAATTTCCTTAAAGCTTCGGGTAAAGATTTTCCCTCATTCACCATCACTCTGGCTGAGCGGAAAGAATTTCTGAGGAATCGATTTTTTATGGTTTTCTCACACAACCTCAAATTCTCAGTAAGTCCAATTCCACTCCACATCAAGGTGGCGAGCAAACTTGATAGCTGAAACAATTCTGATAGGGATAAAATTTTTCCAAAAAGTGGGATGTTAAGCATTCCCCGATCAAGCTTCTGGCCTCCATTCTCTGATTTGCTCCACTGCACTATAATGCCTAGCCCTAAGAGCATAATCCCCACTATAAACGGACCAACCAATAGTACAAAATTCGAACCATCGATGAGCATACGAGCCATGAAGTTTAATTCACCGCCTAGACTCGCTAACATTTCTTCGATTTGAGGAAGCAAAAAGAAGAGAAAGAACAGCACCACTCCCAACGCAACCAAGCAGACAAAGATCGGATAAGTCATCCCTCCAATAACTTTAGATTTTATCTCTCTTTTCTCTTCTAGATGAGAAACTATTTTTTTAAGAATAGGAGCAAGATTCCCCGTGGCTTCGCCTGCCTCTATAACAAAAGTGGAAGACTCACTGAAATAGGCTTTTTGCTCCCTCATTGCACGAGAGAGAGTACGGCCCTCTGATAGTTCTCTCCATAATAAACCAGCAAGAGCTCGTTGTTGAGGATCTGAGAGCCTTTGGTTTAAAAGCCTGACGGCATCAGCTACGGGCATTCCAGATCCATGTAGTTCCAACAATCTTTTCAAAAATTCGAGCCCAATTTTTTCTCCTTTCGATCCGAATTTAGATGTTGGAGTAAGAATCTTGCCCTTAAGACTTAAACCTTTTTTAGGTGATTTAGAGATATTCTCTTGCCCATTAGTACTGGCGGAAGTGAGCGTGAGAACTGAAATACCTAATTTTTGTATATGAGTCCGGGCAGATCGTTTGTCCTTAGCAGAAACCTGACCGGACTTTGTCTTTCCGCGGGCATCAATCCCGGTGTAATTAAAATCTGACATAGAAAATGATCAACGGTAGGTTTCTAAATTAATCTTCACTGCCTTCTTCCGCAAAAATATCTGCATAGCGAAGAACTTCACTTAAACTGGTAAGTCCTCTTTTTATCTGTGTCCAGCCACTTTGCTGTAACGTGGTCATACCTTCAGTAAGAGCAAGTTCTCGTATTTCTGGAGCAGAAGCACTTTTAATAATCATGCTTTGTATAGTATCACTCATGCGCATGAGTTCAAAAATGCCCACCCGTCCTCGAAAACCAAGATTTTGGCATTTCTCACAACCAACTGCTTCAAAAACTTTATCGATAAATGCAACCTCGTTGGCATCGATGCCAAGTATAGCCAGAGAAGTTTTTAAATCATCCTTATGTAAATTTCCATTTTCGGAACAATTTGTGCACAACCTTCTTACCAATCTTTGTGCAATGACCATTTCTACGGAGGATGAAATAAGGAAAGGCTCGATTTCCATATCAATCAATCTGGTAATCGCACCAGGAGCATCGTTTGTATGTAAGGTGCTAAGAACGAGGTGACCTGTTAAAGATGCTCGTATGGCAATATCTGCAGTTTCTCGATCACGGATTTCTCCAACCATTATTACATCGGGGTCTTGCCGCAAGATTTCTCTAAGGGCACTGGCAAAAGTAAAACCAATTTCTGAATTTACCTGTGTTTGGTTAATCCCAGAGACTTCGTATTCTACCGGGTCTTCAACCGTCATAATTCTTCTCTCGGGCTTGTGAATCTTACGAATAAACGCGGTAAGAGAGGTAGACTTACCGGAGCCTGTGGGCCCTGTAACCAAAACAATTCCGTGAGGCTTTGCCAATACTGCTCCAATCTTTTTTTCTTCGATCCCCTGAAGTCCGAGTTCTCTCATGGATAAGGGCTGGGACTTTTCGTTCAATAGTCTCAAACTTATACTTTCTCCATAAAGTGTGGGGAGAGTTGATACCCGAATATCCAAATCGCTTTGGCCATGAGAGAATGTAATCCTTCCACCTTGGGGCCTTCTTTTTTCCGATATGTTAATACCCGCCATGATTTTTATACGGGACATGATAGCATCCTGGAAGCTGCGTAGATTATCGGGCACACGCACCGGGACTAATTGGCCATCAATACGATATCTAATTTGCAAGGTTTCCTTGTGAGGTTCGAAATGGATATCGGTCGCTCGGTCCACAATTGCACGTTGGATGACCTCGTTGTTAAAGCGAATAATGGCAGCATTCTGATCTTCAATATCGTCCTGTTGCTCCTCCTCATCCATCTCAATATCTGAGTCGTCTAAACTATCGGCACCAATACCAAAGTTTTCGGATATCGCCCTGACCACTTTTTCAGGGCTCCCCAAGTACCAAATCGGCACACGACCGGAGACCGCATATATCCAAAGATTTATGCGATCACTAGGCGGCCAGACTGTTAGTAAACTGATTTTGCCATCTTCTTCCTCCTCAATATTAAATTCATCCACACTTTTCTCGTAAAGATCTGCACACTCGTTTATGATGGTTCTAAGCTCACCAGGAGAAGTTGGCTTTGACATTATTTTGTGTACGCCACCATCGTTTACTGCATCCCGAGCTAATTCAAAATCTGCATGCCCAGTTAATAATAAAGTCTGCGCTCTTGGCTGAATTTCTTTGATCAAAGAAAGCATTTCTGCCCCATTCATTTCGGGCATCCTCATATCAGAAAGTACAATTGCAATATCGAGATTATCCTTAAAAAGTGACAAGCCCTGCAACCCGTCTGCAGCAGTAAGGATTTCGAAATCCTTCCCTAAATGCAGTTTAAATCCTTTAAGAATGGATTCATCATCATCAACACAAAGCATTTTCAATTTTTGCGGAATTATTTTCTTAATTTTTTTAATCGGAAGACAAGAAAACCCGTGTATTAACCGCAAGGGCAAAAGTTTTGACGGGTTTTCTGCTAAAGCAAAATCATCGATTAGAGGTATCTTTGTTCTATCAGATATTTGCTCCACTACCTCGTTCACACCGAGGGTGACCATTGAGGCAAGCAATCGAGCACGGTCCTCTCTTGGTGCACTCAAAATATTTAAACGGTCCAAATCGCTCAATTCTCCCCACCATTCCATACTGTCTTCAGCACTAAGATCAGACTCTTCGGTAATATCATCAAAATGGTCCCCTTGGTTGTCCTTTAGTTTTATGGAATCTTTTTTAGAAGAGCCCGTTCTCCCTTTTTTAGAAAATGTAGAGGTAACCGTTGTGGGGCGGAAAATGCTCATATTAAAATACTAAACTAAATAATTTTCCACTAACTGACCAAGCCTACTTAATCGCATACTATTAAAACCAATCATCGTTGCTTTAGCACTCGTGGTGGTGGAGTTTTTAACGATCCTTTGTTCGTTGGCCGGTTTGCGAAAGTACTGGAATGACCATCAGTTGGTTCTAATTTAAGAATCACTCCGTCATCCATAGTCAGTTCCTCGGATTTGGGATCAAATTTTTTAATCAGGGTCGCTCCGTCATGAGCACTCTCTCCTACCCTAACCCAAAACCCTTCAGATTTTCCCTTTTCGAAAATAGCAAATTTCCACCCTCCTTGAAACTTGTAATAGCCACGAAATGCCAGATTTGTATTCATTGGCTTCGGTTTAGTAGGTGTGGGAGACTTATTAACAACTATTGGTGGTTTAGCTTGAATTTGACCAGGAGGCAAAAAAGGATTGGATTTATTTGCAATAAGCGACAAAGAAACCAAATGAATAGCAAGGATTGAAAATAGAAATACTTTCATCAAAAACTTGGTTTAGAAGAGGGTGCATCCTGCTTGGAGGCTGTTTGTGGATCATGGAGATCATTTCTAAGACCATCGATATCTGGCACTCCCAGCACCTTGCCAGTGGGTGATTGAAATCGTGGAGAATATTTACCCCGCATTCTCTCCTCCAACTTTTTAATATTATCTTCGGATGAAAACTTGCCTTGTTCCATGATAGTGGGTCTAAGAAAAATCAGCAGTTCGGTGGGGGTGTACTTTACAGCTTTAGGGCTAAAAAACTTTTCCCCAAAATAAGGTATATCACTTAAAAGATTATATTTGGATTCGGTCGAATCAACTTGAACCTCCTGGAGTCCTCCAAGAACAATTATTTCTCCATCCTGGATTGTTACTATTGATTTGGCCTCGCGAATCTTTTTAGCAGGCAAGGATTGCCCCGCATAGACATTCGTCTGAGTCTCGTCAAACTTTTCAGCCTTTACCTCAACTTCCATAAAAATTGTACCGGGCTTTAGCACTGTTCCATTTTCGTCAAGACTAGGTAGTCCGATTTTTGGTTTTTTTATCTGCAATTCAGTCTTAGCTGTAATGGTTTCTCTTTCACCAGTATTCGTATCGCCAGAAGAGGAGTAGTTTCCATAAGTTGGAATGATTAAACTTCTTTCGTCCTCAATCCGGATATGCACTTCTGGAGCATTGTGCGAAACCATCAAAGAGGGAGTAGAAAAAATCCGCACATCATTTCTTTCGGAAGATAGGGCAAATATTTGATCCCATCGAATTCCGGTCAATTCCCAATTTTGTAATTGTATGGGAAAGTTGGTATTCAATCCAGGAATACCAACCATTGCCTGAATAGTATTATCTTTAACCGAATTTACAACTTGAGACAGATACTCATCACCGGTGCCAGGCTTACCGTCTGGGTCTACTTGAACCTGACTGGTATCTGGTAATGGTTCTCCAAATAAGTTATCGCCTTGTGGCGATCGTGCGAATTTGCTCCATTCGACATCCCCCAACAAGGCATCAATGCCTCTTTGGTTTTGTTCGGTAAGATCAACCATGACAAAAATGGTGTCAATGCGGGCAAGCGGTAATGGTTGATCAAGCGAATCGATCATACGACCAATTTCAGTAATATCCGCCTTTGTTCCATATACCAATATTGCATTACTCCTCTCATCCGAAGAAATGGTTACAAAATCACTAAATTCGTGACTTCCCTCGCTCGAAGCATCACTCGCAGAAGAAGCTGCCCCAGAACTGTCTGATGATGCAGCCCCCTTGGGCACAGACGGAGTCTTTGCAATGGTGGTCGCTTTGGCACGAGCTGCCAAATTTTTGCCTTGAATTTGTTCCTTTACCTTTTGTTGGTTTTTGATCACCTCAGCCAAAATCCTTTGAATATCCTTAGCTTCGGCATGTTGTAGTTTATAAAGTTCGCTAGTGGTTTTCATCTTCACAGGAGCATCCAATTCCTCCAAGAAAAACCAAATTGTATCTTTATTTTCTTTTCTAGTAATGATCAGGAGCTTACCTGTACGATCATCTGCATCTAGCTGGGTAGTACCTCCAAGAAAAGGTTTTAAGCTACCCTCAATCATACTCTTCAACTTACTTTGAAGTTCTTTG
>Ga0055584_100004336_pt1 | contig 13947 bp, 10 predicted proteins | sample OSDHelmetaG_FD_58716 | JGI IMG/M metagenome (GOLD analysis project Ga0055584, IMG submission 58716) | Pelagic marine sediment microbial communities from the LTER site Helgoland, North Sea, for post-phytoplankton bloom and carbon turnover... | ecosystem: Environmental > Aquatic > Marine >... | reverse complement strand
TGGGATTCCGGTCTGGATCGCGTATTTGTCTCAGAACTCGCGAAGTACCATCGCGGTCGGGACACCGGCGCGGTGTTCGCAGTTATTCGCGACGAGTTGATTTCGAATGGTGCCGATACGGATCAAATCGAGCATCACATGGAAGAGATCGAATCGCTCGATTCGGCGCTTGCGTGGGCAGAGCCGGGCGATTTAGTCATCATGCTGGCGCTCGAACGTTCACAAGAACTCTACGACAAACTAAAGAACCTGAGATCGTCGGCGCCGCAGGTCGATTGACCGGAGTATCGATCTAGTTCAGGCCGAGCTTCTCCAGTAAGGGCTCAATTCGCGGTTCCCGGCCGCGGAAGTTTTTATACAGCTCCATGCCCGGGCGTGTGCCGCCCTTGCTCAGAATCTCCTCGCGGTAGCGTGCCGCAGTTTCTTTGTCGAGAACATCGGTTTCCTTAAATGCCCCGAAGGCGTCTGCGTCCAGAACTTCCGACCACGTATAGCTGTAATAGCCGGACGAGTAGCCCCCTGAGAAAATATGCTGAAAATAGCCACTGCGATAACGTGGAATGATTTCATCGATCAAACCGATATCGGCCATAGCTGTATTTTCGAAGGCGCGTGGTTCAACGGCTTCCGTCGAGTCGAGCGTGTGGTACGCCATATCGAGATAGGTCGCCGCCAGTTTCTCGACCGTCATGAAGCCCTGGTTGAATTTTGACGAGGCATTGATCTTGTCGACCAGTTCCTGTGGCATAGGTTCGCCGGTCTCGTAGTGTTTGGCAAACATGCCGAGAACCTGCGGCGTGCGCATCCAGTTTTCCATGACCTGCGACGGGAATTCGACGAAATCCCGCGGCGTGTTGGTGCCAGAAAGCGATTCATACGTCACGTTCGAAAACATGCCGTGCAACGCATGGCCAAATTCGTGGAACAGGGTCTCTGCATTGGTCAGGGTTATCAGCGACGGCTCGTCGCCGGCCGGTGCCGGAAAATTGAAGTTATTGGTGATGATTGGCGTGACAAAACCATCGATATTCGACTGCGAACGCAGCGCACTCATCCACGCACCACCGCGTTTGCTCTCGCGCGAGAAGAAGTCCATATACAGAATCGCAAGATGGCTGCCGTCAGCCTCTTTGACTTCAAACACCTGTTGGTCTGGATGCCAGACGGGCAAATCAGTACGCGGCTCAAATTGCAGTCCAAACAGTTCAGTCGCGAGTGCGAAAACACCATCACGCACTGCATTCACTTCAAAGTAGGGCAGCAGTTCACTGTCGTCCAGGTCGTATTTCGCTTTGCGCACTTTCTCGGTGTAGTAGCGCCAGTCCCAGCCACGCAAGCGATCATCGATACCGTCTGCACGCATCATCGCTGCAAGATCAGCACGTTCCTGTTTTGACACGCGAAGTGCGGGTTTCCAGATCTGGTCGATAAGTGAATATACGTTGTCCGGGTTCTCCGCCATGTTGTCGGAGAGAACGAAGTGGGCATGGCTTTCGTAACCCATCAGAGCGGCACGCTCGGCACGAAGCTGCACTACACGAGTGACAGTCGTCTTGTTGTCCGCCTCATTATCGTTATCGCCACGCATTGCATAGGCGTCAAATAGAATTTTGCGCATGTCGCGATTTGGGGAGAACTGCAAAAACGGTTCAATGCTTGGGCGCTGTACCGTAAATGCCCAACACTCACAGTCATGTCCGCGTCGTTTCGCCTCGTCCGCTGCCAGTGCGACCAGATTATCCGGAAGGTCACCAAGATCAGCTCGGTCTGTAACCAGGAGTTCAAATTCGTTTGTCTCGGTTAGAACATTGTCCTGGAATTTTTGCGAAAGCTCGGCAAGCTCGCTGTTGATTTCGCGCAAGCGGTTCTGCGCCTCGTCAGGTAAGTTGGCTCCCGAGCGAACGAATTGTTTATGTGTTTCGTTAAGCAAGTGTTCCTGCTCTGCCGTAAGGTCGATATCGTCGCGCTGTTCATAAACAGCCAATACACGCTCGAATAAATCCTTGTTCAAAGAAATATTGTCGCCATGAGCGGAGAGCTCTGGTGCCAGAATCTTGCCAGTTTCCTTGATGACCTCATTTGAATGAGCGCCATCAAGTGCGTTGAATACGCGGTTACTTCTGCTTAGCAGCTTGCCGCTGCGTTCCAGCGCTTCGATCGTGTTTTCGAACGTCGCAGGCTCAGGGTTATTGACGATGGCATCAATTTCACGATCTTGTTCGGCCATACCGGCACGGATCGCAGGTAAATAGTCTTCCGAAGCAATGCGGTCGAATGGTGGTACGCCAAACGGCGTGTCCCATTCTTCAAGAAGCAGGTTCGTGCTGCTCACTGGATCTGCCATGGCTTCTTCAACCTCAGGTGTGGGGCTTTCACTACAGGCCACTACCGCAAGGCAGGCTGCCAGGGTCGTCACTAGCTTTGTATTCATGAAGTATTCCTAATAGATGCCCAATTCGACAGTGGCCGCAAGAGAACTTCCTCACGCCATTGTCAGTATCAGGTCCCAATGATTTTTTTCGATCGGCATGATCGAGAGCCGGTTGCCGCGGCGCACAAGAATCATGTCCTCCAGGCCCTTATTTGCCTTGATTTCAGCGAGCGTGATTGGTTTTTTGAATTTGCGCACGAACTCGACGTCGACCAGGATCCAACGCGGTTCGTCCTGCGTGCTTTTCGGGTCAAAGTACCTGGACTTCTTGTCGAATTGCGTCGGGTCCGGGTAGGGCTTGCTCGCCACCTTCGCAATGCCGGCAATTGCGGGTTCTTTGCAATTGGAATGGTAGAAAAAGACCTTGTCGCCGATGCGCATATCGTCGCGCATCATGTTGCGTGCCTGATAATTGCGGATGGAATCCCACATCTCGCGGCCGTCACGCCTCAGGTCGTCAATGCTGTAAACATCGGGTTCAGATTTCATCAGCCAGTAGGCCACGCGGCACCTCTGAGTCCATTTCTCGGGCTGCGAAGTCTATCATGGCGGCTCGATTTTTAGGCTCCGTAATAGCCGTATATTGCCGCTTCTACGTAACCGATTTCACTGTGGGCTGTGATAGGATTGCGCCACCGGACCCTGTCGGACAGGACTATCTCGAATGGCAAATATGCTGGCAAATATTTTTGGCTCATCACCTGTGCAGCCGTTAGAGAAACATATCGGAATCGCGTTCAGTTGTGCCAAGCAGTTGCGTGGCTTTTTTGCTGCAGCTGTTGCCGGCGACTGGGAAAAGGCAGCAAGTGTTCGTGATGAGATTGAACGGCTTGAACACGAAGCCGATGACCTTAAAAAGGAAATTCGACTGCGGTTGCCCAAGAGCCTGTTCATGCCTGTTCCGCGTGAAGACCTGCTCGAATTGGTGTTAGTGCAGGATAAAATCGCGAACCGAACCAAGGATGTTTCCGGCATCGTATTGGGTCGCAAGATGCAGATCCCTGCAGAGATCGCAGACCAGTTTGTCGATTTTGTTGATCGCAACATTGATGCGGCCAAACAAGCCAGGAAAAGTGTTCGCGAGCTGGATGAACTTTTCACGGCGGGATTTCGCGGTGCGGAGGTAGAGCTCGTAACGGCGCTCATAGAAGAGCTCGACTTGATCGAAACTGACACCGACGAAAAACAAGCTTCGCTGCGCGCTGCGCTATTCGAAATTGAAGATACGCTGAATCCGGTCGATGCCGTATTCATGTACAAGGTCATCGAACTGACCGGCGAAATCGCCGATATGGCGGAACGCGTCGGTCGTCGCCTTGAGCTTTTGCTCTCGCACTAATACCGAATAAATAATAATTACGGGCCTAGGGCTCTCCGGGGGCAGTTCCATGGAAGCAGAGATCGTCTATATTATTCTGGCCGCGCTGTTCGGCTTGTTTATGGCGTGGGGCATCGGTGCCAACGATGTCGCTAACGCGATGGCGACGTCGGTTGGTTCCAAAGCTCTTACGATCAAGCAGGCGATCGTTGTCGCCGCCGTTTTCGAATTTCTCGGTGCCGTTTTGGCTGGTGGTGCAGTCACAGATACGGTACGCAAGGGCATAGTTGACGCGAATCTTTTGGCCGATACGCCTGAGCTGCTCGTTTACGGAATGTTGGCTGCACTGTTAGCCGCCGGCACATGGCTGTTCATCGCATCCAAGAATGGCTGGCCGGTATCGACAACCCATTCGATTGTCGGTGCGATTGTCGGTTTTGCCGCCGTTGGTATTGGTGTCGATGCGGTCAAATGGAGCAAGGTCGGCACGATCGTGATGAGCTGGGTGGCGTCACCGTTGACCGCTGGTTTCATCGCCTACCTGATATACCAAAGTGTGCAGCGCCTGATCCTTCGTCAGGATGACCCGCTGGAGAAGGCCAAGCGTTACGTACCGGTGTACATGTTCTTTGCCGCATTTACGATAACCCTTGTGACAATTCTCAAAGGGCTATCGCACGTCGGTCTGGATCTCAGCCTGCGCGAGGCCTATGCGTACGCCATCGTAATAGCCTTGGCTATCGCGGTATTGGGTGCAGTCGTAATTCGGCGTATCAAACCTGACAAAAAAGCGGAAAAACACGCCCATTTCTACACAGTAGAGCGAGTTTTCGGTGTCTTAATGGTCATCACCGCGTGCGGTATGGCATTTGCGCATGGCTCGAATGACGTTGCGAACGCAATCGGTCCTCTGGCTGCGGTTATCAGCGTGGCACAGACAGGCGTTATCACGAGTAAAGCGGGCCTGCCTTTTTGGGTCCTGATGCTTGGCGGCGCCGGAATTGTTATCGGACTCGCGACGTACGGCCGTCACGTGATCGCGACGGTCGGCAAAAAGATTACTCAGCTCACGCCAAGCCGCGGCTTTGCAGCAGAGCTCGCTGCCGCAACGACGATCGTTATCGCGTCCGGCACGGGAATGCCGATTTCGACAACACATACGCTGGTTGGCGCGGTTCTGGGTGTCGGAATTGCACGCGGCATTGAGGCTATCGATCTGCGGGTCGTTGCCCGAATTTTCGTTTCATGGGTCGTCACCATTCCGGCCGGTGCGTTTCTTGCGATCGTATTCTTCTATATCTTCAAGACTATATTGCCGTAGGCCAGGTAACTCGACCATGCGTTTTTTCTTCTTCGTATTGGCAATCGCACAAGTATCGTGCGCGTTTGCGCAGGTGGCTGAAGAACCAATCGTTAGATACGAGTCGCTCCGGCACCCGGTCTACAGCAAGACAGGCATGGTGGCGGCACAGAATGATGTCGCCGCGAAGGTCGGTGCGCAAGTACTTGCTGATGGCGGTAATGCGGTTGATGCCGCGGTCGCAGTTGGTTTTGCGCTGGCAGTGACACTGCCGCGTGCAGGGAATATCGGCGGCGGTGGTTTCATGCTAATTCACGATGCGAAGTCAGGCGAAACAACGTCGATTGACTATCGCGAAATGGCACCGCCCGCTGCAACTCGTGACATGTTTCTCGACGAAAACGGAGACGCCGACCCAAGATTGTCACGCAACAGCCATAAATCGTCCGGCGTTCCTGGGACGGTAGCGGGCTTTTATCACGCGCACCAAAAATATGGCCGACTACCCTGGAAGCGGCTGGTACAACCTGCGGTCGAGCTTGCCCGCGATGGCATCACGGTCACCTCGGATTTGGCAGACCTGCTGCAACGGCGCCAGGAAATAATGTGCAGAGACGAGGGGAGCTGCGGGTATTTCTATAAAGACGGCGGCGTGCCCTATGAATTCGGCGAGCGACTCGTACAGTCGGACCTTGCAGATTCGCTGCAATTAATTGCAGAAGAAGGGCCTGATGCTTTCTACCGCGGCGCAATAGCTGAAAAGATTGTCGCTGAAATGGAATCGGGTGGTGGACTGATCGACATGCAGGCTCTGGCCGCATACAAAACGAAAGAACGTGAAGTGCTACGCGGTAATTACCGCGGCTACGAAATTGTCACGATGCCGCCGCCGAGCTCAGGCGGCGTGCACATCATCCAAATGCTCAACGTGCTCGAGAATTTTGCCGTTGCCGATATGGGCGCGGGCAGTGCCGATAGCGTTCATCTGTTAGCCGAAGCCATGCGACTGGCTTATGCGGACCGCAGCAAGCATTTGGGCGATCCGGACTATTATCCGGTCCCGGTGGCCTGGCTCACGAGCAAGGCGTATGGCGCGGAGCTTGCGGAGTCAATTGATATGGCACGGGCCCGACCGTCGTCGGATGTCGCGCCTGGAGTTGTCCCGGCCTACGAAAGCCCGGATACGACGCACTTTTCGGTGATTGATGCGGATGGCAATGTGGTGTCGAATACGTACACGCTGAACCTGTCACTGGGATCTGCAATTTCAGTGAGTGGGGCAGGGTTTCTGCTCAACAATGAAATGGATGACTTTGTTTCGAAACCCGGTGTTCCTAACGCATTCGGCCTGCTTGGTGGCAAGGCAAATTCGATCGAGGCCGGCAAGCGGCCTTTGAGTTCGATGACGCCAACGATCGTGTTTGCCGATGGACGGGCCTGGTTTGCAACGGGTAGTCCGGGTGGTAGTCGTATTATCACGACTGTGTTGCAGATGATCGTCAACGTCATTGACCATGGCATGAACATCGCGGATGCAGCAGCTCAGCCGCGCATGCATCATCAGTGGTACCCGGACATCTTGCGCCTTGAGTCCGGATTCAGCCCTGACACCGTTCGTCTGTTGCGTGAGCGCGGTCATCAAGTAAACGCTTCGCAGCCGTCAATGGGCAGCGTACAAACAGCGGCGTTCAAAGACGGCCTGTTCCGGGGCGCATCCGACCCGCGACGCCCAAACTCTGGCAGCGTCGCGCCTGCGGAGATAAATGTCCCTGCCGATTAGCCAGGCTGCACGCCGCTACGCGATGGTCATTCTGGCTGTCGTGTACATGTTCAATTTCGTCGACCGGCAAATACTGTCAATTTTGCTGCCCGCTATACGTGATGAATTTCAGGTTGGCGACACAGTGCTTGGTCTGCTTGCCGGCACGGCCTTCGCGATGTTTTACGTGGTACTCGGAGTGCCGATCGCGCGACTGGCTGATCGGGTCAACCGGCGCAATTTGATTGCGACGGCCGTGGCTGTCTGGAGCGGTATGACCGCACTGTCCGGATTTGCTGCAAATATCTGGCAATTGGCGCTGGCGCGCGTGGGTGTCGGCATTGGCGAAGCGGGTTGCAGTCCGCCGGCACACTCAATGATTGCGGATCTGTACCCACCGCAGCAGCGCTCCACGGCGATGGGGTTTTATACGCTGGGTATCTCTGCAGGCATCATGCTGGCGTATCTGGCCGGTGGTTGGGTAGTGCAGAATATCGGCTGGCGTGAGGCATTCCTGATTGTCGGCGTTCCCGGGTTGTTGCTGGCACTCATTGTCCGATTCACACTTGTGGAACCGCAGCGAGGTGCGTCCGAACAACGCGAGGACAGCGGTCATCAACCGGGGCTATTGGACGTTGCGCGGTTCCTGCTGGCGCGGCGCTCGTTTCTGTTCATGGCTGTTGCGGCCGGGCTGAGTTCATTTGTCGGCTATTCGATCATCAATTTCATGCCAAGCTTCATCGACCGCAGTTTTAGCATCGAATTCGCACAACTCGGTTTTTGGCTCGGCCTGAACTATGGGATTGCCGGCGGTGTCGGGTTTTTTATGGGGGGTTATCTTGCTGATCATATCGGTCGCAATGGGCATCGCCGGGCCCTTTCATTTGTCGCGATCGCGATGCTGCTTAGCGCCGTTTTCAATGTTGCCGTCTTCGTTTCTCCGACCGTCGTGTGGTGCCTTGCGTTGTTTGTCATTCCGAGCGTGACCACGAACGTTTATCTGGCACCTGTCTTAAGTCAGACGCAAAGCCTTGTGTCATTGCGCATGCGCGCCGTTGCTTCGTCACTGGTGTTGCTGATTATCAATGTTATTGGACTGGCGATGGGTCCGCCTATTACCGGGCTTATTAGTGATGCTTTGGAGCCGGGCTTTGGGCAGGAGTCGATGCGTTACAGCCTGCTAATTGTGAGTACGGTGTTATTGCCATTGGCAGCGTGGTGCTATCACGAGGCAGGGAAGTCGATCGAGAACGATCTGCAACGTGCAAACGAGCACGATTAGCTCGACAGGTTTACATCGCGCGCAGATACCAGTCGAAGTCGAGCGGACTGATCGTATTATGGAATTGGCGGCACTCACCGCGGCGGTTTAGCAGGTAGTAATGGCAGAACCGTTCGCCGAGATACTCAGGCAGGATTTTGCTGCGAGCAAATTTATCGAGTGCGTATTCCCAGCGATCCGGGATGCCCGTTCTCAAGGTAACTGACTGGCCTTCCTCGACCATGCGCCCCGGGTCGCACTTGTTTTTCAAGCCGTAATGCACGCCGGCAGCGATCGCGGCGGTCACGAGGTAGGGATTCGCGTCCGCGCCCGCGACGCGATGTTCAAAGCGCAGATTTTTTCTATCCGATTGCGGAATGCGTACCGACACTGCGCGATGGTTAACACCCCAGTTGGGTTCTACTGGTGCGAAATTCTCTGGCAACAGGCGCCGGTAGGAATTGGCAACCGGAGCGAATATGGCGGTGGCCTCCGGCATCGTTTTCAACAAACCACCAACGGCGTGCCGCAGGCGGGCAGAAAACGGTGGAGTGGCCAGTGAGTCACGGTCATGAGAAAAATAATTCTTACCATTCTTGTCCACGAGACTCATGTGAATATGCAAACCGTTGCCGGATTCTTCGGCAAAGGGTTTGGCCATGAAGCACGCAACATAGCCATGTTTTTTGGCCACAGCCTTGACAGCTCGCTTCAAGAGCACGGCGTGGTCGCAGGCGAGGACCGGGTCATCAATGTGCAGCAAATTTATTTCGAACTGCCCCGGCGCGAACTCAGAGGTCGCTGTGTCCGCAGGAATGCCTTGTGCTGCACAGTAGTCGTACAAATCGTCGAGAAGGGGCTCGATTTCCTGCAGATCATCCGGGTGATAGACCTGCGGGCCTGGCTGTGGACGTCCGATGCCCGGTATGCGCGCGGCGCGTGGTGTCGGACTGTCTGCCTGCGCATCGAGCAAATAGAACTCAAGCTCGGTAGCCATTACGATTTTGAGCCCCATCTTTTGTAATGGCGCGACAGATCGTTCCAGAACAGCGCGCGGGTCGGCGAAGTACGGCTCACCGCTTTTTTCAAAGAGCCGGAACAAGGCCTGGAAAGTCGGTTTGTTCGCCCAGGGAACCGGTGCGATGCTCCCCGGGACGAGACGACATGGCACGTCAGGGTCGCCATCATCGTCGCCAATCATGCCGGGGAGAACATTTCCCAAAGCACCCATGAGTACGGTACCGCCGCAGAACCAGAATTCTTCATCGCAGGTTTTTTCAAAGCTCGAGCGACGGATGCGCTTGCCCCGTAGTATCCCGAGCACATCGGGCACGAGCAGTTCCATCGTCGAAGTTTTGGGTTGCTTGCGTAGCAAGCGGCTCAGGTCATTTCTTAGTGGGTTTATTTTTGCCATAGCTGGCTTATTGTACAGCGTGTTAAACTCTAGCCAAGCATTGCGCGAGGAATAACAACATCAATAAACGCAGCTTGCACGAACTGATCCGCATTCTCATAGTTGGCATCGCCCTGTCGTGGGCAATGACTGCACAAGCCATCGACATCGAAGCGCCCAAGATAGGGCTCACGTCTGTTCCTGTCGAGATCATCGTTAGCGGTCTCGAAGCCGATGCCATAGTGAATGTCGAGTTCGCCGGCACAAATTACCGTGGAATTGCAGGGGAAGATGGTACGGCACCGTTCGCTGAACTGACGGCCGATTCGCGCGGTACTTACGAAGTCACAGCGACATCATCAGGCGAGTCCGCGTCCATGGACTTGCGTATTTTGCCGGGCTGGATTTCGTTGCTGCCCGCGTTTCTGGCCATTGCCGTCGCTTTGATATTGCGAAATGTTGTGCCTGCGCTGGTATTGGGGCTCTGGCTGGGTGCGACTGCGTTGCAGGGATTCACTCCCCTGGGTGCATTGCAGGGGCTTATGGACGTCATGGCTGTGTTCATCGTTAACGCCCTGGCCGACGCTGATCACGCGGCGATCATTGTGTTCACAATGATGATAGGCGGTATGGTCGGCATCATTACTCGCAACGGTGGCATGGCGAGCATCGTGCGTGTCGTCGTCAGCAAGGCGAAGACCGCAGTCGGCGGGCAGGTTGCAGTCTGGCTGATGGGCCTGATGATCTTCTTTGATGACTATGCCAACACGCTGGTCGTTGGCAATACTGCGAGGTCGGTGACCGACCATCTGAAAATATCGCGCGAGAAGCTCGCCTACATTGTCGACTCTACGGCAGCACCGGTTGTTTGCCTGGCCCTGGTAACGACCTGGATCGGCTACCAGGTCAGCCTCATTGATGACGCTATGCAGGGCATTGAGGGTCTTGGTGATACCACGGCCTATGCGATGTTCCTGCAGTCGATTCCCTACAGTTTCTACCCGATTCTGGCGATCGTATTCGTGCTCACTGTTGCAATCACCGGACGCGACATGGGTCCTATGTATACCGCTGAGGTTCGCGCGCGCCGCGGCCAGGTCGAGCCGACTGCCGGCGAAGAGATGCCGGCCATGGAAGGCGACACGCTCGACCCTAAACCTGACGTACCCATGCGCCCGATGAATGCTTTCCTGCCGATTATCTCTCTGATCCTCTCGTTGGGCGTCAGCATCTTTATTACCGGCGAGGGCGAGACGGTGACGGACATCGTGGGCTCTGCAGATCCCTACAAAGCGATGATGTGGGCATCCTTCATTGGCGCGCTGGTTGCCGCCGCGCTATCTATCGGACAGAAAATCCTGAGCGCCCATGAAACGGTCGATGCGTGGTATGGCGGGGCGCGCGCGACCTTGTTCGGCATGATTGTCCTGATACTGGCCTGGTCAATGTCGGCCGTGACCGGCGACCTTAATGCCAAGGGATACCTGATCTCGATTCTTGGCGACACGCTACCGGTGGCCCTGGTGCCCGCCGTCGTGTTCATGCTGGCAGCGGTGACTGCGTTCTCAACCGGCACGAGCTGGGGCACGATGGGAATCCTGCTTCCGTTGGTTCTTCCCCTTACGTGGGCCGTCATGACGGTTGCTGGCATTGCAGACCCGTCCGGCATGTACATAATGCACTCCGCGATTGCCTGTGTTCTTGCTGGTGCGGTCTGGGGCGACCATTGTTCGCCGATATCCGATACCACCGTGCTGTCGTCTATTGCCAGTGGCTGTGATCACATTGAACACGTGCGCACACAGATGCCCTATGCGCTGTTGGTGGGCACCGTTGCTATCGCCATTGGCACAATCCCGGGCGGTTATGGCCTTCCGCCGTGGATATCGCTTATCGTCGGCGCCGTGATCCTGGTGAGTCTGCTACGATTCTTTGGGCGCAACGCGGATGAAGCTGTAAACTAGGCGTACTTTCTCAACACGTTATTTTATGAGTACCAGACCCGTAATCGGCGTCCCCGCTTGCCGACGGATACTTGATCCCCATCCTTTCCATATCGTGGGCGAAAAGTACCTCCAGGCTGTCATTGATGGCGCAGATGCGCTGCCTTTGATCATACCTGTGATGGCGGAACACCTTGATATTGAAGAGATTCTTGCTCAAGTTGATGGTGTGCTGCTCAGCGGAAGCCCCTCCAATATCGAGCCGCATCACTATGCCGGCGAGGCCAGCGAACCTGGCACCTTGCATGACCCGGACCGCGATGCTGCGACCTTGCCGCTGACGCGTCGTGCCCTGCAGGCTGGTGTGCCGTTGCTCGCGGTTTGCCGCGGATTTCAGGAAGTCACGGTCGCGCTGGGAGGGACGCTGCATCAAAAAGTGCATGAGGTGCCCGGTTATCATATGCACAAGGAAGATCCGAATGACCCGCTCGAGGTGCAATACGCACCATCGCATGACGTCAATCTGGTCGAAGGTGGCATCTTGCACGCGCTGGCTGGCAGGAGCAGCGTCATGGTCAATTCGCTGCATGCACAAGGCGTCGCGAAGCTGCCCGAGGGCGTCACCGTTGAGGCCATTGCGGACGACGGTTTGATCGAGGCATTCAGCGTAGACAGCGTGCCGGGGTTTGCGCTGGCCGTGCAGTGGCACCCCGAATGGCAAGTGACCCAAAACGAATTTTCATTGGCAATATTTAAGGCGTTCGGTAACGCGTGCAGAGAGTACGCGGGCCAGCGACAGGTGTAGTGTGATTAAGGACGAAGTGTTTCAGCCGTGGCTGAAAGAAAGAAAAATAGAAGACGTCGAAGCGTTTGTTCCGGACATGGCGGGCTCAGCTCGCGGTAAGGTCTTGCCGGCAGACAAATTCGGCTCGAGCACTATGAAGATGCCCGAAGCTATTTTCGGCCAGACAATTTCAGGCGACTATGTCAGCAACGAGCAGAACGTCGAAGACCGCGACATGATTTTGCGGCCCGATTCAAGCACGTTGCGCCCTGTACCATGGGCATCCGATCCGGCGGCATCGGTATTCGTCGATTGTTATCGCAGTGACGGCTCACCGGTCGATACCTCACCGCGCAGTGTGCTGCGGACCGTGCTGGCGAAGTACGAGGCGAATGGCTGGATACCAGTCGTTGCTCCCGAGGTTGAGTTTTATCTGCTGAAGCCACATTTGGATTCCAACGCCGAGGCTGAAGCACCTGAGGGTCGCCTGGGTTGGACTGAAGGCGCAAGACAGCCGTACAGCATAGATGCCATGAACGATTTCGACCCGTTCATTAATGACCTGTATGCCTACTGCGAGACGCAGGATATTCGTATTGATACTCTGTCTCAGGAAATGGGCCCTGCCCAGTTTGAGATCAACTTCCTGCATGGCAATGCCATTGAGCTGGCCGACCAGGTCTTTCTATTCAAGCGCACGGTGCGCGAAGTGGCCATTGAACACGAAATGCATGCCACGTTTCTAGCCAAGCCGATGGCCGAAGAGGCCGGCAGTGCATTGCATGTGCATCAAAGCGTCGTCGACAAGAACGGCGAGAATATTTTTTCCACCAAGGACGGCGAGGCCAGTGATCTTTTCTACGGTTTCATCGGCGGATTACAGAAGTACATGCCAGAGGCAATGCTGATATTTGCCCCGTACGTGAATTCCTATCGTCGTTTCCTAAGTCCTTGGTCGTCGCCTGTTAACCTCGCATGGGCTGTAGATAATCGTACCGTCGGACTGCGCGTGCCCGACTCGGGTCCGGAGGATCGACGCGTCGAGAATCGATTGGCTGGATCCGATGTGAATCCCTATCTCGTATTGGCAGCGACACTGGCTTGCGGTTATCTGGGTATGAATGAAGGCTGCAAACCGACGGCAGCGACCGAAGGCAGCGCATACAGCGACAAGTTCACACTACACCGGCACATTTATTCTGCGCTGCAAGCATTGCGTGGCAGTGATGCGATGCACAGCATGCTCGGTGATAATTTTGTCGAGCTGTATTGCGCGGTGAAGGAAGATGAATACCGCGAGTTTCAGGAAATCATCACGCCGTGGGAGCGCGAGATTCTGATGTTTAACGTTTAAGAGGTTGGTGATGACAGCATTGGAAAAGCGTAGCGGATCGGACTTGCAGGAACTGGATAAAGAACACCATCTGCATCCGTTCACCGACCACAAGCAACTGCATGAGAAACGTTCACGCATCATTACGCATGCAGATGGCGTGTACATCTATGATTCTGACGGCAACAAGATTCTCGATGGTATGTCGGGTCTGTGGTGCGTCAACTCGGGTTACGGTCGAGATGAGCTTGTAGATGCTGCCGCCGACCAAATGCGCGAATTGCCGTACTACAACAACTTTTTTCAGTGTGCACATCCACCATCGATCGAACTGGCGGCCATGCTCAAAGAAGTCAGTCAGCCACAATTCAACCGCGTATTTTTCGCCGGTTCCGGATCTGAGTCCAACGACACCATTGTACGGG
>Ga0055584_100004335_pt1 | contig 13950 bp, 10 predicted proteins | sample OSDHelmetaG_FD_58716 | JGI IMG/M metagenome (GOLD analysis project Ga0055584, IMG submission 58716) | Pelagic marine sediment microbial communities from the LTER site Helgoland, North Sea, for post-phytoplankton bloom and carbon turnover... | ecosystem: Environmental > Aquatic > Marine >... | reverse complement strand
CGAATTGGATCGTATTTGCCATGAATATATAACTGACGTGCAGGACGCCATCCCTGCCCCGCTTAACTATAAAGGCTTCCCGAAATCCATCTGCACATCTGTAAATCACGTGGTCTGCCATGGCATTCCGGGTGACAAAATCTTGAAGGCTGGAGATTCGATTAATATCGACATCACAGTGATCAAGGACGGCTTTCACGGCGACACTAGTCGCATGTTCTTTGCCGGGAAGCCCAATATCCAAGCTAAGCGATTATCGGAAATAGCCTTTGAAAGCATGTGGTTAGGTATCGAAGAGCTGGGCCACGGCAAACGCCTCGGGGATATTGGCGCAGCCGTACAAAAGAATGTCGAGAGAAACCGGTTTTCTGTCGTCCGTGAGTACTGTGGGCATGGTATTGGCCAGGTATTTCACGAGGATCCTCAGGTCTTGCACTACGGTAAACGTGACACCGGTCTCGAGCTTCGCGAGGGCATGACGCTGACAATTGAGCCGATGGTGAACGCTGGAAAAGCCAGTGTTCGCCTGCTACCGGATGGCTGGACGGTCGTAACCAAGGACCATAGCCTGTCAGCTCAATGGGAGCATACCTGCCTGATCACCAAAAACGGTTTCGAGGTATTGACGCTCGGCGCTGACTTTCGATAAGCCTATATTCCTTATGAAACAATGATTTATGAAGAAATTCGTGGCGCGCTAGCCAAGGTTGATGAAAACCTCAAAGCGCGGTTTTTAGCCAGTGAGTCCGTTGTAGGTCTTGTACACGCTCGCTCCAATGAAATTGATAAGTTGCTGATCAGCCTCTGGAGCGATAACGTTAAAGAGCCTGAAGCCGCGCTGGTCGCGGTCGGCGGCTATGGACGTGGCGAACTGCATCCGAGATCGGACATCGACATCATGATCCTCGTACCACAGGATGCATCTGCCAGCTGCAAGGAATCCCTGTCGGACTTTATTACCTGCCTATGGGATATCGGGCTCGAAATCGGACATAGCGTGCGCAATCTAACCGAGTGCGAGCAGGAGGCGCGTGCCGACCTGGTCATCGCAACGACGCTGATGGAATCGCGCTTGCTCATTGGGCCGCAAAGCCTGTTCGCTGAGATGCAGCAGCTCGTCGAGTCCAAGAATATGTGGTCCTCATCGGTATTTTTCAAAGAAAAGAAGAAAGAACAGATTCGTCGTCATCGCAGCTATCACGATACTGCCTATAACCTCGAGCCCAATATAAAAGGCAGCCCGGGCGGCTTGCGCGACATTCAGCTGGTCGGATGGGTGGCCAAACGGCATTTCGGCGCGTCGAACTTAGCTGAATTGGTTGATCATGAGTTTCTGACGCCAGGTCAACTACAGCGCCTGCAGGACGGTGAGCAATTTCTTTGGCGCATTCGATTCGCGTTGCACATCATTACGGGCCGCCGCGAAGATCGATTGTTGTTTGATTATCAAACGCATCTTGCAGAAATGCTCGGGTATGAGGACGCGACCTATACTTTGGCAGTCGAGCAGCTCATGCAGCGCTACTACCGCACTGCCATGGAGTTGAGTCGTCTCAATGAAATATTATTGCAGCAGTTCGAAGAAGCCATCCTTATGGACCCGAATGCACCGGCGAAGCCCCTTAATGAAAACTTTCAGATCAAGAACGGCTTCCTGCAAACCATCGACGAGAATACTTTTCAGCGCGAACCCTCTGCTCTACTCGAACTTTTCTTGTTACTCCAAGACAATCCCGAGCTGCGCGGTGTCAGCGCCTATACGGTTGGCTCAGTCAAGCGTCACCTGCACTTGATCGACGACGAATTTCGACAAAATCCGCGCAATCATCGGCTGTTCCTGAATATTCTGCGCGCCTCAGAAGGCATTACGCACGAACTACGTCGCATGAACCTGTATGGCGTGCTCGGGCTCTATATACCATCCTTCGGTCGAGTCGTCGGGCGCATGCAATACGATTTGTTTCACGCTTATACAGTCGACGAGCACACTCTATTTGTGGTCGGCAATTTACGACGCTTCGCTTTGCAGCGCTTTAATGACGAATTTCCACACTGTAGCGAAATCATGCAGTCATTGGAGAAACCGGAACTTGCGTATCTGGGAGGCTTGTTTCATGACATAGCCAAAGGGCGTGGCGGAGATCATTCTGAGCTGGGCGCGGTGGATGCTGAAGCGTTTTGCCTTGAGCACGGGATCGGCAAGCCTGAGGCTCGCTTGGTCGCGTGGCTGGTTAGACATCACCTGATTCTTTCGTCGACGGCTCAGACAAAGGATCTTGGCGATCTCAACGTCATCAACGAGTTCGCAGAAATCATCGGTGATCAAACACGCCTCGATTATCTTTACGTCCTTACCATCGCAGATATCCGCGCTACTAATCCAAAGCTTTGGAATTCCTGGAAAGCGCAACTGTTTCACGATCTTTACGAATTGACCAAGCGTGCGTTTATTCGCGGTCTTGAGAATCCGCTCGACGGAGCGCAGCTTGTTATCGAAAAACAGGAAAAAGCCCGAGCTTACCTCGCTGCAGCGGCGGTGGATAATTCCTGCGTTGAAGTCGTGTGGCAGTTGTTTGACGACAATTACTTCCTGCGTTATCGGAGCTCCGAAGTTGCCTGGCACACTGAGTGGTTAGCGAACTCTGCCACTAAGATTCCTATTGGGTCGGTCGATGTCCGTCAGCGTCGCACAGGGGACGGTGTCGAAGCGGTCTTACTAACCAATCAGAGAAACCGAACCTTCGCTCATGTCACTGCCATGCTGGATGAGTTAGGCATGACCATTATGGATGCGCGAATCGTGCCTTTAGCGAACAACAGGAGCATCGATACCTATGTGTTTATGGAATCTGACGAACGCGTCGATATTGACGAACATCGGATAAACAAGATTCGACGTTCGTTGACGCGTATCCTCTCGCTTGGCGATGAAGAAACCGTCGCGGTAACTCGCTCCATAACGCGTCAGGCGCGCATGTTTAATACTCCAACTCGGGTAAACTTCGACTCGACGATTTTAGGTGGACAGACTGTTTTCGAGCTAGTTGCAGCGGATCGACCCGGACTACTAAGCAGGATCGGAACCACATTTATGGAACAGGGGATCAACATCGCCTCAGCGAAAATCATGACGATCGGGGAGCGCGCCGAAGATGTTTTCTATATTAGCGATTTATCAGGCAATCCACTGACTGAGGTTGCGCAGAGTCAACTTACAGAAGCTATACTGGTAAAACTGGTTGATTGATAAATTAAGTGGAAGAAACTCGAATGCAAGAACTGGAAAGCATAATTGAAGACGCCTTTGAGAATAGATCTCAGGGCTTTGAGGACAGAGAGAAGATTAGTGGAGCTGTGCAAATGGCTATCGAACTCCTCGACTCTGGGCGGGCACGTGTTGCGGAAAAAAGAGGCTCTGATTGGCATGTTAATCAATGGCTGAAAAAGGCCGTATTACTCAGCTTCGCCCTCAGCGACAACAAGGTCATTGAGGGCAGTCATAGTCGTTTTTACGACAAAGTTCCAATGAAGTATGCGGACTACACAGAAGATCAGTTCGCTGCGGACGGCGTGCGAGTCGTACCGGATGCACTCGTTCGGCGCGGCGCCTATATAGCCCCCAACGTTGTGTTGATGCCAAGCTATACAAATATTGGCGCCTATGTTGACAGTGGAACGATGGTTGATACATGGGCAACCGTTGGTAGTTGCGCGCAGATCGGCAAGAATGTGCATCTGTCCGGCGGTGTTGGGATAGGTGGCGTCCTAGAGCCCGTGCAAGCCGGACCGACGATCATTGAAGACGACTGCTTTATTGGCGCCCGCTCCGAAGTTGTGGAAGGCGTAATAGTTGAAAAAGGCTCAGTAATTTCGATGGGCGTCTACCTCGGACAAAGCACACGAATATACGATCGGGCAACTGAAGAGGTTTCCTACGGTCGAATTCCTGCTGGCTCAGTCGTTGTTGCAGGTAACCTGCCATCTGCAGACGGCAGGTACTCATTGTATTGCGCGGTGATTGTGAAGAGGGTTGATGCCAAGACCCGAGCGAAAACCGGACTGAACGATCTGCTCAGAAATCTGGACTAAGAGAGCGTGCTGACCGTATTTGGAATCAAGAACTGCGATACCTGCCGGAAAGCATGCAAACACTTCACGGAAAACGGCATCGAATTTCACTTTCATGACGTTCGCGATGATGGATTGGATGTTCAAATGCTCGCGCGTTGGGCGAACCGGCTTGACTGGACACAATTACTGAATAAGAAAAGCCTGACGTGGCGCAAGATACCGGAGATCGAGCGAGCGGACATCATGGCTGATAAAGCGTTTGCGTTGATGATCAAAAATCCAACCCTTGTAAAACGCCCGGTACTGGAATCAGACGGGTTTGTCGCCGTCGGATTTTCCGAAAAACACTTTGGCGAATATCTAAACGCAGGCAGTAAGAGCACCGAGAAATCTGGCTAGCCTATGCGCACTGTTAGGCAGTATTATCACAAGTAAATCATCGCTTGCCGACGACAGTTGCGAACGGATAAACTCTAGGCGAATCAACTAACAATTCATTAATTGAGAAAAACAGTCATACTTTACTTAATTTTTTCGACACTATATGGATCATTCTTACAGTAATGACTGACCTAATAAAAAGTCCGGAGATCGACCTTCTTTGCGAGCTCGTCAAGCGTGAATCGGTAACACCCGATGATGCCGGATGCCAGGGGTTATTGATCGAGCGTCTGCAAGCGATGGGGTTCGAATGCGAGACGCTACAGTTTGGCGACGTAACAAATCTCTGGGCACGCCGTGGAACCACAGCGCCAGTACTGTGCTTTGCTGGTCATACAGATGTTGTTCCACCTGGTGACAGTACACAATGGAGCAGCAATCCTTTTCAACCAACCGTCAAAGACGGCGTCATGTATGGTCGTGGTACGGCGGATATGAAAAGCGGCCTAGCCTCAATAATCGTTGCGATTGAAAATTTTCTACAAGTTAATGCTAAACATAAAGGCAGCATCGCACTGCTAATCACTAGCGACGAAGAAGGTCGAGCTCGAGACGGCACGCTAAAGGTAATGGAAACGCTAAGTAAGCGCGGTGAATCTATTGACTGGTGCGTCATCGGCGAACCATCGAGTCAGGACGCGCTTGGCGATTTGATCCGCATCGGAAGGCGCGGCTCTTTGAGTGGGATGCTAAAGGTGATGGGTACTCAAGGTCATGTTGCCTATCCACACCTTGCCGATAATCCAATTCGGCGATTTGCACCAGTGCTATCAGAATTGCACAACATTGAGTGGGACCAGGGCAATGAGCATTTTCCACCCAGTAGCTTCCAGGTCGTTGATATCAAAAGCGGTGTCGGTGCGCCCAACGTAACACCGGCAGAATTATCCGCGCGCTTTAACTTCCGCTACTCGACCGTTTGGAATCATGAGTCACTCAAAAAGCGTGTTCACGAAGTCTTCGACGCGCATGATATTGACTACGAATTGAACTGGCATCTATCCGGCGAACCCTTCCTCACTAAGCCGGGTCGATTAATTGACGCTGCTGTGCAAGCGGTAACTGAAAGCACAGGGAAAGAACCACTATTATCGACCGGCGGTGGCACGTCCGACGGACGCTTTATTTCTCCCACTGGCGTGGATGTCGTAGAACTGGGGCCCGTTAATGCATCTATTCACAAAATCGACGAACACGTCAGGATTGCCGATGTCATACAATTGACGGGGATATACACGAGAATTCTACAACTACTACTCTAGCGCCGCAGATTATTCCAAGTGGCAACAGCTGCCAGACAGATCATGGAAATAACGACCCAAGTCGGCATCGTCAGCCCGAGAAATCGCCAGGAAACTTCGGCGCACTCGCCAGACCCTTTGAGGACCATGCCAAACACATCCTTCAGCGGGAAATTTCCGAGCATATACTCCAATCCAGGGCCGCAAGATGGGACTTCATCCGCTGGTAGATTCTGCAAATGCACGTGCCATCCAGCAACGGCAACACCTAACGCTGCCACCAAAACGCTGAGCACCGCATAGATACGCGAAGCAATTTTCTGTGGACTATGAGTAGCCGCAACGAGAAACGTCACCCCCAAAGCAATAACAGCGATTCGCTGCAAAATACAAAGTGGGCATGGATTCAGCAGCAATACATATTGTGAATAAAGCGCGAACGCCATCATACCTGCACAGCAGACTGCGCCCATCAGGTTGACGATTTGCTTGGAGGGGATGCTCACTTACTTCCTCAGTTGAATTTAAATTCGAGGTCAATTTGAACTCGATTATAGTCGTGCTCCGTACCCTGGAAACGATCGATTTGATTCAAAAAAAAGGTTCCACCGAGTGCTACCTTCTTCGAAAAACCATATTTTGTACGAAGAAGATGTCCTTTAGAATCAGTGCCACCGCCGCCAAAGTCCGAATCGTTAAAAGCAGCGATAAGTGCATCGGCTTGGATATCTTGGTAGATCCAAACAAATTGCATATCACCCTTCTTTTTCACCGAACCAAGCGTTGCGCCAAATGAATAAGCAGTGTCCTCAACGCTTACTTCATTATTCTTTGTGTATTGCACGTATAACCTCAATGGCCAATCCATAACTTCTGTATCAAATTGCCCAAAGATTTCAATATTTTTATACCCATAAATATAAGCATCGCCATCGCCATCAACAGAGTTGCCGCGGGGCTTAGCTTTATAAAAAGGCTCATAGCCGATAGTGTTGGTATAAGTAAAATAACTAAGACCTACTGTCAGTTTACTGGCATCGCCCAAGCCTACTTTTGCTCCCGCCTGCATAGCGTAAAGCAATGAATCGCCCTCAGTACTACGCTCATCAACAGAGAAAGCGGCTATGGCGCCAAAAAGCATACCTGACCCAAACTTTGCAGCAATACCCTCCGGATTGAGATCGCCATCCCATATCATCGGCGCACTTCCTGCGCGAAACATAGGATTCTTCATTTTGCCTGCATTGATGGCAATAACATCATTAACCTGCCAATCAACATAGGCGAGATCAACGCCGATATCTTTCGTGGAAAAGCTACCGTCTAAAGTTTGGTTGGTCGAAACAGGATTGTCACCGCCTGTCGCCAGCCGAAATACGAAACTCAGGTCCTCCTGAATTTTCGCATCCAAACCAATGCGTGCTCTAATTCGCATGCGATCACGGTTCCGCTCGCCCTCTTCTTCTATACCCTCGTAGCGAAGGCGCAGGTCACTTTTGAATGCAAGGCGATCAGTCCAGCTCTCGTCATTTGCAATTACTGGTGCTGAGAAACAAAAAATAATCACTGAAAGCATGGCAGTGAATATTCGAAAAATCATTATAATTTACCTCTTAAGAGTCACTTGATATTTGAGGCTATCGCAGAAAAATCACGCAATATACCCCCCCTAAATAACCACGATCCGCAGCCTATCGGAAACTATATATATATGATTCCGAAAGATAATAAAAAACCTAAATATAATTATTTTACGATACTCGAATTCTCGGTAATTCTGCCACCTTCTGTCGCAGATAGGCCGGCTGGATATCCCTCGGCTCGATTGCAGTGGCAGTATCCGACAAAGTCAGTAGCCAGGCCGCCCTCGGATAGAATACCTCCGACTGTTCGCTAATCCACTGAGCGTTTATGATCGCTAACTCGGGATAGCGCTGCCAGCCCTGACCCGCGATCGTGAATGTCTGGTCACGACCAGAAAGCGATTCGATGACACTTTGACCTTGAAGATATTCATTAGTGATCGGCTGCGGAAGATTGTCTTCACCACGTGAATACAATCCCAGATAGACCTCATTCATGTGCGCGTCTTGTGCGACGGCCACAAGCTCGGCATCCGACGCGTCTAGAACTTCCGCCGCTACAGCAGCAAGAGAAGATACAGGAATGATCTTGAGTCCCGCGCCGTGAGCTAAGCCCTGCGACACCGATGCCGCAATACGCATGCCGATGAAAGAACCCGGACCATTGCCGAGAACAATCGCATCAAGATCAGTCAACGCTATTTCAGACTCATTCAGCACCTCCCGAATCATTGGCATTAACAGACGGGTGTGTTCGCGTGGCTGCTCAACATGACGCTCGACAACCGCGTCGCCATTAGACGCGGCAACCGTACATGCGACGGATGAAGTATCAATGGCCAGCAGTTTTGCGTTGCATCTCATTTATGTGCGGCCAGAAAGCTCGACACCTCATTCAAGGCTGATGTCGAAGGCATGGGTAAGAGGCAGTCGAGGAACATTTTGCCATAACGCTTACCTTTTATTCTTGGATCGCACAGCACCACAACGCCATAGTCAGTCTGATCACGCAGCAAGCGCCCAGCACCCTGCTTTAATGATAGTGCCGCGAGCGGCAATTGATGCTCCATGAAACCGTTACCACCCTGTCGTCTAATAAATTCGAGCCGCGCCATCATCAGTGGATCGGCCGGCGAAGCAAACGGTAATTTATCGATCGCAACGATACTCAATGCCGGTCCACGCACATCGACGCCCTCCCAAAAACTGCCAGTGCCCAGTAATACAGCATCGCCGGCCTGCCGAAAACGGCGAAGCAGGTCATCGCGAGGCGCATCACCCTGAACCAGCAGAGTCCTGCCGCTGAGGACTTTCTTGTTGACCTTAAACCACTGCCGCGCATTATTCAGCGCTCGATGACTGGTGAACAAGCAGAACATGCCACCAGCCGTAAAGTCCAGCATCGGCGTGACCGCCTCGAGCATCATATCGGTGTGTCCCGGATCAGATGGCTGTGGCATATTTTCAGGCAGATAAACCAGGCCATTCTGTTGCAGCGGGAACGGACTCGGAAAGGTAAGTCCCGCAACGCCCACCAGGCCCATGCGAGTTCCGAAATACGAAAAGTCTTCTGCGATCGCCAATGTAGCCGACGTGAATATCCAGGACTGAAGGCCGTTTCCGATCAACTTTCTCAGTTTCTCAGAAACGTCTAGCGGCGTAAGATGAAGGCGCATGCTGCGAGGATGAACCTCCAACCAACGCAGTCCGTCCCACGAGTCATCGCTAACCAAGATTGCCAGTCGTTCTGCCATGCTGGCCAGTTGCTCGTGTATTTTTTCAAGCTCAATTGACGCATCGCTAATATCAGCCACGGCGACCTGCACATCGTGAAGAGTGTGCACAAGCGTATCGAGCGGCGCCCGGAGTTCAGTCATAATCTCGTTGAGTTCGTGTCGTCCTTCACTGCGAGGTGCATCGGCTCGCAGGTTGCTAATCGCCGTTTGCAAACCGTCAATACGGCGATTCAGTTCGGGCTGCGAGAACGGCAGTGTTACCGTGCGTGCTTCGTCGACGAGCCTCTCGAGCTCACGGCTGCCAAGCGATATACCAAAGAACTGCACTGCCAAATCGGGCACCTGATGCGCTTCATCGATAATGATGGCATCAGCGTCGGGAAGAAACTCGACAAAGCCTTCTTCCTTCATCGCCAAATCGGCGAGCAATAGGTGGTGATTTACAACCACCAAATCCGCTTCCTGGGCCGCTTTTCGCGCCTTTGCAACATGACATTTGGAGTATTCGGGGCACTTTTGACCCAGGCAATTGTCGGCAGTTGATGTAACCAGCGGCCAAATTGACGAGTCTTCGGGTACCTCGATCAGCTCAGCTTTGTCGCCACTCGTCGTACGATATCGCCATTGCCGAACTTCATCTAGGTCTTCCAAGGGCATCCGCGATGGATCCGTTAATTGATCCAGGCGTTGTAGGCATAGATAGTTCGCACGCCCTTTCAATAGCGCGGTTGATACAGGGCGGCCGAGCGCTTTTCCAACTAAAGGAAGATCCCGGTGATACAGCTGATCCTGTAGCGCCTTGGTTCCGGTACTGATAATTGTTTTTCGACCGCTCATCAGAGCTGGAATCAAATACGCAAAGGTTTTTCCTGTACCCGTACCAGCCTCGACAACCAATGTGTCCGAGTTTGCGATAGCTTCAGCCACAGCTTCAGCCATCCACCCTTGCCCAGCTCTGGGCTGAAAGCCCGGCAGCAGATCTTTGAGTGGGCTTTGGTCACCAAAGAATTCAGTGAGAATCGTCACCGGCCGAAGATTACACGGTTCATGATAAATTGGCGCGATACTTGGAATAACATCTACAGTTAACGCGCCAAGCGATTAATAATAATACTATTTTTCTGCGACAACATAAGCTATCCATGCAAGATCGGCTTCGCCTTTTTCATCAGGCGTAAATTCACCATTACCTTCGCCGTCTTCATCTTCGCCCTCCCAATAAATAGTCGCCTTACTAAAACCAGCTTCCAGTAGTAATTCCTTGATTTCAGGGGCTGACCAGAGTCGCCATTCATAAGTAAACGCCTCCTTAATCTTCGAGCCATCTTTAAAGTGAAAGTGGATATGGCAACGAATAAAATTGGTGACCGGGTGAAATTTAGCCTGATGCCAGATGTATGAGAAGCCATGCTCCTCATGCTTAGTCTTTTCCTTGGTCTCTTCTTGCGCCTCTGGCCCACCGAACATGTCACAAAAGAAAACGCCATCATCCTTCAAAGCCGCATGTGCCTTTTCAAAGTACGCTCGCAGCGAGTTGCGTGTATCAAAAATGAAAAAGCTAAAATTAAACGCCGCCAACAGGTCGACCTTGGGTGTCTCGACCGTCAACACATCAGCTTCAATAAGGCTTACACGGGCTTGATTCTCTGGGTCGAGCTTGGCGACACGATTTAATCGCCCCCACTCCAATACGGATGGCTCGATATCCACCCCGATCGCCTGAAAACCACTGCCCTGCCGCACCCATTGGCATGACGCGCTTGCCGTGCCGCAGAAATCTTCGCGGAACATATATGCGGTTCGACCTGTCAACGACTTAAATGTAGCCTGCAGGAATTCAATCTCATGCTCAACATTCTGTACAGATAATTCATAGAGCTCATGAATATCGGCTTTATCAGCCATCGTCTGATGTTTGCTTGCGGATTTAGCACTCATGCTGGAGTTATGTCCTGGGTGTTGTTGTCGAGGCGTGGCCGTGCATTGTAACGGTCTACACAGTAGTTGGCATAGCGTTTAGTGCATTGATCAACACCTCGCTTCCCGCACCTTCACGGTGAGCATTTTCACTAATCGAACGCCGCCAAGCTCTGGCTCCCAGTTGTCCCGCATAAAGACCAAGCATATGCCGTGTTATGCGGCCTAATGGTTCGCCACCTCGTAGTACTTCATCGATATACGGCAACATTTGGTCCACAATATCTCGCCTGTCTGGCAAGGAATTCTGCGGGTTGAAGTGTTGCTCCAATTCCGCGAGGAAATACGGTTGGTGATATGCCTGTCGTCCTATCATTGCGCCATCGAGGTATTGCAGTACCTGCTCGACTTGAGCGATATCCGCTAATCCGCCATTGATGACGATCTCCAAGTCGGGAAAGTCACGCTTCAGTCGATAGACGCGATCGTAGTTCAGTGGTGGCACCATTCGATTTTCTTTAGGGCTCAGTCCGTCCAGAATCGCGATCCGTGCATGAATGATAAATTTCTGGCATCCAGCAGCGATCAAAGGTTCTACAAAATTAACGAGGAATTCGTAGCTGTCCAGATCGTTTATTCCAATTCGCGTTTTCACGGTAATCGGAATATCAGTAACGTCGCTCATTGCCCGATAGCATTCAGCCACTGCATCAGGAGCTGCCATCAGACAGGCGCCAAACTGACCACTTTGAACTTTATCGCTTGGACAACCGACATTTATATTAATTTCGTCGTAACCGTAGTCATGGGCCTTCGATGTAGCGCTGGCCATCCACTGAGGATCGCTCCCGCCAAGCTGCAGTGCCAATGGATGCTCCTCATCGTTGAAGCGCAGAAAACGCTCGGAATCGCCATGATGAATCGCAGCGGCCGTGACCATTTCCGTATAGAGAAACGCCGACGGGCTTAGTAGCCGCATGAAATAGCGACAATGTCGGTCGGTCCAATCCATCATGGGGGCTACAGAAATATTAGCAGTCATCAAATTCTTCGTAATTGACACGTACGGCCTGCGGGACCGTGGATTGATAGTTTAAACGCGATAAGAGCCGCTGTCTGCGTAGAACATCGGGCCGCCTCTCGCTACCGGGAAGCCATAACCGTGAATGTAGACGATATCGATATCACTCGAACGTTGCGCGATACCCTCATCCAGAATCTTCCGTCCTTCATCGACGAGAGATGATATGAGCCGCTCTACGATTTCGCCGTCCGATATCTCTCGTCGTTCAACGCCGAGTTCAGCGGCTGCTCTTTCAATCATCTCGTGAACAGTGGGATCAGAAGTCGCTTTACGATTATCATCATAAGTGTAGAAACCGGCCCCTGATTTTTGCCCCATCCGACCAGCTTCAACTAGTAGGTCCGGTACCCGATAAGACATTGGATCGCCTTTTTGCTCATCAGTCAGAGCCTGACGCGCCGTGTAGTCTATATCGAGCCCCGCCAGATCAAATACTCGCAGCGGGCCCATCGCCATACCCCATGATTCCATCGCCGAATCGATCTGCTGTGGGGTCGCGCCCTCGAGCAACAACATCTGCGAAGTTTTTCCGTACGGCTGAAGCATTCGATTTCCGATAAACCCATAACAAACGCCTGACACTACCGCGATCTTTCTAATTTTCTTTGCCAAAGCCATTACGGATACCAAAACATCATCTGCCGTCTTTTCGCCGCGGACGACCTCCAGTAACTTCATGATGTGAGCCGGGCTGAAAAAATGCATTCCAACGACATCTTCAGGGCGACTTGTAACCGCAGCGATAGCATCGACATCCTGGTAGGACGTATTGGTTGCCAATATCGCACCCGGTTTACACACATCATCCAACCGCTTAAATATCTTCTTCTTGAGGTCCGGATTTTCGAATACAGCCTCGACCACCATGTCGACGTCTGCAAGAGCCGCGTAGTCGGTTGACCCAGATATGAGTGCCCTGCAGCTCACTGCCTTCTTCTCGCTCAACTTGCCTCGTTTGACGCTCCCGGCGTAATTGCGATCGATGATAGACAGCCCGCGATCCAAGGCCTCGTCGCTGATCTCGATCATGGTCGCCGGTATGCCGGCATTCGCGAAGCTCATGGCTATGCCGCCGCCCATTGTGCCACCACCAATAATGCCAACAGTCGCGACTGGCCGTTTGACGATGTCATGGGTCAAGTCGTCAACTTTGGATGCCTCTCTTTCAGCGAAGAAGGCGTGCCGCATGCCTGCGGATTCCGGGCTGTCCATACAATCAAGAAATGCTTGTCGCTCTATCGCAAGACCATCATCAAAAGACATCGTTGCAGCGGCCTCAATGGCGGCTACGATGCGTCCAGGTGCGGTCTGGCCGCGAGCTCGCCTTTTCAGGGACGTCCGATATTCTTCAAAAATAGCGGCATCATATTTGGGTACAGCATGCTCACTGCTGCGGCGAATCGGCGCTTGGTCAGCAACAAGTTGCCCCGCCCAAGCGATCGCACCACTTAGTAGATTGCCATCAATAATCTTGTCGATTAAACCAAGCGACTCAGCTTTTGCAGCTGCAATCGGAACGCCACTTGTAATTAAGTCTAAAGACGCCTTCACACCTGCGAGTCTGGTTGTTCGCTGCGTGCCGCCGGCGCCCGGAAGAAGTCCGAGCTTTACTTCGGGCAAGCCAACTTTAGCGGACGGCGTCGCGCATCGATAATGTGATGCCAACGCTACCTCGAAGCCGCCGCCCAGTGCAGTGCCATGTATCGCCGCCACCATGGGTTTAGACGATGCTTCAATCGCTTTAACGAGATCCGGTAGGCCTGGATCTTTGAGAGGTTTGTCAAATTCCGTTATGTCCGCACCAGCGAAGAATGTCCTGCCATCGCAGTTAATGACAATAGCTTCTGACAAGTCGCCTTGAGCCTCACTGATCGCGC
>Ga0055584_100004334_pt1 | contig 13953 bp, 11 predicted proteins | sample OSDHelmetaG_FD_58716 | JGI IMG/M metagenome (GOLD analysis project Ga0055584, IMG submission 58716) | Pelagic marine sediment microbial communities from the LTER site Helgoland, North Sea, for post-phytoplankton bloom and carbon turnover... | ecosystem: Environmental > Aquatic > Marine >... | reverse complement strand
GCAGGGCGACAGTTTACTGTCGCCCTGTTTTTTTGTGCCCTACACTCTGCTAATTTGATGCTAGAAGCCTAAACCTCACTCTTTTGATCAGTCCACGTAACGCCGGATCGCAACCATGATCGCCAGTTTCAAATCAAAACGGTTTCTCCGCATCGTTGCGGCCCTCACACTTGTGAGCCTGACCGCGTGCGAGGGCATATCCCGCGAAGCACCCGATGCAGAAGGCGCGGAAGACAAACTGCGCCGCGAAAGTGGAAAACTGTTTGGCGACATCAATCTGCTTGGCGGGAGAGACAATCAGGAAACCAATAGTGGCATCAGCGTCAATGGTTTCCTCTGGCGAGCATCGCTTGACACACTCTCTTTTCTACCACTTTCGTCTGCGGATCCGTTCGGGGGCGTCATCATCACGGACTGGTATGCGCCGCCGGAGAGTCCAGCCGAGCGCTTCAAGGTGACCGTTTATATTCTCGGCCGCGAACTGCGTTCAGATGGGGTCAGAGTCGCCGTGTTCCGCCAGAAGCGCAACACAGGTTCGGAATGGATCGATGCCAATGCCGGCAAGAACACCTCGACCAGTCTCGAGAACGCCATTCTCACCCGGGCCCGCGAGCTTCGCATTTCAAACACAGGCGAGTAGCCAGCTACATCACGCCCAGAGAATTCAACTAACGCTGACAACGCATCCCTAAAATAACCGGCGGCGGCGTCATTCCGTCGTCGCCAAGAGAGCAAGCTGCCCATGGCGCAACGTTACAATTTCCGCGAAGCCGAAGCGAAGTGGCAGTCTGTCTGGGATGACGACGGCACCTTTACGGCCCGGACTGATCCCAACAAACCGAAATACTATGTCCTGGAGATGTTTCCCTATCCATCCGGGCGTATCCATATGGGTCATTTGCGCTGTTACACGCTTGGTGACGTGGTCGCCCGCTACAAGCGCAGTCAGGGTTTCAACGTTCTGCATCCGATGGGATGGGACGCTTTCGGACTGCCTGCCGAAAACGCGGCGATGGAAAAGAACGTGCACCCGGCCGAATGGACCTATCAAAACATCGCGACCATGCGCGACCAGCTCCGCGCCATGGGGCTTTCGATCGACTGGTCGCGCGAACTCGCCACCTGTGATTCTGATTACTATCGTCACGAGCAGGCCATCTTTGTCGACTTCTTTGAAAAGAACCTGATTTATCGTCAGGACGGTTGGGTAAACTGGGATCCGGTTGACCATACGGTGCTTGCCAATGAACAGGTCATTGACGGCAAGGGCTGGCGTTCCGGGGCCCCGATCGAGCGCCGGCGTCTGGCACAATGGTTCTGTCGAATCACCGATTACAGCGACGAGCTTCTCGAAGCTCTCGGTTCCCTCGATCGCTGGCCGCCCAAGGTGCGGGCAATGCAGGAAAACTGGATCGGCCGCTCCGAAGGCGCTTATATCAATTTTGCTTTCACCGATGGCAGAGATGAACCCCTGCGGGTCTACACGACTCGGCCGGACACTATCTTCGGGGCAAGCTTCTGCGCCATTGCTGCCGATCATCCGTTGGCCGAGATCGCGGCAGCATCCGACCCTAACGCCGCAGCTTTCATCGAGGAATGTCGGCAACTCGGTACCACCGAAGAAGCCATTCAGACCGCAGAGAAGCGCGGGTACGACACTGGGCTACGCGTCAAACATCCGTTCATCGACGGCAGGGAATTGCCGGTCTATATCGCGAATTTCGTGTTGATGGGATACGGCACCGGGGCGATTTTCGGCTGTCCGGCGCATGACCAGCGCGATCTGGATTTTGCACGCACCTATGATCTGCCGGTTCTTCCGGTCGTGGTTCCTGACGAAGAAGATACAACTGCGTTTTCGATTGGGGAAGAGGCCTATACGGGCCCGGGCGCATTGGCGAATTCAGAGTTTCTGGATGGTCTTGATGTTGACGCTGCCAAACGTGAGATCATCAATCGCCTGCAGGACATGGATCAGGGCGAGGGCGCCACGAATTACCGATTGCGCGACTGGCTTGTCTCCCGGCAGCGATATTGGGGCTGCCCGATCCCCGTGATTCATTGTGAGAGTTGTGGTCCGGTGCCGGTGCGCAAAGAAGACCTGCCGGTGGTTCTGCCGGTTGATATTGATTTTGAGGCACCCGGAAATCCGCTCGACCGGCACCCGACCTGGAAACATGTGGATTGCCCCTCTTGCGGCGCCGCGGCCGAACGCGACACAGATACCTTCGACACCTTCATGGATTCGTCCTGGTATTTCGCACGCTTCTGTTCCCCCGACGCAGATGTTCCAGTCGCGCGTGAGGAAGTCGATTACTGGCTTCCGGTTGACCAATATATTGGCGGTATCGAACACGCGATTCTGCATTTGCTCTATTCGCGCTTCTTCATGCGCGCAATGCGCGACACTGGTCATCTTGATCTGGCAGAACCCTTCGCCGGACTGTTCACCCAGGGCATGGTCAATCACGCGACTTATCGCGATGAAACGGGCGAATGGCTGGAACCTCAGAGTGTGGAAATCTCAGAAAACGGTTCGGCATTGCGCCGCGACAATGGTGCATCGGTTACGATCGGGCGTATCGAGAAAATGTCCAAGTCGAAGAAGAACACCATCGACCCGACAGATGTCATCCGGGACTACGGTGCCGATACGGCGCGCTGGTTTATTCTCTCTGACAGTCCGCCCGACCGGGATATGGAATGGACCGATTCCGGTGTTCAGGGTGCCTATCGTTTCGTAAACCGTATTGCGCGCCTAGTCACAGACAATGTTGAATCTCTTGCACCTGCGGGTTCAGCAGATTTTGAGGATGACACCACATCAACCGGTCTGCGCCATGACGTCCACAGGGCGATCGCCGATGTCACATCAGATCTTGAGCGGTTCCAGTACAATCGTGCCGTTGCCCGACTTTATGAAATGACGAACACCGTGTCCGCCGCTATCAAACAAGGGGAAGCTGGCGGGAACAGCATGCGTGAAGCACTGGAATCCCTCATCCGGTTGATCTCTCCGATGATGCCCCATCTGGCCGAAGAGATGTGGAGCGTCCTGGGGCATTCCACTCATTTGTATGATGTGAGCTGGCCTGTCGCTGATCAGTCCCTTCTGGTTTCCGACAGCGTGACCTATGCCATTCAGGTCAACGGAAAACTTCGCGGTACAATGGAATTGCCCGCAGACACCGACAAGGAAACGGCAGAAAACGAGGCCAAGGCTGTGCCGAATGTGGCAGACTCCATCGGAGATAAGGACATCCGCAAGGTGATAGTTGTGCCCAACAAACTGGTGAATTTTGTTGTCTAGACTCGCTCGCTTTGGACTGGTCGTCAGCGCATTACTGCTGACAGCCTGCGGGTTTTCGCCGCTTTATGGTGAAACTGAGAAATCCTTCGCTACGGAAGAACTGCTCGAATTCGTCGAAGTACTACCCATCGAAGATCGGGTCGGACAACTGGTGCGAATCGAACTGACCAATAGACTGACCCCGAAACGACCCCGGCCAAAACCGCTCTACACATTGCAGGTCACACTGAGCGAATCCAAAGCCGGATTGGCTGTGCAAAAAGACTCCATTGCCACCCGCGCGAACCTGACTCTCAATGGGTCTTTCAAGCTGTCTCAAAACAGTGATGGTGAAACACTTGTCTCCGGATCCGTCCGCTCAGTGAACAGTTACGATATTATGCTCTCGGATTTCGCGACTTTAGAAGCGGAGTCCGGTGCCCGGAAACGCGGCGCGATCGATGTCGCCGATGGTATTGTCGATCGGCTTACCATTTTTCTGTCCCGCGCACAGGACGAAGCCCCCGCACGGCAGGGCCGATGAAGATTTCGGCGGGACGCGTTGATGAGTTTATTGCGAAACCCGATCCCGCGATAGTCGCAGTGCTTGTTTATGGCCCTGACAGTGGTCTGGTTCATGAACGGGCGATGTCTCTTGCCCACAATGTTGTCAACGACCTGAGTGATCCGTTTCGAGTGGCAGAACTGACCGGCGCTGCTATCAATGAAAGCCCGGCCAGCCTGGCTGATGAGATGCTGGCCATGTCTTTCGGCGGTGGTGAACGCCTAGTGATCATCCGCGATGCAACAGAATCAGTGACCGCACCCCTCAAATCAGCACTGGATGCGGCCGACGAAGCTGATGCCAGTGTCATCGTAGTCATTGAGGGAGGCAATCTTGCGGCCAAGTCGGGTTTGCGCAAACTGTGTGAATCCAGAAACGATGCAGCAGCACTTCCCTGTTATCCCGATGATGAAGAAGGACGCGCACGACTGGCGCGCGGGGTCATTCAATCAGCCGGGCTTACCATTTCTGCTGACGCGCTGCGCACACTGGCAGGTATTCTCGGGGAAGACCGATTAAGCAATCGGGGAGAAATCGAAAAACTGATCCTGTTTGCCGGTCCCAATGCCGAGATTACGGAAGAGGATGTGCTGTCCAGTATCGGCGATTCGGGGACCACTTCGCTGGACGAAACCATCTATGCCGCCGCGGATGGAAATATCGTCGAACTGGACCGGTCAATTGAACGCTTCTGGTCTGACGGCGGCGAACCCGTCGGCTTGATGCGCGCAGCTCAACGCCATTTCCAGCGCTTGCATCGTGTTTCCGGATTATTGGCCAGCGGGGAAAGTTACGAAACCGCGGCACGACGACTTCGTCCACCAGTCTTTTGGAAGGTTGCCAGCCGATTCCAGAATCAGAGCCGATCCTGGCAAGGAAACGCGATCGAACAGGCCCTGTTACGGCTCACAGAAGCAGAACTGGCTCTCAAAACAACAGGCACACCAGGACAGGCAGCCTGTGGGCGAACTCTCCTGGCCATTGCCAGTATGCGCCGGGCGAAAAACCGTTAAGTATTTGTATTAAAAGAAAAAGTAGCAGTACTTGCTTTGGGTTCTGGCTTGGAGTTTCCCTCGTCCTGACTCAAACGACGCAGAACATCATCAAGCTGATCGAGGCTTTTAAACTCAATCGACAACTTTCCACGTCCTGAGTTTTCACCGCCCTTCAGATCAATCGATACTTTCAGCCCGATGGCATCGGATACATCACGCTCCAACGCAAGCGTGTCAGCGCTCTTGCCCGCAGAGGACTTTCTGGGTTTACCGGTCTTCGAAGAGCCAGTTGAAACCCGGCCCTCAATATCCCGAACAGTCAACCCGGCATTGGCGATTTCGCGAGCGAGCATCACGGAATCTTCCCGGCCGACCAGCGCGCGTGCATGGCCTGCAGTCAGCTGACCCGTATCCACCATCGTCCGGACTTCCTGCGGCAGTGTCAGAAGCCGCAGCGTATTGGCCACATGACTGCGGCTCTTCCCAACGACTTTAGCGAGCGCATCCTGGGTGTGCGTGAACTCATCGATCAGACGCTGATAAGCTTCAGCCTCCTCAATTGCCGATAGATCAGCACGCTGAATATTCTCAATCAGTGCAATCTCCAGCGCCTCCTGATCGGTCAATTCGCGTACGATCACCGGGACATTGTGTAACTGCGCGCGCTGGGCTGCACGCCAGCGGCGCTCTCCGGCAATAATTTCGTAGACATCGGCCTGAACGGGATCCCGGCGCACGAGTATAGGCTGCAAAATGCCTTTGGCGCGGACGGATTCGACCAGGGCATTCAGCTCGTCATCATCAAAATGAGAACGTGGCTGGAACTGTCCGGGCTGAAGCTGTTCGATTGGAAGCTCACGGGGAAACTTGGTGCGATCAAGCCCCTGATAGTCGTCCTCATCATCCCCCAGAAGGGCAGAAAGGCCGCGCCCAAGACGCCGGCGTGAGGGTGTATCAGTCATTGTGCAGCCTCCCCGATAGGCCCGGCACCTTCACGCCGGAGCATCTCCGCAGCAAGTTTGGCATAGGCCTGCGAACCCGCACAGGCTAGATCATAAACCAGTGCCGGCATGCCATAGGACGGGGCTTCGGAAAGGCGCACATTGCGCGGGATCACGGTGCGATAGACCCGGTCCCCGAAATACTCCCGCACCTCTGCCTCCACAGAACGGCACAGATTGTTACGCCCGTCATGCATGGTCAGCACGATACCCTGAATATCCAAGTCTTCATTATAGGCACGGCGAATACGCTCGATGGACTTCATCAATCGTGTCATGCCTTCCAGGGCAAAATACTCACACTGCAGCGGCACCAGAACGGAATCTGCCGCCACGAGGGCGTTGATCGTCAACAGCCCCAGCGCCGGCGGACAATCGGTCAATATGTAATCGTATTGTCCCAACACCGGTTCCAGAGCGTTTTTCAACCGGGCTTCCCGATGATCAATATCGATCATCTCAATTTCAGCACCAGCCAGATCTGCTGAAGCCGGTGCCACATCAAGACCGGGAATGTTGGAGGTGCAGATAACCTTCGTCAGATCAGCGCCGCCAATCAGAACGTCATAAACATCTGTCTCGTATTCTGAGACACCCAATCCTGTAGAAGCGTTGCCCTGGGGATCGAGATCCACCACCAGCACCCGTTGGCCGCAAGCTGCAAGGCCCGTGGCGAGATTGATGGCCGTGGTCGTCTTTCCCACCCCGCCCTTCTGATTGGCGATCGCAATGATGCGGGTGCCGTGATGGATGGTTTCCGGTTGGCTGATCTGGGAATTGTTGATCAGGACGTTCTGGAACTGTGCTTTCGGTTTATCATCATACGCCACGATCAGGGTTCCTTATTTCTAGGATCACACCACGTGGGTCCGCCACGCTCGGATGTTGGTTCAGTTCCATGGTCCAGCTGGTACGGGCCAAGTCGAGTTCGTCCGCAACTTGTGCGCCTTTCATGAACAGGCATTTGCCATCGCCACGAAGCAAAGGACGCGCCAGCTCCAGCAAACGCGTCACAGGTGCCAACGCCCGGGCGACGATCAGGCCGAATCCGGAATTGTCCATGGCTTCAACCCGACCTTCATGAATTTCTGCCGGTGCATCAGTCACTCGCCGGACCTCCCGGAGAAAGGCACATTTGCGGGAATCAGACTCAGCTAGGACAAACGGCGTGTCACACGCTATTGCCAGCACCATGCCGGGAAACCCGGCGCCGCTGCCCATGTCCAGGGCTGGCGTCCCTGACTCGACCCATTTGGACAGCTGCAGAGAATCCAGAAAATGTCGGCGCCACACATCTGTCAGAGTCGTGCGGGACACCAGATTGATGCGCTTCTGCCAGTGCTGGAGTAGGTCTTCGTAGGCCTCAAATCGGGCCAGTGTTTCACGTGAAACATCCGCGGCACGACCAAACTCAGCGGCCGACAATGTCGATGTGCTGACCATGCATACCCTATAACAGGCTATGGCCAGACAGCCAACCACAATATGTAGTGATTAGGCGACGTTTGATGTTTTACCGGGCGCCCGCCGGACATGTCGCAGAAGCACCACAAGAGCAGCCGGCGTCATACCCGGAATTCGGCCCGCCTGTCCCAGAGTTTCCGGCTTAAGATGTTCAAGCTTCTGACGGGCCTCATTGGACAGGCCCGGTATGGACCGATAGTCGAGATCCTCGGGCAGGAGCAGGTCCTCATCACGGCGATAGGCGGCCACATCCGCTGACTGGCGTTCCAGATAGTGAGCGTATTTGGCCTCGATCTCCAGCGTGGCCCGAACCGGTGCTGTGATATCCGCCAGCTCCGGCCAGACCCCCAACAAACCCTCGAAGTCCACATTCGGAAAGGCGAGCAACTCAAAGGCCGATCGCTTGATCCCGTCCTGATTGATTTTGATATTATGACGCGCCAGCGCATTGGGGGATTCCACCAGCCCGTCCAGTCGCGCGCGGGCTGCTTCCAGCGCCGCAGACTTCGCTTCATAGACCTGCGCCCTCTCGGACCCCACACAACTCAGAACGACCCCTTCCCGGGTGAGCCGCTGATCCGCGTTGTCTGCCCGCAGGAGCAATCGATACTCGGCACGGGACGTGAACATTCGATATGGCTCATCCGCGCCACGGGTTACCAGATCATCGATCATCACGCCTATATAAGATGTGGCGCGATCGGGATTAAATCGCCGCTCTCCGCTGGAGGCCCTATGAGCTGCGTTGATCCCGGCCACGAGACCCTGTCCCGCAGCCTCTTCATAACCGGTGGTGCCATTGATTTGACCTGCAAGAAAAAGCCCTGAAACACGGCGGGTTTCTAGGGTTCGATACAATTCGCGGGGATCCACGAAATCATACTCAATCGCATAGCCGGGCTGGATCATGCGGGCGTTTTCAAGTCCCGAAATCTCCTTCAGCAGTGCCAGTTGCACGTCCTCGGGCAGAGAGGTTGATATGCCGTTCGGGTAGACCGTATCGTCGTCCAGGCCTTCCGGTTCCAGAAAGATCTGGTGCCGGGTTTTATCGGCAAACCGCACCACCTTGTCCTCGATGGACGGGCAATAGCGCGGACCACCGCTTTCGATCTGGCCTGAATAGATCGGTGCGCGATCCAGATTGGCCCGGATGAGATCGTGGACCGCAGCGTTGGTATGGGTGATGTGGCAATCGATCTGGGGCGTCGTGATCTCGTTCGTCATATAGGAAAAGGGGACAGGTGGGACATCCCCGGGCTGTCTCTCGAGTTCCTCCCAGGCGATCGTCCGGCCGTCGAGACGCGGCGGGGTGCCGGTCTTCAGGCGACCTAGGGCGAACCCCTTTCTCAAGAGGGTGTCAGACAATCCCAGCGCCGGGGCTTCCCCCATCCGGCCAGCCGGGTGCTGGGTTTCCCCGATATGGATCATCCCCCGCAGAAAGGTACCGGTGGTCAGGACGACGGTCCCGGCACGAATTGTCCGGCCATCCAGCAGAACCACCCCTGTTATACGATCCGCGTCAGACAGACAGAGGTCCTGCACCCCGGCCTCAAGGATATCCAGGTCGGACTGCTCGGCCAGGAGCGCCTGAACGGCCTGACGATAAACCTTTCGGTCTGCCTGCGCACGAGGCCCCCAAACGGCCGGGCCCTTACTCTTGTTGAGCATCCGGAACTGAATCCCGCCCCGATCGATAGCCCGCGCCATGATGCCATCCAGCGCATCGATTTCGCGCACCAGATGGCCCTTGCCCAGACCGCCAATCGCAGGATTACAGGACATCTCTCCGATCTTGTCGGCCTTGTGGGTGACCAGCAGAGTCGCAGCCCCCACCCGCGCGGAGGCAGCTGCCGCTTCGCAGCCCGCGTGACCTCCACCGATCACGATCACATCGTATGTCTTGTCCATGTCTGTCATCGCGCGCGGTATGTAAGACCTTCCGGCAGCCCTGTCAAAACAGGAATCCGATCAGAATCAGAATTGAGTGTTTCACGTGAAACATTGATCACTTTCCAATGCAGAAATCCCGGAACACCGTGTCCAAGATTTCATCGATATCCACACGCCCCGTGATCCACCCCAAAGCCCTGGCCGCCAGGCGGATATCCTCCGCTGCGAGTTCCGGCAGCTTGGCTCCTTCTGCGCGCTCAAGGCTCGTGATGGCCTCCTGCAGGGCATCACGATGCCGTTGCCGTGTCGGAATTGGTCCTTCATGGGCTGAAAGGCGTGTTTGTACAATTTCCGTGATCCCCGCGAGCAATTCCGCAATTCCTTCACCGGTTTTGGCCGACACCAGCCAATAGGGAAACATATCAGGATCTTCCCTAACCCATTCCGGAACCGGTGCAAGATCACTTTTGTTCACCACTATCAGGGTATGGCCATCAATCAGTGCCCGCAAACGATCCCCGATAACCGACTCTGTCGCGTCAATGACCACGATCTTCAGCGCGGCGCGCGCGGCCTGATGTTCAGCACGACGCACACCTTCTTCCTCGACCGGGTCGTCAGACTCCCGGATTCCTGCGGTATCCAACACGCTGACCGCAAAACCAGCCAGATTCATCTGCACTTCAATCACATCCCGAGTGGTGCCGGCGACATCGGAAACAATCGCCACATCGCGCCGCGATAGTAAATTCATCAAACTCGACTTTCCGGCATTCGGTGCACCGAGAATGGAGATCGGAAACCCACTACGTATCTGTTCACCCAGTAGTGAGGTATGACTATGATCAATAACCCTATGTTTTATCGACAATATTCTATCAATAACCTGACTCTGTAGTGCTTCTGGCAGTTCCTCATCAGAGAAGTCAATACCGGCTTCGGCATAACCCAGAAGATCAATCAGCTCCGATCGCCATGCTTCGTAGAGATCAGCCAGACCCCCATCATACTGACGTAATGCCAGTTTTCGCTGTTCATCGGTCCTGGCCGTGACCAGATCACCGATGGCCTCGGCAGCGGTCAGATCAAGCTTGCCGTTTTCGAACGCGCGTCGAGTGAATTCACCGTTTTCCGCCATGCGGGTCAGATCGGTCTCCCTCAGAGCCGCGAGCACAGCCGCAAGCACGGCCTCGCCACCATGGATATGCAATTCAGCGACATCCTCACCAGTGAAGCTCTCCGGGCCGGGAAACCGTAACACCAGCGCCTGATCCAGAATATCCGTGCTGTTGGGACGCAAAATATTGTGCAGCGCAGCATAACGCGGGGCCGGCAAGGGCGCCACGCCCAGCGACGTCAGAACCGCATCCACCTGCGGTCCCGAAATGCGAACCACCGCAACGCCACCCACACCCGCCCCGCTGGACAGGGCATGGATCGTCTCGCCCGGGATATGGGTGTCACCGTCCACGGGAACTATTTTTTCGGCTTGCCGACCGCATCGGGCATCGCCGCCCAGAACGCGTTCTGGAACTGCTCCCATGCCTCGCTTCCTGAAGGCGGTGTCAGACCACCGGGCATCCAGGCTTTCATCAAGCTCTGAGGATCCATTTGTTCCATCGCATCCAGCGCCTGCTGCTGCCATGCATCAACAACCGCCTTCTGTGCCTGAGAGACATCCGGCAGTCCCATGAATGTGCGTGCCTCTTCCGGCGTGCAATCAATGTTGATCGTGACCTTCATCGTCAAACCTTTCTGCGCGAACCTGCATTGCCTATGCGCCCCATGCGCCGACATTGTAGGCTGGACCGCGACCTTTAAACCGTTCAGGCCATATCATGACCCGTAATTTTCTGGCCGACGAAACCAGCCCCTATCTTCTGCAACACGCTGACAATCCCGTCCACTGGTATCCGTGGGGCGAAGCCGCACTTGCGCGTGCCAGGGCAGAAGACAAGCCGATCCTGCTGTCGATCGGTTATGCCGCCTGCCACTGGTGCCATGTCATGGCCCATGAAAGCTTCGAGGACGAAGACACCGCCGCGGTCATGAACCGCCTGTTCATCAATATCAAGGTTGATCGCGAGGAACGTCCCGATCTCGATGCGATCTACCAGTCGGCCCTGTCCCTCATGGGCACCCAAGCCGGCTGGCCCCTGACCATGTTCTGCACCCCTGATGGCAAGCCGTTCTGGGGTGGCACCTATTTTCCCCCGCGCGCCGGATTTGGCCGACCGGGCTTCCCTGATCTGGTCGAACATATCGACAAGATCTATCGCACCGAACAAGACAAGGTCGCCACCAACACCCGTGCCATCGTGGATGCCATCAACGACATGTCTCGCCCCGAACCGGGCGACATTCCGGCACCAGACATGATTGCGATGATCGCCAACCGTCTGACCGACGAAATCGATCAGACCCATGGCGGCTTCGGGACTTCGCCCAAATTCCCACAATGCTCGGTTCTGAAAATGATGTGGGCCCATGGAGACGCCCGCACCCGTGATGCTGTCACCCTGACCCTGGATCGTATGTCACAGGGTGGCATCTACGATCATCTTGGCGGTGGCTTTGCCCGGTACTCGACAGATCCAATCTGGCTGGCGCCGCATTTCGAAAAAATGCTCTACGACAATTCCCAGATGATCGAGCTTTGCACCCTGGCATGGCGTGGCGCTAATGCCCCGCTCTATGCCGCTCGCGTGCAGGAAACCATAGACTGGCTGGACCGTGAAATGACCCATCAAAAGGGTGGCTTCTTTTCCAATCTGGATGCGGATTCCGAGGGCGTGGAAGGCAAATTCTATGTCTGGGATGCAACGGAGATCAAAACCATCCTCGGATCCGATTTCAACTCCTTCGCAGCCGCCTATGACATCCGACCGTACGGCAACTGGCAAGGCCACACCATTCTCAACCGAACCGCAGACCCCTGCTGGAAAGACCCTGACACTGAACAACATCTGTCAGAACTTCGCGCAAAGCTCCTGTCAGCGCGCAATTCCCGCGTTCGGCCCGCGCTCGATGACAAGATCCTGACCGACTGGAACGGCCTGATGATTGCCGCCTTGACCGAAGCCGCTCTGACCTTCGAGCACCCCCCATGGCTGGCCAGCGCAGAAAGGGCCTACGACTTTATCCGTGATCATATGGTCATCAACCCCGAATTCGAACTGCACCACAGCTGGCGCAACGGGGATGCACGACATCGCGCCACACTGGACGATTATGCCGCGCTGGCCCGGGCCGCACTCGCCCTGCACGAAGCCACTGACGATCCTGCCAAGCTGACAGATGCAAAAGCACTGATCGCTTATCTGGATCGTCATTTCGTCAGCGAAGACGGCGCGTATTTCTTCACCGACGACACCGCCACGGATGTCATCACCCGCACCAAGACCGGGTTCGACAACGCAACCCCTGCGGGCAACGGAATCGCAGCCGAGGTTCTGGTGCGGCTTTTCCATCTCACCGGGGACACGACATACCGGGACCGCGCCGAAGCTATCCTCCGGGCCTTCGCCGGTGAGATTTCGAAGAATGCCTTTGGCCACGGCACCCTGTTGATGGCCGCGGGCCTGCTGACTGAAGGCGTTCAGATCGCCATCATCGGGGACCCTGCCGACACACAGACACAGGCCCTGCGGGCAGCGGCCTATCGCAGCGAAACACCGCTGCGTATCGTGGCGGTCGTGGCGCCCGGCGCCACCCTGCACGACACCCACCCGGCCTTCGGAAAATCCGCAATCAATGATGCCCCCACCGCCTATATCTGCCGGGGGCCGGTCTGTTCCCTGCCGGTTCACGAACCCGAGCAACTGATCCTCGAGCTGTCACTATGAGCAAAACCACATTCTGCACCACGGAGTCTCCGGTCGGACGTCTTGCCATCCGCACCCGCGGAGATACGATTGTTGCGCTTGACTGGGTCACAACGGATTCCGCCACGGCTGATACCCCACTACAGGATGATGCGACCCGCCAACTTGTCGCCTATTTCGCCGGTGATCTGCAGACCTTCGATCTGCCGCTGGCACCGGACGGCACCCAACATCAGAAAAAGGTCTGGGCGGAGATGTCGAAGATTCCGTTCGGTGATCTGCGCACCTATGGCGACCTGGCCAAAACCATCGGATCAGGAGCCCAGGCTGTCGGCACCGCCTGCGGCAAGAACCCCATACCGATCATCGTGCCCTGCCATCGCATCATCGCCGCCGGGGGCGGAATTGGTGGCTATTCCGGGCGCGATGGCGTTGCCACCAAACAAATCCTGCTCGCTCTTGAAGGGGCGCTACCCGGCCAGTAGGCTCACGCCAGCACAGATTCACGAATATCTTTTAAAGGGGAAATCACATGGTCCACGCAATCCGTTTCTACGAGCCCGGCGGTCCGGACGTCATGAAGTGGGAAGAGGTCGAACTCGGCACGCCCGGACCCGGTGAAATCCATGTCAAACACACGGCCGCCGGCCTGAATTTCATCGACATCTATCTCCGCTCGGGTGCCCGCCCGGTGCCCATGCCCAATGGACTGGGTCTGGAAGGAGCCGGTGAAATTCTCGCCATCGGCGATGGTGTTACCGATATCGCCGTCGGCGACCGGATCGGTTATGCCGATCTGCCGCTGGGAGCCTATGCCGAAGAACGGATCATGCCCGCCAAGATCGCGGTGAAGCTTCCCGACAGCATTTCCGACGAACAGGCCGCCGGCATGATGCTCAAGGGCATGACCGTGCAGTTCCTGATC
>Ga0055584_100004333_pt1 | contig 13953 bp, 11 predicted proteins | sample OSDHelmetaG_FD_58716 | JGI IMG/M metagenome (GOLD analysis project Ga0055584, IMG submission 58716) | Pelagic marine sediment microbial communities from the LTER site Helgoland, North Sea, for post-phytoplankton bloom and carbon turnover... | ecosystem: Environmental > Aquatic > Marine >... | reverse complement strand
GCTCTGCCATTTCACCGGCGAGACGTTTTAGTTCTGCTGCTGCATCGTTTTCAGAGAGGTCGTTGACGGGGAGGGCGGCGCGGTCTTCAGCCATGCCTTCAGCTACCTGTCATCAGCATAGTTGCGGCGGCGCGCGCTTCATCAGTGATGTCAGAGCCAGCCAGCATACGGGCGATTTCTTCTCGACGTTCGTCGGTCGTGAGTTGTACCACCCGCGTCGCCGTTTTTTTACCATCGGTGACCTTAGAGACCTGCCAGTGATTGAGTCCGCGGGCTGCGACTTGTGGCGAGTGCGTGACCACGAGCACTTGCACGCCATCGGCCAGTCGCGCGAGGCGTTCTCCAACAGCACTGGCTGTCGCCCCTCCGATACCAGAATCCACTTCATCAAACACCATCACGGCTGGCGGTTGACTGTCTGCGAGCACAACTTTCAGTGCCAAAAGGAAGCGCGCCAGTTCACCGCCTGAGGCAATTTTGTTCAGGGGGCCAGGCGGAAGGCCTGGGTTTGTCGTGACCTCGAAGCCAATGCGATCCCGCCCTGATGCGGACCACTCGGTGTCCGGAAGGTTGTTAATCGCAACCCGGAAGGACGCATCATTCAAACGCACCGGGGGAAGTTCTTTGGCAACGGATTTGGCCAAAGCGGTACCGGCCTTAGTGCGGGCTTTGGACATGGCCTTGGCGGCGGTCTCAAAACTGTTCCGCGTGCTTTGTTCGGCCTTGGCAAGACGGATGAGATTGTCTTCCCCGCCTTCGACAGCAGACAGCTTCTCTTTCAGCGTTTCCAGGTGTGCTGACAGATCGTCCACGGTGACCCCGTTTTTGCGGGCTTCTGCTTTGAGGGCGAACAAACGTTCCTCGGCTGCATCTAACTCTGCCGGATCAATGTTGAAGGCCTCGCCAGCGGCATCGAGCGCGGACTGTGTTTCTGCCAGTTCAATAGACGCGCGTTCTAAGGCTGCGCAAACAGAGTCCAATCGACCTTCGGCTTTTGGCGCAGCTCGATCCAGTTCGCCTTGGGCTGTTCTGATGGCAGTATCAACGTCGGCCTGTTCTGTCAGGGCCTGCCGGGCGGCTTCGATGGCAGACAGTATTTGTTCGCCATGGCGCAGCATCGCGCGCTTTGCGGCCAGGCCTGATTCTTCGCCCGCGATAGGGGCGAGTTTTTCAAGGGTATCGACCGCGGCCCGTAGGGTTTCTTCCTCGGCCTTCGCCTCGCGCATAAGGCGTTCTGCGGCCTGCCACGCGTTGAAGGCCTCTCTCCAGGCCCCCCAGCACCGCAAACACGCTTTATCGTGCTCAGAGCCGCTTGTGGCGCGTCTAAAGCGGTCCAAGACGCCGATGTGGGTGCTTGGGTCCATTAACCCGTGGGCATCGAATTGTCCGTGCACCTCAACCAGGGCATTTCCCGCTTGGCGAAGGAGCCCAACGCTGACTGTTTGGTCATTGACGTAGGCACGACTGCGGCCATCTCGGCTTAGGCTGCGGCGTAGGACGACGGTGTCGTCTTCAAGGGCGAGGTCGTGCTCAGCCAGAACGGTTCGGGCGGGATGATCGGGTGATAGGTCGAATACGGCTGAAACAGTTAGTTTGTCGGCACCGGGGCGGATGAGTCCCGTGTCGCCGCGCTCGCCGAGCGCCAAGCCAAGAGAATCAAGGAGGATGGATTTACCAGCGCCGGTCTCACCGGTCAGAACGCCAAGGCCCTCAGAAAACTCGAGATCGAGTTTATCGATCAGAACAACGTCGCGAATGGAGAGCGAAGCTAGCATTGTCCTGCCGTCTTTCTAGAAGCGCCACCATGACTCTTCGTCGTCTTCTGCCTGCGCAGCCTGGCGGCGTTCGTCCCGGACACTGCGGTCAACACCGGCAAGCTCGTAGGCGTCTTGGTACCAATCGCTGCCGGGGTAGTTGTATCCCAGGACGGCCGCTGATCGCCTCGCTTCGGATGGCAGTCCGAGTGAAATGTAGGCTTCAGTCAGACGAAAGAGCGCTTCAGGTGCGTGCGTTGTGTTGCCGTACTCTTCAACAACAATCTTAAATCGATTGATTGCGGCCAAGTAGTGCTGCCGATTGATGTAGAATCGACCGACCGCCATTTCTTTTCCCGCAAGATGATCCCGTGTGAGGTCAATTTTCAGGCGGGCATCTCGTGAGTAGGCGGTGCCAGGAAAGCGCGTGATGACATCTTCCAAAGCGAACAGGGCTTGCTGAGTCATATCTTGATCGCGTTGAACGTCGGATATCTGCTCGTAATAGCAAAGTGCTTTCAGGTAATAGGCGTAGACGACGTCTCGGTTGCCCGGGTGAACCTGAATAAACCGGTCGAGCGAAGCGTTGGCATCGTCGTATTTATTGTTCATGTAGTGCGAGTAGGCAGCCATCAATTTCGATTTAGTTGCCCAAACTGAATAGGGGTGCTGACGCTCGACTTCGTCATAGTACAGAGAGGCGTCGCGATAGCGGCCGTCTTCTAGGTATTCGGTGGCCTGGCTGTAGATTTCGAAGACCGTAAGTTCACGGTATTCGAGTTCGTCGTCAGACGAGCACGCGCCGAGGGCCAGGATCGCGCTGAACGCGAGAACCAGACGAGTTCGAAATATTGAAGTATCAAAAGACATAGCCGACTAATTCAATCATGAGCGGGGCGGCAGTATACCACCGCGATTTCGGCTGTCAGTAGGGTGTGATTACCCGGCTGTTGCCTGTTTCAGTGGACGGTCCCAGACAGCCCAAGCGCTTGTTTCCACCTCGTCTGTGGCTTCAACCAGCTCCCAGTTGCTGTCATCTGCGAAGACTTGGCGGAGCAAACTTGCCGTATCTGCATGACTGGAGCATACGCCATGGAAATGGCCGATAATGCGGTGACCGGTGAGATAAAGGTCGCCAATTGCGTCTAAGACCTTGTGGCGCACGAATTCGTCAGAGTGGCGCAGGCCATCTTCATTGAGAACACGGTCGCCGTCGACGACGATGGCATTTTCTAGGCTGCCACCGCGGGCCAGACCGGCTTCACGCAAGGCTGTGACGTCTGAGAGGAAGCCAAATGTCCTAGCTTTACTGATCTCTGATTTAAACAGATCGCGCTCAATGTCGAACTGGCAAGATTGCTGTCCGACGGCAGGAGCTGCGAAATCAATGTCAAACTCAAGTTTCAAGCCATGATCGGCTGGTGTCAGGCTGACCTGCTTGTTTCCATGGCTATGGACAACAGGTTTGAGAATTCGAAGATGTTTACGTGGTTCCGATTGCTCGGAAACGCCAGCGCATTCCATCAGGAAAATAAAGGGAGCGGCGCTTCCGTCCATGGCAGGCACTTCAGGACCATTGAGTTCGACCAGCGCATTATCGATGCTCATGCCATAAAAGGCGGACATAAGATGCTCGACTGTCGCGACACTGACGCCGCTTTCATCTGCTAGAACTGTGCACATCCGGCTATCTGCGATGCGATCCCAGCGGGCGGGTATTTCTGAACCGCCGCCGACGAGGTCTACACGCTTGAATGCGATGCCGCTGTTTACTGGGGCAGGGTGCAATTTCATGGCGACCCGGACACCCGAATGCAAGCCAATGCCGCTACATCCTATGGATGTTTTAAGGGTCCGCTGAAATTTGGAAGCCGCCGGTAGGTCTTGGTGTGTTAATTCCGAATCAGCATCATTGTGGGTGCGAAGGTCGCGGATGTCATGGGCCATAGATCACCGGTTCTATCTTTAACAAACAATATTGAGGCACACATCTGCGCCCGTTCTGACACGGAAACAGTTGCTACCAACCCTGCACTACCCATGCAACCCAATCATTGTTGCAGATTGTAACACTTTGACAAGTAAAAACTTTCTGGCTTTATCCCCAGTTTTAGACGCCATTATTTGGCCATAATTTACAAACCTTAACAGCACTAACGCATGGGGGCGTGAAGGGATGCCGTAGAAAGAGAAAAGGCCCGCCTAATGGCGAGCCTTTCCCCCTCCCGTAAGATGGCCCATCCCCCTCAGCGGACCATCCCCACGGCTCTGTGTTTCAAGCGCTAGTTGGCTTGTCTCCTCAGGAATGCCGGAATTTCGAGTTCATCCTCATCATGAGATGTCAGAGGACGATCTGCCGGATTCACGGAGATTGCCGCGTTCGACTGCGGTGCAGCGATTGGCTTAGCCAGCGGTTTTGGCTGAGCCGTAAGCTGCGGTGTTGCTGCCAAGGCAGGTTTTGGTGCTGGCTCTTGAGCCGTTGGCTCGGAGACCGGCGCTGCCGTTGCGTCAGCTTTGCCCTTGGAGAGGCTGCGATAGCGGCTGAACAAGCTGAGTTTGCCTCCGTCTGCCTTTGCTGATTCTGCTTCACCAGAGACGACAGGCTTATCTGCCGCCACAGGCGCTGCCGGAGCAGGGGCTGGAGCGGGAGATGGAGCCACAGCCGCCGGAGCTGCCTCGGCAATTGGCATTGTTTTCGGCATGACCGGCGCCTTCGGGATGAAGGTGTCTGCTGGCAGACGAGCAGCCGGTTGAGGCTTTGGCGTTACAGCAGGAGCATGTGCCATGGCTTGGGCAATCTCGTCCGTTTGTGCGGCCGGTGCACTTGGTGCAGCGACTGACTGAGCCACGCGGTTGGCTAGGTCAAGATCGTCAGCGGGCGGTTGTGTCGTTGCACTTGCGGGAGCAAGTGTAGCGCCTGGTTCCGAAACAGGAGCTGTTTCACCAGGACCTGCGCCAAATACATTCTTAGCCATAGCGGCTGGGCGAATGCTGGGTTGCTCCGGCTTGATTTCCAAAGGCTTCTCGGCGACCGCTTTGGTTTCATCCCGAATCAAGATTGGCTTCGGCATTTGACCAGCGGCGGCTTCGATGCCTGTGGCAACGACGGATACGCGAATGCGTCCCTCTAGGCTTTCATCGAAACAAGACCCAAAGATAATGTGGGCTTCGGTTTCGACTTCGTCACGAATGCGGTTGGCTGCTTCATCAACCTCAAACAATGTGACGTCTGATCCGCCAGTGATGTTGATCAACACCCCTTTGGCACCGCGCATGGATGTGTCTTCCAGCAACGGATTGGCGATAGCTGCCTCAGCGGCCTCGATAGCGCGCTTCTCACCCTCAGCTTCACCCGTTCCCATCATGGCTCGGCCCATTTCCATCATCACGGTTTGGACATCGGCAAAATCAAGGTTGATGAGGCCTGGCATCATCATCAAATCGGTAACGCTTCGAACGCCAGAGTAGAGAACATCATCCGCCATCTTGAATGCGTCGGAAAATGTCGTCTTCTCGTTGGCAACCCGAAACAAGTTTTGGTTCGGAATGATGATGAGTGTATCGACAGACTGTGCCAGCTCTTCAATGCCCGCCTCTGCAATGCGCATGCGGTGGACACCTTCGAACTGGAACGGCTTGGTCACAACGCCAACCGTCAGTATGCCAAGTTCACGGGCAACACGCGCAACCACGGGGGCTGCACCTGTGCCTGTGCCACCGCCCATACCGGCGGTAACGAAGGCCATGTTAGAACCCTCTAAGTACTGACCGATCTGTTCGATGCAATCTTCTGCGGCGTGCCGTCCAATATCTGGGCGTGCGCCGGCTCCAAGACCAGCCGTCGTGTCTGGGCCTAGCTGAATGCGCCGGTCAGCGCGTGATAAGGACAAAGATTGCGCATCTGTATTGGCAACGACGAACTCAACGCCGTCTAGCGCGCTCTCAATCATGTTGTTAACTGCGTTGCCGCCGCCGCCTCCGACGCCGACCACCGTTATTTTTGGTCTCAGGAGCGGTTCCGCTCCTGTTTGTGGGACACTAATATTTAAAGTCATACCTTCCTCCAGGTTTCTGTTCTTAAGCTCGAATGGACGTTCTGTGTCGGTGTTCCCGATCTTGTTCCAGGTGTCGGCGGTGGGCCCGTCGCTAATTCGTTCTCCCTGGTTTTGCGTCCTCTCCTCATTAGAAATTCTCCTTTAACCACTGCCCGATACGACCGAAGCCACGCCCTTTGGCTACGGATTCCATTGCGGCTATATCGGGAAGCATTACGTGTTCGTTGACGGCATAGCGGAGTAAGCCTGCCGTCGTTGCGAACGCCGGGCCCGAAACGGACTCCGGCAAACCTTTGATCATTTTTGGTCGGCCGAGACGAACCTGTTTGTCGAGCACGAGTTCGGCGAGATCGCGGACACCTTCAAGCTGGCTTGCGCCGCCAGTGATGACCACTCGCCGCCCAGCAATCTGGCTGTAGCCGCTGGCATCGAGCATGCCCCGTACGAGCTCAAAGGTCTCTTCGAGGCGTGGCTGGATGATCTGAACCAGCATTGATTTGGGAACTTCATTGGCACTGTTTTCGTCGTCTTCACCGACCAACGGAACTTTGAGAAGCTCCCGCGTATCAGACGGTGTTTGTACGACGCTGCCGTATACGGTTTTTAATCGTTCAGCTTTAGAGACCGGCGTTGACAGGCCCTTTGCGATATCACTGGTGACGTGATTACCGCCGATGGGCACAGATTCAACAAATTCGATGTGTCCTTCCTGGAAGACAGCGACAGAGGTCGTGCCGCCACCCATATCGATTACGGTTACGCCGAGTTCTTTTTCATCTTCGACGAGACAGGCTAAGCCCGATGCATAGGCAGATACGACTTTGTCTTCAATGTCGAGATGGCAGTGTTCAATTACGGTCGAGAGGTTGCGGCTTTGACCGAGAGCAGCAGTAACCAGATGAATGTTTACGCCTAGGCGCTCACCATACATTCCGCGCGGATCAATAATGCCGTTTGATCCATCGATAGAGTAGCCAGTTGGAATGCAATGAATAAGATCGCGGTCGCCAGCGTCAAAATGCCCACCGGCGTGCTCCATGATGCGCCTGACGTCCGCATCGCGAATTTCATGTCCTGATACTGCAAGTTCGACTTCGACTTGAGAAGAACGTGGGCTACCACAGGTTACGTTTACGAATACGCTATCGATACGCTGATTGGCCATTTGCTCAGCCGCATCGACGGCGGCCCGGACCGAAGCTTCCACGGCATCCATGTTAACGACTTGGCCGTTGCGCATACCGTTAGCCCGGTGATGGCCAACGCCTGCGATTTGCAGTTGGCTGCGCTCATCCGTGGTTGCAATAAAACAACAGACTTTTGTAGTGCCGACATCCAGGGCGGCTATTACGCTGTTGCGGGCGGTACCTTTAGACACCTTTGGATAACTCCTTGTTACGCGCTACCGGGGCATCTGTGCTGACGTCCCGCGCATTCGGGCTGTAACGGCTCTGTTGAGGAATAGGGGCGTAGCCATCCTTGAGTTGGACGACCAGACGGCCCGCAATTCGCATGTCGATCTCTGAAATCGCTCGGCTTAGAATTTTATTTTTAGCGTCAAGAGCGGCCAATCCGTTCCAAGCGAGAGCAATATTTGATTCTGGCAACTTGACTGTGATTCCAGTTTCCATGTTGTCGAGCACGACGTTCCAGCGTCGACCGCCAAACCGCACGGCAGCTTTTACGCGCTGCCGCAGCTCGGGTTGCTCTTCCAGGACAGCAAACAAGGCCTGAGTATGCGCAGGCGCATCTGCGCCAACGACAACGGGCATTTCTGTTGAGGTCGCCGCGACATCTAAAATTGACGTGCCATCACGATCGATCAGTGTGTATGTCTCGTCATGCTGCCAGAGTGCAAAGGCTTCGTACTCATCCAACGTGATGTGCAAGCTGTTCGGAAGGTGCCGTACGATTTCGGCAGAACGGACCCATGGCAAAGCCCCGATGCGGATCTTTGCGCCTGGAATATCAACATCAAGAATAGGCGTGCCGCGGACAGCGCCTAAGGCGTCAAGAATGTCAGCGGACACTGTTTTTTGGCGCCCGTGGACAAGAACCTCTTCAACGCTAAGGCCCACCGCTGACAGTGATTCTGCTGTTTGTTCGGGAAAAAACGACCATCCATTGGCGTCCAAAAATTGGGGAGATAACCACAGGCCGCCTGCAACCAATGCAAGGCCAGCAGACGCATTAATGAGCCATGGGTTTACGCGTCGCATTGAGCGTTCTCCACCATCCACGACACAAGGTCTGGGAAGCTCATGCCGATATGGGCGGCTTGCTCCGGCACTAGAGAGGTCGGAGTTAATCCAGGCTGTGTATTAATTTCGAGCAGGTATAGGTCGTCACCGTCGAGACGGAGGTCTGAGCGTGTGACACCGCGACAGCCAAGCGCTTGGTGCGCTTTAAGTGAGATGTCGAGGGCTTCATTATAAACCGCTGGGCTTAGATCTGCCGGTAAGACGTGCGCAGATCCACCAGCCGCATATTTTGCGTCGTAATCATAGAAGGCACGATCGGTTGTGATCTCAGTGACGGCGAGCGGTTTATCACCCATGACGGTGACTGTGACTTCTCGCCCGGGAATATAGCGTTCGACCATCACCGAGCTATCAATATCCAGTCCCATGTCGTCGAAGGACACTTTTTTATCGCCATCACGAATGATGTGAACGCCGACGGCGGACCCTTCGTTGATCGGCTTTACGACGTAAGGCCGAGGCATGGGGTCGCGGCTCTCCGCATCTTGACGGGTCACAATAATATCTTCTGCGATAGGTAGCCCGGCTGTGCCGAATATCTTTTTTGCAATGGTTTTATCCATTGCGAGCGTTGACGCTAACCGCCCTGAATTGGTGTAGGGGAGTTCCATCATGTCCAGCAGGCCCTGGATGCAACCATCCTCGCCAAACCGTCCGTGCAACGCGTTAAAGATTGCATCAGGTTTGGCGTCTGTGATGGCGGATGTGAGTGCCTGCATGTCACGGGGAACATCAATGACGGTGACGTCGTATCCAGCGCTTTCAAGCGCAGTTGCGGCATCACGGCCGGATACCAGAGAAACTTCACGCTCCGCTGAAAACCCGCCGTGCAAAACAGCAACCCGTTTGAAGGCACGCGATGACACTATGCAGCACCTCCCATGCGATGGAGTGGGGCCGTCTCGTCGGTGGCCGTGACACCAACCCGGCGTATCTCCCACGTGAGGAGAATTCCAGTGACATCACGGACACGCCGACGGGCCTCGTCGCCCAAGCCTTCAATATCTGAGGCTGTGGCATTTCCAGTGTTGATTAAGAAATTGCAGTGCTTCTCTGAAATCATAGCGCCGCCTCGGATAAGGCCTCGGCAGCCAGCACGGTCTATTAATTCCCATGCTTTTGCTTCAGGGGTGTTGGCAAACGTCGATCCGCCAGTGCGGCTTTGAACTGGCTGGGCATCTTCTCGTTCCGCTCGAATTTCTCTGATGCGTTTTGTGATCTCATCGGCATTGCCCGTGATGCCTTTAAGCTCCGCGCCAATGACAACCCAACCTGCGTCTACGGCACAGTGTCGATAGCTAAAGCCCAGGTCTTCGCGTGTTAGTTTGTGAATCGTGCCCGTCGCGTCCATCGCTGTCGCGCTAACCAAAACGTCTTGTATTTCTCGGCCGTAGGCTCCGGCATTCATGCGCACTGCGCCGCCAACGGTTCCAGGAATTCCGGTTAAGAACTCTAATCCTGCAATGCTGTTGTCACGGGCGGTCGTTGCGACACTTGCGTCGACAGCACTTCCGCCGCAGCGCAGCGTCATTCCGTCAACTTCAATGGTGTTAAATGCGCGGCCCAATTTTATCGTGACGCCGGGAATGCCGCCATCGCGCACCAACAGGTTTGACGCGAGTCCGATGATCGTCACCGGAATATCGGCAGGCTTGCTGCTCATGAACGCCGCGAGGTCTTCAACGTCTGCTGGCGTATACAGAACTTCCGCTGGACCACCGACACGAAACCACGTTGTTGGCGCGAGCGCAGCAAATCGCTCATAGGTGCCACGGACAGATGGCAACTGCTCGATCAGATCAGGGGATTTGCGTTCGGCTGCCATCATGAAGCCATATCCTGTGACTGTCCGGAGCGAATTTTGGCTAAGTCTTCCGGCAGGGCTTGGGCCCATGCTGTGATGTTTCCGGCGCCGAGGCAGACCACAAGGTCGCCAGGGCCGGCGATGTCATCGATAACTGCTGCGAGATGCTTCGGTGCGAACAATCCGGTGACTTGGGTGTGTCCATGGGCATGTAGGCCCTCAATCAAACCGTCACGGTCCATGCCTTCGATCGGAGATTCTCCAGCTGGATAAACATCTGCGACAACAACATGATCTGCGTCGTTGAAGCAGGTGCAGAATTCTTCGAACAGGGACGCGAGGCGCGAATAACGGTGCGGCTGTACGACGGCAATAACGCGTCCGGCTGCGGCGCTGCGCGCAGCTTTGAGGACAGCGGAAATTTCCACTGGGTGGTGGCCGTAATCGTCGATGATGGTGATGCCGTCGACTTCGCCGGTTTTTGTGAAGCGACGTTTGACGCCTGTGAATCGAGCGAGACCAGTCCGAATTGTGTCGTCGTCAACACCCAGTTCAGCGCCAACCGCGATAGCGGCGAGAGCGTTTAGAACATTGTGGTGTCCGAACATGGGGAGCTGGATGCCTTCAATGCGACGCTCACCGCCAGTGATTCTGTCGGATATGGCGACATCAAACTGTGCGCCACTCATATCCAAGCTGATGTTTTCACAGCGCACGTTAGCCAGTGGGCTCATGCCATAGGTGATGATCTTGCGATCTGACAAGTGAGGGATTAGCGCCTGCACTTCAGGGTGATCAATGCACAGGGTGGCAAAGCCGTAGAAGGGGATTGCATCAACAAAGGTGCGGAAGGCCGCCTTCAGCGTTTCGAAATCGCCATAGAAGTCGAGGTGTTCTGGATCAATGTTGGTAACGACAGCAATGGTTGCGGGCAAACGTATGAAGGTCCCGTCGGACTCATCGGCCTCAACGATCATCCAATCGCCTTCGCCGAGGCGCGCATTGGTGCCATAGGCATTGATGATGCCACCATTGATGACGGTGGGGTCTAGAGCTGCAGCATCAAGAACGGCAGCGATCAGTGAGGTTGTTGTCGTTTTGCCATGTGTCCCACCAACGGCAATCGCCCACTTTAGACGCATCAGCTCTGCGAGCATTTCTGCACGGCGAACGACCGGCATCATAGCCTTGCGGGCTGCGGCGACCTCAGGGTTGTCCGATTTAACGGCGGATGAGATCACGACGACGCGGGATTCACCCAAGTTCTCTGCGCGATGCCCGACTTCAACCTTAATGCCGAGGGTGCGCAGTCGGTCGACATTGGCGTTTTGAGCGATGTCGCTGCCCTGCACCTGGTAGCCTAGGTTGTGCATGACTTCCGCAATACCGCTCATGCCAATCCCGCCGATACCGACGAAATGAATGATTCCGATGTCTAATGGCATTGTGCGCATTACGCGGCTCCCTGCGCTTGGTCTGTGTGGCCGTTTCTGCCGTGGACGAGACCCTCGACAACGTCGGCCAATCGATCTGCGGCGTCTGGTATGGCAAAGGCTTTGGCTTTCTCTGCCGCTTTCGTCAGTGCCTTTGGGTCTGTGAGGAGTTGCTCTAGGTGAACTGCAAGAGAGTCTGGCGTCAAAGCATCTTGTTGCCCACACCATCCGCCCCCGGTCTTCACGAGTGCTTGAGCGTTATCAGTTTGATGATCGTCTGCGGCGTACGGGTAAGGCACGTAAATCGCAGGACGACCCGTGTACGAAACTTCGCTTACCGTCGATGATCCGGAACGTGCGATTAACAACTGAGCTGCGCCAATCAGTCCGGGCACATCCTCGAAGAACGGCTGGAGGTGGGCTTGTACACCACAGTTCGAAAAGGCGTGGCGCGTCTGGTCAACAAGTTCACTGCGACATTGCTGATCTACGGCAATTCGTTTGCGCAAAGCCTCAGGCAAGCGTTTGAGGGCGCATGGAATCAAATGACTAAATGCCGCTGCGCCCTGGCTCCCGCCTAAAACGACAAGATTGATTGGGTTATCATCCTTGGGAGCGACATAAGGCTTGGCGCGGGCCGCACCAAAAGCGGACCGTACGGGCATTCCCGTCAGAACCGGAGAAACACCTTCCGGAAGGAGGCGGGTTTGTTCGAATGATGTGCAGACATGATCGACCCGCTTTGCAAAAAGCCGGTTCGCTTTGCCAATGACGGCGTTCTGCTCGTGTATTGCGGTCGGCAACTTAAGGTGCGTTGCGGCCATCATCGTTGGTGCGGCGGCGTATCCACCAAAACCGATCACCGCGGCCGGATTCAAATCACGCAGAATGCGTCTCGCTTGAAACACGCCGACGCCCAAGCTGATGACGCCGGTCAGGCGACCGAGTGCGCCAAACCCAGCAATGCCGCGGGCGCTGATCGTGTGCGTTTCAAGCTCAGATAAAAACCCTGTGCGCGCCGCGCCGCGCTCATCCGTGACCCAGACGAGGGCGTGGCCACGTTTGCGTAAAACTTTACCCAAGGCTTCTGCTGGGAACATGTGGCCGCCGGTACCACCTGCGGCGAGAACGATTGGACGAGATGTTCCTGTCATGCGTTTAGGCCCTCCGTGTCGCGACGGCGGCGGGTCAATCCCAGAATCATACCCATGCCTATAGCAAGGGCGAGCATGGAAGAGCCACCGTATGAAATGAATGGAAGTGTCATGCCTTTGGTCGGCATCATGTGCAGGCTAGAGGCCATGTTGATGATGGCTTGAAGACCGAATTGGACAGATAGCCCGCCAACAGCGAGCAGAATGAAGAGGTTGTCTTCGCGCAGGACTTTGATCATTGCGCGGAGTACGAGGAAGCCAAAGAGAGCGACAACAAAAAGGCAGAGCAGGACGCCAAACTCTTCACCCGCGACTGCGAAAATGAAATCCGTGTGGGCATCTGGGAGTGTCTCTTTAACGCGGCCCTCACCAGGACCCCGGCCAAACATGCCACCGTTTTGGAACGCCCGTATGGCTTGGGTGACCTGGTAGGTGTCGCCAGAACTCGGGTCTAGGAAGCGATCCACACGGCTCGCCACGTGAGGGAGCATAAAGTATGCGGTGACGAGTGCGCCTAGGCCTGCAAATGCGATCAAGACGACCCAGAAGATGGGAAGGCCAGCCATAAAGAACTGGGCACACCAGACGGATACGACGACCATGGTCATGCCAACGTCTGGCTGTGACAACAACGCGGCGCAGACCATCATAAGGCAGCCCAGAGCAATCATATTGCCCGGCACGCCTTCTTTGGTTCGGTTTAACGCAAACATCCAAGCAGAAACGACAACCAGGAACGGTTTGATGAATTCTGATGGTTGTATCGAAAGTCCGCCGAGGCGAAGCCAACGCGTTGCGCCGTTGATCTCTGCCCCAAAGGCGAGGGTGCCGAGCATCATCATGAAGGCGACAAAGAGGCCAACGGCAGAAAAGCGGCGGATCCACAAAGCCGGCATCAAAGAAATAGCCAACATCACTGCAATTGCGACGGGCAAGAATACGGATTGCTTGCGCACGAAATGGTACGTGTCAGCGCCAATACGCCCGGCAGCGGGCGGCCCTGCCGCGAGAGTCAGGATCATTCCGATAACGATGAGGGTGCCAGCGGCGAATAACAGCCAGCGATCCACTGTCCACCACCAGCGACCAACAACACTTGTATCTGCACGGGTAAAGGCTGTGCTCATGCTGCGACCTCCGGCCATGTTTCCGTTACCGTGTTCCGGAACGCGTCTCCGCGCTCCTCAAAATTCTTAAACATGTCGAACGATGCGCAAGCTGGGGACAGAAGGACCGTTGCGTCATGATCGCCGCTCAAGAGGGCGAGGCGTCCAGCGTTTGCTGTTGCGTCCTCTAATGTTTGATGGGTCGAAGTCGCGACACCGGATCGGGCGAGTTCTTCAGCAAAGGTTGGCGCTGATTCACCGATCAAGAACGCGTGCTTTATGCGCCCGAATAACGGGCCCAGATCGGTAATTCCGCCAGCTTTAGCAACGCCGCCCGCAATCCAGTATATGGCGTCGTAACAGCTCAAGGCTTTCTCTGATGCGTT
>Ga0055584_100004332_pt1 | contig 13955 bp, 10 predicted proteins | sample OSDHelmetaG_FD_58716 | JGI IMG/M metagenome (GOLD analysis project Ga0055584, IMG submission 58716) | Pelagic marine sediment microbial communities from the LTER site Helgoland, North Sea, for post-phytoplankton bloom and carbon turnover... | ecosystem: Environmental > Aquatic > Marine >... | reverse complement strand
TTACTATTGAAAATATTTATAAAGATTTGGTTAGTGATAAAATAATGTATCGCTTGATACAAGGAGATGTTGGTAGTGGTAAAACGATAGTTGCAATTATTGCCATGTATATGGTTGCAATATCAGATTATCAAGCCGTTATTTTAGCACCTACTCAAATTTTAGCTAGACAGCATTATGAAGAAATAAAAAAATTAATTTCAGATTTTTCAATTTCATTGGTAGTTGGTGGAATGAAAAATAAAGAAAAAAGTCTAATACTTGATGATATTAAAAGTGGTAAAAGTAAATTGATTATTGGTACTCATGCTTTATTTTCAGATGATATTGAATTTAATAATTTAGGTTTGATTGTTATCGATGAACAACAGAGATTCGGGGTTAAACAACGAAAAAGCCTCAAAGAAAAAGCTGAAAAAGCTGATTTTCTAGTAATGTCTGCCACCCCAATTCCTCGAACTTTAGCTGCTAGTATTTATGCTGATATGGATGTTAGTACTATTTATACTAAACCATTAGGGAGACAAGAAGTAATAACTGAACTAGTTGAAAAAAATAGTATTATTCCTATTTATGATCAACTTACATCTGAATTAGATTTAGGTCATCAAGTTTATATTGTCTGTCCTGCAATTGAAGAAAACGAAAACTTCAGAGTCAGAAATGTTACAAGTATTTATGAAAACTTAACAAAAGAATTTAGAGGTAAATATAAACTAGCTTTATTACACGGACAACTAAAACAAGAGGATAAAGATAAGGTAATGTCATCGTTTATTAATCATCAAGTAGATATCCTAGTTACTACTACTGTTATTGAGGTAGGAGTTTCGGTAAAAAATGCCACGATGATGATCATCTATGATGCAGATCGTTTTGGATTAAGTCAAATTCATCAGTTAAGAGGTAGAGTTCAAAGAGGAAACAAACAGGGATATTGTTATTTATTAACTAATTCTAAGCAAGATGAAACTTTACAAAGATTAAGAGTCTTAGTCGATGAGTCAGATGGATTTGAAATTAGTAAAGAAGATTTAAAATTAAGAGGACCAGGTGACCTACTTGGAGAGAGACAAAGTGGTGGTTATAAAATGTATTTTGCAAATTTAATAGATGATTTAAAAATTCTGCAAATATCAAAAGATGACGCTATTAACATCATTAATAATCAAACAGATAGTGAAAATGGTCACTTGCTTGAAATTGTAGAAAAAGATAATCAAGAAAATCTTGATTATATCGATTAATGGAGGATATATGAATATCATAGAATTTTTAAATTCAAAGGGAATTAAGGTTAATGATGAAGAATTAATCAATACAGCATTTGTTCATTCTTCATATGTAAATGAGCATAAAAGTGAAAAACATGATAATGAGAGACTAGAATTTATGGGTGATGCAGTACTTCAAGTATGGGTATCTAAATTTCTTTTTAATCAAGAACCTATTTTATCAGAAGGTAAAATGACTACTTTAAGAGCACAATTGGTTTGTGAACAAGCTTTGGCCGCTTATTCTAGGTATTTTAACTTAAATCGTTTTTTAAAACTGGGTTTAGGTGAAGAAAAAACAGGTGGAAGAGAAAGAGATTCAATTATAGCTGATAACTTTGAGGCAACTCTAGGTGCTTTATACTTAGATCAAGGTATGGATGCAATTGATATTTTGTTGAGTGAATGTATTATTCCAAATGTTAAAAATGCCGATAATTTTATTTCAGACTACAAAACTAAACTTCAAGAATACATTCAAGCTGATTCTCGTAAATCATTAATTTATGATGTCTTAAGTGTAACGGGTCCAAGTAATCACCCAACTTTTGAAGTGGCTGTTTTATCTGATGGTATTAAGTTGGGAACCGGAGTTGGTTTTTCGAAAAAGAAAGCGGAACAAAATGCCGCTAAGAATGCTTTTGATAAACTAGTTAGATAGGAGATTATTTTGACAGAACTATTAACAGATTTTATGAAGGAAAACAAATTAAATGATGATGCTAATCGTTATTTTAAAAATATGACTTTCGGTAAAGCTATATATGACAAAAACAAAGACAAAGTTATTGTCAATGCTCATTTTTTGAATGCTTTGCCTTTCAAATATCTACATTTATTTGAAAAGTTTTTAAAGTACACTATTCATCCTAATTTAGAATTACGAATTTCAACCAATATATGTGATCTTTCATCTACTGATATAGTAGGATATTATGACGATTTTTTAACTAAATTCCCAAATATTAGTGATTTTAATTCATGTGCTATTACCTTAGACAACGATGTAATTTACCTATCTTTTGTAGATGAAGTTAAGAAAAAAAGTTGTGAAAATCAATTAGCTATGGTTAAAGAATATTATCAAAACTATGGTGTTACTTATCCGATACAAACAAAATTAAAAACAAATGATACCAAGGTGAAAGAAGTTAAAATTGATAGTGTTGTGGTTACAAATAATGAACAGGAACAATTCTTAAAAGAAGAATCAAAAAAATCTTTTTACAAACAAAAAAAATCAGATTACCCACTTTTAAATATTGAACACCTTCAAGAAGAAACAAGTAATGTAAAATTTGTAGGGACTATATTTTCTAAAGAAGAATTTGTTACTAGAGCTAATAAAGTTATTCTCACTTTAATGGTTCATGATAAAAGTGATTCATTGGCAGCTAAATGCTTTGAGGGAAAGCTTTTTTCAAAAGAAGTTCTTTCAACTTTTAAAAAGGGAAAATCATACCTATTCTATGGTTCATATCGCTATGATAATTTTGCTAAAGACTATATTTTTTTCATTGAAGATTTTGAAGAACAAACAATTACTAATAAAAGAGAAGATAATGCTAATGTTAAAAGAGTGGAATTACATGTCCATTCTAAAAAAAGTGAAATGGATGGAGTCAGTGATATAGCTGAATTAGTTGAAGTTGCTAATCAAATGGGGCATAGGGGAATTGCTATTACAGATCATTTAAATACACAAGCATTTCCTGCTGCACAAAGAGCATGTGATGCAATAAATAAAAATATTGAAAATGAAGAAGATTATTTTAAAATAATTTATGGTGTAGAGATGAATCTAGCACCAAAAGATTTGACAATAGTTAGAAACTATAATGATTCCTTAATTAAAGGTCAAGAATTTGTTATTTTTGATTTGGAAACTACAGGATTATCTGCTTATTATGATAAAATAATTGAATTTGGAGGGGTTATTTATAAAAATGGTGTAGTTAGCGAAAAGTTACAACATTTTATTAATCCAGAATGTTCAGTACCGACTTTTATTCAAAATTTAACTCATATTTCTGACAATGATTTAGTTGATGCACCTACTTTCAAAGAATTTTGGCCTCAACTTAAAAATTTTATTAAAGATAGAGTATTAGTTGCTCATAATGCTTCATTTGATTTTTCTTTTTTGAATGAAGAACTAATTAAAATTGGAGAAGAACCATTAACAAATCCAGTTATTGACACCCTAGATTTTGCTCGTGCTATTTTTTCTGACAAGACAAAATTTAAATTGGGTAATCTATGCAGAACTTATCGAGTACCCTATGACGGAAACACTGCCCACAGAGCTGACTATGATGCAGATGTTTTAGCTTCTGTTTTTAGAAATTTGTTAAAGGAAGAAAAATGTAAAGACCTTCTAACTCTAAGGGATTTACAAGAAAAGTTACAGTCTGAAAAATCTTTTGTTAAGGCTAGAGCTAGTCATGTAAATGTAATTGCTAAAAATCAAAAAGCATTAAAAGATTTATTTAGACTAGTTACAATCAGTAATACTGACCGTCTTGCTATATTAGGTTCAGCAAATAAATCTACTGGTGAGTATCTAGCTGAACCTAGAATCTTGAAAGAAGATATTAATAAATATCGTAAAGATCTTTTTATATCTGCATGTTGTTCAAATAGTGATGTATTTGAAAAGGCTTGTAATAAAGGAGATATTGAATTAAAAGAAGCAATCAAGTTCTATGATTATATAGAAGTTCAACCATTAGAAAATTATCGCTACTTAATAGAAAGAGGAGCAATAAAAGATAAGGACACCTTAAAGAAAATTATCAAGAGAATTATTTACACTGCGCAAGAATTAGGAGTATTAATTATTGCTAGTGGAGATGTCCATTATGCATTAAAGGAAGACAAACAATTTAGAGATGTCTATATTAATGCTAAAGGTATTGGTGGTAGTCGTCATCCTTTATATATTTATAATGAGGAAAGAAGAAAAAATAGTGAGTCACCTGATCAATATCTTTTAAATACTGATGAGATGTTAGCTGCCTTTAGATGGTTATCTAATCCTGACTTAGTTGAAAAATTGGTTATTAAAAACCCACTTAAAATATTTAATGAATGCCAAGTTATCAAGCCAGTACATGATAAATTATACCCTCCAATTGTAGAAGGTTCCGCTGAAAAATTAACTGAGGTTTGTTATCAAACTGCCCATGAATTATATGGTGATAACTTACCTGAAATAGTGGCTGCAAGATTAAAAAGGGAGTTAGATGCCATAATATCAAATGGTTATGCTGTTGTTTATTATATTTCCCATCTCTTAGTTAAAAAATCTAATGAAGATGGTTATTTAGTTGGCTCAAGAGGTTCAGTGGGGTCATCTTTTGCGGCAACGATGTCTAAAATAACTGAGGTAAATCCAATAGAACCTCATTATCTGTGTCCTAATTGCAAGTATATTGAATGGATAGAACCAGGAAAAGTAAGTTCAGGATATGATTTACCAGATAAGAATTGTCCTAAATGTAATAGTAAAATGATCGGTGATGGCCAAGAAATTCCATTTGAAACCTTTTTAGGTTTTAAAGGAGATAAAGTTCCGGATATTGACTTAAACTTCTCTTCGGCCTATCAAGATAAAGCTCACCTATTTACCAGAGATGTTTTTGGTGAAGATCATGTATTTAGAGCAGGTACTATAGGTACAGTTGCTGAAAAAACTGCCTTTGGTTATGTTAAAGGCTACTGTGAGGAAATGGGTATTGAAAATATGTCCCTACCGCAACAATTAAGAATGGCTTCTAAATGTGAAGGAGTCAAAAGAACTACTGGTCAACATCCTGGCGGAATAATAGTAGTACCATCTGATATGAACATTTATGATTTTTCACCTGTTCAATATCCAGCTAATAATCCAAATTCTATATGGAAGACTACTCATTTCGATTTCCATGATATCCATGACAATGTTTTAAAGTTTGATATTTTAGGTCATGTTGATCCAACTGCTATGCGACTATTACAAAATATATCAGGAATTGACCCTTTATCTATTCCCCTAAATGATCCTGATACTTTTAATATTTTCTCATCAACTAAGGCATTAAATATTATTGTTGATGATTATTCAGAAATTACTGGTGCTGTTGGTTTGCCAGAATTTGGAACTAGATTTGTTAGAGGTATTTTGGAATTAACTAGACCTACAACATTTTCCGATTTAGTAAGAATTTCTGGTCTAAGTCATGGTACTGATGTTTGGAATAACAATGCTAAGGACTTAATTGAGAATTTAGGTTTAACTTTAAGTGATGTAATTGGTTGTCGTGATGACATCATGACAGAATTAATTCATTATAATTTAGAGCCATCATTAGCCTTTAAGATAATGGAATCAGTTCGAAAAGGAAAAGGATTAAGTAAGGAATGGATAAATGAGATGTTAGAACATGATGTACCACAGTGGTACATTGACTCTTGTTTAAAAATAAAATATATGTTCCCAAAAGCCCATGCAGTGGCTTATGTTATTATGGCTATCAGGATTGCATGGTTTAAGGTTCACTATCCAGAGTATTACTATGTCTCATATTTTTCACTAAGATGTGATAGTTATGAGATTGAAACTATGACTAAGGACTACAAAGCTATTAAAAACAGAATGGCTGAACTGAAGGAGAGAATGTATTCAAATATTAAAGAAGAACAATTAAGTAATAAAGAAAAAGGAATATATGATACTCTTGAAGTATGTTTAGAAATGACTGCAAGAGGATATAGACTATCTAATATTGATATTAATCGTTCACTAGCAACAGAATATCTAGTAGATGAAAATGATAATCATACAATTATCCCTCCGTTTACAATTTTAGATGGTTTAGGGGAAAATGTAGCTAAAAAAATAATTGCTGCTCGTGAAGAGAGACCATTTTTATCTCAAGAAGATTTGCGATTAAGATCTGGAATTTCAAAAAATCTATTAGCAAAACTAAATGAATTAAATGTTTTAACTGATTTACCAGAAACAAATCAAATGTCATTATTTTAATAATAATTCTTTAAGGAGATTTAGGTCTTTTTAAAAAATATCACTTATCTAGGATTATTCCTTGATAAATATGGCTATTTGTATTATAATTATATAGTAAAAAACAAGGGAGTGGATAAAAGCCACTCCCTAATTAGTGCTATAAAAGGAGATATATGGAACAAATTAATGAAATTGAAAAAGTAATTCAACCAATTCTTGAAGAAGAAAATGTAATTCTTTATGACTGCAAATGGATTAATTCTAAATCAAAAACATTAGAAATTTCTATAAGTAAGATCGATGGATCTATTGATTTAGATACTGTTGTAGATGTTAGTAGAAAAGTTAGTGACATTCTTGATGAGAAATTAGATTTAGACTTTGAGTATATGCTTGAAGTATGTTCAGCAGGAGCTGAGAGAAGATTAAGAAATGAAAATGAAGTCTTAGCAGCGTTAAATAAACACATTTTTGTTAAATTAAAGAAGCAAATAAAAGGAATGGAAGAATTCAAAGGGTATTTATTAAAATTTGAAGACGGTATAATTACAATGAATTACCGAGATAAGGCCCTTACTAAAGAAATTTCATTTAATTATGATGATGTAAATTTGATACGCTTAGCGGTTGAAATATAGAGGGAAGAAAAATGGCAAAACAAAAAATTAGTTACAGAAAAATGCTTAAAGCATTACAACTTATCGAAGATGATAAACAAATTGATGAAGCTGTTATTATTGATGCATTAAAAGATGCGATTGCTAAAGCATATCGTAAACATACTGGTATTTCTGATGTTAAAGTTAGAGTTGATATTAACCCTAAAAATGGTCACATTAGTGCTTTTCATGAGTTAGATGTTGTTGAAGAAGTATTTGATGATGAATTAGAAATTTCTTTAGAAGATGCAAAGAAGAAAAATCCAAAAGCTGTTTTAGGTGATTTAGTTGATACACCTATTGATATTACAGAATTCGGTAGAGCTGCTGCTTTACAAGCAAAAAATGTTATGAAACAAAAAATTAGGGAAGCCGAAAAAGTTTTAGTATATGATACATACATTGATCAATTAGATGATATGGTTACTGGAATTGTTGAATCAGTTGAAGATAAATTCTGTGTTGTTAATATTGGTCGCACTCTTGCTTTAATGCCAAAATCTGCTCAAATTCCAAATGAACATTATTATGATGGTCAAAGAATTAGAGTAATTATAACTGAAGTTAATCGTGAAACTAAAGGAGCGCAAGTTTTAGTTTCAAGAGCAAGTGAAACTTTAATTAAAAGATTATTTGAAAAGGAAGTACCTGAAATTTATGATGGTATAGTTGAGATTAAAGCTATAGCACGTGAGGCGGGAGACCGTACTAAGATGGCTGTTATCTCACATGATGAAAATGTTGATGCTATTGGGGCATGTATTGGTCAAAAAGGAGCTAGAATTAATTCAATTATTGAAGAAATTGGTGGCGAAAAAATTGATATTTTCAAATGGCAAGATGATGTTAGAGAGTTGATTATTAATGCTTTAGCGCCCGCTAGTGTCGAATCTGTTTTCTATGCTGAAAACAAACGAAACCTTGTGGTAGTAGTAGATGATTCTCAGTTATCACTAGCTATTGGTAAAAAAGGTAAGAATGCTAGACTTGCAGTAAAACTTACGAAATTTAAAATTGATATTAAGACTATTTCTGAACTTGAAGAAAAAGGAATTGATATTGATGAAAAAGTACTTGAGTTTAAAGCAGAACTTGCTAAAGAGGCAGCTGAAAGAAGAATAGCACAACAAGAACTCTTAGAAACTGCTGAAAAATTAGCTTCAGAACTAGTTGAAGAAGAAACAGTTGAAGTTGAAGAACCAGTTGTTGAAGAGACTAATCAAGTAACAAGTGAAACTAATGAAGAAAAAGAATTAACTGAAGCTGAAAAACAAGCCTTCATTGATAATGCTCGTAAAGAACTTGCTGAAGCAAGAGCTAAGGCAGAAAAAGAAGCTATTATTAAAGAAGCTGAAGATATTAAAAAAGCTGAAGAAGCTAGAATTAAAGCTGAAAAAGAAAGTCTTGCAAGAAGACGTGAAAGAGCAACTTACGTTTCTAAATTTGAAAAAATTGCGGGTTCAACTTCTATAAGTAAAAAAGAGGAAGAAATTGTTAGAAAGAAACGTTACAAAAAAGAAGAAGAAGAAAGAAAAATCCGTGCTGATAAGCTTAAAGCAACAGTTACTAATGGATTAAAGGTTGAGTATTCAGAAGAAGAACTTGAAGAAATCAGAAGACAACAAGAATTAGAAGAAAGCAATTCTTGGATTGAAGACGATATTGACTTTGATGAATTCGAAGATTTCTATGATGATTATTTAGATTAAGGAGATATTCTATGAAGAAAATCCCAATGCGTCGTTGTGTAGCAACTAATGAATCTTATCCTAAAAAGGATTTGCTAAGAATTGTTAGAACACCAGAAGGTCAAGTTGAAGTTGATTCTAGTGGTAGAAAAAATGGTAAAGGAGCCTACATTGTAAAAAATGAAAAAGCCCTTGCTATTTTAAAGAAAAGAAAAATCTTACAATCAAAATTTCAAGTAGAAATTGATGATAGCATCTATGAAGAAATAGGTAAGGTGATAAGTGGTGAATAAAGTATTAAACTTAATTGGCCTTGCTTATCGATCAAGAAATGTCGTTTTAAGTGATACTGCCTTAGAAGCAGTTACTAATAAAAAGGCTAAGCTTGTATTTATTGCTAATGATGCTAGTGATAAATCTATTAAGAAATACACTGATAAATGTAAGTATTATGATATTGACTATAACTTAGATTTTAACACTTTAGAGTTGTCTTCAGCTGTAGGTTCTTTCAATCGAAAGTTAATTGCAGTTTTAGATCAAGGTTTTAGTAAAAAGATGTTAGAAGAAATAGAAAGAAGGGTTATAAATGGCATATAATAGAAGAAGGACATTCAACAAGAAGAAGAAAAAGAAAAAGAATCAAAACAACAATACTAAGGCGGTAGTTACACCTCAGTTTGTAGAACGTAGAGAAAAAGTTAGCGAAATCACTTATTTTGAAGGTATCACAGTAAATGAATTGGCAGATAAGATTAATCATAGTCCATCTGAAGTAATTAAAATATTATTTATGATGGGTAAAATGGTTACAATCAACACTTCATTAGATAGTGAAACTGTAGAACTTATTTGTATGGAATATGATATTGAATCATCAATTGAAGTTATTAAAGAAGAGGATTCTTTAGAAGATGATATTGAAGATGATGAAGCAACATTAGAAGAAAGGCCACCTATTGTAACTATCATGGGTCATGTTGACCATGGTAAAACTACTTTATTAGATACTATTAGAAAAACTAGAGTAGTTGATGGAGAATTTGGTGGAATTACTCAACATATTGGTGCTTATCAAGTTGAAGTTGCTGGGAAACCTATTACTTTTTTAGATACTCCAGGTCATGAGGCTTTTACAGCTATGCGTGCACGTGGTGCTTCAGTTACTGATATTACTATTATCGTTGTTGCTGCTGATGATGGGGTAATGCCTCAAACAAGAGAAGCAATTGACCATGCGAAAGCTGCTGATGTTCCAATTATTATTGCAGTTAATAAGATGGATAAACCAGGAGCTAATCCTGACCGTGTAAAAAATGAATTAGCTGATTTAGGAGTTATGCCTGAAGAGTGGGGTGGAGATACAATCTTTGTTGAATGTTCTGCACTTTCTGGAGAAGGCGTTAAAGATATTTTAGAATCTATTTTAGTTTTATCAGAGGTTCTTGAATTAAAGGCCAATAAAGATAGATTAGCTTTAGGTACTGTTATTGAAGCTAAATTAGATAAAGGTAGAGGCCCTGTTACTACAGTCCTTGTTCAAAAAGGAACTTTAAAACATGGTGATCCTGTTGTAATTGGTTCTTGTTTTGGACGTGTTAGAAGAATGACAGATGATTTAGGAAAAACAATTAAAGCTGCTGGACCTTCTAAACCGGTTGAAATTATTGGCTTGAATGATGTCCCTGAAGCTGGTGATATTATGAAAGCATTTAAGGAAGAAAAAGAAGCCCGTCAATTATCTGAAAGAAGATCAAAAAATAAAGTAGAGCAAGAAAGAAAACAAACTTCTGCTATGTCTTTAGATGATTTAGCTACTCAGATTGAAGAAGGGGATATTCAAGAAATTCCTGTTATTGTAAAAGCAGATGTTCAAGGTACTGCAGAAGCAGTAGCTGCATCATTACAAAAAATTGATGTTGATGGTGTTAGGGTTAATGTAATTAGATATACTGCAGGTTCAGTAACAGAATCAGATGTTTTATTAGCTTCTGCTTCAAATGCGGTAATTTATGGATTTAACGTTAGACCAAATGCTAATGTTAGAAAAAAAGCTGAAGAAGCAATGGTTGATATCCGTCTTCACACAATAATTTATAAAGCAGTTGAAGAAATGGAATTGGCTATGAAGGGTATGCTTGCACCTGTTTATGAAGAAGTTGTAATAGGTCAAGCTGAAGTTAGAGAAATTTATAAAGTAAGTAAAGTTGGTACTATAGCTGGATGTATGGTTACTGATGGTAAGATTACAAAAGATTGTAAAGTACGTTTAATCCGTAATGGAGTTGTTACATATACTGGGCAACTAGGTTCTTTAAAACGTTTCCAAAACGATGCTAAAGAAGTAGCTTCTGGTTATGATTGTGGTTTAACTATTATGAATTTTAATGATATTAAAGAAAAAGATATCATTGAAGCGTATAAAGATGAAGAGGTTGAACAAATTTAATGGCAGTAAGACAAGATCGTGTTGAATCTATTATAAATAAGAATATTAGTGAAATTATCCAGTTTGAATTAAAGGATCCTTCTGTGGGGTTTGTAACAATTACTGATGTTAAAATGACTAATGATTATTCTTATGCTAAAGTCTATGTATCTTTTTTAGGTCAAACAAATAGACAAAAAAAGGGATTAGAGACCTTAAATAGGGCAAAAGGATATATCAGAAGTTTGTTATCAAAAAAAATTAGTATCAGAAAAGTTCCAGAATTGATTTTTGTATTAGATACAACTTTAGAAAAAGCAAATAAAATTGAATCAATTATCAAAAAGACTAAAGAAAAATAAAATAATAGAGTGATTCCATATAAAGGAAACTCTGAAGTTAATGATGAAAAAGCTGATTTCGGTATCAAACCGTAATCAGCTTTTATATTTTTAGGAGAAATACTAAATCTAAGCAAGTATATAACAGAAAGGAGTATATTTATGAAATCAATTTATGTTTTGCCAAGTCATTTAGAAGGAGTTGCAAAAAGTGTAGATAGTAATAATCAAGAGTATCAAAGACTTTTTAAGAAGCTTTATAGTGATGTAGATAATATCTCCGCTGTATGGCAAGGAGAAGACAATCTAGCCTTTGTAAATCAAATAAAAGGGTTTCTAGATGATTTTAATCGTATGTCTCAAATTATGAATCAATATTCAGATTTTTTAAGAAATTCAGCAAGAAGTTATCGTGATTGTCAAAGTCAACTAGTTCAACAAGTAAAGTCATTAACTAATTAGAAAGGGGTTTAAAATGGGAAAAATAAATGTCAATATTGTTGAAATTCAAAATCTAGCTAGTAAAATTAGATCCACTAATTCAGAATTAGAAAATGTCTTAATGCAAGTTAAAAGTCAAATGAGATCTTTAGATTCACAATGGATGTCTGATGGAGCTAAAACAATTGCCGAACGTTTCATCCAATTTTCCAATAAATTTCAATATCAAAAGGAAGTCATTGAAAATTACGCTAAATTTTTAGACTATACATCTAGTTCTTATAACTCTATAGAAAGTACTATCAAGGCTAATGCTGAAAATTTTAATTAAATGTATATTAGCGACTGGTATGTTAATCTCATTAGCTGCATGCAATAATACAATTAATGATGATCTAATTACAAAAGCTGATTTTTATCAAGAATTAAATAAAGGTCTTGGGATAGATGGTGACAATTATTTAGAAAATTTAAAAGATTTTGGAATTGAAGTAGATACATCTTCATTAGAATCATATTTAACTAATGAAGAATTATTAAAAGTTGTAGAAAATATTGATCAGGCTAGTTTTAATGATTTAAATGAAAGAATAAAAACTAATGCAGAAAATGTAAGTAAAGAACTGGCGTTAGAATCTATTAATAAATCTATTGATAATATCAATTCAATTACCTTTACAGATAAAATTGATGGAATACAAGAGTTAGAAGAATCAGAAATCAAAGAAAATATAAGTAATGAAGACTTATCACTTGTTACAGATGAAATATATGAAATCGGAGATTTAGTAATTCAGAATGAAATTTATTATAAAATTACTAAAATTGAAAAAAAAGATTTAGGTTTTCAATATACAATGGTTGAAGCAAGTGTAGAAGATATTTTAGAAGGAGTTGATTTAGAGACATCTTTTGATATTGATTTGAGTGAATCTGAAATTGAGATTGAAAATGAGACAAGTTATCAGGAAAGCAATTTTAAATTGCTTTCTTCTAATTATATGTCAAAACAATTTACTTTTGAAGGTTTTAACATTTACTATAGTGTATCAGGGTCTGGATTTCATGCTTCTGCATCTAAGCAAACAGCTAATGGATTACGTTTATTTGCAGAATATGATCTTAATAATCTTAAAGCTAATTTTAAATGGGATTATGATGGTAAAAAAGTTAAAGATGCTTATCTAAGATTTGACTATAATACTTCTCAATCAATAGGTGTTAAAGCAAATAAATATTATGATAAATTTCTAGATATTAAAGAAATTGATGGTATATCTAGTTATGATAAATTATCATCAGTATTTAAATCTAGACAAGATCTTATCGAAAACTCCTTTGATTTAATGACATTTAAAGTTCCAATACCATCATGCCCATTGTTTACACTAAAACTTAAACTTCAATTACACATCTATATTAGTGGAAGAGTTGAATTTACCATAGCTTCTCAAAATCAAACTGGTTTTGAAATTAAAAATAATAAAATAAGATATATTAATGAGACCAATAAAGACCTTGATTTTATCATAAAATCTAATGTTTCAACCACTATGGGTCTAAATTTTGGTCTTTATTGTTTTAATAAGGCAATAGCTGACACTTCAATTGAGGCAGGAATAAAATCCTATATAAAGGTTACATCACATCTCTATGATGGTAATGGAAAAAGCAAAAAGGTTGCTAGTGACTTTCAGTATGATTTAGCAGATTATATTAGTGAAGACAATGATGAATTTCTAGTCTGTGGTGATATATCACTTTACTATGTTGGTTCTCTTAAGTTTAATACTTCAAAAACTTTACTATCAAAGTTAAAATTATCAAAAACTTTTAACCTACTAGATGAATCTAATCAAATTTTAAAAAATAAAATGACACATATAGAGAATGGGCATTTTGTTAAAAAATGTAGTAGAAATACTACTGCAAATAAGGTGATAAATGTAGAAATATTAGATACCGATCAAATCCAATTAGATAAATATACAATAGTTTTGAGAGAGGGTGAAAGTGACTATATAAGAATTACTGGTTTACCTGATGGTTATACATTAAATGATTTAAAAGTAAGTTCAAATAATAAGGATATTGTATCTTGTAGTTCTTTTAAGGT
>Ga0055584_100004331_pt1 | contig 13955 bp, 17 predicted proteins | sample OSDHelmetaG_FD_58716 | JGI IMG/M metagenome (GOLD analysis project Ga0055584, IMG submission 58716) | Pelagic marine sediment microbial communities from the LTER site Helgoland, North Sea, for post-phytoplankton bloom and carbon turnover... | ecosystem: Environmental > Aquatic > Marine >... | reverse complement strand
TAAATTTGTTAGTAAAACATAGAAATAATCTGTCATTGACGATGAATCAGATATTGTACTATTTAATTCATCATTTGTAAAACCTTTATAAATACCCAAAATTTCATCTGGATTAATATCTTCGGACTCGATGCATTTTTTAATAGGGTAATTTAGGAAAAGGCCGCCGTCGATATACGCTTTATCATTTTTAATAAGAGGTTGAAATATCATGGGTAATGAACTTGATGCATATACGGCATCGATTACTTTCCAATCGGGATGTGTTTTATGAGAAATGCATTCGCACGTAAAACTATTTAATTCGGAAACATAAATATAAAAATCTATTTTGGTTTTCTCATACAATTCGCTCATTGTAATATCCAATTCTATATCGGCACCTTTAAATAAAGGTTCTAATGCTTTTTGAAAAATAGATATGTCGAATAACCCGCAATTTTCAAATAAATCAAGACATTTATTTAAATCGTATTTAAATAATTTGTCCCAAGGTCGTTTTATTAGAAAAAGGTCAGTCGTATCCCAATCATATCCCAACATTATAATTAAACTAATAATCGTTCCTATTGACGTTCCATAAAAGGATTGTATGTTTTTCAATTCCCAGAATTCTCGTTTATGTAATTCACGTAAAACGCCGTATACAGTTAATCCGAATATACCCCCTCCCGAAATCACCATATGTTTTATTATTGGTCTTTCGTCTTTTTCCATATAAAAATATTTAATGAATTATTTTTATATATATTTTTTATCATTGCTTTTTATATTATAATGTCTTGCTTTTTATTTACGGATGATAGTGATCAAATTGAAAATGTGAATATAGACGATTTATACGAAAAACAACAACAACGAGATTTAAAGCAAGTTTCCGTATTTAATAAAATTTTAAATCGTATACATAAACGAATAAAAGTAACCGGGCGAAATAAATCAAAAGAACAGCATATATGGTTTACTATACCAGAGTATATATTTGGTGAACCAGTTTATAGTAAAGCCGACTGTATAGCATATATTATCGCAAAATTAGAGTCGAATAAATTCCATATACGTTATATTCATCCGAATACCATTTTTGTATCTTGGTCTAGTTGGATCCCGTCCTATGTTAGAAGCGAATACAAAAAACGAACAGGAGTTACTGTAGACGAATTGGGTCAAGTTGTTTCAAAAAAAAATGAACTTATAGAGAACAGTGATGATCCGAATTCGCACATTTTAAATACAGGTGCGAATCAAGAAGACAAGCCTAAAAAAATATATAATTCTACTGAAAATTATGTCCCGAGTGGTAAATTAATATACAATCCGGATATGTTTAATCATATAGAAAACAAAATGAATTAATCGATTTCCTCTATACATGATTCGATTTCAGGTTCAGCAACCGGTTCATCCATACTAGGCATAGGCATTTCTTCACTCATATCGGGGGGTGTTTGAGTGCTATATTTCATTATAAATTCTTGTAATTCTTGTTTTTTATCACTATAATCACTTACTTCCGCTTGTGGATTATCAGACATCCACGATTCTAGTTCATTCAATTTGTTTTTTATAGTTATTTTATCATCTTCTTGAAGAGCTTTATTATCCAATACAGATTTGCTTTGATATAGTAAGGAATCAAATTCATTTTTACTTTCAACTTTATTCTTCATTTCTTCGTCCTGTGATTTCAAATCTTCGGCCTCTTGAACCATCTTTTCGATATCTTCGGCACTTAAGCGACCCTTTTCGTTTTTAACGGTAATCTTTTCGGTTTTTCCACTTGATTTTTCAAGTGCACTCACATTCAAAATACCATTCGCATCTACATCATACGTAACTTCAATTTGAGGCATTCCTCTTGGCATGGGGGGTAACCCCGAAAGTGTAAACTCGCCCAATTTATTGTTGTGTGTAGTCATTTGACGTTCTCCTTCAAACACTTGAATAGTACAGCCTGGTTGATTATCGGCATATGTACTAAAAACCTGGGACTTTTTACAAGGAAGAGTAGTATTTCTGGGGACAAGAACCGTCATAATACCGCCAGCTGTTTCAATACCCAAAGACAAGGGAATTACATCGAGTAATAGAAGACTGTCTACTTTCTCATCTTGTACGCCCGTTAAAATGGCTCCTTGTACTGCTGCTCCATATGCTACCGCTTCATCTGGATTGATATTTTTACACAAAGATTTACCGTTGAAAAATTCGCTCAATTGTTCTTGGATTTTGGGAATACGTGTAGATCCACCGACCAATACAATTTCGTGTACCCCGCTTTTAGACATCTTAGCGTCACGCATAACCTTCTCAACTGGATCAAATGTATTTTTAAATAAATCTGCACAAATATCTTCGAATTTGGCTCGTGTTATAGTGGTTGTATAATCGATACCTTCAAATAATGCGTCGATTTCAATGTTTCCAATTGTGGATGACGATAATGTTTTCTTGGCCAATTCGCATGCAGTCTGCAAGCGACGAATTGCTTTTTTAGATTGCGAAATATCGACTTTATGTTTACGTTTAAAATCTTGGATACAATGTTCAACCAATCTTCGATCGAAATCCTCACCTCCCAAATGTGTATCACCCGCGGTAGCCTTTACTTCAAAAATACCATCTTCAATAGTCAATAATGTAACATCAAATGTTCCTCCACCCAAATCGTATATCAAAACTGTACGTTCTTGACCTATACATTCTGTTTTCTTTTCCAATCCATATGCGATAGCAGCGGCGGTTGGTTCATTAATAATTCTCAAAACATTCAATCCAGAAATTACACCAGCATCCTTTGTTGCTTGACGTTGTGAATCGTTGAAATAGGCAGGAACTGTAATAACTGCGTCTTGTACATCGCATCCTAAATATGCTTCCGCGATTTCCTTCATTTTTACTAGAACCATGGCACTAATTTCTTCGGGTTGATATGTTTTTAATTCGTGTTTATATTTTACTTGAATAACGGGTTTATTTTGACTATCTGCTACAACAGTATAAGGAAAATGTTTAATATCGGATTGAACTGTAGCGTCAGTAAATGATCTACCAATCAAACGTTTCGCATCAAACACTGTATTTTCGTAATTTTGAACCGCTTGTGATTTCGCACCGTTTCCAATAATACGTTCATTATCGGTAAACGCGACATAAGAAGGTGTCGTGCGATTTCCTTGATCATTCGCAATGATTTCTACATTGTTGTTTTGCCAAACAGCAACGCAACTGTAAGTTGTTCCAAGATCAATACCAATACAGTAAGAAGTGCTCATATTTTAATATCTAAATAATTATCTTTAAATGTTTTATCAAAGATAATTAAAAATTATAAGGGTTTAATAAATTCTTTTTTTAGTTTTTCAATGCAATTTTTACAAAGAATTGGATGAGTTTTATATATTCTTGGAAATGGGAAATCGTCATTAAACAATTCTCGGTAATAAATAGTAGTAATATTGAATAATACATCTTGTTGGAATTGTTCCTTATCACATTCACTACATTTTACATAAATATGCGATTTTATTGTTTGATCAATATCAGACGAAATTGATTTTAACATATATTATTCGTTGATATTTTTTCTTCGAAAATCGTTATTATTCGTTGATAATGAGGTTTTTCTTGAAATTCGATTGACTTCAAATAGGTTAATATTTTTTTTTCAAATGTACTGGAATGAAGATTATTATAATATTCAATTTTTTTTCGTTTGCGTTCTTGGTTTTTAAAATGGTTTATATTGTTCGGATTATATCCATCGTATTTATCTTGGACATTTAACCAAGGTAAATAACAATTGTGCTGGAGATAACTAAATATATATATAGCAGATATTAGATCATCGCGTCTACTGGGTGATATCCCATTATGAATATTTATACTAATAAATTTAGGCGTACCGGTAATAAAAATAGAATCGGGTTTCTGAGGTAAAATAGCGGAATTTTCATCAACAAATATAGTGGCTAACCCAAAATCGATTAAATATATTTCATTTTCTTTCACCATAAAATTCTCAGGTTTTAAGTCGCAATGAATTACTCCATATTCGTGAATAAAACCTAAGATGTTTATGATTTTGATACAATGATGTAAAAGGTCATTCTTGGACAATTTCTTATTCGAATACAAATCCTCCAAGGAATATTCATACAACGGCATGATCAAAGTGGGCAAATGATCGTATAATCCGTACCAATATACAAAAGGAACACAAGTGGAATGTTTAGAATTAATATAATTTAATATTCTAGTTTCGTGATTTAATAATGGAATGGGTGCATCCAGATGTTCTACTTTAATGGCTACAAATTCATTATTTCTTTTATATTTCCCTTTGTAAACAGTACCAAACTGTCCCTCCCCTATTTTAGATATTATATCATATTTATTAGCAATCATTACTAGGATTACTTATAAGTATTTATATATTATTTTAATATAGAATAAATATAAGTATGGATGAAATTTTGTTTACAAGTGTTATATTTTTAATAATTATATGTTTTCTTGGACATTTATTAATAAATTATTGGTTTTCAACACCATTGCGTGAAGGAGCACGTACACTTCCTCGTCCGCACATAGGACCGATTGATGACCAATTAACATATAAATTTAAACCATCTCCTCCTTATTACGGTGAATCATTAAATCAATTAATTGATCGTTATATAAATCAGTACTTTGATAAGCGCGGATTCGCATATGCAAATACAATACAACTATATGCCGAAAACTGTGTGAATAAAGGAAATGTTACCGAAAAAAACAAGAAAAAATTAAATGATATTGGTTACTATTTGTTAAATATAGTAATACCGAATATTCAAAGTGTAAAAATTCCAAGTCCCGAGGTTTATTGGCCACCAATAAAATGGAGTGATGGTAATATATTTGATGTATTAATTCAACCTACATCCACCTATTTGGTGTACAAAGGGCAACCTTATTCAAATTCGTATAGTGCAGACTATAATTCGTCTATCGGAAATGGGCAAGCACCAGATAATTCAAATCGTAATTCCGGTAGCAATAGTAATTCCGGTAGCAATAGTAATTCCGGTAGCAATACTAGTAGCGATGGTAATAAGTGTAGCAATATGAAAGCCGGAGATATGGATTGCGGTATTGGTTGTCCAAGTGGTTGTTTAAATGGTATATTAGCTGCTTGGAATAATGAACAACAAAATAATAAATCTTCTGATTCCAGTGATGAAAGTAGTTCACCTGCTTCACAAGCGTATAATACAAATACGAATGGTTCACAATGGGATTCGAATAATTCAAATATTGGAAATACGCAAATGTTACCGGGTGCAAGTAATACGTTAATTATTGGTTCTGCTGAAATTGATGGATATGTGATAACAGATGAAGAACAAACTAGTTCGGATACAACCTTAAATGATAAAGTCGATGCATTTATTAAAGAATTTTTTATAAATAAAGGTCCAAATAAAAATAAACCGACAAAAAAGGCGATTGATATGTTTAATATGTATTTTCAATATAAAAAACCAATGGATGATATTCATATGAATAAAATGCGCGATGCTGTTTATTATATACTACAAGTAATCATTCCTGGATTACCTACTTCTGCGCTACCTCGTTCCTATGTTGAATGGCGACCTATCGTTTGGTTAAGTTTATCTGAACGAAATAGATAAATAAAGTCCAAGATCTATATTCATAATTTTTGAAAAAATATATATAAACTGTTTATATAAATGTCTGATTTCAAACAAACGAATGAATGGATACGTAAAACGTGCGAAAATAAGACCGAAGAACAGCTATATGCTACAAAATTAGCGAATAAAGAAAGTACCGCCATGTTTAATGTTATAAAGAGACCTAGAACTAGAAACACCCTTATTACTAGTCATAATATAGAGAAATATGACCAAACAATGTACACTTTTATAACTGAAACATCAGAAATGTTCAATGTTTTAAAGAATAGAATTGTTGAATTAGAAGCAAAATTAGAAAAATTAGAAAATAAATAATTACTAATTATATATAAATTCATTATATATAATGAAAAGTTTAAATTACATCGCAGAGTCGATAGACTCATTAATCGACTCGTTTTCGGCCCCAATTTACAATTTATTAATTTTAATATTATATGTAACTTATATTATAGCAATTATCGGAGTAACTTATATAAATCCCGAATATACGCGTTATTTGACCGTTTTTATACAATCATTTATTGCTATTATCCTAATGGTACGATTTAATCCATTTCGATCAAAGGTTCAATTCACTGATAATGATAGAACATTGGTATTTTCTGCAGCATTTTACCTATTATTGAATGACGAATTTACGCAATATATAATTGATTATATGAAACGAAAAATCATACCAATGAATATTTAAACTGTTGGTATCTTACCAGGAATTTAATACTTGAACCGGGAAAAAACGATATAAAAAAATACATGGATATATCCTATTGATTTACAAAAATGTCTGTATCAAATCAAACTAACCCTTTTCTTATGGGTCATTTACCTCTATTTGAACAAATCGATATCAATGTATATGGATATGATACAATTCGTTCCCAAATTAATACACAAAAAGAACAATTTACGGAATTTGAAAACGGATTGAATAAATTGTCCTATACATTTAGTGATATTTTTGATAATTTAGACGTGATGGAATATCCGTTATCAAAAACCTATGGTATTATTTCTCATCTTTCGGGTGTAGATGACTCCAGTTCGATACGTCATATAAAGGATCATTTCCGCAACGATATTGTGGATCTTGATAAAATGTCAAGTCATTCAAAGAAATTGTATGATGCTATAAAGACAATAGAAACCGTTGACCCAAATGAAATTCGAATGATACAATTAACCGTTGATGCGATGGAACGTGGCGGTGTTAATTTACCCCATGATAAAAAAGAAAGATTAATAGAATTAGATAAATTTCTCGCTGAATTATCGACAAAACTGGGTGAAAATATATTAGATACCTCCAAATTATTTAAAATGACTATCGAAGATAAAACAATAATGAAAACCGTTCCATTATCGGCAAAAGAATTATGGTCACGAGACAAGCCTGAGGATGGTCCCTGGGTCATTGGATTAAGTGGTCCATCGATTACTGCTGCATTGCAACATCTCCCCGATCAATCATTACGTAAAGAAGTATATATGGCGTATATCTCGCGTGCTGGTGCAAATGAAGAAATTATTAAATCAATTATGGATTATAAATTAGAAAAGGCAAACATATTGGGATTTGAAAACTATACCAAATTATCTTTATCAACAAAAATGGCCAAAAACGAAGACTCTATTACGGAATTATTAAACAATTTGCAAGACAAGGCATTGCCGTGTGCTATCAAGGAATTCGGTGAATTGCAAGAATATGCGAAAACCCACAATGTTGATAGTAAACTTGAGCCCTGGGATTTATCATTTTGGTCCGAACGTATGAGAGAGGAGAAGTTTCAATTAAAAGAGGAGGATTTAAAGTCGTATTTTTCATTAGATAACGTATTGCGTGAGTTATTCACAATAAGTAACCATTTATTTAGTATTCATATAGAAGAACGACCAGAAAAGGTGGAAAAGTGGCATAACGATGTACGTTATTTCGATATATATGATGGCAATGATAAAGAATGTGATGTTATAGCCGGATTTTATTTAGATCCTTATGCGAGAGAAGAAACGAAACGCGCTGGCGCTTGGATGGATTCGTGTATCGATAAAAGTCGTGCACTAAACCATTTAGTACCAGTTGCCTATTTAGTTTGTAACGGAAGTCCGCCCGGAAAAGGCCGTCCTTCGCTGTTGAGTTTTTCTGATGTCGAAACATTGTTTCACGAATTTGGACATGGTTTACAGCACATGTTAACAAAGGTAGATATTAGTGGTATATCAGGAATAAATGGAATTGAATGGGATGCGGTAGAACTTCCCAGTCAATTTATGGAAAACTGGTGTTACGATGAGAAAACATTGAATAATATGGCGGTTCATTACGAGACAGGAGAAAAATTACCCAAGGATATGTACGACAATTTGGTAGCACAAAAAACATATGGTGCAGGTATGGCTATGATGCGTCAAATATCTTTTTCCAAGTTAGATTTATATCTCTATTCTAACTGGAAAACCATCCGTGAAGAAGGTAAATCGTTATGGGATATTCAAAAACAAATTTTTACTGAATGTTGTCCTTATAAAACATATTTAGACGAAGATCGATTTTTATGTTCCTTCCAGCATATTTTTTCTGGGTATAGTGCTGGGTATTATAGTTATAAATGGGCTGAAGTTATGTCTGCCGATAGTTTTTCCATGTTTGAAGAGAATCCGGATAATTACCAAGAAATTGGACAGCGTTTTAAAAATACGGTCTTGGCAAATGGCGGGTCTAAACCGGCAATGGAAACATTCGAAGAATTTCGAGGAAGAGGACCAAATGTAGATGCTCTTCTACGTCATAATAAATTGTTATAATTGATTTTATACGTTTTTTATTTTTTTTGATCTAAATATAATCACATTTTTGAATTTTCCAGACACCATTCTCGTTGATAATTTGAAAAGGTTTACCACAACCATGAATAAGATTATTATCGATTAAAAAATCACATTGTTCTTTAGACAAATGTGGGTCCATTTGTTTACCATTTTCTTTTACCATTCCGTGTCTAAATATACCGCAATTTAATTTTTCAATAATAATAAATTCGTTACAATTTGGACATGTGATAATAGATTCTTCCATTATATATGTTACCTGAATTTATAATATCGAAATAAATTTAAAAATAACAACATAATTTATATATCAATATGGGAAATATACTACCGAATATGTTAAATTCATTCTATGCATCAATAGAATCCGCAATAGTAATAACACCTACTTGTAGTTTATGTAAAAAATCGATAGCTACAGATTCGGTTTCGTGTCATAATTGTAAAAAAGATTTTCATATGGATTGTTATGATAAATTTATAATTCACAGTAATGAAACAAATTTGGTAAAAAAACATACTCAATGTCCAACGAGTTATTGCAATGAGATAGGATCGATTTATTATAATAAATGATTTTATACAAATATAAATGATTCATTATATATAATAATAATAATGAATCAATTAATAGAAAATGAAAGAAATAATCCAGAATTACAATCAACTATAGATGTTAAAACAATATTGGAATCTGCCGAAAATGTTGATAATAATTATATAGGTGATCATTCGCTGTCTACCATTTCAAAAGAAGTGGTAGAAATACTACAACAAGAAAATATTGAAACCGAATCGTTATATAAATATTGCGAAAGTTTATTACATTATCGTTTAATCGAACAAATTTACCATATACATAAAGGAAAACATATTCGATGGATAAGAAACAAAAAATTAACGAATGGAGGAATAGTTGTTGATGTGAAGTTTTTAGATACCGGTACTCATATTTTATGTAAAAACCAAAACAGATTTATTCAATATAAATTCGACGATTGTATCACATTTCAAAAACTTACAACAGATGAATTGTTGATTTTACAAATAAAGGATAAATAATGTACCTTTTTATTGCGGCATACCAGCAAGTTTAAATTTATTCCAAGATATTTCTTTACCATCATTAATGGGCACTTTTTCATCTTCGTGTTCTTTATCTAATGCATCCGCGTGTTTAACGGCTGAATCTAAATACAATTCTTTTAATAATTTACCTACACGCACGGATCCGTCTTGTTGGTCCAATTTCCCATCTTCAATGAGTTTTAGAACGATTAATAATTTCGTCATTATAACAATATCAATTTCATCTTTCATCAACCGTCTGAAAATATCGGCATAATTCTCATATAAAAAACTACATTCAGCGATTACTATGTTAAAAAATTGTTCGGGAGATGAAACGCGTATATTAGCATATTCGCGTTTTAAATCTTCCAATCTTCGGATATTATCGCGAATGCGAATACTATGTTTTATTTTACGAATTGTTTCAGTATTGTCTACATAATCCATTTCAGACATTAACTTTTTTAAATTTAAACGTTCATCATCAGAAATGTTTGAACTCATTTTATAAATAATTATAAAATTTCTTTTTTATGTATTTTGAAGTCTTTATAATATATAGAAGAATAATATATGGATCCATCTAATAAATCAAATGATAACGATGACGGTGAAGATAATTTAGAAACGATCATGAAACGATATTTTATGCCACCCAAAACAATTCAATATATGAGATGGGGGCAAGCATTTATGATTTTTATTTTATTTGGATTAATGTTAGTTGGTATATCATTTGCTTATATTTATGCGAATTTTACAGATTATCAAAATCGCATTAGTGTAATAACAAATGCCTATTTATTTGGCGAAAATCCCCAAGCTAAATTTGAACAATATATGAGAAATTCGCAAAGTGAGATTATCTCATCGGTGATGAATGATATTAAGTCATCCGCTATGAATTTAGAAACGGTGAATGCTAGAATGGATAGTAATGCATCACGTTTAACCAATAAAGTACAGACAGAAATTCCCAAGAAATATGCCGAATCTAATAGTTTAGGAATTTCCATACAAAAGAATATTGCGAAATTACGCGATACAATATCGAAATTGGGCGGTTCCTTTGTATTAAGTAATTATATCAAAGACGGTGCAATTAACACAGTAAAAGCACCTGCATCTTCTTAATTTATTCAGTATATATAACACGTTAAAACCGTATTATATATTATAAAGATGAAATACGAATATATACCTATTGATTATTTTTCCTATAATCGACCAGAATATTTTGCTGCAATTATTGTTATGTTAATGTTCGCATTATTTATTGGAATATTATTTTTAGTATTTAAATATGAATATTATAAGCGAGTTGATTACTGTGATTCTATGTTTTATTATGGAAAACCGTGTATAAATCAAAATTCGAAAATGATAATAATGGATCCCAAATTTATCGAAATGAAAAAAATGTATTATGATGTTGTTTCGCAATATAACGATAAAACGGGTAAATATGAAGGTGCCCGAGAATCCACTGGAAAGAATAAAAACAAAATTGCAAAGGCAGACGAAAGTATAGAAGATAATTTAAAAAGAAACGAAGAATTTAATAAAAATTCGATTGAAGAAATTAAAAAGATTTCTACGGTCAGTAAACTAATCGCGTCAAAATATTTAGGAAATATGGAAGACATTTTGAGAAATATGAACCGTGCTCCCGATTATGTGATAGAATCGATTAAAGGTTTACCTGAACAATTAGCACAACTTCGAATACAAATTCAAGACACATTGGTTAATCCGGTATTTAAACAATATACATCTCCTCTACAAAAATTATACCGTTCATTGACAGAATTGGACAAAAAAACGGTTCCTTATATTAAAAAGAACAAATAACGCAGTATAGATTTTCTCATCTAGATATATATATATAATTTAAATGAAACCTGTTGGAAAACTATCAACCGGATTGTTGGTTATACTCATTGGTTTAGCCATTGTAGTTGTATTAACAACATGTGTAGGATCTTCAAACGTAACGCCTTATAACTCACATCCCCAATACACTAGTACGAATGAAGGATTCAAGCCTATTCATTATGCTGGCTATCCTGATGGTAAAACAATGGATGTTAAAGATAATCATCTTATAGATAGCGCTTCTGCTCAACCTACATCACAGCGCATTAAGAACATGACAGGATTATTTGGTCCACAAGGTGCTTGTGATAAGATTGAAATTTACTCTGACACCAAAGGTGGATTAGGTGAGGAATGTATGTTAAAATCAAGTGGATTGAGTAATTCAAAAGGTTATTTATGCCTTGACGATCGTCAAATTGAATTATTAAAAACACGTGGCGGTAATCAACCATTATGTGGTGGCGGAGCAGGTTGCAAAGCTTAAATAAACGTCACTAGACAATGTTCACAATATTGAATAGATTTTGATCGATCCGGATCAATATCTATTAAATCGTCCACAATTCGATGATTACACCTTTTTTTTAAATATTGATCAACTAATTTTAATATTTCGTCAATTTCCTCGGTTTTTACCATAGAAATTAATAAATTTTTTGTTTGTATCATATTATCAACGTCGTTAACGTTGTTCATATTAAATATACTAATTGAATTATATTTAATATGTTTTATCAATTATAAATTCAATTCTATTTTAATACATCCTTTATCTGCTAAACAATAGTGTTGTAAATAATCGATTAATTTTGATTGTAATCCAAAATCAGTATATTTTTTTTGGATACATATATGGTTAATATTGCCTATTTTTGATAAATTTGTTGTTAAATTATTAATATACGCTGTTCCTATCCCTAATATTATATGTGAATTCATATCTTCAATTAGAGATATTTTATAGTTATTTATATGCTCTCCTCTTAATATTATCATTCGTATATCATTTGATAATAAATTCATCACATCATAATACGAATTTTTAATGTCCATATCATTTAAGTCACGTATACACATTATAATTCCATTTATAATGAATACAGATTTCATAATTATACAATATAAATATATTGTATAATTACCATAAAATCAATATATTAAGGTACCCCCCCCCTTATACGGATTCCCTTATACATATAGAGCCAATAAACTCTGATTAATTGGTTCACCATCACATTCGATTAATTTTTTAACGTGTTCGTTCGTAACCGTTACTGGGAATGTGATTTCCAAATCTAAATCTTTCGCAAAAATATTTTTTTCCGGTTTCATTAAACGGAATAAATTTAATTTCGTATGAATCACCTCTAAGCATCGTTTTAAATTACGCACACCTTCTTCGTTTTTTGAAATATTCTCATTTGAAATGATTTCATCCAACGTTTCGTCGGGTATAATAAGTTCAGATTCATCGAATGCGACTTGTTCTCTGATTTTTGGAAGAAGGAAATTACGTGCTATAATTTTCTTTTCTTTCTTATCGTATCCTTTTGTGATAATTCTGTACATACGATCACGCAAAATAGGATTGATACGAGATTCATCATTATAACTAAAAATAAATAGGCATTTGCTCAAATCAAAATGGATTTCAGAGAAATATTTATCGTGAAACTGGCTATTTTGAGAAGTATCCGTCAAATGAGTCAAAATACCAATGATCTCTTCGCCTCTGGGTGTATCACTTACTTTATCCAATTCGTCAAAATAAATGACTGGATTCATACATTTACTATCCATCAATATCTGAGCAATACGACCCCACACACTACCTTCGTATGTATATCCGTGACCTTCTAATGAACTAGCGTCACCTGTACCACCTAAAGCAATAAAGTGAAATTCTCTCCCTAGAATTTTACTAATACCTTCCTTCACGAGAGATGTTTTACCCGTTCCGGGAGGTCCTTGGATTGCAATTGCAGTTCCTAGAGCTCCTGGATTAGTAATCCATTGACCAATCATTTGCATAATTTGCATTTTAGCATCATTCAGACCATAAACACATTCATCTAATGTAGTTTTCGCTTTTTCCATAAAATCACTACATGAATCAATACCGTCGGTAATATTTACACTCAAATCTTTATTTACTCCAAATGGTATTCTCATAAATCCATCCACCCATGTTTTTAATTTGAAATATTCCGGATCACCTGCTTCCATCGAACGTAACATATTTACTTTTTGCATAACAGTGGCCTTAAATTTAGCCGGAATGTTACTATCCAATAATGTTAAACGATATGGTTTTTTAATGCTGATATGTTCATTTATCTCCTTTAATTCTTTAATAACCCGTAACTGTTCTTTATTCGATAATTGTTTTTTGAAATATTCGATTTCACCTGTTTTCTTCTCATCCTCGCCATTGACCATTTTATAATATTTTTTCGCATTTTTAAGGCG
>Ga0055584_100004330_pt1 | contig 13957 bp, 12 predicted proteins | sample OSDHelmetaG_FD_58716 | JGI IMG/M metagenome (GOLD analysis project Ga0055584, IMG submission 58716) | Pelagic marine sediment microbial communities from the LTER site Helgoland, North Sea, for post-phytoplankton bloom and carbon turnover... | ecosystem: Environmental > Aquatic > Marine >... | reverse complement strand
GACATCAGTGACTGCCAACTCGATTTTGCGACGCTCGCCCGGGCACGGATGTCCGGTGCGCAACTAAGGCGTACAAGCCTTTTCGGGGCGAAACTCAACGGTGCACAACTCAATGGGGCGGATCTCGACGAGACCAACTTTGCCAATGCCGATTTGTCGGGCGCCAATCTGACTGGCGCCCGTGCCAGTAATGCGTCGTTCAGAAACGCGAACTTGCGCGATGCAAACCTCAAGGGAATCTCGGCATCGAAATCCCACTTCGAAGGTGCAGATTTCGAAGGGTCGGAGATGGCCGAATCGAGCCTCGTCGACTGCTGGTTAGAAAAGGCCAAAGTACGCATCAACCCGAACAACCTACCGCCCTACCTCCGCCGCGTTTTCACCGAACACGAACAGTGGGTAACGACTGGTGGCGAAAAAGGCCAACGCGGCACCCTGACAGAGGAAAACCTTGGGTATCTCGACCTCGCGACACGAAATCTTAGTGGCATCGTTCTCAAGGGATGCAACTTGGAGGGCGCGGACCTGTCTCAGTGCACCCTGCTGTTTGCCAACTTGACGAAGTCGGTTCTTGTCGACGCGAGCATGGCCGGTGCGGCTCTATCTGGTGCCACCCTCGCCGGCGCCGACCTTAGTCGCGCTGACCTTACCGGCGCCATCCTCACCCCTATTCCGGTGCGCGCCGCAGACGGCAAGGAAACCGGCCGTATGCGCATGACGGATTTGAGCAGAGCCACACTAGAAGCTGCCAAACTGGACGGGCTTGATCTCACACAGTGTGTGACCTCGCATTGACTCTTAGTTAAGCCGTCATGGCGGCAATCGGACTCTCAACGGCAAACCGAAAAGAACTCGAAACCGGACTGAAACGGATTTCGGGGCTCGGGACAACTGTGCTTGTCGGCTGGCGGTATGTGCCGGAAGGACTGGAACTTCTCCACGTCAGCACGTACGAACTGCCGACGATTGCCAAGCGCTTCGACGCATTGTTGCAACCGGCCCGGTTCCTGCCCGATCGCGATGACTGGAAGAACGCCCTTTCATCAGGCTGCCGTGCGACGGTACTCAAATTGTCGTTTGGCCTGAGCGAGAGCGCTGAGATCAAGCGTTTCGTCAACGACCTGCTTGGCGAATACTCCGTTACCCAAATCGATAACCGTGCCGTTGCGCTGTACGACATGGTGAGCTTTTCGTTGTATTCGCCCTTCGAACAAATCACCCAGATCAATGTTCTGTCCAACGCGATTATCCGCGCCGCCAACATTTGTCAGCGCGCCGGCATGCCAATCGACGTTCGGCTCAGTACGACAGGGGACGGCTTCTACGTTTGGAACGACAAGACAGGCCTGTGGGCGGATGTCGCTCTTTTTTGTGCGACCTGCCTGGCCATCGCGCACACTCAGGCCGCACGCAAACTCGCCGAGGCGCGGGCCGTCCCGCGATTGCGGGTTTGTATTGGGACCGGTAATCACTACGAGTACTACCAGGCGACCGGTACGGGCCGTTCGAGCTTTATCGTCGGGGATGTCACGATCGAATTGGCCCGGCTGATCGGGTCCGCCCTCGACGATCAGCTGTTGTTCAGCGATGCGGTGCGCGACCTCAGCGGCGAGGACCTGGAGTGGGGACAAGACTACGGCGTAACGTCGATCGACGCGCCGGCATTTGCCGCTCTAGCGCAGGAGAATCTGCAGAAACTTAAGGGCGTGGGCCTACCCGGTGGCAAGATTGCAAACTTGAAGACGTATCTGACCGGCCCCCGACTAGGCGACAACGCTTTTGCCATTCGGAAGTATTACGTGACCGACAAGCACGGCCTGAACCACGGGTGCTTCAACGCCAAGCTCAACACCGTGTTGGAAGGTGATACTCGCCTTCACTACGGCCGGTTAGACCGCGACCTCGAGGGATTCAAGGCCAACTACGACGAGAACGAAGATATCGTGATCCGTGTGGTCTAGCTTCTGTTCCTCGTGCTACAGGACGCTGGCGTAAACCAGATACACCCCCATGCAGAGCGCACAGAGCAGCGTGAGGCCAGCACCCGCACCGCGGGCGGCAGTGGTGCGGTCCGGGCGCAAACCAATCGGATGAAGGATCCGGGCCACCACTAACACGATACCTACCACATGAATAAAGATGGACGGGGCACCGACGATCTCGCACAACACGAGTGCGGCGGCGAGCATCGGCGCCCATTCGGTGAAATTCCCGAACACACGAATGGCGCGTTGCAAATCGGCATGGTCGGCGCTGCCCATCGAAACGCGGTGTTTTTGTCGAAGCAACGAAATGCGCCCGCCGAGGACCAACATCAAAAGCAACAGGAGACCGACGTAGAGCGCTGAATCTTGGATTATCATCCTGGAGCCACCTTTCTGGTTGCGAAAACGATAGACCTTGGAACGCGCTACCTCGTTTCGGGCAGCGCCTTCTTTTCTCCGGTTTCTTGGATAATTGTGCGGATCGGAAACGGGATGGTGATGCCCCGTTCGTCGAACTTCTCTTTGATCCGTTCGGTAAGATCGAACTTGAAGGCCCAAAAGTCTTCCGTCTTGACCCAGACCCGAACCTGAAGATCAACCGAACTGTCTCCAAAACCGAGCGGCACCACCATCGGCGGGGGGTCCTTCAAGGCTCGATCGTCTGCGGCGGCGCATTCCAGAACGGCTGCTCGGGCCGCGCTGATATCATCGTCGTAGCTGATGCCCACATTGATGTCGCAACGTCGCGTCGCGTTGAAATTGTAGTTTTTGATCAACGCACCCCAGACCTGTCCGTTGGGCACGACAATCTCGATATTGTCGGGAGTCGCCATCTCCGTCAGAAACAGAGTGACCGCCTTAACCGTGCCGCCCGTACCACCAATCTCGACATAATCGCCAACCTTGAAGGGACGGAACAATAGCAACATGACGCCCGCCGCAACGTTCGACAGGGTACCTTGCAGAGCTAGACCGATTGCCAACGTCGCGGCACCGAGGACGGCTACCAAACTGGTGGTTTGAACGCCGAACTGGTTGAGCACAGCGATCAGCGTGATCAACACAAGGGCATACCGCGTCAGGCTTGCGGCGAACACTGCAACGGTTTCATCCACTCGATCACTGCGCGACAACGCACGCTTAACCAAGCGCGCGACGCGACCCGATATCCACAAACCACCCAGGAGGATGGCAATCGCACCGATCACGGTGATGCCGTAACTAGAGACAATCTCAAGGACGGTTTCGATGACGATCTCGATCTCTTCACTCATAGCTAGCCGTTACCTATTCGTAGTGGGCGAATGGCCCTTCATATGTCCGAGGCGGTGAACCATATACCGCCTATGCGCAAGTTTTTAAGTGGTTGTGATGGGCCTTGGGCGTCCGTCTTCGTCGATCGCCACGTAGATAAACGTACCCTCCGTTACCTTGACTTCCTCTCCGCCGAAACGACGGGTCGCGAAGGTGTCGATTTGGACAGTTACGGAGGTTCGGCCTGTTTTGATCACTTGGGCATAACAACTGACCAAATCACCGATAAAGACTGGCTTGTGGAAGGTCATCGCCTCGATCGCGACCGTCGCGGTGCGACCGCCCACGACCTGCGCAGTCAGTGCGCCACCGGCGAGGTCCATCTGCGACAGCACCCACCCACCAAAGATGTCTCCATTCGCATTGGCGTCGCCCGGCATCGCCATTGCGCGGATCGACGGTTCCCGGGCTGGCCTTTGAGACTCCATGGCAGAACTCGACTACATGTTGTTGTTGGTACTTGAGGATATACCCTATAGTGCGCCCGCGTTGGCGAGTCCATTTGGTAATCCGGTGTTTTGGCGATGACCGACCTATTTGAGTCCGGCGGCAAAGGCCGCGGTAAATCCTACTCAGCCAAGGACATCGAAGTCCTTGAGGGGCTGGAGCCTGTACGCCGACGCCCTGCGATGTACATCGGGGGAACAGGTGAGGATGGGCTTCACCATCTTGCGGCCGAGGTCATCGATAATGCGATGGACGAGGTGCAGGCTGGAGCCGCAACTCGCATCGAGGTCGAACTCCTTGCCGACGGGTCCCTCTCGGTGCGCGACAACGGTCGTGGGATTCCAGTCGACCCGCACCCCAAGTTCAAAAAGAAATCAGCCCTAGAAGTAATCCTCACCACGCTGCATTCCGGTGGCAAATTCTCTAGCAAGGCCTATGAGACATCGGGCGGTTTGCACGGGGTCGGCGTTTCGGTCGTCAACGCGCTGTCCGATGTGCTGACCGTTGAGGTGGCGCGCGACAAGAAACTCTGGTCGCAGCGCTATGGGCGCGGCAAACCGAAAACCAAACTCACCTCCAAACCTGTCAAGAACCGGCGCGGAACGACCCTCACCTTCCATCCAGACCCGGAGATTTTCGGTGAGGAATCCGCTCTCAAACCGGCCCGTCTTTACCGCCTCACGCGATCGAAAGCCTACCTGTTTCGCGGCGTTGAAATCCGCTGGAAGTGTGATGCCGCGGCAATCGGTAAGTCAGACGTTCCTGCCGAAGCAACGTTCCATTTCCCCGGCGGGCTGGTCGACGCCTTGGCAGAGGAAATCGGTGACCGCGAAACTGTGACACCGATGCCGTTCACGGGTGAAGCATCCTTTAACGGTTCCGGTCGCGTCGAGTGGGCGATCAATTGGCCGGACGATGGCCAGGCCTTCGCGTCCACGTACTGCAACACAGTACCAACGCCGCAAGGTGGCACCCATGAGACCGGGATGCGCAGCGCACTGACCCGAAGTCTCAAAGCTTACGGTGCGATGGTGAAAAGAAAGGGCGCTTCTCAGTTTACCACCGAGGATGTCAGCGGCGGTGCTGCACTTATCGTCTCTTTGTTCATGTCGGAACCCCAATTCCAGGGGCAGACCAAAGAAAAACTTGTGAGTGTCGAAGCTGCCAAACTGGTCGAAAACGCGGCTAAGGACCATTTTGACCATTGGCTAACCGGGAATCCCGACGCAGCGAACGAACTATTGGATTACGTGTCGGAGCGCGCGGATGAGCGTATGCGGCGGCGCCAAGAGAAAGACGTTTCGAGACAGAGCGCAAAGCGCAAGTTACGCCTTCCCGGCAAGCTCTCGGATTGCACTGCGAGCCAGGCAGAAGGGACCGAGATTTTTCTTGTTGAGGGCGATTCGGCAGGCGGTTCAGCCAAGCAAGCCCGAGATCGTAAACTACAGGCCGTACTCCCGTTGCGCGGTAAGATACTCAACGTCGCGAGTGCCGGCGTCGGTAAGATTCAAGAAAACCAAGAGATTGCCAACATCATCCAAGCCCTGGGCTGCGGGATCGGCGAGAAGTACAACGAAAAAGCCCTACGCTACGAGCGCGTCATCATCATGACCGACGCTGATGTCGATGGTGCCCATATTGCGTCATTGCTGATTACGTTCTTTTTCCGTGTCATGCCCCGATTGATCCAAGATGGCCATGTCTACCTTGCACAGCCCCCTCTTTACCGCCTCGCCCAGGGCGGGACGGTAATGTACGCCCGTGACGACCCTCACCGGGAAGAGTTGCTCAAGACGGCCTTCTCATCACGCGGTAAGATAGAAATCAGTCGCTTCAAGGGCCTTGGCGAAATGCCGACGTCGCAATTGAGAGAGACCACGATGGACGTCGCGAAGCGAACCTTGCTCCGCATTGTCGTTGAAGAGAACGAGCGTCGAAAGACGGACAAGTTTGTTGAGAGTTTGATGGGGCGAAAACCGGAAAACCGCCTATCGTTCATTCAAGAGAACGCGGCGGACGTCGCAGCGCTCGACATCTAGCAGCAATGCGACTGCATGGAGTGAGGATATGAAACGAAGCGCGTTATTTGCCTTGGCGATATTGGTATTGGCAGCCTGTGCTGAGACCGGTGGCGGTTCAATTGTCGGCTCGCGCGGCAGCGATCGCCTATCCCCCTTCTATGCACCATCGTTGGTGAGCTACGAGGCTCAGGACGGACGCATACCGCTGGTCATAAGAGGCAATCCCTTTGCGGGCGTCCCCCAAGCCCAGTTGGAGCAAACACTCCATCGCGATATGCGCACCCCGGGCTGGGCGCCGAGGGCGCAGTTCGTGCGAGATGAGCGGGCAGAAAATGGAGAAGGCCTCCGCGTCGTCGTTATCTTCAATCCGGGCGCGCCCGTCGATTTTCGTGCCATCTGCGGCAACCTCACGGGGGTCGGCTCTACTGGACCGGCCAACCAGAGTACGATTCGAATGGCCTTCTGCGATGGGGTCCAGACAATGAGCGACGTCACTCACCGGACAGCACCAGCACCGAACGATCAAAGCGCGGCCTTCTTGGGTGCGTTGAACAGCGCCGTTGCAAGGGCCCTTCCCTTCGTTGACGTTGCACAACAGAACCTTGGACGTTGATCTCCAACGCCTGACGCCCGTCTCGGGTACACGCTGACGATGCTTTCGCCTTGAACATCCTCGGCATTAGTTCAGTTCGGTCGAGTATGTACGCGCCTTTTGTTGCGGCTGTGGCCGGCCTCGGCCTTGTGGGCTGTGCCTCTCTGAATCCGGTCTATACCGACTCCGGGGGTACCCCTAGCGGTAACTACGATCGAGATCGCATCGCCGCCGTCGTCTCCCGTGGAAGCATGCCCGTGGAAATCCTCGGCAACCCGACTGATCTTAGCGCAGGAGATTTTGGCAGCATCGTTATTCAACGCCTCCGATTGCCGCCCATATGGGGCCCGCACCGCTTCGCGATCGACCCCGACCAAAAACCCGACCACGGGTATCGCATCGTCTTGGCGTTCAACCCAGCGCTGGAGGCCTCTGAATCGCCCGCTACTCAACCGGACGCCACACCGGATTCAACCGAACGACATGCGATCACGTTGTGTAACAACACCATGGAGATGCACATTGAAGGGCCCTATCCCCCGCTCCCAATAAAGCGGTTGGAACGACTCCGTGGCTCGACTGATCGGGTTTGGCCACGCTATTTCGCGGAGCGTTTGCTGGTCAGAGGCGCACTTTGTCTAGGCGATGTACCGATCACCTATGGCTTCGTTGAACGCAATGCACTCGACGATCACGACGATCCCGAATTTGATCAGGTCCTGTCGCTGCTTCTGCTGAGGCTCATGCCCTACCGGACCTCGCCAAGCGGCTAGACCTCTTCATTGTTTGGTGAGCCAATCCGCCATGATGGATGTCACCGCCTCAGGTGCTTCCATGGTGGCAAGATGGCCGCACTCTGCGAGTACATGATGAGACGCACCTGGGACTAGGGCAGCGATTTCCGCCATGACCGGCGGTGGCGTTATTTGGTCGTCGGCGCCACCGATAACGACCGTCGGACACCTGATGTCGGGAAGAGACAATCGCCCGTCGATCCGGCCCATGATTGCAGTCTGTTGCCGGACAAAACCGGCCTGGCCCACGTCCTCCGCCATGGCAGTGATACGCCCAACCAAGAGACTGTCATCGAGTCGATCAGGGTGGATGAGCAAAGGAAGTAGACGTGGGGTGACCCCCTTGAATTGGCCGCGCGTAGACAATTCAATTAGGCCGCGTCGCCGCCTGCGTTGTTCTTCAGTATCCGGCCGCGCAGAGGTGTCCAGAAGAGCTAACCGAGAAACGCGGTCCGGGGCCTGGCGCATGATTTCTTGAGCGACATAGCCACCCATGGAAAGGCCGGCCAGGGAGCAAGTGCCCGAAACGTCCGACAGCACCCGCCTCGCCATGTCAGATATCGAGTCGTCGAGTGTGACATCAGCTACGGTAATCTGCGCGAGATGGGCAAGATTCTCAGCCTGATGGGCCCACAATTCCCGGTTGCAAAGAAGCCCCGGTATCAGGACGAGTTGAGAGGACACGCGGGCCACCTCCTAGTTGAACGTCGCATTCTTGAGTCTCGCGATTTGACCCACCCTAACAATTAAGGTATCGCTGCGCCCAATGAGGTCATACTCACGACCGTTTACGCAAGTCACGGAATTTCATGAGTTTTTCGGAACTCGGGCTTAGCGACGAAGCCCTGAGGGCAGTCGGCGATGCCGGCTACAATCAGCCCACACCAATTCAAGAACAGGCGATCCCCATCGTCCTGCAGGGTCGTGATGTGCTTGGCACCGCACAGACCGGTACAGGCAAGACCGCCTCATTCACGCTGCCGATGATTGATATCTTGGCGGCTGGTCGCGCCAAAGCGCGAATGGCACGTTCCTTGATCCTTGAGCCCACTCGAGAACTCGCGGCGCAGGTTCAAGACAGCTTCAACGTCTACGGCAAGTATCACAAACTAAGCGTGGCTCTCTTGATCGGCGGCGTCCGGATGGACGAACAAGTTCGTCTCATTGATCGTGGCGTCGATGTTCTGATTGCCACACCAGGTCGACTGCTTGATCACGCCCAGCATGGCGGGTTGTTACTTGGCGGACTCAAAGTCCTCGTCATTGATGAAGCCGACCGTATGCTCGATATGGGGTTCATCCCCGACGTCGAGACCATTGTTAAATTGGCTCCACCGCTGCGCCAGACGCTCCTGTTCTCGGCAACAATGCCGAAAGAGATCCGGCGCCTTGCCGATCGTTTTCTGCACAACCCTAAGGAAGTGTCGGTCGCGCCACCGGCATCTCCCGCTGAAACCGTCGATCAGCTCATGATCTATGTCGACCAAGGCGACAAGCGCCCTGCCCTTCGGTCCCTGCTTGAACAATACGAAGTGCCAAGCGCTTTGATCTTTTGCAACCGCAAGCGCGATATCGGTGTCCTTACGCGGTCTCTTAAGAAACACGGCTATGACGCCCTGGAGTTGCACGGCGACATGTCGCAGCCGGCTCGGACCGAAACGCTGGAGAAATTCAAGCGCGGTGAGTTTAAGATTCTCGTGTGTAGCGATGTCGCGGCGCGGGGCCTTGATATCCAAGGCCTGCCCTTCGTCTTTCTCTTCGACGTGCCGACCCACGCTGAGGACTATGTTCACCGAATTGGGCGGACCGGCCGAGCCGGTATGGTTGGACGCGCGATTACGCTCGCAACCCACGAAGAAGCGAAGTATGTGGGCCAAGTTGAAACACTGATTGGCCGCTCGATCCCCATGGGGACTCTTCCCGAGTTTGAAAAAGCCCAACCGGACGAAGATCAAAAACGTGGGCGCCGGCGTGGCGGCCGGGGGCGAGGCAAACCAGCACCCGCTCCTGCGAAAACGGGCGAAAAAGACGCTGCTGCGGAAGCCCAGAGCGGCACTGACAGCGAACCAAACTCAGACGGATCATTGGACGCCGAAGCGGCTCCCAAACCGCGAAGCCGGCGGCGGCGTAACCGCAAAGACTCTGCGTCGAACGACCCAAGTCGCGCCGACAACGCGCCGCGTCCACCCCAAAAACCGCGAGGAGACGGTGACAATAAGCCCGTCGTCGGGTTGGGCGATCATGTCCCGGCCTTTTTGATGGCAGGCTCCTCACCGTCAACGGACGACCAGGGAGCGGCGCCTGACGAAGAGAAGAAACCCCGTCGCCGTCGCAAGACAAGCTAACCAAACCCTAGGCATCAAGATGAATACACAGTCGCAGGCGGATTCCGAGATTCTCGTGGATGGCCCAAGCGATGGCGTTCTGACGCTGACGCTCAATCGACCCCAAGTAAAGAATGCCTTTTCCAATACCCTCCTTGGTCGGCTCCGCGCGCTTCTTGAGGAGAGCGACCGAAACGACGACGTCCGTTGTGTCTTGATTACCGGCGGCCCTGAAGTGTTTGCCGCAGGCTCTGACATTAGTCAGCTGCAAGATCGCCCCATGTACGGCGGGGTCGCTGACGAACGTTTTGACAACTGGGACACGATGGAACGCTTCTCGAAACCGATCGTCGCCGCCGTCAATGGCTACGCACTGGGAGGCGGGTGTGAGCTTGCGATGCTGGCCGATATCGTGATTGCCGGCGACACCGCGAAGTTCGGCCTCCCCGAACTCAGACTCGGCTTGTTCCCCGGTCTTGGCGGGACGCAGCGTTTCATTCGTGAGGTTGGCAAATCCGCCGCAATGAAGGTCATTCTCGCTGCCGAGTTCATCGATGCCGATGAGGCCCTTCGACTCGGGTTGGTGGCCGAGGTTGTGCCAGCTGCCGAAACCCTGTCGCGTGCGAACGTTTTGGCGACAAAGATTGCAGGCATGCCACCCCTCGCCGCCCGGGTCGCCAAACAAACCATTCTGCAATCCTATGAAACACATTTGAGCGCAGGACTTGCTTATGAAAGAAAGTCCAACCTCTCGCTTTATCCCAGCGCCGACAAGGCGGAGGGAATCGCGGCCTTCCTGGAAAAACGGAAACCGAATTGGCAGGGGAAGTAATTCACCCCTACATCACGTGCGCTAACGCATTCTTGTGCAACCGAATTACCAGATCATGGTAGGGTTCACTTAGAAATCCAGCCATTGGTGGCGCGGGGCCACGCCGCCGCCAGGACCGACAATGACCGATTCGCAGAATCGAAGAAGGCCCATTCTATCTCGATACATCGGGCTCTTTGGCTCGCCTCTTTTTATGGCCGCCCTAGCCGTGGCCGGCGTTGCCTTTGTGGGCGGGCTGACGCTCTGGAACGGTCGCGCCGAAGCGGAACGAGATGCTCTCGTCTATGTGGAAAACCATGCCCAAATCGTTGAGGAACATGCACGCCAAGCTGTCCGCGAGGTCGTCGAGTCGCTCGCCGTTGCCGTTGGATTTCTAGAAACCGCAGATCTGACAGCCGGGGGGACACGACTAGACTCATTCGTCACCCGAATTGGGACGTCGTCTCCACGAGTCGATCGCTTCGCCATCTACGATGCTTACGGTCAAGTCATTGCTGGCAATGGCGAAGACATAATGGCTGAAACCTATTTCGGACCGGACACCGCCAGTCGCGGGAATCGTTTCGTCGTGAACGCGAACGAGGATTTCGTGCTGGTCGACCTTCCCTATTTCGGTCCAGGTGAAACACGAGGCGGCATTGTCCGTGCCGGTATATCGAAAAGCTATTTCGAAGAGTTCTACCGCACGATCAATATCCGCGAGGGCAGTGATGTAGGTCTTGCCTTGCCCAGCGGGGAAGTTCTCGTCCGCCAAGGTGCCCTATACGAGGCAGGAGACCTGCCATCGCCGACAGTCCAGCTTGATGCAGACGCCGAAATGCACGCGATGCTGGTGTCAGTGGGCGGAGCCGAACGGTTTGAGGCTTATCGGCGATTGCCCGACATTCCTGTGTTGATTTTCTCTGCTCTTGACGCCCGGGCCGTTTTCTCACCTTGGTGGCAGGACCTCAGGCTATTCGCGATCATTATTGGTCTTATCGCGGCGCCACTTTTGTTGCTGGGCCGGCTGATCGTGAGAACACAGCGACGTCAGCGGTGGGTCGCCACGATCGTTGAATCCTCGCGAGAGGCGATCTGGAGCCGGACGCGCGATGGCCATATCGCGAGTTGGAATCAAGGCGCGGAACAATTATTCGGCTACAGCTCAGAAGACATCATTGGCAAGCACACGTCTGTCTTGTGGCGAAAAAGTGATGCGCCCAAACTGTCTCTCGAAGCTGAAGAGATGAATGTGCACGGCACTCACCTCTTCAGTGAAAACGCTATTCGACTCAAGAAAGATGGATCTGAAGTCAGCGTTGCCATCACAGGATCCCCGATTCGAGATGCGACAGATCGTATTATCGGCGCAGCCATCACGGCGCGTGACATCAGTGAAAAGAGGGAAGTCGAAGAGCGTCTTTATCGCTTGGCTTATCTCGACTCACTTGTTGACCTCCCCAATCGGGCGATGTTGGAAGAAGAACTCGCAAAGGCGGTTCAGAAAAGTGTCAGCAGCGGCCAGCCACTGGCCTTTCACTACCTAGACCTCGATCACTTCAAGGACGTCAATGACAGTTTTGGGCACCAGGTAGGCGACGCGCTTCTAAAAAACGTTGCCCGCCGCATCAACGAAGTCGTCCGTGAGGGAGACATTGTCGGGCGGCTAGGGGGTGATGAATTCGGGATCGTCCAATCCGTCATATCTGAGGAAGCCGACGCGACCCATCTCGCGGAACGCTTGCTTGAGCGCCTGGCTGCGCCATTCCGCATAGAAGATCGCGATATTTCCGCCGGCGTGAGCATCGGCACGACCCTCATCGACCATGAGGAAACGGAGTCTCTCGATCCGATTGAAGCGGCCCGCAATCTGCTTCAACGTGCCGAAATCGCTCTGTACGAAGCAAAGACCGCCGGCCGTCACCGTCACAGCTACTATGCCGACCACCACGGCGATCGCGTCAGACGAAAAATGGAAGTGCGCGAGTCCCTCACCCGCGCCATCAAGAGCGACGCGCTTGACCTTCATTTTCAGCCACAGGTCGATTTAGCCACCGGCGAAATCTTCGGGGCTGAGGCGTTAGTGCGCTGGACTGATCCCGTGACGGGATCCCAAGCCCCCAGTGAGTTCATACAGATCGCTGAACAGAGCGGGTTGATCGTTGAGCTCGGTGCGTGGGTCATGCGCCGCGCTTGCATGACGCAGCGGCTTGGACCAAAAAAGACTTTATCGTTTCGGTCAATGTTTCGGCGGTACAGCTCCGCCGAGGCGGACTGTTCGACCTCATTCGCGATACCCTCAATGAAACAGGCCTACCACCCTCCCGGCTTGAACTAGAGCTCACCGAATCTGCTCTGTTCCATGATTCTGAAGATGTCACCAGCTTACTCTGGGCATTGCGGGCTCTCGGCGTCCGGCTTGCGGTCGACGATTTCGGCACAGGGTACTCGACGTTGAGCTACTTCAAGGACTTCCCGGTCGACAAACTGAAGATTGACCGCAGCTTCGTCGACGGCCTAACCCCTGGTAGCCGGACCCTCAGCATCGTGCGAGCGGCCGCAGCGATGGCACACGGCCTTAGTTTGGATCTCGTCGCCGAAGGGATCGAAACCGAAACGCAGCGCGATTTGCTTCGTCAGGTCGGTGTCACGCAGGGGCAGGGTTTCTTGTTCTCACCGGCGGTACCATCCGAAAAACTGATCGCCCTTGCCGGTGGTCGAAGCAATATCGTGCGCCTGGAACAGGTCGCGGACACACCAAGCGATTCGACGAATTAGACCGCAACTTGGGTTTTGGCCGTCGACGACAATGGCATTCCTACCCGAATTGCTGAAAAAATAGGCAGTCCCAAGACCCGCAGTTTGCCTGGGTTTTGGCGATTTTTCTTGTATTACAGCCGGATCAGGTCCATCTAAGAGCGGTAGCGCCAACGTACCCGCTCAAAATGGCGGACGGTCGTAACGCTATTGATGCCTATTTTACCGGCCTCGGTTGACCCGGCCGCCGCAATATCCTCGGCGACCACACGTCCAGTTTCTGCACCGGCCAGGCCCAATAAACCGCCAAGCGGAGGAACTGAAGTTGCGCGCTACATCCAAAGAAGCACAGACCACCCAAAGCCATGCGGACGAAATCGACGATGAGATTTCTCATACGCCGAAAACCCGTCGCTGCTTGATGTGCCATACCCAATTCGAAAGCACCTGGGCGGGGGAGCGTGTCTGCCGGCAATGTAAGTCTTCGTCGCAGTGGCGTTCGGGCGCGCTCGGCTAAGCTGCGCCACCTCACAAAAAAAAGGGGCCCAAAGGGCCCCTTTTTCTTGGGTTTTCTGGAAACTAATCCGCGACGCGCAGACTAGCAGCAGACTGTTTGCCATCACGGCCGGATTCGAGTTCGAACTCGACCACTTGACCCTCATTGAGGGTCGAAAGCCCAGCAGCCTCGACAGCTGAAATGTGAACGAAGGCATCTTTACCCCCGGACTCAGGGCTGATGAAGCCATATCCCTTTGTGGGGTTAAACCACTTGACGGTGCCTTTCATAGCGTATCTTCCAATTCTTTTAGTCACAGCGAATCCGCCTGCACATGTGCAAGCGGGCCTCAGGTCGACGAATATCCAGGGAGTATGACGTCTTGGTCTGCACGACGAAGCGAGATACGCCGGAGC
>Ga0055584_100004329_pt1 | contig 13958 bp, 10 predicted proteins | sample OSDHelmetaG_FD_58716 | JGI IMG/M metagenome (GOLD analysis project Ga0055584, IMG submission 58716) | Pelagic marine sediment microbial communities from the LTER site Helgoland, North Sea, for post-phytoplankton bloom and carbon turnover... | ecosystem: Environmental > Aquatic > Marine >... | reverse complement strand
GGATGTGTGATGTATTAATGAAGAGAATGTCAGTTCTTTTAATTTGAGCTCATTCTACCTACGATGACATTCAAAAATATATTTGGTCAAAATACTAAAAACAATATAGTGTAATGACCAATTACAAATCAGATAGCTAGAGAATTGACCTGAATTAATTTTGTGAACGCTTCAAAAAAACAACCCACCAAAAGCAAAGTTTCGACGCCTGCGAAGACCAGGAAAGGCGCAGAGCGGAAAAAACAAATACTGGATGTTTGTATTGATATTCTCGTTAACAAGGACGCTTCGCAATTAACTATGCGTAATATTGCCAGCGAACTCGATTTGCATCTCAGTAATGTTCAATATTACTTTCCTACCAGAGACGACATTATTAAAGCGCTCGTCGAGTATATCGCTCAATTCTATACACAGGAAGTTGATGACCTGCTGGAATCCGCACCATCTGAACCTCTTCCAAGGTTTTTTATAATGATTGACTACCTGTTGGAAGACATACGAAATCCGCGAACAAGGCGTCTGTTTTTACAGCTCTGGGGCTTGCTAGGCACCCTTGAGACAGATGGTGATAAAATATTGAACAGGATGTATCTTGTCGATATTGCCAACATCAGTAGAGTAGTTGCAGAGCTTAACCCTTTACTGACAAAAGGTGTGCTACAACAGCGCGCGACCCTGATAGCAGCGATTATGGAGGGCATGATGTTAATGTATGAAGATGCTGATACTGAACTGGAAGAAGGTAAAGAAAGTATAGAAATGGTGTTAAGAAAACAAGCTTTAAGAATTGCCCTCGACCCCTGATCAAACTTTGGAACTTTATGTAATCGTGGAATAATCAGGGGCCGTATCGGGTTGTTACTTACTTGAACTGTGCTTTCACCGCCTCCAGCACAATAGGCCAGGTGCTGCTTTTCGGATCAATCATTTCAAAGTGTCCCGATTCCGGTGCACTGACCAGGTCTATCTGATTGTCACCAGCGTCAGTAGCACTGTAAAAGTAGGAACGACCAAATACTTCGTATCCATCAAGATCGCCGACCAGAATAGTATGTGGAGTACCAAGCGGTATATTTGATATTGGCGATGCATCTTTGTAGCGCTCCGGCACTTGCGCTGGCGTACCACCCATCAATTTATTCATGACACTACCGCACATCTTTGTTTTGGTTACCAACCTGATATCAGTCCCCGGTGCCATGGCAAGTACGCGTTTAAGCGGTAGCGGATTGGCGAGATAGAGATCGCTTTTTGAACTGAGTTTCGCTCTGGCTGCAAGCCATAAGGCAAGATGACCACCGGCAGAGTGTCCTACTGGTACCACCTGGTCCAGATCAAGTGGGTGCTTGCGAGCGAGTTCACGCAAGTAGTCTGTGCCATTGGCGATATCAAGAAATGTTCCTGGCCAGGCACCACCGGGATTACCAACTCGACGGTATTCAAGGTTCCAAACCGCATAACCCTCATCACGTAAGGCGACGGCGAATTCACGCATATGAGCCTGGTCGAATTGCGCGAGCCAGCAACCACCATGAATCATGACGACCACCGGGAAAGGTCCTTTCCCCTGTGGCAGGTACAATTCTCCGAACTGAAGTGGATCTTCACCATAGGAGAATTTCTCACCACGCGGTGCCTTTTCCAAGACCGAAAGTCCGAAATCAGATATTAAACCGGGCGGTGGACAGTCTGATTCTGCTGAGACTGCTTGCAGGTTTAACGAGAAGATAAACAACAAAGAGACGATAAGATTACGACTCTTTGTTTCACGCAGTATGGTTTGGGTTTTATTTTTATTCACTAAAGTCTCCTTCAATTATTAGTTTAATAACGTATGAAATAGTCGCTTTGAATCATATTTTTCATGTAAAGACGAGAGTTTTTGCCAGCCACTCTTGTTAAAAGATTTTTCTATTCGTGATGATTTTGCAGCGTAGTTTGTTTCATTAATATAATGTCCCTTAGCTGCGGTATCGATTAGTTTCATTGTCTGAATACCCCAGTCGATATTGGCTTGCACATTCTCTGTTTCAGTCCAAATGTTGTAGTTGCCGATAAAAGTTTTGCCGTAAGCAGGTAAAGCTGTTTTGAGAGCCTCTTGACTATAGGGCCTGAAAATAAAAACGATCGATGATTTGTGTGACGGCATTGTTTGCATGTGGTTGATTAATTTTTCAGCCAACGGTGCCGCGGGTTCGTCGGTGTAAAAATTGTCGGCCGCCCAGTAGTTCCATGGTGCAGTCTCAGGTTCCAGTTCTGCAATCATCGACGGGATAGATGTCTGTTGAAATTCGAATTTATCAATTAGGCTTGCTGAGAGATCAGTTTCAGCAGTCTGCAAAGGTTCGAGTGCCGCCTGTGCAGTCTGTTCGTCTGTAGCATAAGCCCGCGCAATGACCATACAAACACTGCGATATTCATCTGATCCATTTTCAGCAGCAGGTATAGCGGCAAGTAAAAACCAGGGCTCGACATACTCAGGCATCTGTCTCGATTTCTTTTCTGCCCATGCGCATATTTCTTCTGCATACTCCACCGGCCAAATGTAGATGCTACTCATTACAGATGCGGGTTTATCGTAAACCTTGATGGTAAAACTCGTTACTACACCAAAAAAGCACGGTCCGGCGCCGCGCGCTGCCCAGTACAAATCTGCATTCATGGAAGCATTTGCCTTTACCAATTCACCGTTTGCGGTCACGATTTCAAGTTCTTCGATATTCATGCAGGCCAGACCGCCCCAGGCCTCACCGTTCCAGCCCATTCCGCCACCGAGGAGGAAGCCACTCAATGGCACCGTGCCACAATGTGCGACAGGAAACGAAAGATCATGTTTTGCTAACTCGTGTATTAGTGAAACTCCTCGGACGCCCGGACCAATACGAGCTGTGTGCTGAAGCGGGTCGATGTCAACGCTATGTAAGCGACTGATATCGAGTACCAGCACACCGTCTGCAAGAAAGGTGGCAAGGTAATTATGACCGCCGCAACGCACACTGACCTGGTATTTGTTTTCGCTTGCGAATTTGATGGTGCGGATGACTTCGTCCACGGATTCGACCTGAACAATGACAGATGGGTAGCGCCGTGGTTTCAACATCTGCCAGACTAATGCCAGACGATGCGCTTCATATTCGTTGTCGTCCCTTACGAGTACAGCACCTTTAATATTTGTGCGTAATTTCTCTATCGCATCGAGAGATTTAGCTTTGGCAGCGACTTGAAAGGGTGTCAGCAGCGTTACGATGCTGGAATATGATGCCGTAACGAGTAGGCGAGTGAGGAATCGTCTACGACCAGAACCGAGGCCTGCCTTCATTTCGTCACTAATTATTTTTCTCATGAAAATATTCCTGAACGTAGCGTGATGTTAAATAACAATATATTGGTAATTGTACCTAAAATTATAGTAAAAACTATTAGCTTTCTCGCGGATTCTTACTTGCAAATACATAATATTTGGTCATACTACCTAAAAATAATCATGACAGCAACCAGACCTTTCAGGGGGTATTTATGTCAAACGCACTATCTTGCAAGCTCAGAATGAGATTTCTGGTTACTATTTGTAGCCTGGTTTCTATTATTTTCACGGCACCGCTTATGTCTCAGGTCCTGGAGGAAATCATCGTTACCGCGCAAAAGCGTGAACAGTCACTTCAGGATGTAGGTATTTCGGTGACGGCTTTTTCCGGTGATCAACTCAGGGAATTGGGCTTGACCAGCACACAGCAACTTCATGAACAGGTGCCCGGATTGATGGTCACCGGTTTCGGTGGCGGTGCGACAACTGTATTTACCATTCGCGGTTCAGGCCAGTTGGATTTCGGCGATCAGCAGGAGTCCCCGGTCGCTCTTTATCTGGATGGCGTATACAACAGTTACATAGCAGGTGCCGGGTTCAATTTTTTTGATTTGGAACGCATCGAAGTCTTGCGTGGCTCACAGGGCACGCTGTTTGGTCGAAATGCGACGGGTGGGCTGGTGCACCTGGTCACCGCGAAACCAACCCGAGAGTTTGAAGGTTATGGTGAGTTCACCGCAGGTGAATATGAAAAAATTCGTTTTGAAGGTGCAGCTGGTGGTCCGCTTAGTGATTCACTCGCTGGCCGCTTGTCTATTGCCTATGAAAATGACGATAGTTATATGACTGATCTCGGACCGAATGATGCAGGGCTTGATGTCAATAACTTCAGTACTCGGGCACAACTATTATTCGAACCGAATGAAGATTTATCAGTGCTTGTTGCCATGCGTTACTCCACCGATGATACCAATGGCGATTCCGTCAGTTCACGACCGTTGGTAACCGATCTTACCGGTGTCTCTGGATTGCCTGGTCAGGGAGAAGTTCTGTTTTCTTCCGGGCAACAACATGTCGACTGGTGTAACAATGAAGGTGGTCCGATATTTGGCTTGTTCGTTGCACCAGTAGTTGGTGGTGTTAATTGTATGGGATATGTTGAACCGGATGATGACCCCTATACCATCACTACAGACACACAGGGTTTTTTCAAACGAGATACGACCGGAATTACCGCTACAGTTGACTGGGACCTCGGCTTGGGCACATTAACCTCGATCACCGACTGGGTGGATTTCAACAAAGATCTGACTGAGGATGCCGATGGTACACCCTTGCTCTTGTTTAACAGTAGTCAGAACATGGACAGCAATCAATTCTCACAGGAGCTTAGGTTTGCTGGCGAAACTGAAAGTTCGCGTTGGGTTGTCGGGGCTTACTACCTGAACATAGATAGCACTATCGTTGGAGAGGTTGATTTCAGTGCTTCTTTTGGACCTATTAGAGACGGCGAATCCTATCTTGAGACCACTACCTATGCATTCTTCGGTCAGGGTGAATACGATTTTAACGAGAACTTAACAGTGATTGCGGGTCTGCGTTGGACAGAGGATCGCAAACGCTTTGCTGCAGAGAATCGACTCTGTGCACCCGCATTTGGCATCCCCTGCCCGGGTAATACTTTTTTCTCCAGCTTGATATTGGGTGGGCTTATTGGCGGTGATGGTGTGCCCAGCAGCAAGCTTTCCGATGGCGACTGGTCGGGTAATATAGAACTCAACTGGCGGCCTAACGATGACATGCTGGTGTACGGCAAAGTGTCACGAGGTTACAAGGCGGGTGGTTTTAATACTGCTTTACCCGGTCTCTACGTGACTAGCGAGCTTACCTACGGTAGCGAAACCCCCATTACCTATGAAGGTGGACTCAAGTCTTCACTGTTTGGTGGATCGACACGTCTTAATGCCAGTGTTTTCTATACCGACTACCAGGACTTCCAGACTTTTACCCAGGATGGCTTGAGTTTGCTGGTATTTAACATTGATGCCGAAGTCGTAGGTGCGGAGATCGAACTTATTACCAATCCTTGGGAAGGCTGGGAATTCCTGTTTGGTGTCTCATTACTCGACGCGGAGCAAAAGAATCTCGCTGGTTTCGATGGGATCAGAAATCGTCCAATGCCAAATGCGGCTGACTTGAGTCTTAACGGTATTGGTCGCTATGAGTGGCCGATGTTCGATGGCAACATGTCTGTACAGCTTGACTTCACCTATGTAGATGAACGTTCTCTGAATGCGATTGGTCACCAGTCACTTGTTGTTGATAGTCAAATAGTCGCCAACGCCAAGATTGGCTATACCACTAATGATGGACATTGGCATGCTGAGGTGTGGGTGCGCAACCTTACCGACGAGCTCTACTATCACTCGATATTTGATACCAGTACGGTGCATGGTTCTTCGGAAGACATTCTGGCAGCACCACGCTGGTTCGGTGGCACTGTCCGTTACACTTGGTAAGTTAATTTAAAAAGGCAAAGTCAAATGGCACATCCATTCAGGAAGATGAGCGAAGATCAGATCGCTGATTTTCTTACAGAGAACCGCAACGCGATTATTGCTGTAAATCGTGAAGACGGCGCGCCCTTAATCAGCCCCGTTTGGTACCTGTACGAAGAGAAATCGTTGTACTTCAGCGTCACCAATGACAGTGCCAAGCACCGTTGTTTGAAACGTGATCCACAAGTAGCTATCTGCATTGATGGTGGTCACCCGGATGAGCGCGCTGTGACAATCTATGGAAAAGCGGAACTTTATGAAAATGAAAGTGACTGGCCCGATGATATCCTCTTTCATACGGCCAGCCGATATACAGATATCGAGGCGTACGAATTTGTACGCGAATATCTGAATACGATTAAGTCCGAAAGTGTCCTTGTTAAGATTGATCGTACTAGTAGCAAGCTAATAGGGCGCGATTACAACCGTCAGGAATAAGCAGCTACGAATTTATTTCTTAATTCTGTTTCAGGTGCTGTCGTCCACTTACTTTAACAATGCCACCTAACAAGTGACACTACTTTTCTACGAGTTATAAATGACAACTGAACAGTCTCGAGTAAGAACAATCTGTCGTTCCTGTGGCCACGGCGGTTGCGGTGTTTATGTCGTAGTCGAAGATGGCAAGGTCGTTAAGATCCAGCCTGACAAGGAACACCCGGTCAGCAAAGGCTACACCTGTAAGAAGGCGCATGGTTCGATTGAACTGCAATACCATCCTGATCGTTTGCGCTACCCGATGCGTCGTGCCGGTGCACGCGGCGAAGGCAAGTGGGAGCGCATTTCTTGGGAAGAAGCTCTGACTGAAGTTGCCACCAAATTGAACCAATTCAAGGCGGAATCAGGCGCAGAATCTGTAGTGTTCGGGCATGGCACTGGACGTGATTTTCATCGCTTTGTTTATCGTGTCTCTAATCTATTTGGTACCCCTAATGTACTGACGCCGGGGCATATGTGCTACCTGCCGAGGATTGCTATTTCAAAGGTGTTGGGCATGGAGATTTCTCTTTGTGACTACGACAATAAACCTGCATGTGTGGTGGCCTGGGGAAGTAATCATCTAATATCCAACCCGGATGAGAACAAGGGTATTAACCTGGCGAAGACCTTGCAGGCTGGTGCAAAATTTATCGTCGTTGATCCGCGTCGAACTAAACTCGCAGAAAAGGCTGATATCTGGTTACAACTTCGACCGGCGACTGATTCCGCTTTGGCGATGGGCATGATGAACGTGATGGTCGAGGAAGAGCTTTATGATAAGGCCTTCATCGAAAAATACACCACCGGTTTTGATAAATTCGCCGAGCGTCTGCAAGAGTTTCCCCTCGAGCGGGTTGAGCAGATCACCTGGGTACCGAAACAAAAAATTATTGACGCAGCACGTCTTTATGCCACTACCAAACCAGCAGCAATGCAATGGGGTGTAGGCATTGAGCAAAATATCAACTGTGTTGATGCCGACCGTGCCTTAATCTATATGGTAGCCATGACTGGTAATCTCGATGTGCCTGGCGGCAACGTGGTTTTTGGAATGCCTCCCGGTGTGACCAGGCCGGAGTTTTCTTTGTTCAATGAATTGCCAGCTGAGCAAAGTGCAAAAATGCTCGGCAGGGACAAATACAAACTCGGTGCCGTGATTAATCGCATCACCCCGCACGTAGTCTGGGATGCGATTGAAAAAGGCGATCCTTATCAGGTACGCAGTATGGTGGTATTTGCCAGCAACACACTGAACGCGCGCGAGAATTCCAGGCGCGTTTACGACTTGATCAAAAACAAGTTGGAATATTTTGTGTCCGTCGATATTTTTCCGACGCCGACGTCGGAGTTAGCCGATATCGTGCTGCCGGCGGCGACCTGGCTGGAGAATGACAACATAGCGGATTACTGGAAGGTACACGGTTATGTCTTTCCACGAAACAAGGCGGTTGAACCTGAAGGGGAGGCCTGGCCGGATCATATTATTCTCAACGAGCTGGGTAAGAAACTGGGCTTTGCCGATCGTTTCTGGGATACCTACGAAGATTCACTGGATTACATTCTTGAACCAACCGGTAACACCTGGCAGGACTTTAAAGACATGCCGTACTTGCAAACTAAACCCGAGTATCGCAAGCATGAAAAAGACGGCTTCAATACTAAATCCGGCAAACTCGATTTTTATATTGATCAATATGAAGAGTGGGGTTATGACCCTTTGCCGAGTTTTGTCGAACCACCTGAAAGCCCGGCACGTGAACCGGAGTTTCTTGAAAAATATCCGTTGATTTTAATCACCGGCATCCGAATTTTTAATTTTTTTGGATCTGAACATCGACAGGCAGATTATCTGCGACGAACACATCCTGATCCTCTCATCGAAATCCATCCGGATACAGCGGCGGGACGTGGCATTAAGGATGGTGACTGGGTCCACATCGAATCACCACGTGGAAAAGTAAAGTTCAGGGCAAAATTGTTTGATGGCGTTGACCCGCAGGTCGTTAGTGCAGAGTTTGGTTGGTGGTTTCCGGAAAAAGACCTTACCGATATCGAAGCGCAACTGGAATCCAATATCAATGTGCTGACCGACGATGCAGGACCATTAGATCCCGGCATGGGAGCAACAAATCTTAAAGGACTGATGTGTAATGTGCAGCTCGCTTAACGCGATGGAATCTGACCCCAACATGAGCAGCGTATTCAATGAGTCATACAGAGACCGTGTGGTGAATATTTCGCAGATCGAATCCCGGGAGTTTAACTAATGTCTGATAAACCCATTAGTCGTCGTGATTTCATAGGTAATACGCTTATTGGTACCGGCGCCGCTTTGTTAACAGCCAAAGCACCGGGCGTAATTGCCAATTCAGATTTGCCTCAAGCGGATGAGTTCAAGTTGGGAAAGAGCATTCCCTTACCGCTGAATAAACTTGATAAGAATTGGACTGGTCCCGGGGGAGTTGGTGACTATGCTAGCGCAAACGGCAACACCCATGCAGTCGTCAATGCTGCCCACACCTTTCGCAATGGTGATTTTGAAAAACAGGTAAAACTTGCCAGGAACACAGGCGAGGAATATGACCTGGTTGTGGTTGGTGCTGGTTTCTCAGGTTGCACTGCCGCCTATACTTATCTCAAGACTTATCCGAACGCCAAAGTACTCATATTTGATAATCATGACATGTTCGGTGGTGAGGCCAGACAGAATGAGTTTGAGGTCGACGGTTACAAGTTATGGGCGCCGCAGGGTTCCACTGGTGCAGTATGGCCGCTGGATGAGGCCAAAAAATCAGGATTTTATTCTTCGATATGGGATGAGCTGGAATTACCGCAGGAGTTTGAATGGCAGCAGGCAAAAGGCTCCAAATTAAAAATACCTTTCGATAATTATTCTCCAATGCATGTCAGTTGGGAGAATTCAGATCTGGGCTGGTTTCACGATGGACACAAGATGGCACTTAACCCCTGGTCGAATCGATTCAAAGACGTGCCAATAAGTGAAAAGACCAAAAACGATTTAATCTGGATGGAAGTATATCGGCAGCCGCAGCAACGGGACGATTGGGAACAGTGGCTTGACTCCATGACCTATAAGGAGTTTCTACTTAACGAAATGGGAATCGATAACCAGGAAGTTGATGATTACCTGAACCCCTTCATGGCAGCGATGGGTTGTGGCTTAGGAACGGATGCTGTTTCCGCATTGCAGGCATTTAATTTTCTTTCACCCGGGGTAATGCAATATACACGACAGTTGGGCGCCGGAGATCCAACGGATAATACCTGGTTGGCTCAGTTTCCCGGTGGTAACACTGGAATTCTTCGTCATATCGTCAACAAACTCATTCCCGGAATCTTTGGTAAATTATCCCCTGGCTTAATGGAAATTATTACCAGTCCAGTTGACTGGAAATTGATGGACAAAGTCAATTCACCTGTACGCATGCGATTGAGCTCCCTGGTTGTCAACGTTGAACATGACGGCCCCGTTAATAAAGCAAAGAGAGTGAAAATCACATACCTCAAAGGTGGCAAGATGCGTCGCGTGAGCGCAAAGCAGGTTGTGATGGCGGGACAACAACATCTGAATAAACGTGTCGTTACTGATTTACCCAATGCGCACAAAGAAGCCATGGATACGTTCATGCATGCGCCCATGATGATCATTAATGTGGCCTTAAGAAACTGGGAGTTCATGGACAAGATGGGTGTTGCTGCGGTGAGATGGTTTGGTGATGACCTGGGTTGGTTTACAACATTACGTCGACAAATGATTCTGGATGGTAAAGAACCTATGCCTTTGGCACCAGATAAACCCACAGTGTTGACGATGTACAACTCCTTTTGTCAGCCTGGACTGTCTGTGGAACAACAAACTATTGCGGCACGTATGCGCATGTTTTCCATGAGTTATGCCGACATCGAAATGAAAGTGCGCGATCAATTTACAAAGATGTTTGCGGATGGAGGTTTTGATGCGGATCGGGATATCGCTGGCATTACCGTTAACCGTCAGGGACATGCCTATGTAATTACCCCACCCGGATTTTTCTTTGGTAAAAACGGCAAGCCTGCTCCCAGTGATGTGATCAGACAGCCTCATGGCAGGATCACTTTTGCCCATGCCGAATTGATGGGTGCACAAATGTGGGAAGGTGCGGTTCACGAGGCAGAACGCGCTGCCAAACAAGCAATTGAAAATACTTAATCAACTATAAATAGAAGGAAGAAAAAATGAGTAAAAAACTTTCGAGCCTGATCCTGTTCAGCCTGTGTCTTTTGCAACTTAATGTAAGTCTTGCAGCTGATGCTGAACTGGGTGCGTTTAAAGAGGCGATCAGGGCAAAGTACGATATCAAAGAACAGGCCTTTGCCAATAATGATCCAGAACCAATACTGAATCAGTTTTACAGTGCAGATGTTATTTCAACTGATTTTGAAGGTAACACTCACGTTGGTACACAAGGTATTCGGCCGGTATATGAAAATCCCATGGTGATTGGCGGTACTGTAAAAGTTGAATCATTTTATCCGCATGTAAACGGTAATACAGGCTGGGATTGGGCAAACTTTCATGTCACACCAGGCGATCCAAAAGAAAAACCTTTCACGTTAAAAATATTATTTCTATGGGAAAAGATTAATGGTGAATGGTGGTGTAAAGGTGACATGTATACCTTCGGGAAATTCGAAAAAGAACAACACTAATAATTTTTTAAATACTTCCTCCTCAGAAGTACCTAAACCGCCTTACGATCAGACCGTAAGGCGGTTTTTTTACAAAGTGAGTTGTTAAGTCCCGAGCGAGAAATAGTTAGGATTCTGCAGCGAGTTGTAGCCCTTATATAGTTTTTAGCTTGATCAGTCCAAATTTACAGATACACACTGTCACTACTTGTTAGTAGTTGTTCATCGCTGAGCCGATGAAACTTGTTTGCGGATAGTCATCGACATCATTCGCTAGGGCAAGACCATTTATTCGTTTGTTTTCGTAAAACATAAGGTTTATCATTAATTAAATGGATGTTTAATTAATATAAATATGTATGAAAAATCAAGCAGATAAACGTCCGGGAAGACCGGATAAAGCTGCTGCATGTCACGATGTGCGCTCAGAATTAATGCAGATTGCGGCACATCTTTTTGCAGAAAAAGGCTATGCCAGCGTTAGTTTGAAGGAAATTGGCAGTGCAGCTGATGTTACTCCGGCTATGATCGCCTATTACTTTAAAGATAAGGCCGGTTTACTCGATGCCGTCATGACGTCCGCCTTCGAGCGACTGTTGGAAGTAATGAATCAATCTTCAAAGGTATCTGGTGATACATCGTCTACTGAGCTATTCATAGAGCGATACATGGACTTCCTTTTTGAAAAGCCCTGGTTCCCACAAATTATGTCCAGAGAAGTTATGTCACAAGACACCAAGTTGCGAACCTTGTTTATAGAAAATGTGGTGAAGCGATTTCTTCAAACATTTCCTTCTATTATTGTAAATGATAAGGAAAAGGGTTTGTTGAGATCTGATCTTGACCCGCATTTTACCATCCTGTCCTTGATTGGAATGTGTGATTTTGCATATATCAGCGCACCGGTGATGGGTGACATTCTCGGTTATGAAACGAATTCTGGTTTTAATAAAATTTATACACAGCACGTCCTAAATCTTTTTATGCGTGGCGCAGGAACGAAGCTCTAATGAATGAAAATAAAAAATCCGTTTTAACTGGTTTACTGCTCCTTATTTTTGCTGGTGTAGTTTTTTATCTGCTTCAGGTTTTTGCTCCCAAAACCGAGACAGCCCCTGAGGTGGATAATTCACCTTTGGTGGAGACATCCACACTTGAATTATTGTCTGGTCCTCTGCAGATAGTTGGCGAAGGACTCGTGCGTCCGCGTAAGAGAGTCTCTCTTGCGTCTCAGGTATCAGGTGAGATTGTTTTTAAAAATCCTGATTTAAAATTGGGTGGGCGTTTTAGCAAAGGAGAGGTATTGTTAGAAATTGATCCTCGGAATTTTGAATCAGAGGCAAGCCGAATTCGTGGAATGATCCTGGCTGCAGAATCACAATTGACTTATGCCAAATCGCAGGTCAAACGTTTGTCAGATCTGAAAGCAAAAAATGCTGAAAGTGAAAGTCGATTGGAAAATCAGATTGCTCAGCAGGGCGATTTGGAAGGACAGTTAATTGCATTACGGGCGCAGCTTCAACGTGCACAGCTGGATATTGAGCGTAGTTCGGTGCGAGCACCATTTAATGGTGCTGTATTTACAGAGCAGCTTGATGTCGGCAACATCGTTCAAGCCGGTCAAATGCTGGCGCAGGTTTATGCAGAAGATGTGTTTGAAATCATAGTTGCGCTTGATGACCAGGAGGCCAGCTTGATTCCTGAACTATGGTCCCTCGATGCAACAGGTAAAAAAATTAAGGCAACGGTTGAGGCAAAATACGGTGGCGAGTTGTATAGCTGGAAAGCACAGGTTGATGCAGTCGAAACGGGTCTGGATAATTCTGCCAGAACGATCAATGTCGTTGTGCTGGTCAAGGAACCGCGCCGTGCGGGATATAACAGCAGCAGAGATAGTCAACCCGAATCAGCACCGCCTTTACTGCCGGGGATGTATGCGTCTGTTTCGATTGAAGGACGCAGCCCAAAATCGAGTGCAATAGTGCCATCCAGCGCAGTACATGGGGATCGGCAGATTTGGCTACTTGATGATGAGAACCATCTGCGCATTGAGACGGTAGAGATACTGCAAACTTATGAAAACAGTGTTGTGATTCAGTCGCCGGCCCTGCAAGCAGGGTTGCAAATCATAACCAGTAATCTGCAGGTAGTCGTTAGCGGTATGAATATACGACCTTACCAATCTGATCTGGATACAGACTAATGCATAGTATTATCGAGTGGATGGCAAGGCACCCGGTTGCCTCCAATTTATTAATGGTATTTCTTCTCTTCACCGGTGTAATGAGCTTGTTCAGTCTTAAGACTGAAACCTTTCCTGAGGCCGCTATTGATATCGTTGAAGTCATTGTCGAGTATCCCGGCGCATCTCCATCTGAAATTGAAGAATCAATCATTAAGCGCATAGAGGAAGAAGTGGAAAGCATTGATGGTATTGATGCGATTATTTCTGTTGCCAATGAAAACTTCGCGATGGTGAGACTAGAGCTGATGCGAGGTCAGAATATCTCCAAAAAAAGAGACGAGATTAATAACGCCGTTGACAAGATTACCGCTTTCCCGGAAGAGGCGGAAGAACCGCAGGTCAGGGAAGTACCGCGTCGGTTGCGTGCTTTACAAATTGCTGTTTATGGGGAGATTAAAGAAGCGTCTTTAAAGGAGTTAGCCCATCGCTTGAAAGATGGCTTGGCCTCACAACCTGGAATTTCCTATACAAGTGTAAGCGGCGTGCGCGATTATGAGATATCGATAGAAATATCCAGAGATACCTTGCGTGCTTACAATCTGACCCTGCCAGAAGTTTCTGCCATCGTCCGAAAGGAGAGTCTTGATCTACCTGGTGGTGATATAGATACCATAGATTCGAACGTACTCTTGAGAACCATTGGCAGGAATTATTACAAGGATGATTTTGAAGACATCAT
>Ga0055584_100004328_pt1 | contig 13959 bp, 13 predicted proteins | sample OSDHelmetaG_FD_58716 | JGI IMG/M metagenome (GOLD analysis project Ga0055584, IMG submission 58716) | Pelagic marine sediment microbial communities from the LTER site Helgoland, North Sea, for post-phytoplankton bloom and carbon turnover... | ecosystem: Environmental > Aquatic > Marine >... | reverse complement strand
ATAGTTGATTTTTTCGTTGGGAAATCCGGCGAGGAAAGTGCACGGGTGCGGCAGGCGTTGGCCGCTGACGAACAGAATTGGGAAAAGGTCGGTCTTGCTGCGCGGACCCTGACTGCCGTTATCGTCATTGGCTGGTTGTTCTCGATTTTGAACTGGCTGGGGGCTCTGTATTATTCCGGGTTCGTGGTCTTGCTCGTCGCCATCGGCTTTGCTCACCTTTGGGTAACGCGCATGCCGCGCAGGCGGGTCGTGTGGCGTGGCCTGCTGATTGCTGCCGATTTTGCTGTGCTGACCGTGGCCATTCTGTTCGATAATCCGGCCACCAATTGGATTTTGCCAGCGCCGCTGCGCCTGGAGCTTGGCACGTTTGATTTCTACTTCGTCCTGCTGGTGAGCATCGGTCTGACCTATTCAGCGTTACGAGTATTGTGGGCGGGTTTTCTGGCGGCGGTCTGTTGGGGTGCTGCGGTTGTTTGGGTTTGGGACCAACCCGGCGTTACGACCATGATGGAGAAGCCGATGAACAGCGGTGCCGATTGGGTCGAGATGCACAAGGATCCGATGTTCGTCGATCTGGGTGTTTTGTTGGAGCAAGTCCTTGTTATCGCACTGGTGACTGGATTTCTCGCCCTTGCTGTCACCCGCGCCCGGCATCTGGTGCAACGGCAGGTGGACAATGATCGCAAGCGACAGAATTTATCTCGCTACCTCTCGCCCTTGATTGCGGAGCGGCTGGAGACTGAGGACAACCCGCTGGCCACGCCCAATGAACGGCCCGCCGCCCTCCTGTTTGCTGATCTTCGCGGTTTCACCACCTGGGCGGAGCCTCGTTCGGCGGCGGAGGTGTTCGCAACACTTAGCGAATTGATGGCGTTGTTGACCAAGGATGTGTTCGACAACCGCGGCACGCTCGACAAATATGCAGGCGATGGCGTCATGGCCAGCTTTGGCACGCCGGATGTAACCGCAGAAGACCCGGCAGATGCTATTCGGTGTGCGCTCTCGATGCAGCATTCCGTTGCAGAATGGCGCGAGAAAAACCCGGATGTTGATCTACAATTGATGGTAGGCGTGCATTTTGGCACCGTCATGGTCGGCGATATTGGCGCTGGCGAGCGGTTTGAGTTTGCCATCCTGGGCGACACCGTGAACATCGCGGCACGGCTCGAATCGGCGACGCGGGAGCAGGGCTATTTGACGTTGATCAGCGAGGCCTGTGTCGATGCTGCCCGCAAACAATCCGCCGATGATATTGCTGGCATGCTGATGGATGCCAAGGCGTTGTTGCTAGAGGGTATTCCCCTGAAAGGAGTCGAACGCGGCATCAATGCCTATGCTATCGGTCCACTACCGACTAATTGAGCCCGGCACGGCCTCTCCAGCCAGTCGCGCGGCGGCGATGACGGTGTTGCGCAACAGGCCGGCAATGGTCATGGGGCCGACGCCACCGGGCACCGGCGTGATGGCGCTGGCGACCTCTGCTGCCTCCGCGTAGGCAACATCGCCCACCAGACGGTTCTTGCCGCTGCCATCCTCACGCGGGATGCGGTTGATGCCGACGTCGAGCACGATGGCGCCTGGCTTGATCCATTCGCCCTTTATCATCTGCGGCCGACCAACGGCAGCGACCAGAATATCCGCCTGCCGGCACATGGCAGCCAGATCGCGAGTGCGGGAGTGGGCGATGGTGACGGTGCAATTCTCCGCCAGCAGCATCTGCGCCATTGGCTTGCCGACAATGTTGGAGCGGCCCACGATGACCGCATGCAGGCCGCTTAAGTCCGGCTGAACGCTTTGCGCCAGGATCACACAGCCGCGCGGCGTACACGGCTCCAGCGCTGGCAGGCCCAGTGATAGCCGTCCGACATTGACTGGGTGGAAGCCGTCGACGTCTTTAGCGGGATCAATACGCTCGATCACTGTTTGCTCGTCGATATGGCCAGGCAGGGGCAGTTGGACGAGGATGCCGTGGACGCTTGCGTCTGCATTCAGGCGATCCAACAGCTCCAACAGATCGGCCTGGCTGGTCTCAACCGGCAGGGTGTGGTGGAAGCTGTCAATGCCAGCCTCTGCGCAGGCTTTGATCTTGTTGCGCACATAGACTTGGCTGGCCGGGTCCTCGCCCACCAGCACAACGGCTAGCCCGGGCGTTACATTCAGCGAGGCGACTGCCTCGCCAATGGTGGCACGCAAGGCTTCAGCGACAGCTTTGCCGTCGATACGTATGGCGGTCATAGGTCGGGCTCTATCAGGCTGAAAAGATGATCAGGGTCGCCGTGCAGGCTCAGGATTTTGTTGCGGGCTGTGGCGCCGCTGGCAATAGCGATGGACGATTTCGGTACGCGCCAACGTTTGGCAAGGAGTTTGATCAGGGCAGCGTTGGCTTTGCCATCGACCGGCGGCGCTGTCGTGCGGATGCGAAGCCAGGCTTTGCCAGCGGCATCCGCCTCTATTCCATCGATCGCGTCGGCCTTTGCCCCTGGTGTTAGGCGTACGGCTAGTCGAATACCGTCCGCTTGCACCGAGAAGGGCAAGGAGCGAGGCGAAGCAGCGTTAGCCGCCATAGACGATGCGGCCCAGCACATCGCGCAAGAAGATCAGGCCCAGGATCAAAACCACCGGCGCCAGGTCGATTCCACCGAGATTGGGCATGAAATTGCGGATCGGGCGGAGCGCTGGCTCTGTCAGGCGGTAACAGATATCGCCGACCGTATAGATGGCTCTGTTGCCGGTATTCACCACCTTAAAGGCGACAAGCCAGGTCAGAATCGCGCCGACGATAATGATCCAAATGTAGAGCTGGATCACGGTGGAGATGATATTCAGGAGGGGGATCAAAATCACATCCATTCGGTGAGCTCGCTTGACAATCAGCAGGGGCATTCAGCGCGCCCAAACTACCCGCGTCGCACCCTTACGGCAAGCGTAGCAAAGCCCATGACCCATGCCGCTGCATTTCGTCTCTTGCTCTGAAGCGCTGGAGGCAGGACAAACCCAGCCTACAGGTATGTTGGAGACTATCATCTATGGCCATAGCCATCGATCAATTGCGCGCCGATCTCTTGGCGCAAGTGGAGGCCGCAGGATCAACCGCGGCCCTTGACGACGTCCGTGTCTCGGCGCTGGGGCGGAAGGGCGTCATCACCGACCAGATGAAAACGCTGGGCCAGTTGCCGCCGGACGAGCGCCGCGCTGCCGGCCAGGCGTTTAACGCGCTGAAGGACGAGGTCGCCGAAGCATTGGAGACCCGCAAGGCCGGCCTGGAAGCCGCCGAACTGGAAGCGCGCCTCGCCAATGAGCGAATCGATGTGACGCTGCCGGTTCGCCCCCAGCCGGACGGCCGCCTGCATCCGCTAATGCAGACCTGGGATGAGCTGGTCGCAATCTTTGGCGAGATGGGCTTTGTCGTCGCTGAAGGCCCGGATATCGAGGACGACTGGCACAACTTCACCGCGCTCAACATTCCGGAGGAGCATCCGGCCCGCCAGGAGATGGACACGTTCTACCTGCGCGAGGATGCCGACGGCCATCGCCCGGTGCTGCGCACCCACACCAGCCCGGTGCAGATCCGCACCATGCTGAGCCAGAAGCCGCCGATCCGCATCATCGTGCCGGGCCGCACCTTCCGCAGCGACCATGACGCAACCCACTCGCCCATGTTCCATCAGGTCGAGGGGCTGGTGATCGACGAGGCAACCCACATGGGCCACCTCAAAGGCACGCTGATTGAGTTCTGCCGCGCCTTCTTTGGCGTTCAGGACCTGCCGGTGCGTTTCCGCAACAGCCACTTCCCCTTCACGGAGCCAAGTGCGGAGGTCGATATCGGCTGTTCCCGCAAGGATGGCGGCCTGACCATCGGCGCCGGCGACGACTGGCTGGAGATCTTGGGATCCGGCATGGTCCACCCAAAGGTGTTGGAATACTGCGGCATCGACTCGACCAAATATCAGGGTTGGGCCTTTGGTATGGGAATCGAGCGCATCGCCATGCTGAAATACGGCATTCCTGACCTGCGCACCATGTATGACAGCGACCTGCGCTGGCTGAAGCACTACGGCTTCGCACCGTTGGATGTGCCCAGCTTGCTGGGAGGGTTGGCCCGATGAAGTTCACGCTTGGCTGGCTGAAAGAGCATCTGGAGACCGATGCGTCGCTGGAAGAGATCACCGACAAGCTCACGATGTTGGGCTTGGAGGTTGATGGCGTCACCGATCCGGCGGCGGCGCTGGCGCCGTTCAAGGTTGCGTATGTGATCGAGGCAAAACAGCACCCGAACGCCGACCGTTTGCGCGTCTGCCGCGTGCAAACTGCCGACGGCGAGGTGCAGGTGGTCTGTGGAGCGCCGAACGCTCGCACCGGGATGAAAGGCGTGTTTGCGCCGGAAGGCACTTTCATTCCCGGTAGCGGCATGACCCTGAAGCCTGCCGAAATCCGCGGTGAAGCCTCCTCTGGCATGCTGGTGTCAGAGCGGGAGTTGGAACTTTCCGAGGACCATGACGGCATCATTGACCTGACCGACCTCGACCCAGAAGTCGGCACGCCGTTTGCCGACGTGCTAGGCCTGAACGACCCGATGATCGAGATCGGCCTTACGCCCAACCGCGGTGACTGCGCCGGTATCCGCGGCATCGCTCGCGATTTGGCGGCGGCTGGCCTCGGCACGCTGAAGCCAGGGCCCTATGCCAGCAACGTTCCGGGCGGGTTTGCCTCGCCGATTAACGTGCATCTGGAAGCAGGTGATGCCTGCCCGATGTTCGTCGGTCGCTACATTCGCGGCGTGAAGAACGGCCCCAGCCCGGCCTGGCTGCAACAGCGGCTGAAGGCTATCGGCCTGCGCCCGATCTCGGCCCTGGTCGACATTACCAACTATTTCACCATGGACCGCGCCCGGCCCTTGCATGTGTTCGATGCGGACAAGGTGCATGGCGATATCCATGTGCGTTTCGCCAAGTCCGGCGAAAAATTGGAAGCCCTAGACGGTCGCACTTACACCGCCGACGACACCATGTGCATGGTCGCCGACGAGCAGGTGGGCGAGGCGTTCGGCGGCATCATGGGCGGTGAGCCCTCCGGTTGTTCCGAAGAAACCGTCAACGTCTTCGTTGAGAGTGCCTGGTTTGATCCAGTCCGCACCGCCGCCACGGGCCGCAAGCTGGGTATCCATTCCGATGCGCGCTACCGCTTTGAGCGTGGTGTCGATCCACAGTCGCTGGTGAGCGGTGCGGAAGCTGCCGCAGCCATGATCATGGAACTCTGCGGTGGCGAAGCGAGTGAGCTTGTTATTGCCGGCACAGAGCCATCCTGGCAGCGGTCGTTTGAGTTCCGTCCTGCGCGGGTCGAGGAATTGACCGGCGTCGACGTCGCCAAGGCCGAAGCCCGCCAGACCCTCGAGGCCCTTGGCTTCACGTGGCACGAGGGCTGCCTCGGCATTCAGGTGGCGCCGCCGTCCTGGCGCCCGGATGTGCATGGCGAGGCCGATCTGGTTGAGGAGGTCATCCGCGTTCACGGCTATGATGCCATCCCGATCACACCGCTGCCGCGCCTGACCTCTCTGCCCCAACCGGCTGTAACCGAGTCGCAGGCCCGCCGCCCGCGTTCACGTCGGGCATTGGCCAGCCGTGGTCTGCTGGAGGCGGTGACGTTCTCCTTCCTGCCCAAAGCGCAGGCGGCGAAGTTTGGTGGCGGTGAGGACGCGCTCAGCCTGATCAATCCGATTTCGGCAGAACTGGACCAGATGCGGCCCTCGATCCTGCCAAACCTGCTGGATGCGGCGGCTCGTAACCGCAACCAGGGCCAACGCTCTGCTGGCATGTTTGAGGTTGGACCGCAGTATCGCGATACCAGCCACACCGGTCAGGACTTGATGGCAACCGGACTGCGTTGGGGCCTGGCCGGCCCCCGCCATTGGGCTGAGGCGCAGCGTTCCGTCGACGCGTTCGATGCAAAAGCCGATGCACTGGCTGCGCTGGAAGCCGCTGGCGCCCCAGTCGGCAATGCCCAGATATCAGCGGAGGCGCCCAGCTGGTACCATCCGGGGCAAAGCGGCTCGATCCGCCTCGGCAAAGTGGTGTTGGCGACGTTCGGAACCCTGCACCCAGCCATCCTGCGAGACTACGACATCGATGGTGCCGCGGTGGGATTTGAGTGCTTCCTCGACCGCATCCCCATGCCACGCGCCAAAGGCGGCAAATCCCGACCTCTGCTGAAGGTCGAGGCTCTGCTGCCGGTCGAGCGCGACTTCGCGTTCCTGGTCGATACGGGCGTCTCGGCGGATGCCCTGGCCCGCGCGGCGCGGCAGGCGGACAAGGTGATGATCGTCGATGTGGCCGTGTTCGACGTCTACACCGGCAAGGGCGTGCCAGATGGCCAGAAATCCTTAGCCCTGTCAGTCACCTACCAACCGCGCGATGCGACCCTGACCGACGAGCAGATCGAGGCGCTGGGTGCCAAGGTTGTGGCCGTGGTTGAGAAGGCCACCGGCGGGATGCTGCGAGGATAATCCACCCATCGCTTTCCGGGCTTGAGCCGGGGTCGCTGTGGGAGACAGGCTCTTAAAGCGACCCCGGCTCAAGGCCGGGGAGCGATGGGCTAAAGGCTGGCGAGCATGTGATAGGGCCCGGTCCAATGCCTGAGGGATGGTGAGGCGTCATGGAATGGTTACAAAAGCCCGTGCCGCATCTGATCGCGGCGGCGCTCGCCCACGAATGGCAGCGCGACGTGCTACTGGCCGTTCGCGACCTCGGCCTGAAGGATTGCTGGGTCGCAGCCGGGTTTGTGCGTAACGCGGTCTGGGATTTGCTGCACGGCTATACCGAGCCGACACCGCTCGCCGATATTGACGTGCTGTTCTACTTGGATGCGCCTGATGACGTCTATGATGAGCAGGCGCTAGAGGCGCAACTGCGGGCTGTGCTGCCGCAACACACCTGGCAGGTGCGCAACCAGGCGCGCATGCACCACGTGAATGGTTTTCAGCAGTTCACCTCGTCAGCGGACGCGATGTGCCATTGGGTTGAGACGCCAACGGCAACTGGCGTAGCGCTGGACAGGCTCGACCGACTGCAGATCAACGCGCCGTTGGGTGTTGGTGACTTGCTAGGTTTAAGGCTCCAGCCTGGCCCGCAGTTCCGGGGCGAGCGGCGTGCCATCTACCGCCAGCGCGTGCAGAACAAGCGCTGGGCGGAGACATGGCCGAAACTGCGGGTGCTGGGGATCTGAGGCCCGCTTGGGCTGACTCTGCATCTCCCACCACCTCCTCCCTGGGCCTGATCCAGGGTCCATTTCGGAGAGGCGAACACAAAGTCCGGACCCTGTGAGACGCTCTCAGGCATGGGTCCCAAATCAAGTTTGGGACGGGAAGGAGGGTAGGCTGCCGCCCCAATCCCTAGCGTTTTGCCAGTGCGTCAGCGAAGGCCAGCACCGCGCGCGAGCGGTCGGCGACGGGCACGTCGATCATTATGCCATCCACGGTGATCGCACCCTGGCCGGCTGCTAAAGCCTCGTCATAGGCGTCGACGATTTTGCGGGCCTGGGCGATCTCTGCCTCAGATGGGCCATAGATCTCGTTGCAGACCTTCACCTGGTTCGGGTGGATGCACGAGGCCATGCGGAAACCGGCGCGCTTGGAGTTGGTGAAGATCTCTTTAAGCTTCTCGATGTCGCGGAATTCCGCAATCGAGCCGATGAAGCCCATCGGGGCCAGGCCGGCGGCGCGGGCGCAGGCGATGATTTGCTGCTTGGGTGCGTAGAGGGTCTCTGGCGCAGCCTCCATGCCCATGGACAGCGCGAAATCTTCTGAGCCGAGTGATAACGACATCATCCGCGGGCTGGCATGGGCGATTTCGCGGGCGTTGAGATAACCCTCGGCGGTCTCGATCAATGGGCAGAAGAAAGTGTGGCCGTGCGGCAGGCCCTTCTCGGCTTCGATCTCGGAGACAACCTGATCGACTTCTTTCACGTGCGCGGCCGTGTCAGTCATCGGCAGCAGCAACGCGACCACATGCTCAGAGACAGCCGCTTCAATGTCTTTCACAGCCAACCGCCAGGGGCGGTTGATGCGGACGGTCACGTCCAGACCCTGTTCCGCCAGCCGCTTAGCAACGCCGGGGAGGGCGGCACGGGCCGAATCCTTGGCGTTCGGCGCAACGGCATCCTCAAGGTCGAGGATGATGGCATCGGCACCGGACGTTGGTGCTTTCTCGATGAATTTCTCAGCCGTGGTGGGGACGAACAGCATGGAGCGCCAGACGGGGCGCGAGCGGGGGGTGGTCATGGGGAGACTCCTAGGAAAAAGCTTTTAGGCGGGCCGCGGTTTCTGCGGCCAAGGTGCGGACCAGATCACCGGCTGGCATCTCTCGCGTCAATCCGACATTTTGGCCGGCCCAGAGCGCCTGATATGCGCCGTCACCCTTGCCGCCCAGCGGGGCGACAAGTGAACGCTGGGCTGGGTAAGGGGCGATGTGCTCCTCTGCATCGGCCAACTCGTCCAGCAGGCGGTTGCGGATGGCGCGGGCGGGCTTGCCGGAGTGTAGGCGGGTGACGCGGGTGCTCTCATCGCCGGCCTCTGCCAAAGCGCGGCGGTGCGGGTCGCTGATTTTGGTGTCGGCATTGCGGAGGAAGGCTGTCCCGACCTGCACCGCGCTTGCGCCCAGCATGAAGGCTGCGGCGGCGGTGTGGCCGTCGACAATGCCGCCGGCAGCGATCACTGGAATGGTGACCGCGCGGCAAACCTGCGGCAGTAGCGCGAACAGGCCCGGTTGGTTGGTCATGTCGCCGCCTAGGAAGGTGCCGCGATGGCCGCCAGCCTCCAGGCCTTGGGCGATAATGGCATCAACGCCGGCACTCTCCAACGCCCGAGCCTCCGTGACCGTCGTGGCCGAGCACAGGATGAAGGCGCCGGTCGCGCGCACTTGCGCCAGCAATTCCTCGTCCGGCAGACCGAAGTGAAAGCTGATCACGGCGGGCTCTTCGGTCGCCAGCATAGCGGCGTGCTCGGCGGAAAACGTGCCGTAGGGGATTGAGGGCTCCGGCACATCGCCGGCAGCGTGTTCCTGGTAGAAGGGAGCGAGGCGGCGGCGCATGCCTTCGCCCGCGCCGGTCACGTCGCCGGTTTTCTCATGACAAAAGAAGTTGGCGTTCAGCGGCTTATCGGACATCTGCCGGAAGCGCTGAATTTCCGCGGCCGCTGCTTCAGCTGTAGACGTGCCTAACCCGAGCGAGCCAAGCCCGCCGGCCTCGCTCACCTCTGCCGCCAGGGCAGGTGTGGTTGCACTCGCCATCGGAGCCTGGATGATCGGGTAGGTGAGGCCGAGACGTTCGGTCAGCGCGTTGGTGGGGAACATGCTGGTCTTTCTTGGTTCTTCACCCTGAGCCTGTCGAAAGGGCTCAGAGTGAAGGTCAGAGGGTGAGCGTCTACGTGTTCAGAAAGTTCAGCGGCAGTCCTGCCCGCGGCCAGTCAACGGCCAGCAGGTTGCCGTGATAGCTCTGGGTGATGAAGGCAGTTTTTAGGTCGGCGCCACCGAAGCAGATGTTGGTGCAATACGGGTCGCCGTGAACCGGAATGTGCTCAACCGATGAGCCGTCCGGGGTCATCACGGTGATGCCTGGGTCGAACAGAGTGGCGATGCAGATATTGCCACCGGCCTCCACCGCCAGGCTGTCGAAATTGCGGAAGCCGGAGGTGTTGGCCACCAAGCGGCCACCGTGCGGCACTGGCCAGGGTTCTGGGTTCACAACACCCGGCTCCTTCAGGTCAAACGCCCAGAGGCGGCCAGTCCAGGTCTCTGCCACGTATAGCGTCTTCTCGTCCGGTGAGAGGCTGGTGCCGTTCGGCGTGATCATTGGGTAGGCGACTTCAGTGATATAGCTGCCGTCGGCCTTGGCGTAATAGATGCCGGTGCGGTCCCAATCCCGCTCCCGCGTTTTGCCAAGGTCGGTGAAATACATGCCGCCCTGTTTGTCGAACACGATGTCGTTCGGGCCGCGCAGCTGGTTCTCGCCGCAATGGGTGTAGAGCATCTCAACCGCGCCGGTTTTGATGTCGACGGCCTGGATCGAGCCGCCCTTGTAGTCGTCCGCCTGGGCGATGGAGCGCATGCCGCCATCCTCGCCGTAGAACCATTTGAAGCCGCCATTGTTGCAGATGTAGATGCGGCCATCGGGGCCCATAGCAGCACCATTCGGGCCGCCGCCGGTTTCGGCTATGACCTCGGTCGAGCCATTGGGGAGGCATCGGGTCAGGGTCTGGCGCTCGATCTCCACTAAGATGACGGAGCCATCGGGCATAGCAATCGGGCCCTCGGGAAAGCGCAGGCCGGTGGTGATGGTGCGGGTGGCTGGGGCAGGCGAGGTAATGTGATTGACCATGGGGCGTTCCTCTTGAAGCATAGCGTTTTGGGTTTCTGACAGGCAGTATAAGCCGAACCCACGCCGAGGAGCGAGAGCCCTAATGTTAAGTTTCGCCATACCCGCCGCTGATGGCTCTGTCGAACGCCTGCCAGTTGCCGTTGAGCGGCTGGTCATTGCCGGCTGGACCGGTCGTGACCGCGCCAAGCTGCAAGAGCATATCGATGAATTGAAGGAATTGGGCGTAGCACCGCCGACTAAGACCCCGATTTTCTACCCGCTCAGCGCCTCGCTGGTAACGCAAGACGATGCGATCCAGCTGATCGGCGACGGTTCATCGGGAGAGGTGGAGGTGATGCTGATAGGCACGCCGCGTGGCATGCTGGTGACGCTGTGCAGCGACCACACCGACCGGGTGGCGGAGGCCTATTCCATCCAGATCTCCAAGCAGATGTGCCAGAAACCCATCGCGCGTTCCGCCTGGTGGTTCAAGGATGTGGCCGATCACTGGGATTCGTTGACCCTGCAAAGCTGGCAGGATGGAGTGGTCTATCAGGATGGCAACTGCACGGCGATGCTGCCGCCGCTGGAGATCGTGCGTGGTGCGTGCGGAGCGGACGAACTGCCGCCGGGCTGGGCGATGCCTCTTGGCACTTTGCCGGTGCATGGCGGGATTCGCGGAGGCGATGTGTTCACGATGAAGCTGGGCGACCCGAACACTGGGCAGACGATTGAGCATGGCTATCGGGTCGAGCAGTTGGCGGTTAGCGGCTAGGGAGCCGCTCCGCTACCGCCGCGGCGGCACTCAACAGCGCGAGTCCGCCCCAGAATCGCGGATCGTTGATGCCGCCGATTAGCAGCAGATAGCCCAGCATTGCTGTTGCGGCGAACGGCCAGTGACGACCGCAGGCAAACCGCCAAAACGCGATGAGGCTGGCTGAAAACGCCAGGCTGCCGACCAGCCCCAATTGGATTAATCCAATAGCCAGACCATTGTTGCCCAGCGGCGAGGTGGTCGCGATCAGAATGCCGGCGTCCAAGCCCAGGTGCTGCGCGGCAGCGATGGCGTACGGAATGCCGCTTTCCTTCGCGCCTAGGCCCAGACCGAACAGGGGGTAGTCTGCCCACACCCGCGCCAGAACTTCGAAGGGCAGGACGAAGCGGATGATGAAGCTGGTGTCCTGGCCGCTGAGGATATGCTCCAGGCGTCCGGCAAATAATGCCTCCGCCGCTACGACGCCTAGCGGGGCTAGCACCAGCGCGGCGCCGATGGCGAGTGCCCAACCCAACCCACCACGGCTGCGGCACAGGTCAGCCGTCCATATAGCTGGCAGAACGACCAAGACGGTCGGGCTTTGGATCAGCAGAACGCCCGCTGCTAACAGGGCGTAGAGGGCGGGTCTGCGCCATTGTCCGGCTGCTGTGGCATACCAGGTTAGCAGTATCAGGACGTAGAACTTGCCGATATGGCTGGGCTCTGCGGTGAACAGTTTTGGGCGGACACCGCCGTAGAGCAGGCGGTCGCGAATATCCTCGGCATAGGTCAGGTCTTGGGGGTACAGCAGAGCGCGTACGGTATTGGATATCTCAGCTAAGCCTAACCAACGCTCGGCCACGACCCCGACCAGCAGGATCAGCAGTGCCGAAAGCGCCAGCCGGGCTAGGGCCTCAGGCCGCCACAGCCGCAGGCCGGAGAAAACGCCTAATCCTATGGCAAGGCTCGCCAGGAACACGATAAAGCTGGTGGCGTAGTCTCCGCCGTATTGCCCACGAAACCGCCCGTCCCACAGCGCCGGATTGAGCACCAAAGATGCGACGGCAATGCCAATCCACACAGCTACAAATACCAGATCACCATGGCGCAACCGCCCCAAATATAGCGCCAGCAGGCCACAACCACCGATCAGCGCGCCGATCGCCGGCACCTTCAATGTCTCGCCCAGGGCCAAGTCGGCGTGCAGGTAGAACCCGGCCAGGAAAAGGACGGTCAGCACCGCGCTCAGGCTTCGGGTGGCGGCGCTCACGGCTCGATACCGGCGGTTTCGTAGAGCGTTGCCTCCAGGCGAAGGAACCAGGCCTCCCAACTCCAGCCGGCCTCGACAAAGTCGCGGGCGGCCTGGCCGAGGCGGCGTCTTTCCGCCTGATCATCCATTAAACTGATCACGGCAGCGGCGAAATCCTGTGGCGAGTCGGCGATCAGTGCGGCGTCGCCGGGCGGCAGGCCGATGCCTTCGTTGGCGATGGTGGTGGCGACGATGGCCTTGCCGGCGGCGGCGTAGTCCAGCAGTTTGTTCTGCATGCCAGCCCCCGCCTTGACGGGATACACGGCGACGGCGGCACGCGCCAGATAGGGGGCGGGATCATCGACCTCGCCCACGATCTCCACACCGTCGACCGCATCCAAGGCCTGGATCACCGCGCGCGGGCGGCGTCCGAGCACCAGAAAGCGTGCGTTGGGTCGGGTCCGGCGGACCAAAGGCCAGACCTCCCGGCAGAACCACAGAACCGCCTCGACGTTGGTATTGGTGGCGAGCACGCCCAGAAACAGGACCGTCGCTGGTTCTTGCATGGCGGGGTCAGCGGGTGGGATTGAGAGATCGGCGCCGTGGGGGATCAGCACGGCGTTATTGATCTGCGGCTGACGTGCCTTGGCGCAGGCTGCCTCCACGGCATACAAATCGGCTTGGCCGATCAAAACCGTCTGTGTGAACCGCTGCCAGGCCCGGGCCTCATACGCGCGGACCCGCGGTAATTCCAGGCGATACAGCCAACGCTCGCGCCGGGTGCGGAAATTCGCCAGCATGCGCTCAATATTCAGGGTTTGCGACAATTGCATTGCCAGCACCCGCGGCGGCGAGCGGAGGCCGCGGACCGCCTCGGCGCTGCGGATGTAGTAGACGTAGAGCAGGTCAAATCGATCAGCCGCCGCCCGGATCGCGGCTGTTTGTGGCCCGTGCTGGAACAGGCCGACCTGAAGCGGCAGACCTTGCAGCCACCCCAGGGCTGCCCCTAAAATACCCCGCCAACGGGGCCGGTGAAACCAGTGTACGGCGTGGCAGTGATCGTTCAGCCATGCGCTGGCAGCTGCCTCGATTGGTGCATCATGCAGGGCGAAGAGCTCCACCGCATGGCCGCGCGCTGACAAGAACGCCAGCCAGTGTGCCACCGTCATCTGGTCGGCGCGCGTCATCGGCAGCGGCGGGCGGCTGGTGATGACGGCTATGTGCAACGGCTTGGCCACTACCGTCACCTGGGGTGGCGCGGGTGTGGTTAAGGATGGATGACCGGAAATCGGCGGAATTTGAGGCGTTTTCTGACCTGACAGTTGAAAGCATTCCCTAATCGTAAAGCGATAGAACATCACCTTAACGCGAATACACGCGTTGGTTTAGTCCCAACCATGAGGTAAAGGCATGGCCACCCAAAGCCTTGCTGCCGACCTAGCGCCGGTGGCGCATTCGGCAAACGTGATGGTGGACTCGCCGCCGTTGCCATCCTCTGAGCACCTGTTGCCAGATCAGCTATTGGTGCGGCTGCGCACAGTACTGGTGCGCAAAGCCAGGGCTTACGCATGAAATTTTCCGGAGATGATTTGGGTCATATATTGGTCGTCCC
>Ga0055584_100004327_pt1 | contig 13962 bp, 11 predicted proteins | sample OSDHelmetaG_FD_58716 | JGI IMG/M metagenome (GOLD analysis project Ga0055584, IMG submission 58716) | Pelagic marine sediment microbial communities from the LTER site Helgoland, North Sea, for post-phytoplankton bloom and carbon turnover... | ecosystem: Environmental > Aquatic > Marine >... | reverse complement strand
GCAGGGTGGATAGGCATGCGGGTGGCGTGCATGCGAATTTTCCCCTAGGATCGCCCCAACAATTGAGCGCAGCAGCGGCCAAGTCGGTCGCAATGGGAGGCTGCCGTGGGTTATGCGTACCACCGCGTGCGATCCTCTGCTGGGAGCAAAGATCGTCCGACGGAAACTGAGGGTGAGCCGGTTTATGCCGCGCTTGACCTTGGAACAAACAACTGTCGCCTGTTGGTGGCACAACCCGCAACCGATGGGTTCCGGGTCATAGACTCATTTTCGCGCATTACGCGCTTGGGTGAAGGGTTACAGGCGTCTGGTCGGCTGTCGGAAACGGCCATCGATAGGACGATTGCGGCTTTGCGCGTTTGTGCCGGCAAAGTTCGGCGGCATGAGCCGTTGAAGGCCCGTTTTGTGGCGACCGAGGCCTGCCGCGGCGCTGCGAACTGTGAGGCGTTTGTTGATCTGGTCATCAAACGGACAGGGATTAACCTCGAAATAATCTCAGCCAAGGAAGAAGCCTGCCTGGCAGCACGTGGCTGCGGCCCATTGCTTGTGCCAGAACGCCAATACGCGCTGGTGTTCGACATTGGCGGCGGCTCAACAGAGGTTACATGGCTACGGGTTGCAGAAGATGGCGCCGCTGGAGACGTGATTGACAGCATGTCCATGCCCTGGGGCGTGGTTCGCATGGCCGAGGAATTCGGCGGGGCCGAGGTCGATCACGAAACTTACGAATTGATGATCGCCACCGCCCGCGATCTCCTAGCCCGGTTCGAAAAGCGCTATGCCATCCGCAGTCACTTGGCGGAAGGGCGTGTGCAGATGATTGGAACATCCGGTACCGTCACGACGATTGCCGGTGTGTATTTGGGTCTGGAGCGTTACCAACGTGACAAGGTTGACGGACGGCTGATGCATTTTGATGATATCCGTAAGGTGGTTGATCATCTGGTCTCGTTAAATCTGGAACAGCGCAGCACCCACCCTTGTATTGGCGTTGAGCGTGCCGATCTGGTATTGCCTGGGTGCGCGATCATGGATGCGATCTTGCGGGAATGGCCGGTGGGCCGCCTGCGTGTTGCCGACCGCGGCTTGCGGGAGGGTATTTTGTTTAATTTGATCGCCGCGGATCAACCCGGAAAGATGACTAGAATATGAGAGGCACCAAGGGGCCAAGCGGCCGTGGCAGCCGCGAATTGACGGAAAAGGTGCGCACCGCGCGCCGACGAACGATCTCCTCCACGCGCTGGCTGCAACGGCAGTTGAATGATCCCTATGTGGTTGCCGCGAAGCGCGACGGCTATATGAGCCGAGCAGCCTACAAGCTGATCCAATTGGACGATCGGTTCAAACTGCTGAAGCGCAATATGCGCGTGCTCGATTTGGGGGCGGCACCGGGTGGTTGGAGCCAGGTAGCTGCACAGCGGCTCGCAGGTAGTCACAGCACAATTGTCGCCGTCGATATTCTGCCGTTCGGACCGATACCCGGCGTGGAATGCCAGATTTTGGATGTCGAGACACCGGACAGCGAAACGATCATGAAAGGTTGGCTGGGCGGACCAGCGGATCTCGTGTTAAGCGATATGGCGCCTTCCACGACTGGGCACCAGTCTACCGACCAGATCCGCATCTTGGCGCTGGCCGAAGTTGCTTACGAAGTGGCGCAGGCGACTCTGGCACCGGGCGGGGGATTCGTGGTCAAGCTTTTCCAGGGTGGAGCGGTTGGCGAATTGCTGGCAGTGCTAAAGAAGGACTTCACCTTAGTCCGCCACGCAAAACCTGAGGCTAGCCGCAAGGATTCGTCGGAACTCTATCTGGTGGCGCAGGGCTACCGCGGCACTCTGCGCGAGGATGAAGGTACCTGCTAGCTTGGAACCTGACGCCGGCAGGTATATAGAAACGCGTCAACCCAGACCTGTTTGGCCGCGGTTCGTGTTTCTCGCCGTTTAGCGCCAAGCCGTCGCCTCTATGAGGGCTGACATGCCGGATACTCTGCCGCCGCGCGACACCAGTGCCATTCCCCTGGCATTGACGTTTGATGACGTCCTTTTGCGCCCCGCCGCTTCCTCTGTTTTGCCGACGCAAGCGTCGACGAAAACGCGCCTGACGCGGGAGGTTGAGCTGGGCATTCCCCTGGTTGCCTCTGCCATGGATACGGTGACGGAATCGCCAATGGCTATTGCTATGGCCCAGGCCGGTGGCATTGGCGTCGTTCACAAGAACTTAACCATTGAACGGCAGGCGGACGAGGTTCGTCGGGTGAAGAAGTTTGAGAGCGGCATGGTGGTCAACCCGGTCACCATCAGCCCGAACCAGACCCTGGCCGATGCCCTGCACCTGATGGAGCACCACCGCATCTCCGGCATTCCGGTGGTGCAGGAGGGCACTGGCAGGCTGGTCGGCATCCTGACCAATCGTGACGTGCGCTTTGCCACCAATGCCGAAGAGCCAATCCTCTCGTTGATGACGCGCGACGTCGTCACCGTGCGCGAAGGCGTAACGCAAGAGCAAGCCAAGCGGCTGCTTCACCAAGAGCGGATCGAGAAGTTGGTGGTGGTCGACTCTGATCATCGCTGTATTGGCCTGATCACGGTCAAGGATATGGAAAAAGCCGCGCTGAACCCGAACGCGACCAAGGACGGCCAAGGCCGACTGCGCGTCGCGGCAGCAACTGGTGTCGGCCCCGAAGGCATTGAGCGTGCGGCAGCATTGTTTGATGCGGAGGTAGACGTGCTGGTGGTTGATACTGCCCACGGCCATTCTGAGGGCGTGATGCAGGCGGTTCAGGCGATCCGCAAGATGTCGAACTACACCCAGATCATCGCTGGCAATGTCGCGACAGCCGATGCGGCTCGGGCATTAATTAATGCCGGTGCGGACGCGGTGAAAATTGGCATTGGCCCTGGCTCAATTTGCACCACCCGGATTGTCGCTGGCGTAGGCGTGCCGCAGCTAACGGCAGTGATGGAATGCGCTGCGGTCTGCGAAGCCATGGGCGTGCCGGCCATCGCTGACGGCGGTATCCGCGCCTCTGGTGATCTGGCGAAAGCGATTGCGGCGGGTGCCGATTGCGCCATGATCGGCTCACTGTTTGCCGGCACCGATGAAAGCCCGGGCGAGGTGTTCCTCTATCAGGGCCGCTCGTACAAATCCTATCGGGGCATGGGCTCTGTGGGCGCTATGGCCCGCGGCTCGGCGGATCGGTATTTCCAGCAGGAGGTAAACGACACCCTAAAGCTGGTGCCGGAGGGTGTCGAGGGCCAGGTGGCCTACAAGGGCTCGGTCAGTGTGGTGATCCACCAGTTGGTCGGCGGTCTGAAGGCGGCCATGGGCTATACCGGCAACGGCACCATGGAAGAGATGAAGCGCAACTGCCAGTTCCAGCGCATCACCAATGCCGGGCTGCGCGAAAGCCACGTCCATGACATCACCGTGACGCGAGAGCCGCCGAACTATCAGCTTGGGTCGGGGTCGTAGTTGCCATGACCGACCGCATCCTCATCCTCGACTTCGGTAGCCAAGTCACGCAGCTCATCGCGCGGCGGGTGCGTGAGGCTGGCGTTTATTGTGAAATTTGGCCGTATTTCCGTGGCGAGCCAGACGCAATCCGCGCCTTCGGTCCTGCCGGCCTGATCCTGTCAGGCGGCCCAGCTTCGGTGACGGAAGCGGAGGCACCGCTGCCGCCTGCTGGCGTGTTCGACATGGGGCTGCCGGTGTTCGGCATTTGCTATGGCCAGCAGGCGATGATGCAATCGCTCGGCGGCTCGGTCGAGCCCGCCAATGAGCGGGAGTTTGGCCGGGCGGAGGTGGACGTGCAAGCGGCGTCTCCGCTGCTCGAGCATGTTTGGCAAGCGGGAGAGCGCCATACAGTCTGGATGAGCCATGGCGACCGCGTTAACGCGTTGGCCCCGGGCTTTCAGGTGATTGCGGCCAACACCAGCGCGCCGTTCGCGGCAGTCGCGGATGAGGCCAGGCGCTTCTATGGCGTGCAGTTTCATCCGGAGGTGGTGCACACGCCTGATGGCGCTGCGCTGTTGGCCAACTTCGTCAACCGCATCTGCGGTTGTGGCGGCGCTTGGACCATGGCGGCCTTCCGCGACGCAGAGATTGTGAAAATCCGCGAGCAAGTCGGCGATGCCAGAGTGATTTGCGGCCTGTCTGGCGGCGTTGATAGCGCGGTTGCGGCAGTGCTGGTGCACGAGGCGATTGGCGACCAACTCACCTGCATTTTTGTCGACACCGGCCTGTTGCGGTCCGGCGAGGCGGAGCAAGTCGTGACGTTGTTCCGTGAGCACTACAACATCCCGCTGGTCCACGCCGATGCATCTGAAACCTTCCTGACCCGGCTGGAAGGCGTGGATGATCCGGAGCAGAAGCGCAAGGTCATCGGCGCTGCCTTTATCGACGTTTTCGATGCAGAGTCTGCCAAAATTGGCGGGGCGGATTTTCTGGTGCAGGGCACGCTCTACCCAGACGTCATTGAGAGTGTTTCGGCCATCGGCGGCCCCTCAGTGACGATCAAGTCGCATCACAATGTCGGCGGCCTGCCAGAGTTCATGAAGCTGAAGCTGCTGGAGCCTCTGCGCGAACTGTTCAAGGACGAGGTGCGTGTGCTGGGCCGAGAATTGGGTCTGGATGAGGCCTTTGTAGGCCGGCACCCATTCCCTGGTCCAGGCCTCGCCATTCGCATGCCCGGCGCGATCACGGTGGACAAGTTGGCGGTGCTGCGCGCAGCTGATCGCATCTACCTGGAGGAAATCCGCGCGGCTGGTCTCTATGACCAGATTTGGCAGGCGTTTGCGGTGTTGCTGCCGGTACGCACCGTTGGCGTCATGGGCGATCAGCGGACCTATGACTATGCCTGCGCTTTGCGCGCGGTAAACTCAACAGATGGCATGACGGCAGACTATTTTCCCTTCTCGCATGATTTCCTGGGCCGTACTGCGACCCGGATTATCAACGAGGTGAAGGGCATCAACCGCGTGACCTACGATATCACGTCCAAGCCACCTGGCACGATTGAGTGGGAGTAGCGGCAGCAGGGTTACCCTGTTACTTCCAACTTTTTGTCAAAAACGGCCAACACTTCGGTCAATGAGGTGGAGCGTTTCAGCCGCTCGCCGCGACTAACGACCATCCATTCGGTCTGCTCATTAACACTGCGCCCCGCGACTTTGGCGATTCGAAACAACGGAGTTTCGAACGAGGATCGGTAAATCGAGAAAATTGCCATGCCGACCATGTGGTCGATGGCGTAATCCCGCCACTCGCCCGACGCGACGCGGCGGCTGTAGACGTTCATCAACTCTCGTAATTCGGTCTTGTGGAATGACACATGCTTTTTCGAGCGCCGGAAACTCTCCAGCTGAACCACTTTGCTGATTGGCAGGGCACTCCCATATTTCGTGTGCACCGCGTTGGGCGCGAGTCCGCTTTAGCCTGATCCCTGTAGCAGTGTCATCATTTCGTCAAAATACCGCGGCGTCCAGAGCAAACCTAAAACCGCATAGTATGGTCATGGCGCCTGAGATGTGCTACCGCCCGGGATCAAACCATGCATGGGCTAATCCCGCGCTTTGGAAAACCAGCGCAATGGCAAACCACGCACCGGCAGGAGCCGACAGTCTTGGGCGACATATTCAAAGAAATTGACGAGGATCTGCGCCGCGACCGGTATGAGGTCCTCTGGAAGAAATACGGCCAGTATGTCCTGATTGGTGCTGGCCTTGTTGTGGCTGCAACCGCTGGATGGGTTGCATGGCAGGAGTACCAACAGCGCCAAAATGTTGAGGCGACGGCGGCACTGCACACCGCGTTATCAGCAGTTCGCGCTGGCCAGAACGATGATGCGGTGAACCTGCTGACGGAAATCAGCAAGGACGGCAACAGCGGCCACGCCACGTTGGCTCTGTTTACCGAGGCAGCCCTGCGTGCGGAAAAAGGCGACCGCGAAAATGCGCGCGTGCTGTATCACAATATCCGCGAGAACTCGTCTCTGGGTGCAACCTATCATGCGCTGGCAGCAATTCGTATCGTGGAATTGGACTTGGAAGAGGGTAACCCAGCCGACCTGTTGGGATTGCTGGCCCCGCTAGTGGGCGACACTAGTCCCTGGCGGCTGAGTGCATGGGAGCTTTCGGCCTATCTGGAGCAGCGGGCAGGCAATGTGGAGGCGGCGCGCGGGCTCCTGCAGCGGATCATTGATGACGGCGAATCCAGCGCATCAGCGCGTGCGCGTGCGGAGGCTTTTCTTGCGCAGCTATAAAATCCTGGCCGCAGGCTTGGCGGCAGCTTTGTTACTGAGCGGTTGCTCACTGACTGAGGAATATTTCGGTGAATCGGAAGAGGCGCCGTTAGAAGGCAAGCGGGAGGCTATTCTGGAGACCGGCCGCGGTGCCGTTCCAGATGTTGATCTGGGGTTGGTGCCCGTGATTGTACCGCCACAGATTTCAGATGAGTGGCCCACATCAGGACGAAACGCGGCCCATGCCGGCGGAAACCTCGCATGGTCATCAGGTGGTGCGCTGGCTTGGTCGTCGGATGCTGGCACTGGCTCGCGCGATGCGGCGCAGCGTGTGCTTTCAACGCCAATTGTTAGTAACGGTCGGATTTTTGTGCTGGACGCCGTCCTGGAAGTGCATGCCCTGGATGCACAAACGGGCAGCCGAATTTGGTCTGCTGAGACTGCGCCAGAGGACGAAGAAGACGGCTTTGGCGGCGGGTTGGTCAGCGACGGCGCGGTAGTCTACGTTGCCGGTGGGCATGGCAAGGCGTTGGCGCTGAATGCGTCCGACGGCAGCGTGCGCTGGCAGGTGGATTTGCCCGGTCCGGTTCGTTCAGCTCCGGCATTGGCTGGCGGGCTGTTGTTGGCGACGACGGCGGACAACACGATCATTGCGCTCAACACCGAAGACGGCACGCGAGCCTGGATCCAGCGGGGAGTTTCTGAAGCGACCAGCATGCTAGGTAGCCCGGCGCCGGCGGTTGCAAATGATGCTGTGATCTCTGCCCTGACCAATGGGGATCTTGTGGTGATGCGCGCCAGCAACGGGCGGGAATTGTGGCGCAGCTCATTGGGATCAGTGCGGCGGTTCGATTTTGGCACCAAATTGTCCGACATCGTCGGATTGCCAGCGGTTGCGGATAATATCCTGTATGCAACAAGTTCCGCTGGCCGCACAGCGGCGCTATCCCTTCGCGCCGGCAGCCGTATCTGGGAGCAACGCCTGGGTGGGATGTCTTCGCCGTGGATCGCCGGCGATTTCCTCTACATGGTCACAGACAAGGCAGAGCTTGTCTGCCTGTTCCGACCGGATGGCCGCGTTCGCTGGGCACATGCCCTGCAACGCTTCGAAGACCCTGAAGACAGGGCGGGAGCACTATTCTATGCCGGGCCTGTGATGGCCGGTGGACGGTTGACGTTGACGCGCTCGGACGGGACCTTGCTGTTGCACAATCCCGAGAACGGCGCTCAGGAAGCAACGCTAAATATCGGCAGTCGAACACTTCAGCCGCCGATTGTTGCCGGCGGCACATTATACACATTGTCAGAGGACGGGACGCTTAGCGCCTTCCGGTAAGTGAGAGGCCATGCGCCGTAAAGTTGCGATTGTCGGTCGGCCGAATGTCGGCAAATCGACCTTGTTCAACCGTTTGATTGGTTTGCGCCAAGCGATCGTGCACGACCGCCCCGGCGTAACCCGGGATCGCCGTTATGGCGAGGCCAGTATCGCCGATTTCGCCTTTGAGGCGATCGATACGGCTGGTTATGAGGATACGCCGGAATCACAGCTGGAAAAGGCGATGCAGGCGCAGACGACGCGGGCTTTAGCAGAGGCCGACGCGATCATGCTGTTGATCGATGCTAGGGCCGGCATTACCCCTGTAGATGCGGAGTTCGCTGATCAGGTGCGGCGCGCGCAGAAGCCTGTTCTGATTGTGGCCAACAAGTGTGAGGGCCGGGCCGGCCAGCCGGGTCTGATAGAGGCATTCAGCCTGGGGTTAGGCGATCCCATTGCAATCTCAGCCGAGCATGGCGAGGGCATGGGAGATCTGTACGAGGCGCTGGTGGCTGCGTTAGGGCATCCCGACGATTTGCTGCCAGAACCTGAGGCTATTGAAGAAGAGCCTGAAGCCGAATTGGCTGATGCTAGCGGTGATGACTTCGTCGGTGATGATGGGAACACCGAGGCGGTTGACGTCGATGACGACGACGAGAAAGAGCCGAAGGCGCTGCAAATCGTGATTGTTGGCCGTCCTAATGTTGGCAAGTCGACCCTGCTCAATCGGTTGCTGGATGAGGAGCGGGTGATTACCGGGCCGATGCCAGGCCTGACTCGTGACTCTATTGCAGTTGACTGGGTCTATAAAGGACGCCCGATCCGATTGATCGACACAGCCGGCATGCGTCGCCGCGCCCGTGTATCTGATTCGCTAGAGCGATTGTCGGTCGGCGACACGAACCGCGCGATACGCTTTGCCCATGTCGTGGTCCTGATGATTGACGCGACGGAAGGCTTGGAAAAGCAGGATCTGGCGATTGCCCGCAATGTTGAGGACGAAGGCCGCGCGCTGATTTTGGCAGTTAATAAGTGGGATGCGGTCAAGGATCGTGAGGCCACGATGCAGCGGATCACCGACCGCTTGCAAACCTCACTGACCCAATTGCGCGGCATCCCGGTCGTGACATTCTCTGCTCTGACCGGCCATCGGGTGGAGCGGCTGATGCAGGCGGTCTCGGAAGTCTATGACACCTGGAATATTCGCGTGCCCACCGGACGTTTGAACCGTTGGTTCTCGGCTATGCAGGAGGCACATCCGCCGCCGCTGGTGTCTGGTCGCCGATTGAAACTACGCTACATCACACAGATCAAACGTCGCCCGCCGACATTCGCGATCTTTTCGGCGCGTGCCGGTCATCTGCCGACCAGCTATGTGCGCTACCTAATCAACAGCCTGCGCCAGGATTTTAGCCTGGACGGTGTGCCAATCCGTGTAGTGCTGCGCCAGCCAGAGAACCCTTATGCGGACGAGGATTAGCGGCGGCGGGACGTCCTGATCTTCCACTCTGAACCTGCCGAAGGGTGATTTTCTTCGTAGCAGGCTCAGGTTGAGGTTTGGTGCCGATGCGCCTAGCTGCTAGGCGACCAGTTGTAAACCTTGGTACAGGCTCCGCCCATCAGCATGGCGCGGTCGCTGTCGCTGAGGCGGTCGGTCTCGACAAACGGTTTGACGCCCTGCTCATAGCTGAGAACGGCGTTGGCGCGGGTCCAGTCCGTACCCCACAGGCAGCGATCCATGCCCCAGGCGTCGAACACGCGGGCTAGCGGCTCCCAGATGTCCCCATAGGGATAGCCGACCTTGGAAAGGGTGCAGGCGCCCGACACTTTGATCACGACGTTGTCGCGCTTGGCGAGTTCCAGCACTGCTGGCAGATCCGCCCAGGGCTCCCATGCCGTCCCGGGCGCAACAGGCTCGCGGGGCTGTAAGATGCCCAGATGATCCAGGACGAAACGGGTGTTCGGATTGGCATCGATGAGCGTCGTGCCAGCTTCGATCCGGTCCCAGGTCAGCAGGTTGATGGGGAAGTTGTGCCGCGCTGCCTCCCGGGCGATGATGGCGAGGCCCGGATGGCTTGGGTCGCGCTGCGGCTCGTGGGTCAGCATGATGCGCACACCGACGGTGCCAGCGGTGGCTTTCCAGTCGGCGATGATGTCCGGAATGTCGGGGGCGTCCGGATTGATCGGCTTCACTAGGCCGAATTTGCCAGGGTGCGCGCGTTGCACCTCAATCGCGTAGCTGGCGTCAAACTGGTACATGCTGAACGAGGAGACAAAGATGCCACCGTCAACGCCGACTGCGTCCATAGCGGCCACCATCTCGTCGCCATTGACGTGCGGTGGCCAGTTCGGCGTGGTCGCCCAGGGGCGGGCAGGGGTGTTGGCTTCGTAGACGTGCACTTGGGAGTCGATGATCGGCATGGGCGCTTCCTCATAGGGGTTTGTTGCCGGCAGTCTAGCTCACGCCAGGAATCTATGCAGCACGTTCTCAACGATGCGGCTGATATTGTTATCGCCGCCGTTCCAAGGCAGAGAGCCGCAGAAGGTGATGGAACCGACGCTGAACACCGCACCACCGCCGGGCACGTCGAAATAGATCATGTCGGCGCGAATTAGCTCGTCGATGGGCAGCATGGCCCAGGTGGTGAGGTGGGTCAGCAACTCCTCCGGCACGAGCACGAAGTGGTCTGGGTGGTCCTCCGACTGTGCCAGCACCCGCACATTCGGTGGCGAACCGAGGCGCACGTCGGCCCGGTCCAACTCATAGCCAGCAGCGCCGCCACCGGAAAAGCCGAAATCGCCCAGCACTTCGTCGTCAACGCCATCGAAAATCCAGGCGAGGTCGGGGGAATGGCTCTCTGCCGTGCGGCGGTAGTGGGTGCCCTCGAACTGACCTTGGGAGGTAAAGCCGACGCCGGCCAGATGCTGTGGCGGCCGACCATTGCGTCGCCAGAGCCCGCCATACGCGCCGTCGAACGCGTTGTAATACTCGCCCGGTTCGGCGGCCCAGGCGCGAATGCCGCCCTCGGCCCTGCGGATTTCGATAATGCCTTTTTCCTGCGGATGAATGGCGACCCGCCAGTAGAAGCCATTGCCGCCCAGATACAGGAACTTGCCGCCGCTGTTGCGGTATTCCAGCAGCGCGTCCAGCGTCTGCGGCGTGTGGTATTCGGGATGGCTGCCGGTGGTGACGGCTTTGTAGCCTTTGATGGCGTCGAAGCCTTCCTTGTGCAACTCGCGGTCGGTGATGATGTCGTAGTCGATGCCCTTTTCATGCAGCCACCAGATCAAATGGCTATCCGCCTGGAAGTGGCGCAGGCCCGAGCCCTCACCATAACCCATGGTGATATATCCGGGGCGCGTGTTCAGCAGTGGGCGCAGGTGTGAGCAATGGCAGATGCCGGAGCCATCGCGATGAAAGTTGTAGGTCGAGCAGCCCAACTCCTCATATTGCGCCGGATTGTGCGGATAGCCGCCGCGCTGGGCGAACTGTTCGGCCCATTCAGGCTTGAAGTCCGGTCTGGAATGGTTGCCGTAGATGACATGGGTAAAGGTGGAGGCGAGCACGGCCAGATCGGCAGTGCGCTTGCCCTTTGGCGGGCAGACGTAGAAGGGGATTGCGTCCTCATGCTCGCCCTGGCGGATGCGCACGATGTAGACACCTGAGGCGAAGCCCTCTGGTACCGTCCATTCAAAATCGGTATCCCAACCGAAATCATAGATGTCGTCACGGTGGAAATGGATGGCGCCGTAATGTTCTGGCCGTTGCTGCCAGTTCATGTCCGAGCCATCCCACGCCGCACCGGCCATGGCCCGCGCCGGATGGTTAACGAGGTCGCCATGATGCGCGCCGGGGCCAATATCCTCAATGGTGAGGGAGGATGATTGGCGGGCAAAGTCCCACTTTGCGGCGAGTTTTGTTGGGTCGGCAGCCGCGGCTGCATAGACTGCAGGCGCCTCAATCTTGCCATCGAAATGCCGGTCAGCGTGGCCGTTGCGCAGGGCGGCGGCGATCAGCAACGGTTGGGTTGCGTCATACGCGCTGCCCGGTGCAGCCGTGGTCGCCTGCGCTGCCTCGCCCCAAATACCGTTGGGCTGTTGCGTAACGGACAGAGTTCCGGCTGTGCCGTCATAGGACAGCCGCACCGCACACCATTTTCGCGCTAACAGCGGCTTGCCGGTCGTGACTGAGGCGGTGCCGATCTTCGCTGCCAGCGCACCGTCGCCATCCAGATACAACTCGAACCCACCTGCCGAGATGATCGCCTGTTCACCGTCGCCGGGCAAGGTTGGCCAGACTGTGGCGGTGAGGGTCACATCGCCGGACAGGGCAGGGCCTGGTTTGACCAAGGCGTAAGAGCCCGGATTGAAAGCCTGTTGCCGGGCCGTGTAGTCGCCGGCCAGCGCTGCCTCGACCGGGTGCTCGATAATGCCCGGTCCATCGCGGTTCGGGTCCGCGCAGATAGAGCGGTGCAGTCCAGCCGAGAAGGCACCCGGCGCAGCGCAGGAGACCTTGAAGCTAATGCGCTCACCCGGCCGAACTGATAGCGGATCGCAATAGCCAATGACTGGTATGCGCGGTACTTGGTGGGACATGGGCAGGGCACTTCCAATGGTTCAGGCAAGATTATTGCAACAATTGTTTCGCACCTGGCGCGCTGCGTCTAGAGGGCGCAACAGCCCTATTGCGTTGGAACGAAGATCAGCGTTATTGGCGCGATGACGCTTATTTTGAACGTCTCCGAAGGTGCCTATTCAATGCAAGAATCCAAAGCAAATCTGTCGATCCGCAATGCCACATTGGCTGATATAGCGGAGATTGTAACTCTGTCAGGCCGTGTTTATGCGGCCGACCTCAGCTATTCGGCGCAGCAGGTGCGCGGGCAGATTAACAACTTCCCTGAAGGCGTTTTCGTCGCGGTGTATGATGACAAAATTGTCGGTTACTGCGTCACTTGCATTGTCGAGGAAAAGATCGCACGGCGCCAGCACACTTGGCACGAGATCAGCGGCGGCGGTTTCAGTTCGCGTCACAACCCGGAAGGCGATTACCTTTACGGCCTCGACGTTTCGGTGGATCCTGACTACCGCAGGTTGCGCATCGGCCAGCGCTTTTATCGCGCGCGACGGGAGTTGTGCCGTGTACTGGAATTGAAGGGCATCATGTTTGGCGGACGCATGCCGGGTTATCAGCGTCGGCGTAAGGATTATTCGACTCCAGAAGCTTATCTGGAGGCGGTGAAGACCCAAGCGATCAAGGACCAGGTCGTTAATTTTCAGTTCAAACAAGGCTTTGAGGCGATTGGCGTCCTCAAGGGCTATTTGCCGGATGATAAGGCGTCTGGCGGTCATGCGGTCCATATGCTCTGGACCAATGAATTGGTGGCAGAGGTTGCGAACTCTCGCACGACAAGACCAGATCACCGACTGCCGGCTCAAGTTCGCGTTGCAACGGTGCAATTCCAGATGCGGCGCATCGCGAATGTCGAGGAATTTGAGCAGAATATCCAATATTTCGTTGATGTTGCTTCAGACCACAAAGCCGATTTCGTGACTTTCCCGGAGCTTTTTACGACCCAGTTATTGTCACTGGAGACCGAGAAGAAGCCGCCGCATGAAGCCATTATCAAAGTTACAGAATATACGGAGCGCTTTAAGGCGTTTATGAGCCAGTTGGCGGTCTCCTACAACATCAACATTATCGGCGGGTCGCACCTGACGATGACCGAGACGGGGTCCATCCGGAACACCTGCTTTGTTTTCTTGCGAGATGGGGCGATCTATTCTCAGGATAAATTACACCCGACGCCGTCAGAACGAGAATACTGGAACATTGAAGGTGGTGATGGTGCGTCGGTGATCCCAACTGATTGCGGTCCCATCGGTGTGATGATTTGCTATGACAGCGAATTCCCGGAACTGGCCCGTATCCTGGCCGACCAGGGCGCGTTGATGCTGTTCGTGCCCTTCTGCACCAACGAGCGGCGTGGCTATCTGCGGGTGCGCTATTGCTGCCATGCTCGGGCGATTGAGAACCAGTGCTATATGATCCTGTCCGGCGTCGTCGGCAACCTGCCAAACGTCGACGCAATGGACGTGCACTACGCTGAAAGCTGTATCCTGACGCCATCCGACTTCCCCTTCGCTCGCGATGGTGTGGCGGCGGATACGGCGCCGAATACAGAGACGATAGCGCTGGCCGACCTGTCGTTGCCGTCCTTGTTGACTAGCCGGCACACAGGTACGACGCGGAACTATGCAGATCGGCGTTTCGACTTGTATCGGGTCACGTGGTCAAAGACCGCGTTTCCTGGCTGAGCCTGATAATTTGAGAAAATTTTGATTCGATTAAGTCAGATGCTGCTCCAAACAGAAAACCCGCCATCGCTGGCAAGCGATGGCGGGTTTT
>Ga0055584_100004325_pt1 | contig 13967 bp, 9 predicted proteins | sample OSDHelmetaG_FD_58716 | JGI IMG/M metagenome (GOLD analysis project Ga0055584, IMG submission 58716) | Pelagic marine sediment microbial communities from the LTER site Helgoland, North Sea, for post-phytoplankton bloom and carbon turnover... | ecosystem: Environmental > Aquatic > Marine >... | reverse complement strand
TGCGGTCGTTCGGAAAACATCCCGCCACTTAACGCAACTTCAATGGGAATACCGTCTTCGGTTTCCTTGTCTTCGTACAATCCAGCCACGCCCCGATACGTCGGCAAACCTGAATCTACGGAAATGCCAGCACCCGTAATAAACAAGACCCGGTGGATATCATTGACCCATCGCTCAATCTCTGGTTTCGAAAATCCGTTCGTCATGATTCAAGTTTAAAGCGGGTGCTCCAAAAAGGGACAAATCATCCGCCGAATCCGGAATAACGCTTTACGCCACGCGCCCACATCAAGCGAATCAAACCTACAAAACCAACAAGCCAAACAAACTCAATCAGTATTTCAAACCACAATCGATCGGGTGGAATTTTTCCGAGAAATACGGCCGCAGGAAAGTATGCAAAGTACTTCAGCGGCGAAAAATGAATAATAGCTTGCCAATTGATCGGATCGGTTGGAAGTAAATCAAGCGGGAACATGTGCCCCGAGAGAAAGAAATTCAACAGCATATACACAAACGTAATGGATGTAACTTCTAGCCACCAGAAACCAACCAGTCCGATGCAGGCTTCGATGCAAAATCCAAGAATAAACCCCATCACTAAACTCAAAAGATAAGCGACAAAAATCTCGACAGGTGGCCACCCCGCATCAAAGAATCCGCGACACAAAAAGAATACGAACGAAAACGGAATGATGGCGATCAAGTAGTAAACCAGTTTGTGTGCAATTCGCTGCACAAAAAGACAGCCCAACATGTCGACTGGTTGAATCAAAAACTTTTTGATTTCACCATTTTGAATCTGCCTTGCAATTCCTCCAGTCAATCCGGGCATGCTTGAAAACGCACGACTGACCATCGCCAACAAATAATAGGCGACCATATCGTGGTAATCATACCCAGAGATATCGCCTTTCCCTCCCGACAACTTGATCGACTCGAAAATTGCGTTCCACAAAAAGACTTGCGTGATAATCGGCAGGAATCGCATCAACGTCCCCAACGCAAAGTCACCACGATAAACCAGTCGTTCTTCAATCGAAATCTTAAAGAAATACCACCAAGTGGTTGCGCGAATGGCGATGTTATACAAGAGAGTCTTTATTCAAAAAAACTGAGGCGAATCGTGAACAAACGCCTATTTTATGCGAGTCAACGAAAAATCAGAATGCGGCATGAATGCCCAGTGGTCACTAGCGATTTATTTCACTGTAAAGCATTCTTTGGTCGCTTTTATCGACAATCCTGCAAGCTCAACTTTGCCGGTTCCGGTGAGAGCGAATACCAGCTGCAATCCGGAGTCGTTTGCTGCAATGCGTTCGATGGTAAATTTTTTCCAGCCGTTCGTTTCATATTCACGATGTGCAAGGATCGGCCCACCAACGGAGTCGATAATCATGAAACCATCGTGCGAGTTCTCAATTTTTCGATCAATCTTAATCCAACCTTCGATACGAAAAAATTGTTTTTTTTGGATATCAAACTGGGGGCTTGATAGCCAAATGGGTGTCACGTCGGCCTGAACATTTTGACCATTCGAATGCCAAGCCGTGATAGCCATGACCGGGCGAATCCCATCCTTAAAGTCCGTTTCGACCAAACGAACGCCGGCTTGGATTCCACCGCTTTCATTCAAATTTTGCTTCCACCCAGACTTGGCCAATTCTTGAACATTCAAAAAACTCGACTCTTTTAAACGATTTTCGCTCCAGGTCGCTTGCGCCATGAATTCTGACGCCGCAATACTGTTTTCCAGCAATTTGAAGTCTGACGTAAACGCACTCGTCAGAACCTTCTGATCCGGCAAGAGTTTTTCCGAAATGGCAGTTTTGACTTCGTCGATCTGACGTTGAAGTTTGATGATCGTTGCAAGCGCCGATGACGGTTGATTCTCCCGAACAAATCGGTCTCCAAGAATCAACGATTTTGCCGATTCCTGCAAAGCGGAATATACGATCGGGTTGCGAATCCCCTTGCGAGAAAGCTTTTCAAGCAACGATTGCAAACCGTCCTGCTCACTTTTTAAAATCTCCAAGCGAAGAGCAAGGATTCCTTGATGTGGAAATGTTTGAATCGAATCCTGCACGTACTTAAATGCAATCGAATCCTCGGATGCGATTAAGACCTCCATTTTTTCATCACCCACTAATTCTACGGCGATTCGTCCGTTCACCAATTTCTGGTGAATGGACGAAATACCGTTTGAGGTAACACGACGCACTCGGGGCGACTTTTGATTGGTCGATATAAAGAGCGGTTTTGGATTTCGGTCTCTTCTTCTATTGTGATGCGAAACCCATACCATTTGACTACGATCCAACTCGAGAACAACAGAGTCTTGAACCCACTGGTCACCTGAAAAGGCCGCAACATGACGCGATGAATTGCGACCACGTGACGGATTGAATTGTCGCAATGTCCCGCCTGAAAGCCAGGGGGCGACCTGCATCAATTCCGCATTGATTCGCGTCAGTCGATTGACGATTGACGAATGGCGTCGATCAGTTTGCTCAAGATTTTTCGGGGAATCAAAAACCAAACCGCGACTCCCCTGTTTGACGGCGCGAAAAACCAACTGCTGAATTTGGTCAAACGAAAGCCAAGGTGAAACCGACTCGCCGCCGGCCAATTTAGCTTGGTTCATCACTTCATGCGGTAATGTTGTTTGTATATCTGTAATAAACGGACGGTCAAGCATGGATTTAGAAGCAAGGAAGTCTTCAAATTGATCAAGCGAGAAAGGCGTCCCATAAGTCAGTTGACTCAATCGCAAAAAGCTTACTATTTTCCCGTATTTTTTCGTGGGAAAGTGAGCCATGCAAAACGTCGGGCGTTTGAGCGAATCATCGACTTGCCGAATTCGCTGCACAACATCTTTGACATTGTCGATTTCAGTTGCGGTAAAATTCTCTCCAATGTTCCACGCAAAAATCATATTGGCATTTTTCGAATTCAAGATTTTTGAATTCGAGAATGGTGCAGGGCACAGTATCCAAACATGGTATTGGCGAGCATCAGCAAGCTGCGATTCAGTTGGAACCTGTTGCATCAATACGGCATTAAACCCCAGCCGCTTCACAAAGGCCATCGATTCGCCGTGATGCTTGATTGCACGCAAGAAGAGAGGTTTACCATCCACAGTTAACGTCGATCCACGAACTTCAACTTTTTGTGCGAATTGAAGTTCGGTTCGATTTTGTTTCTCAGTTTCGACGTCCACTTCTGCAGGTAGAAACCCACCAATTGCAAGGCTGTCGATCCATAACTTCGCTTCGCCCGCAACTCTCTCGAAACCATCCAAAATCAATAGATCGCAGTACGCATCGCTTTCAAAGATTTTCAAATCAGCGTATTGGTGCTGGATACTACGAAGTTCTCGTCGCATAGCGGCAACAATGTCGCCTTCTTTTGCGCCTAGTGTTTCCCAAACGCCAATTTTTTCAGATTCACTCAGCTTTACGAGCAGCGTAAGCGGTCCCGGCCCTAGAGGGTTTTGAGTTTGAGGCAAAACGACTCGCACGCTAAACCGAATCCGGTCTCGTGTCGATTTCAGGGCGATCGTTGGGCAAAAATCATGAATTACCTGAGCTTGTTGGATTGGATGAACCAATTTTGCATTGCTAGAATTTGATGATCGATAATGAACCAGTTCAGATTGTTTTCCCGATTTCTTTGTTTGACTGGTCCGGGAGTGATTCCGAACATTAAATCCGGCACTTGATCCGCGAATCGTCCACGTTGGCGCGACCCCCTCGAAATCCTCGATAATTCGTTGAAATGCGTTGGCTTCAGAATTGCAAATCAGGGCCAGAATCAAAAAAACAACATGCCGAGCCATGATTCGGCAAAGGAGAAGATTCATTTGATAATCAAAAACAACATGCGGGGTAAACTTAGCGATTTGACGTAAACCTTTTAAATAGCAAGATTTACGTCAATCGGCCAGATCAGAAGCGTTGCGAAATGACATCATGGGGCGTATTTGCCCCACCCATCAAAATCAACATAAACTCATACACAGCAATGGTTTAGACCAACACCCTGCCGTTTCTTTTCATATTGGCACCAATCGTGCTTTCTAGTTTGTCATCCAAGTCGCAATCATCACGCACCGCGAGAGGCACCATGACAAACAATTCTGAAACGAACGCCAAATCAAAAAAAGACGAACTTCCGAAGGACGTCCTGGACCTTGTGATGGCCATTGAAGCTTTGCCTGCCGAACATCGAATGATCTTGAAGCCAGTGGTCGATCGCGTTGCAGAGAACACGAAACGTCGTCGCCGAATCCTATCACTCGTTCAAGAGGCTTTAAGCCAACTGCGACTCGACATGAAATACCTCGTCTTCGATTTGGAAGCGACTCGCCGTGAACGAGATGCCTATCGTGAAAATCATGACGGTGAGTAGTCCAACAAAACAATTGTTATAACTGATTCAAAACGAACAAAATCTCTCTCCACAGATTTTAGACGGCAAAGCCTTAACCCAGCTTTGCCGTTTTTTTATTCACCAACACTTTTTTTCTATCAAAAGACGTTGAAAACGAAGGCTATTTGCTGAAAAACCACTAGCTGCATACGATAATGAATAAGTCGTCAAATTTAGGAACTGGAAGGTAAAAGGCTGCCACTGCTTGGGGTTGCCGCTCACTGTATCAATGGAAGACCTTAGCCCCGAAAAACTTGGCCAGCGACTCTACAATGTCGGTCTGTTGGAACCACGCGACATTGACGAGATTTTTTCCAATGTCGGCAGCCGCGAGTGTTCGTTAGCGGATTTTGTCACAGCTGCAATTCGGACGGGAAAAATAACGAATTGGCAAATCGAACGCTGCAAAGGTGGTCACAAGGTCGGCTACCATTACGGCCCATACAAAGTCCTGTACTTGGTCGGAGCGGGAACGTTTGCTCGAGTTTACCGAGCCGAGAACATTGAGACGGGTGAAGTCAAAGCGGTGAAGGTACTACGAAGCCGCTACACAAACGATGTCGCGACCACCGAACAGTTTCTACGTGAAGCCAAAATGGTTATTACGCTTCGACACAAGAACATCGTTCCGATCTACGAAGTTGAAAAGGAACGCGGGCGGCTGTACATGGTCATGGATTTCGTCGAGGGGCAGAACCTCCGGGATTATGTTCGCGTCCATAAGAAACTAAAGCTTGATGTTGCCGTGAATATCGCACACGATCTATGCTCAGGTTTAGACTATGCATTCAAGCGCGGAGTCGCACATCGTGACCTTAAACTCTCGAACGTACTGCTTTCCAGCTCCGGTTTGGCAACGCTTGTAGACTTTGGATTGGCAACCATCGAGGGTGAAGACGCAGGTGATGGCGCTAATCCTCGCGCGATTGACTACGCCGGTCTAGAACGTGCGACGGGCGTGCGTCGCAACGACAAGCGTAGTGATATCTTTTTTCTGGGTGGAATGATTTATCACATGGTTGCGGGCGTTCCTGCCATGTTTGAAACCAAGGAACGGATGCAGCGATTGAGTGTCGGGCGTTTCAGAGATATTCCGCTGATTACTGTACATGACCCGGATATCCCACACAGGATTGTGACACTTGTGCATCGTGCGATGGCATTAAACCCCAGCGACCGATTTCAAACACCCGGCGAAATGCTAGATGCGATCTCTGCTGCACGGGATGCGATTCAAAGTGGCGATCTGGAAAAATATGACGCTGCAAAAGCTGAAATCGATATCGTTGCTGCGAAAAAGAAACCGGGGCAAGAAGGCAAGGGGTACACCGTCATGCTTATCGAGACCAATCAAAAATTACAAAACAATCTTCGTGCAAAACTGAAAGCGGTCGGCTATCGCGTTTTAGTCTTCACCAATCCGCGACGTGCTATCGAACGGATCATGAATCATGACGAAGATTTCGAAGGCGGACCTCTCGCCCATTGCGTTCTATTCGGATGTGGTGAAATCGGACAGGAGTCGTTAGAAGCGTTTAATTTCTTCGGTTCAGAGGACGAAACAAAGGATATTCCAGCCGTCCTTTTAACCGATATTGAGCAAACGCACTTCATCAGCAAGGGTGAATTTGCTGAGCACCGCGCTCATATTGAAATGCCAATCAAACTTCGAGAGTTGCGACAGTCGATCATCAGAATCATTCGTAAGAAGTTTGCCAATCCCGTTTAGAACAAACTTCCCACTCCGCCGACGCAGCTTTACCCGATCGGCTGTCGACAGTGTTTTATTGGTATAAAACCGATCCGACTCTTACAAGTGTCGCTCCGTGATCAATCGCCTGCTCAAAATCACCGCTCATCCCCATCGAAAGCTCGCTTAACGATACGTTGTCAGGCACTACTTGCTGCAGTTGATCACGAAGTCGTCGCAGCTTTTCAAAATCCTCGCCGGCCCGCTCGGTTCCCCCCGTGAGCGATGCCATTGCCATCAGTCCCTTGACTCGAACATTTTGCATTTGAGAAATTTCCGTCAGCGAATCGGCCATAGAATCTGGGCTGAAGCCGTGTTTTGATCCATCGCCCGAAATATTCACCTCACACAGAACATCAGCGACAACACCTTTAGCGTTCGCCTCCCGATTCACCGCATTTAGCAGCTTCAGGCTGTCGCCCGCATGCAACAAATAAATCATCGGTAGAGAGCGTTTGACCTTGTTGGTCTGCAAATGGCCGATCATGTGCCACGAAATATCGCAGTCAGACAGTTTGTCCGCTTTCTCCCATAACACTTGTGGTCGATTTTCGCCGAAATTTCGACACCCTAATTGGTAAAGTGATCTCACGACCGAATCGTCAACATATTTTGTAACGGCAACCAATTTGACATCCATTGGATCACGGCCCGCCTGCTCTGCAGCATGATGAATGCGTTTCAAAACGTTGTGATAATTTTCAGCTAGTTTCTCCAATGAGACATTCATACGATGCACGTCAAACCTATTTATAAAACGAAAAGAGCGGCCAATTTAATTTCAATCGATACTGATTATTTCCGCACACGTACCATCCGCCTCCAACGCTCCAACATAAAACTCAATCGACAAATTCTGTCCGAGAACCGTTCGACCTGTTTTTTCCGCAAGCGAGCGATAGACCAACCATTGTTGATCGCCGACCTGAATCCGATATCCGCACGCCACATCTTCGCCTTGGATCTCTAGTTTCTCTGCAACCGTTAGGCGTCTCCAAGTTAATGGTTTGCGACAACGCTTGGGATCCAGATCCATAAAGATCGGACAATAGGCGTGACTGCCAGTCGACTCCATTTGCAATGTCAGATTCTCTGCATTCAATGAAACGGCGGACGATGAGCGTTCGACTTTCCACTCTGGCATCGTAATCGGAATAATCGCTCCGACAGATTTAGCTTTTCGAACTAAGAATTTTTCATTTGTTTCCGTGGCCAATCCGAATCGTGTTTCCGCAGAAAGCGGCCAATTCATTTGGTAGTCAAACTGCTTGCCGCCAATACCTAAAAACGCGTCACCCGTCAGCAAAAACAGGTCACTTCTTGCAAGAAGAAAGTGTTTTTGCCATTTCATACCATCCGGCAGTTGGCATTCCAATTCCAAAAAATCACCATCTTGATCGCTGTGCCAACAAACGACTTCCCATTCGGATAACGGCTTAATTGGTTTAGAGTCAATGAGAATTTCCGAACACATCTCGCCAGAGAATAGCACGCCACCACAACTTAATTCCGTCACAATTCTCTTGTTCTCGAAACTCACGGTAAGTCGAGGTGACTTCGGCGTCCATTCGGTTTGAAGGACTGCCAATTCAGACCATTCCGAATGTGTCGACGTTTCGGGAAGGGCATTGAGACTGGGCTTTTTCGAACGTGACAAGTTGGAGGCTTTGGGCAACACGACTTTCGCAAGGTTTTGATCGTCTTCGTCCAGATAACAATTCAATGCCGCGAAAATCAAGACGGACGAATTTGATTTTTTTTGCGACGCGAAAACAAGTGAGCCGTCTTTTCGCGTCAAACGCATCGTTTGCCTAACGAAATATCGGAACTGGGTCTGCGAATCGGTATCAAAACATTCTGTTTTTATTGCTGCGGCAAGAAGCTGACAACGAGTCCAGCATGCCAGTAGCAAATGGGATTGCGGCAAATACTGCGATGCCGGAAGCCCTTCACCGTCAAGCAACTCTTCGATGCCCATAGCAAGATTATTTCGTGCCGTTTCGATCCACTCCGAAACACAATCCAACTGCGGAAAAAGCACGCTTAATAGCAACGGCACTTCCGCAAACAAAATTTGATGGACGACTGGCGATTCGTGAAGAATCAATGCGTCCTCGAGATTGGGCAACTCAGAAATCGCATGAAAAGTGTCTAACCAGTGGCTTGGCTCCATTGCTTCGCAGTAGATTGCCAACCCACTTGTGACCACAAGAATTTGGATTGCCTGATCAATTGTGAGAGAGTTGAGATCGTTTAGCGGACAGGATGGAGGAGAAAGAAACGACGGTAACGATTTCTTCTTCATCGCTTTTACCAACCCAATCAGTTGGCTCATCGCATCGGATTGCATTTCAGCGACGTCAAACTCCGGCAATGCATCGACACACCACAAAAAACGATCCGAGAAATCCGACACGTCCTTCGATTGGTTGACGGTCTTTAGAAAATCAGCAAACAAATCAACGTTTGAAAAATCATTGATGGAGAACGACGAGGCGATGGCCCGTTTTTTGCTCTGTTTTCGTTTTAGCTTGGTCATATATGCCTGAAATGAGTTACCGCTTTGATTCTTCAAGATGTCGTTTCCGACCTGAATTGGCAAGATGGCGAAGATATGATCAGGATTGGCATAGGCCGTTTGGGCATCCAATAGCATGCGGCTCAACATTGATTCGCCCTGAGAACCTGCCATGGGCCAACGCGTCATGATGATTTTGTCAAAGAAAAACGCTATAAATCGGTATCACCTTCGCGGCGATCGGCGATTCAGACCTCAATAACCAATGTTGTTTCATTCAATTTTTCGACACGGAAGACGTAATATGATCAAAAAACTTGCATTGCTGATGCTTGCCATGCTTTTCCTAACCTCTGGAGCATCAGCGCAGGACGCAGAAAAATTAGTTGAGCAAAATAAGGAAAAGAGCGTTAAGGACCCGCTGGAGACAATCAACAAGTCGCTAGGAAAACTGGTTAAGCTTCCTCAGGGTGAAGTCTGGATCGACACAAAAAAGAAGATCGTGGTGATCGACGGAATGATCGTTCTGCGAAAAGGGGCATTGGAAATGCTGGCTTGTCCTCCTGAAACCAAAGAACACGAGACGATCATTCAGGCGCAGGCCGATTCATACATTGTCCACACTGCCTTGCTTATGGTCGGTGCTAAATCCGGAAGCCCGGTGGTTTGGGAGCCAAAATACAAAGCCGCTAACGGGACCAAGGTAGAAATCATGGTGCATTGGCTGGATGAAAAAGGAAAAAAGAAGAAACTGCGTGGCCAGCAACTGATTCGTAACGTGAAAACAAAAAAAGCGATGACGGAGGATTGGGTTTTTGCCGGCAGTGAATTCTACACAAACCCCAATACAAAGAAAAAACATTACATGGCCGATAGCGGTGAGATGATTTGCGTGGCAAATTTTACAACTGCCATGATGGACCTGCCGATCGAAAGTAGCCAAAGCCGTGAAGGCTTGATTTTTGAAGCATTCACTGAAAACATCCCGCCGATCAGAACGAAAGTGCGCCTCGTGTTGAAACCAGTCGCCAACAAATCAGCAAAGGATCCTGAAAAAGATCGCAAGCAAAGCAACGATTCCCAAAAAGAAGAACGTGGCCGCTAAAGCGAAAAAGCGGGCAATTGATCCTTAGAAAACATCCTTCAACCAGCATCCTGTTTTTCAGTGGTTGTGCAGACTAAAGAATCCTCGCTCTCGCGATGGCCCCCTCTTCGCTTGGCCCCTGCTGCTTTTCCGAGAGAGGCTTTTCCGAGAGAGGCTCTGCACCCTACAGCTTTTTGCTAGAACAAACTCTTGATCGCTTCGCCGTCGGACAATAGATCGTAGGGTCTTCCTTGATTATCTTCGACAATCACCTTGCTGAGCCCCATCGAATGATAAATCGTTTTGGCAACGTCGGACGGCGAGACAGGATGTTGTTCAGGATACTCGGCAAGCTTGTCAGACGCCCCAAAGACTTGGCCTCCCCGAACTCCGCCGCCGGCCATTAGTACACTTTGACACGCCGTCCAATGATCTCTTCCAGCACCAGCGACGCCACCTGAACGCCGGTCTCCAATTCTTGGTTTTCGTCCCATTTCGCTGTTTACAACAACCAAAGTATCGTCAAGCATCTCTCGAACCGCGAGATCCCCAATCAGCGCAGAATAAGCTCGATCGAATTCCGGCAACAGGTCTTCGCTCAGGCATTGGAAATTGTTCCCATGCGTATCCCAGCTACCAGCACTGCTGCATTTAGCTTTGAGGCTATCATTCATCTTCCAAAATACGGTGACAAACGGAACGCCCGCTTCAACCAATCGCCGAGCCATTAACATGCTCATTCCATTTACCGTTTCACCGTAGCGTTCGCGTGTTTTTTTCGACTCCGCCGTTAGATCAAACGCATTCGAAGTGGCAGATGCTGAAAGCAGGCTAATCGCTTTTCGATTTGTGATATCGACGGTATCGGCAATCGAACTCGAATCAAAATCGCGGCGAGCGCGGTCCAAGGAACGCCGAAGTGCATCCCGATCACCAAGCCTGGCTCCATTCAAATTCTTATCCACCGATAACGTGGGCGATAGAAATTTAAGCGGTGATACGGGATCGTTTTTTAGAAAAAACGGGTCATTTGCAACACCAATCCGTGCTGCAAACTGTCCCGGACGCGTGTACGGCTTCTTACTGGGCATATGCGGCAAAGTAATGACTTGGGGGAGCGACGGATGCTGCTCACGAACCGATCCGATAACGCTTCCGATAAATGGCCAATCGTCTTTATACGGACGACGATCGTTACCTTGAGTTCGGAATGTGCTGTCCGGCGTTTTCCCCGTCAACTGATAGTAGTAGCCTGCATGATGATCCCCTGTCGCGTTTCCGCCATCAGTCACTCCGTGGATCAAAGCAAGATGATGTGCCTGTTTGGCAGTCATCGGCAAGTGCTCACACAGCCGAATCTCGGGCGAAGTGGTTTTAATCGTTTGAAACGGACTACGATAAGTGTCCGGCGCATTGGGTTTCATATCCCATGTATCAATATGCGATGCACCACCACACAAAAAAAACAGAATCGTTGACTTTGCCTTTCCACCATTCGTTTGCTTCAAGTCGCGGTCTTGATTCATTTGGAATCCGTCTCCGCGAGCAATCGTCGGTGCCCCGAAACGCATTCCAGCATAACCAACAGAAGAGGCAACGATAAACGTTCGGCGATTAATCATTGGGAATAAATGGCCTAAAAGAGGGACTTTGCGAAAACAAACCCACTTGGATTCGGAATTGTTACTTTCACCATCGTATCACGCCTATCTTGAGTTCGCAAAAGCACAAAAAGGTGGGGCCATGGCATCCATATCGGTGACACCAAGCTTCGGCAAAGCCTTATCAGCGGCAAAAGCAAGCAACAAAAAACGCAGAGTGGCACCTGCCGCTGTGCGCTCCGCTTCTAAACTCCACCTTTGCGTGGTCGATTAGGCATATCGATTGCCATTGTCTTCAACAAAGAACACATTATCCGCGAGGTTTTCTACCGCGGTGTTATCCCGTACTACGTCGCTTAGTTTTCGTGATTCAACCCATTCCATTTCACTCGTTGACAATGAGTTTTCATAGTAAAATCGGTCACCGTCGCGAAGTCGAGTAAACTGGTCGGTGATCACGTTCGAGAAGAGCTCACCTGTGCTCGAACCGTGAACATGATCCTCGGCCAATCCACCAACCCAAAAGTCGACTTTGTCAACCGATTGGTAAGCCTCTTGCAACCGCGAAACAACCTCTGGATCAGAGCTGATATCGCTAAAGTCATAGACTTCAGTCAGTCCCAAAGCGGCTCGAGCGTCCACATAACTGGGCAAACCATGATCGCGACCTCGCTGCAAATTCAAGGATGCCAAATCAAGCCCGCCGGATCCGGGAACCCCAAACAGGAAGTTTCGAACATCATCCACTAAATAGGGATCAACTTCCTGACTGGCCTGTGCTGACAATCCGCGAAGGATTGGATCGATACCTGCCTCAGCAACCTTATCCGGTCGGAAGAACGCATCGCGTAATTCCAAATCCCCTTCTGCAATTTCATTTCCACTTTCATCCAATCTTTGGATCGAATCTGACAACATGGTATGTCCGATTCGGAACGCAGCAGTCGAAAACTCATTGGCAATCGCGGGATCCACGTCAGGATCATAGCCCTTGTATTGGCCAATTGCGTTTTTACCGAGTAACGCAGGAAGAAACTCTTCGTAAGTAATACTCTGCAATTGAGCCGACACTAAGCCACGAGCTCTCTGATAAATTTGTTCATCAATCATAGGGTCTGAAAGATCAGAGTACGCATAATCCGTTGCCGCAATTTCTTCGGCAATCCGGTTGTGCTCCCGAACAAACAGCGTGTGCAACGAAGTCAATGCCGCGTTTTCATTCACTCGAATATCACCAGCGACAAAGGCTTTTCCACCATCATGATGATCAGTGGCTTCTCCGCTTGTTTCAACCAATGGCAACAGATTCCCTTCCGAAACTTGAAGCTTCCCTCCAATTGCATCTCGAAGCATGGATGCGGTTTCGTCATCCGAACCATAAATCTGTGAACCGTCAATAAACGCCGTGATATCGTTCTCGAATTGACGAACTCCATCGACATCCAGCTGGTAATCAGACCGCGTAAAATTCATCGTCGCAGTTCCGGTACCTTGAGGATCAAACTCCGGATCACCAAGCGGAATTGCGATCGGAGCCTTTTCACCGTTGACCGCTCCCGCGCTAGTCAATGTGATGTCATGGTCAATGAATTGCCCCCATGCCCATAGATAATCTGAAGTGCCACGATCATTGACGATGCTTACATCCTGATCGTTAACGATGTTGCTCACTTCTCTTACGGAGGGCAATCCATCACCAAGAACTCCGTCAACCGGGTCGCCAGCCGATGCCTCACCGGGAACCAATCGAATAAGCTCCGTGTTAGCTGCACCGAAATGGGGATTAAGCAAGTTATTCCCAGCACCATCAATCTCACGGAATTCGCTGTCGTCAACGTCATTTGACAAGCCCACCAAAACCGCGTCGGACACTGTGACAGATTCGGCAGAAGAATCCAATTTCGAGTCGTATTGCGAATCAGCAGAACCGGTACCCTTATGGCCCAAATAGCTTGATCCCGCATGATCGCTCCAATTGAATGATTGAGCTACGGATCCATACCCCCGCTCGTATCCAGCGTCGCCCCAAAGCAACTTTCCACCGCATGATTTACTGCTCGCAAACTTTGCATCAGTGGATTCTTCACCGCCCCATTGCATACCACCTGTTTTGACGCTGCAATGCTTGACTTTGTTGCCAGCCACATCCCATGGTTCACTCGGGTCTTTTTCAGAACCACATCCGCCTTTGGAAAGATAAGGATCCGGTCCGTACTTTGCCTCAATATTGCATGAATCGACATCGATCAAATTGGAATTGAAGAACTTTCCACTACATGTTGAAGCATCCTCGTACGCAACAAATTTGCCACCAATGACGTCCTCAACTTCACAACTCTCCATTGCGATATCAACGTTTTGAATGTCACCATTAAGCCCGCATGCGCTCAAAAGCACCATCGGCTCCAAAGTTTCTATGCCACTGTTCTCAAATGGCTTTGGAATCAAAACTGAACTCGAGTTCTGCGTTGGCATCACACTATTTCTCTTCAACAAGGAATCTAAGCGAGATAAACTTAAAATCTTTCGTCCAAGACGATGACGTTTCATCTAACGAACGACTATCAAGATGGGAATTACTTC
>Ga0055584_100004324_pt1 | contig 13967 bp, 9 predicted proteins | sample OSDHelmetaG_FD_58716 | JGI IMG/M metagenome (GOLD analysis project Ga0055584, IMG submission 58716) | Pelagic marine sediment microbial communities from the LTER site Helgoland, North Sea, for post-phytoplankton bloom and carbon turnover... | ecosystem: Environmental > Aquatic > Marine >... | reverse complement strand
CGCCATCGGCATCGGGAAACTTGGGAGCCGCCGACCAGATGTCGTCGAGCTCCTCCTGAAGCAGGTCGCCCTCAGAGACGAGCTCGGCGATGGCAGGGACTGCCTCGATCGCGGCCTTGGTCATGAGGCCATCCTCGTCGCATTCCCTTGAAAAGAGGGACTGGAGCGCCTCAAGGTCATCGGCCTTGACGAATTCAATTTCGTTCGTCTCGCCATTTGCGTCGCTCCCCCTGTTGGACATGCGCAGCGACAGGGAAAGGGACGGGCGGTGTTGGGGAGGGATTCGGGCAAGCGGCGTCCTCTGAACCGAGGGAGCGCCCGAGAAGGCGAATCTGCCGCCGTGGTTTTCAGGAACGACGCCAAAGGACGCGACGCAGCTGATGCACGACGAGCTGGCGATGATGCACGCCACAGAGAGACTGAGCGACATTTTTGCCTTCCTGCCTTCCCTCATGGTGGTGATGGTTGTGTTCGCAAATTCTAAATGAAATCTGTGATAAGTAATACTTTACGTGGTACATGAGGATCAATGTTATTATTATTTACTAGATTCTACTTAATACGAGCGTACGAGAGTAGATATAACTAGGCTCGTTCTTACACTTCCGTCCGCAGAAATCCCTAGTAATACTCTAGCTAGTATGATGTATGCATACACACAAATAAATACTAGCTAGCTAGGAGTAATAATAATTGTTCATACTCTAGCTACTGTAAGAGTAGTAGATGTGGGCGAAATTGACATTTGAGTGCATTGAGCCATCGGCATCCCACGAGTGGCTGGCATATCTTCTGAGGTGGTCAAGAAGGGTGACCTTCAAACGAGGACACACCCGGTGCATACTTTCGTAGGAACCCGTAAACCCGGCTCTATAAGCGTTTAGGGTGTATGGATACTAGCTATTACTCTAGAAGGGAGTCTAGGAGGGTCTAGAGGAAAAAGGTATCATACGAGATACCCGGAGGTCGATAGACCAAGCAGCCAGGCAGTGTCATGCATGTCGGTCGTCAGTCGTCGTCAGCCGACTCAGGCTGAGACAGCACGTTTCTTTCTGTCACTAGTTTGGTAGCCTATTCCATATTAGTATATGGTCACACGTTGCCGTTTTATCCCAACTCGTAAGCTTCCAAGCAAACACTCAACATGACGAATGGACGGTTGACCACCCTCGCTGCGGCTTTGGTACTTACTTTGGCATCGACTGACGCCTTTGCTGTCAATGGACGCGCCGCCGGCCACCGAAGCCTTGTTTCCCTCGAGGCCATGGCCAGCGATGAATCTGCCATGAGCAAAATCGGCAAGGCAGTCGCCACCGCAGCCCTTGCCCTCGCCGTGTTCAATCCTTCTCCAGCTCTCGCTGATGGTGCGTTATTTGGATCCATTGCCATTTATAACTGTTTGCTGAAGTTTCCGAGACAAACAAGCCACCTCGTGATCTCTTATGTTAGCACGATATTTCAAGCGAACTAACTACGAATCTCTTTTTTGTCCCGTTTCTACTTTTCTCGCTGGAAATTCGTGCGAAATGCATACTGTATGCAGGCCAGACGAAGGATTTTAAGCTTCCCCCTGTTGATCTGAAGGTGAAAGGTCGGTGCCAATTCAACGATTCGAAGATGGGACAGGCGAATGCAGCGCGCGACAGTCTCTACGATCTGCGCATGTGCGACCTGTCAGGGAAGGATGCGACCGGGTATGACCTCAGCGGAGTTATCATGACAGATACAGATGTATCCAAAGCCAAATTCGTTGAGGCCCAGTTTTCGAAGGGTTACTTGCGTAACAGCAATTTTGAAGGGGCTGACTTCACTAATTCTGTGGTTGATCGGGCTAGCTTCAAGGGATCGACTCTTGTGGGTGCCATTTTTGAGAACTCCGTCCTCACTGGCACCAGCTTCGAGGGGGCCAATGTCGAGAATGTGGACTTTACTGGAGCTGCCATTGGAGATTTTGACGCTCGTGCGTTGTGCAAAAACCCCACCCTGAAGGGAGAGAACCCGAAGACTGGTGCTGACACAAGGATGTCAGTTGGCTGCAGAGATTAGAAGGCAAGGTCTTAGTCCAAATTGCGAGTGCCGGATGGTTACTACCCAGACTAGATTTACATCATTAATAGAAATTGCAAGATTTCATCGTAAGCACGTTCATGCGATGCAGTGCCCATTTATGTTTCGCGTGAAAAGTACACTCCTAAGCTGAATGAAGTCCGACCTGATTTTCACCTTAACCTCTCCTGGCCTGAATAGCTCTCTCGTCAAAACTCTTCTGCACGAGTTTGACCGAATTTCGGAGGTCTGGCGTGTTGGTGTTTCTCACCAAAATCTGGTTGTCGTCAGCGGTTTCTAGCACCTGGTTTGTTGCGGCGTCTATGGTCGTCCACGGACTGGGATAGCTGCGAATCAGATACCCCGCCACCTGGCTGTTGTACGTTAGAGGCTTGAAAAAGTACGCCATGGTCGCTTTCGCGGACACGCTCTTGGCGTCCTTGGCAAATCCATTGACGAGTACGCACGTCTTCCCCGACGTAGCCAGCGCTTCGGCCGCTCTGTAATCAGCGGCGCTGGAGGGGGTGACGAGGATGCATACAGCGTCTCCAGTGACAGCAGTATCGTCAGGCATACCGTCCCTGAGAGCAAGGACTGTCGCCGCACCGCCTGCCTTTTTGCTCGCAGCCTTCAAAAAAGCATTTGACGCAGAGGAGCTCGTTAGAATAATTGCGTCGGGGCCCATGAATGGGACGGGTGAGAGAGATTTGGCGAGCTTGACCGCAAAGGCCAGGTTTGCCTCTTCCGCCTGATTGGCCGAGCGGAGCGATCCGTCGCCGAGCTTGTTCAGGGCTTCAAGTGGAGGAAACTCCACCTCGATGAGGGGGAAACCGGGGGTCCTCGGCGAAGCAATGGTAGATCGAATGGCAGCGATCGCCTTGTTGTCGCGGTCGGATGCGTTCTTAGGCACCGACGCACCGCCGCCGCTTCCACCAAAGTTGAACATTCGGAGCCTCGTGCCACTCTCCATCGATAACGGCCGAGGGACAACATTGGTCGGCACAAACGCCGACGCAATGCCTACAAGGCCAAGCAGAGGCAGAAAAAAGTTGGTCATTTCACTCAGGCAAAGTCGACAAAGCGGGGTAAGAACAAAGTTGGGTCGAAGAACAATGCACAAGCAGATCTCAAGCAGATCTAAATATTTTGTTGAATCTCAAAAGCTCAAGAGAATGGTTGAATGGTTGGGTACTCGCGCATGCGCGAATACGCAATCTTGGATTTCACTTTTTGTTACCGGCGATGGACGTTGAATTAGTACGAGACAATAACTCATTCTCAAACTGGCTAGAGTCCGCGAGCTTGCACTCTCCTACTCTAGAGTCCTCCTACTACTACTTGTAGAGTACCGTAGTATTAGTACTCTAGAGTAGCATATTATGCATACTTCCCTCGATGTAAGGACTCCTACTAGAGTAGTATGCATACTACGAGGAGTAGAACTGTAGTATGCGTATCGTTTGGCACCTTTTACGGCAACCTATCGTACTACTACGCGAGTAGCTATCTAGTAGTAGCGCCCAACAGGAGCGAAAAAGAAATGCTCTGGAGGAATTTCTTTTATGCAGTTGTGATCAGTAACTTCCAGTAATAGCCTGCGGGCCAATGAAATAATAATCGACTCGGCTGCAGAAAATGATCGTCTTTTAGAGACTAGAACTAACTGGTACAGCTGTAGCTGTCTGCCTGTAAAAAGCCGGCGTAATGACATCTCTTCGAGCTCGCATATCCTACTCTAGAGTAGGGCTCCGGGTAAACGTTTTGATCCGTTGAATCCTAGCTACTGACGCAGCTTTATCGCACCCATCACCTTCTCGACAGGTGGCCCATTACCACCAAACCTATCGCCCACCTCGCACCCTTATATATCCAATCGTCCGCGCGGACAGAGTGAGGTCGTCGCCAGGGATGCAGTCCAGGCTTTGTCGGACGGCTTCGGACTGCTCCCGCCGGCGACGGCCGCGGCCGTCGTGGTCGGTTTCGTCGTCTTCGCGTTCACCGTCGCCTCGGTCGTCTCGTCGGCTTCTCTCCGACCTGGTCACCACCTCCGGCAGCTCCCGCGTCGCCGCTTCCCCAACCGATGCTTCTTCTCGGCGATGGCACCCGATGGGCACGCTCGTCTTGGGACGCGCCCCCTTCTCCTCGGCCAGGAACAAATCCTCGTCAGCCGCCGCTGTGGCCTCGTCCTTGACCGACGCCGCCGATAGAACCTCGGAACCAGCGACCGAACCTCTCGGCGCCGATTTCGACAACGAGATCGACGACGAGGATGTGCGTAGGTTCGCCGAGTCGAGTCTGGCGCAGCTCCTTGCTGAAGAGTCGGAACCGTTCGAGCGGCAGGGCGGAACCGAGGCCCCGGAAGAGACTTTCTCATCGGGTTCCGGCGCGGCCGCAGGCACCCTGGAGCGACGCGAGATGGCCGAGATCCTTGCCGACTTCGATCCGGCCGACCCTCCACCACCGGAATCCTCGCTCGAGGACGTCCAGCTCTGGCTTGAATGCGAATCGCAACATGAGTCGGTTCTCAAGGTCGAGAAGATTCTCGTCGACGCTCGCCTCCGCGGTGATTACGGATCCCTCACGGCCGTCCAGCGCCAGCTCCTGCGTTGGTACTATCCTCTCCGCGCGAGGATAGCCGAGGAGCAGCTCTCGTTCCTCAGAGGGAGGAAGGAAGGGACGTCGGTAACGCCTGGCCAGAACGTGTACGGCCCGTACCTCTGCAGCCTCCAGCCGGAGAAGCTAGCCCTCGTCGCCGCGCATGAAGCAACTATATTAGCGGTAATGAAGGGGGGAGAAGGGGCCAAATTAACACACATGGCCCTTAAGATCGGTGAGGCCGTCGAAGGTGAGGTCTTTGTTCAGAAGCTACTGCGGAAAAGGGCGATGGGGAGGGCTCGGATTTCAAAGGCAGAACAAGAGCAGGAGGTGATCCAGCAGGAAGGCGGGGAGGCGTCCGCTGTGCGTACGTCCTTGGGAAACCAACATCGACAGCAGGTGCCTCTGGAGCAAAGCGACGAGCTCAAGGCCGGTGCCAAAGATGTCGCACTGAATGGCGCGACGAGGATCGAGCGTGAAGCTGAAGAGGTCATCGATGCGGCCGAGGCAGGCGCGGGAATGCAGTCGATCGACGAATGGATGTACGGGGCCAATCATTTGAACCAATTCATCGAGGAGTTGAACCGGGGTGACGGATCCGGCAACAATGCTCGTCTACGCGTGGAGTACGCCAAGCGGCGTGCCCTCCAGCTCTTGCAATCCGAAGAGCCGTGGTCGACGTCGCACAAGGTCAAACTAGGGGTATTTTTAATCAGTACCCTCCTCGACAAGGCAACCATCAACCTAGAAGGGCAGCGCGAGGACGATTTTGATCTCCTCGATGGGTCATCCGGAGAACCTGCATTCACACACGAGAAGCGGTGGCTCAACGCAAAGAAAAACACTGGCCATATCGTCATGAACACGCGTTTGTATAAGCTAATAGTCGAGGACAAATTTGAGAGCGTTGTAGGCAACACCACGCGGCATCAGCCGATGGTTGTTCCACCGAGGGAGTGGACTGCCCCGAATGAGGGTGGATACAGCGCCCTCCATGTCGATCTCATGAGAACCCATGGGTGTCAGGTCCAAAAGGAAGCGCTTCGGCACGGCGACCTTACCACTTTATATGATGGCCTCAACGTGCTTGGTCGTGTTCCATGGTCAATCCAGAAAGACATGCTGGCCGTTGCGCAGAAATGCTGGGAGGATGGCATTGTAATTGGTGAGATTCCCGCAAGGACCGATTTTGATCTCCCTACCAAACCCATAAAGCCGGATGGAAAGGAAGCAGTGGACTTTGATGACAAGGAGAGTCCAGCGTACAAAGAAGCGGTGGCAGAGTTCAAGGCTTACCGTGATGCATCCATCAAGTATAGACGCATATATCAGCGGAACATGGACCTGCGATCGCTGAGATGCTCCGTATTGTTGAAGCTCAATCAAGCAGAGAAATTCAAGACGTTCGAGGAGATCTTTTTCCCTTACAATGTAGATTTCCGAGGGAGGGCTTACCCTGTCCCACCGCACCTGTCCAATGTAGGATCTGATTTGAGCCGAGGTCTCTTAACCTTCGCTGAGGCGAAACCACTGGGCCCCCGTGGACTCTATTGGCTCAAGGTCCATCTTGCAAACTTTGCTGGCGCTGACAAAATGTCATTCGATGATCGCGCAGCATTTGTCGATACGAATATGGAGAACGTCCGGGCCGCAGTGAATGACCCCTTTGGTGATAATCGCTGGTGGATGAAACTTGACGATCCTTTCCAGGGCCTTTCCACCTGTCACGAAATCTGCAACGCCATTGATTCGGGTGATCCTGAATCGTATATGTGCAAGCTTCCAGTGCATATGGATGGTTCCTGTAATGGTCTGCAACATTATGCAGCCCTTGGTCGTGACAGGGTCGGAGGCAAGGCGGTCAATCTGTGCCAATACGATGAACCACAAGACGTTTACATTGGCGTTATGGAGGAGGTTATTCGGCGAGTTGCCGTGGAAGCCAAGGCTGACTTAGCATTTAATGACAGTGATCCCGACAGTCTGAAGAAGGCAGAAAAGGAGGCCTTGAGATACAATCGAGCTGCCAAGCTTGTGGATGGTCTCATTGATAGAGGAGTTGTAAAACGCACCGTCATGACTAGTGTCTATGGCGTAACTTTCATTGGTGCCCGGAAACAAATACAGGAAAAGATTGAGGAAAAGCTCGAGGCGAAAGGGTATGATGTGGACGAAATTGAGAGTGAGATACACTCAGCGTGTGGCTATCTCGCGAGTGTCACTATGGAGGTAATGGGAGAGCTATTTCAAGGCGCGCGGCAAACTATGAACTGGTTGGCCACGTGTGCACGTCTTATATCTTCTCAAGGACAGCCTGTGGCATGGATATCTCCCATTGGCGTGCCGGCCGTACAACCCTACCGTCTCAAAAAGCCATATACCATTGTCACCCTTCTTCAAAGCATTGTCTTGACGAGCAACTCCGATAGCCTCCCCATCCATAAGCAGCGGCAAGTGTCAGCCTTCCCTCCGAACTATGTTCACTCCCTAGATTCGTCTCACATGCTGCTCACAGGCCTTGAGATGGATCGGAGAGGCCTTATATTTTCCGCCGTCCACGACAGCTTTTGGACTCATGCATGCGACGTAGACGAGATGAATGATATTCTGAGAGAAAGTTTCGTAGATTTGTATGATCAGCCTTTGCTGGAGGATCTGAAACGAAGCTGGGAGCTGCGTTATCCCTCGCTGGAATTTCCTGATATCCCTGCGAGGGGAAACCTCGACATCCAAGAGGTCAAGAAAGCTCCTTACTTTTTCCAGTGAGGATGAGTCGCGTATTTGAGAGAGGGATGCTCGATTTAGATGAAGGAATGATTCATAAGTATTAACAGCTGTAGCCATCGAATCCATTGCGATAATTTTGGTGTATCTCCTAGGTGCGATGAGAATCAAATTTACAGCCATGGCGATAAAGTCGATTCCTCTCCCACTCCCTCCTCCCAATGCCACCTAGCTTCACGAAGTAGCGCATTCAGATCCGTTGTGGTGGGTCCCTTCTTTGCACAAAGGTCAAATCGTAGATCCCGCGTGCGTTCAACGACGGCCTCCGCCATGACGCGTGCTACCTCACTTCGCGGGAGAGCGGGTGGAGTCAAAACTTTGAGAAGGGCATCGTCGTGTCCTGTGAGAAGTTGGTAGGTCGTCATCTGCCCCTCGTGCAGTGGTTCTGAATCGTAGTCGTTTAATAGCCCGCAAGGTTTGATCACGACGCTACCAATTCCACTACTTCCCAGAAAGGCCTCGGCATTCAGCTTCCAAAATAGAACGTCGCCCGGGAAAGGATCCACCGGGTTTGTGGTACCCATAGAGCTGCAAAGAACAATACGAAGATCTCCGAGATTGCTGTCACTTTCTCGATCCTGTGTCTGTTCAGCCAAGATCTTCGCCGTGCTTTGAACCGAGACGAATTCGATATCCCTGACATCTTCCGCGGGCATTTCGGGACTTGCACCAACTGCAATAGCCACGGAGCGAACGCCCCCAGCCATCGCAGACTTGAGGGCGGAGGAGTCCCTAACATCCCCTACATATATTCCCTCGGTCTCGTCGCAACGATCGCATCCAAGGACGCGACGGGCCTTTTCCGGATCCCGCACCAGGGCACGAACCCGTTCGCGACCGAGGTCGTGTGCATCACGGAGTTCGAAATAAAGGAGAGAACCCAAGCGACCTGTTGCGCCCGTCACAAGAACCACGTCAACTCCCTCGCTACCACCGTCAGCGTCGCCAACACTATCAAAAGCAACACCTCCAGAACGGCCGTTCGTTGCGACGGCGGCCACGCCCAAAAAGAGAAAAAGTGTAATTATTGCATCCCAGCGGTTCATCTCGCCCGTTACTAGCTGGTTCTGCTATCGTCGATGCGAACAAAAACGAGTGAAATGGGATGGACGGGGTTGACATGGAATGTGACTTGTAGTCGCATTTGGCCTATCACCCCGCCTACGCGCCTTGGCGCGTGGCTCAGACCCTTAGACACACGTCAAGGCGCGGCAGGGCTATCTGATGATGTTGAAATTGACGTTCGATGGAATGACGTACGGGGGTGCACGTCTCCCGTTTAATAATTTATTATATATCCGGGTAGTCTCTTCAGCTCGGCCATCGCTTTCTCTGTCTCTCTCCCACCTCCCACTCTCCCACCTCTCATGTTCCGATCTCCGATCATCAGTTGTTGATCACCGATCTCCTGTTCTTATTCAAAATCAATCGCATACCGTGAGTCCTTCGATATGAAATGAAAGCACCATATGGCACAAACATTTCCTCACACTTTCTTCAAGGAAGTCTCATTGCCTCGCCAGTAATACACAGCTAGATTAGCTTGCAGCGATGGATTCATCGGAAGCGCTCAGGTTCAACCTCGCGCTGCAGACCAAAATTTTAGCTCGCATACAACACATTTCTGAATTGAAGGCTATCAATCGTCGTTCCGCTAGGCATTTCGCAGCGGCGTTGCGAAATCAGGACGGCAACAGCGTATCCACTTCGCCTTCTGACCGTCTCATCAATGCGAGGCAAAAAGAACTGGTTGCAGCGTTGGCACGAAAACGAGAGAGCGGCCAAGCAGAGGAAGAAGGCGATTCTTGTAGCGCCAGCGGCCCACCGTCCCCAATCGAGTCGATATCAAAGGATTATAAAGCTCGGAGAAGCAATAATTTGGGCGTTGTAGCCGGGGAGAGGGAATGGAGGTATAATCCAAAGAGAAAGTGGCTGAGAAGGTATTTCATAGATCCCGATGGATCCGTGCCTGTTCCGAACGCAGACGTTGTTGCTCGGGTGTCATTGGAACGTGATTGCTCTTTGACGAATCTCTTGAGCCGCGATGCCCGCACCGGCAAGCGAACCAGGACTTTGTCAGGCAAGAGCTCCTCTGGCATTATAGGGAAAATAAGTCCTATGAAGGCGTCAGAGCGCGACCGAATTTATGAGGTATTTGTCAAAAATTATGGACATCCAGACTGGAAGGAAGTTGCAAACGCGGTGAGGTCGACCGAAGGGGGACATTCTTCCCCAAGTGCCTGGGATTGCTTCCGCCAAGTTCAGAAAAGCGCTGCATTGGCAGCAGCCACAGCGTCCAAAGACGCTGCCGCCAATGCAGCATCAACATCATTCGAATCTTGCCCTCTCTCGCTCCCTCTACCTCAAACTCTTCGAAAGTCTTCAAATGCCTCCGCACCACATGCGGCCCATCTCTGGGATGATAGCGAAGATGCGATACTACTCAAGTCAATCGCCATTCTTGGTCCCCAGGTTGTTCTCAACCGCAATACTGTCTCCGACCTGACGAGCCGTCTGCTTTGCGATCGAACTGTCAAGCAAACGACGGCGCGTGCGAATGCCAGCCTAGCGAACCCAAACCTCACATCAGACAATTGGTCTACAGAGGAAGAGCAGAAATTAGCGCTGTGCATGCGTATTTACAGCAAAAGCCCCTCTGCCCTATTGAAGAGCTACGCGCACTTTCCAGATCGACCATCAAGAGCTGTTGCTGAGAAGTGGTTTCAGTCCATCGGGCCGGGAAAGCGAGAGGGTGATCAGGCTAGCTGGCTATAACTCTGTACATTGAAGATGATTTATCTTGATGCAGATCTGGCTAGATCTATATATTTATTTGTTTGTTGCACAAGAGAATATGATAACATGCTGTAATGGATACATTGTAGGGAACCTCTATATAGTATAGTAAGTACTATGCATACTAAGCGTAATATTATATTATCCGTAACACATAGATGTACGAGCTCGTAAAGTAGACATCTTCTCGCAATTACAGTATGCAAACTTAGTAGTACAGTATTAGTACTAGCTAGGGCTACGAGTCGTAGCAATGTTTTTAGAGTATGCGCATACTACAATGCATTGAGGACTAGCTACTCTAGTAGTATGGATACTACGAGCTCGTACACTGTACTAGCGTACACGACGTGGTGTACAGTAGTACAAGACGTATTTTAGGTATGCATACTAGCTAGTACTCTACTCTAGTACTTGGTGTACTAGCTAGAGTATGCATACTCTAGCTAGAGTATTATGCATAATACGAGAGTAGTACTCTAGTAGTAGAGTATATTATAATTATGTACGAGCTCGTATGCATAATACAGTACGTATGCATACGAGATTCGTATGTAAGATCTACTCGTCGTGTTACACGAAGTACACGTCTAGTATGCACACTAAGTACGAAGTGTTCGCGCACGATGTCAAGAATTCAAGGTCCGATGAGTCAAAAGGAGGTGCGCGACTAAACTGGAAAACCCGGAATGTGGCGAGAATCGTCGAAAAGAATAATTCCCGCCCCCCACTGAAGCCACATTTTACGTTTTCAAGTACCGGTAGATCTTCACTACGAGTCGTACACATCAGTGCATAGCAAATTGCATCCCATCATCGGCTCTGTGTCTCTCTGTCATACTCAGTCAAAGGAATTCCTACCACCTTTTCTACTTCCCTACCATATCTCCATCGCGGAATAATCCAACCATGAGCAAGCCATTCAAGGAAGAGCACCCTCTTGGTAAGTACAAATTTTCGCAAAGTGCCGAGGATGAGCTCGGTTAGGGGACCACATGTAGTTGCAACAAAGGCTGTGTGGGTCGTCAGGCGCGTGTTGCAGACTTCGCGTGTAGGCCCCGCCTAATCGTGCCAGTCGTGCGGATGAGCGAATGGCTCTAACCCTTGTCTCCCTTCACCTGAAAATCTCTTCTCCTCTCTCCTTCACCCTGTTCTTCAGAAAAGAGGAAGTCAGAGGCCGAGCGGATCCGGAGCAAGTACCCCGATCGCGTGCCGGTGATCTGCGAGAAGGCAGACCGAAGCGGCGACATCCCTGACATCGACAAGAAGAAGTACCTCGTACCCGCTGACCTGACCGTCGGTCAGTTTCACTACGTAATCCGAAAGAGGATCAAACTTGCCCCAGAGAAGGCCCTCTTCCTCTTCTGCTCTAATACCATCCCACCAAACGGTGAGTCTTGCATTTTCCGGTTCGGAACTTCAAGTCAGTACCTTGTCGATTTGGAGCGATGGACGTGAATCTTCCGCCAACTCCATCTCATTATATTGCCATTTTTTTCGCCTCTCCAAACCCTTCTGTTACAGCCGCTCTTATGTCCACTGTGTACGAGGAGCAGAAGGACGAGGATGGTTTCCTTTATGTTCAATATTCGGGGGAATCTACCTTTGGTATGTAATTTTGGATTACTTTCGTGATAAAAATATGTATTGTTGATTACACAAGGAAGAGAGGAAGTCGGATAAGAGACAGTTGAGCAAGAAAGACCTAAAATCTAGCTGGCTGGAGAGTGCAAAATTCCCTCCCATCCATTGAAGGACAGTATGGCTTGGTAATGTGGTCTTTTTGGATGAGCGAGATGAATAATGCAATAAATGTTTTGACTTTTTCGAGAATACGCTCGTATATACTTCATTGTTACAACCAGTGCGACCCATCTCAGGTAAGGTGCGGCATGGTTGCCGTCTTGCGCCGGGACGGACCGTAGATATTAAACCCACCGAAAGCATCCTCCGACCTCTCGATCTCGGTCTTCTGTACCAACTCGATCGCATCGTCGCGCTCCGCCCTCGCTGCCGCCTCTGTTGCAGCTTCGTCCCCGTTGTTCCAACGCGATGTTCCGCACGCACTGCAGGCCAAGGCGGTGTTTCTATTCAAGAGCGTGCATAAACCGCACGGCCAACCGGGCTGCGAAGGATGCGAAATGGGGGGTCCGGCCGCGTGGCAAGGCGTGCAGATGGGGCCTTGGCAAGGGTTCCGGTGGATGCACAGAGGGCAGTTCCTTCTGTCGGTATTCCGCGAAGGGGATACTGACATGGTCAAATCGATAGCACCATGATCCTTCGCCTTCCGCGAAATCGTAGGAGTCCTTTTGGTGCTACGTACGTCGACCTCTCTGGGGTCTAAATCCGACGGCGCTGGGGCCGCCGCTCTGGCCCTTTTATTGCTTGGTGCGCAGCTGTCATCACCGCGGCTGCCAGGTAACGTATTCCCCTTTTTAACCTCCTCTTCCCCGTCGGTGCTGCTGGTGCCATCCTCGTCGGTGTCCGAGAGCATTTCGATTACCCCGGCGCAGGGCTGGCACCAGAGCGCATCGAGACCCCTCCTCCGCTCGGCAGCGATCCTGACGGCCTCTTTAGCGGGCACAGCACGGTCAATACCTCCGTCGCAGTCACTGTTACTACCTCCGAGCCTTCTGGGCCGAAGGTCGCCCCGCTCTGCAGCAAGCCGGGCCCTCCCCTCGGCAGCCCGACGAATAGCATCCCCCAGGCCCTTCGCTTCTCCAGCACCTTCGGTACCTCCAAGGGTGTGCCCCGTACTGCCCATGGGAAATCCATCCCTGTCGACTAGCACTCCTCGCACTAAGTAGTCGGCATGCTCCTCCGAGATCTCGTCCATTAGGCGGTAAAACTGGGCAGAGTGGTTCCCGTGGACGCAGTGTGCCATTTCGTGCGCCATCGTGCCAGCGACGTCCTCGTAGGGTAGAAGGATGGAGTGATTGGTGGGGTCTCGGAGACGAAGGTGGATCCTGTGAGCACCCCTGCCGTCCGACGCGTTATACCCTAAAACCGAACGGTGCTGGACTCGGGCCTTCCGCTTCCCTCCCGACGAGTCGAGCCCGTCCCCGCAGCAGCACATCTCGCTCACCGACGCCACGCTGTACCCCCTCGCTTGGGCAATGGGTAGGAACTCGGCCCTGATCCGGTCGAGTAGGGCACGGGCCTCGTCTGCTCGGTCCAGGCTCAATATAGTGTACGCTTTCATTGTCCTCGTTATATGACGCATTGGGGTAAGGGGCGGGACTACATTTCGGTGTACAAATGGGATGGGACGATACCTAAAATATATCCAAGCAAGAGTGAGGCAGAGTGGAGTTTGTTTTTGTGGACCTAACTTACTACTAATAACTAATAGCTAGTAGTAGTATTCATAATATATTTTTTGGAGAACTATTATCCGGGTGTTATCAGATCCAGATCAAAGTACGAGCTCGTAAGTATTACTCATTAGCCTGATTGATCCGACCTAGCTAGAGATCATGACCCCTATAGCTCGGCACGCCAAGTTTAGCGTGGTGAAGACCGCGGCGAAGATGAACCTGGGAGCGAAGATCGCCCAAACCATTAGGTGGCGCCGCATGAGGCTTACAGAGAGGCACGAGCCGACGGCCTCAAGAAGCTGGTACAGGCAGAACCACTTCCAAATGGCCTCCGCTCCTGTCCCTTTTCCTCCTCTCTTGACTTCAGTACTCTTGGCCGACCTGGTACGACGTCTTGTTACCATCAGGAGAAAAAGGGAACCAATAATC
>Ga0055584_100004323_pt1 | contig 13971 bp, 13 predicted proteins | sample OSDHelmetaG_FD_58716 | JGI IMG/M metagenome (GOLD analysis project Ga0055584, IMG submission 58716) | Pelagic marine sediment microbial communities from the LTER site Helgoland, North Sea, for post-phytoplankton bloom and carbon turnover... | ecosystem: Environmental > Aquatic > Marine >... | reverse complement strand
TAACTCCTCATCATCTAGTTCTAGTTTAGGCCACTGGTTGTACGAGGAATGCTTCCTCTCGTCCTCTAGCTCAAGCTCAAGCTCAAGCTCAAGCTCAAGCTCAAGCTCAAGCTCATCGGGTTGCCCATCATACTTTAAGTTAGACCAGTGTGATGGACCTCCCTTTTGTGCTTACGTGTGTGTGGAGGAGTTACCGGGGTACGATGTAGGAGATGTGGTCTCAATAACAGGTACCTGCTACGAGATCATTGACGAGATCCCTGACATTGAGGAGGACTCCGACCCTTGTCAGGAACTCACCCTTATCACAGATGTGTCTGGACCCTACCCCTCCTGTGCCAATTGTGAGGGGACCGACTCCTCCTCGTCATCGAGTTCTAGTTCCTCATCCTCTAGCTCCTCATCATCTAGCGCGTCTCTCAGTAACAACTCCTCTAGTTCGGAACTTTGTGACGAGGTACCACTAGCTCTCAACTTCGACGGTGGGACTTATGAGGATGTCTCCGCAGCAGGGCACACTCTTGTTTTCAATGGAGGCGCGGCAGTCTCAGGCACTGAGTCTTACTTGGGCACCGATTCACTAAAGATGAATGGGAATAATACTTACGCGCTCGTTCGTAGTCAGGAACCTTCTGACGATGGTGCTTTGGTTGATGATCAGTCCTGCTTTAATCTCCTTGACAACAACTTCATTATTCAGTATGCTTTCTTCTGGAACGGGAACGAGAACAATCAGACACACATCGCGAAGTGGCAGGCACCCCCCTTCCGCGATTGGACCATGGACTTCTATAAAAGTGGCTCTATCTGGTATCTCGCTTTCGCATGGACATCTAACGGGACCGACTTCACGATTGAGCAGGTGGATGTCACCTCATCTATCTCGTCAAGCACATGGTATGAGGTCCGAATAGCCCGGTCGGGTAGTTCAGCGAAGATCTTTCTTGACGGTACCTCCATCCACTCTTTTACCCTGTCAGATACTATCCATGAGTCTGACGGAGTTCTCTGTCTTGGAAATAATTTAGAAGATACTGATGCAGATGTTGAAGGTTACATAGATCAGGTTTACATAAGGAATGGCGGGACGGTTAGCCTATCAAACTACACACCTTCGGGTTCGTTGTTTGCTGACCCGTTCCCTTACATTTAAGTAAGAGGTAAGATATGAAATGCAAACGTTTGCAGAAGGCAGTCCCGGAGTCTTTTTGTCACGCTTGTTTACGGGACTGCACTTTTCGCCGTCACCTTATCACGCAAGCGGAATCCAACGGGGTTGAGTGGCGAGACGCTCCCTGTGCGTACGAGTGTGCCGCGGGGGTACCCGAAGAGGTGAGTGTTGAAAATAACCACTGGCTCACCACCACCCCCATAACCCCACCACCTCTCCCTCAGAGGATTAAGAACTTAGCCGGGGCAGGGAAGAGGGTGATAAGGGGGTTAGTCCGAGACAAGCATATAAAGGTAACAAAAGAAGTCCACAACACTCGGTTAGATATCTGCAACTCATGCGCATTATTTGATCCTGACGAGGGAGTGTGCGGGGACTGTGGTTGTATAATGGTAGCGAAAGCGGGACTCGCGGTTGAGTCCTGCCCACTAGGGAAATGGAAGGCAATATGAGCAAGGCTGTAGTTTACTTTAACTCTGGAACCAAATGTTTAGTTCGCATGGCAGTGAGTATTGCCTCTTTACGCGACCACTACTCAGGTGATGTTGTTGTGTATAACGAGGGGGAACCCCACCCCCTACTGATGGACGTGTGCGAGTCATACTCGGTGAAGATCGTTACCTTCCCGGAGAGGGGGCAGGAGAAAACACTGGTCACCAAAGTGGCTATACTGGAATACCTCCAGCACGACACTGTTGTTTTCTTAGATGCTGACACTCTTGTAATGCAGGATATCTCTCAGCTTTTTGAGTGGACCGAGACACATGGGCTAGTCTTCACTAACTTCGAGGATTGGTTCACCCGAGGTAAGACTATCCAAGGCAGGATAGAAGGGTGGCGGGGGATTGTTTCCCCTCCCTACATTGAGCAAGCCCTGAACTATGGGACGGCAATCAATACAGGCGTCTTTGGTATCCAGAAGGGGCACGAGATAATCAAGGTCTGGACAGAACTCGCTCCCTTAGGGGCAGCAAAAAACCTATTCATTCCAGACGAGATTAGTGCTCAGATCCTTGCCCCCTCCTTCAAACATTACCTTGCCCCCAAGGAGTACAATCGGTCTGCACGGTATGGTAGTCTTGACGGGTGTGTGGTAGCCCACTTCCATGGCAGGAAGCACACAGGCAAGTGGGCATTAAGTAAGAAGTGGCGTAGTTATTACTGGGAGAAACAAGAACTCCTTTACCTTTCAGATCCGCTAGGGGACAAAGCACTATCCGACCACATGCGGAAGGTTCGTCTCCCAGTATCTCCCTACATTTCAAAAGGGGGACAACCTGAAGTGGAGCAAGTACAAGAGGAACCCGCTATCCCAATCTACCCTCCTCCCTCTCGGAGGAACCCTCCCAAAAGTGAGGGGGTGTGGCTTGACGTTGTCACCACTATTGTCCCACGGGCTACCGTTGGGGAGGCAATGCGTAACTTCCTATCTAAGTTTGACAAGCAGGGGTGTAAGTTACGTTGGGTTGCACACCTTGATTACGTACCTGCTATGGAGTCTCAGATAGAGGAGACCCTCTCCCAGATCAAAGAGGTGACTCCCCTCTTTGATGACGCAGTATTCCATCAGAGGACTGAGAATGTCGGGCATGGTCTATCTCTCAAGTGGTGTTTTGAACAAACCAAGCACGATGCTATAATTTGGGAAGATGATAAGGTGGCGGGCAAGGGGTTTAAGTTCGCGGACCTTCGATGTATAGCAGAAGCGCAGAAAGCAGACCATATCTCTTTCCTAGACCGCGGGGTCAGGGCGGGGTCAACCTCCCCTTCATGGTGGTCAACTAAGCTGATTAAATTCCAGCTTGATAACTGGCCGATATCCCGAGGGGTAGAGGAGGGCGACTCAGAGTTAGCCCTCATTCGGAATTCCCGTGGGTTCCGGGGCAGGCTTCACATCCCTTTGAGGGTGCAGGACATAGGGATCAAAGCACAGGGAGACTTAGGGGTAGTTCGCCAGAAGGATAAGTCAGGTGGGAAGTACTACTACACTGAGGTAGACGAGCGGGTTACGTTTGTGACCGCAGTGGATCGTAAGTACATGAAGAAGTTCAAGATGAATGCAGCAAACTGGAAACAGCGGATGAACATAATGTCCTACCCCCTCATTGTGTTTAGGGACGACTCAGTAACCGATGAACAGATCCGCACCATTCTCCCCGCTAAGGACCTACAGATCTTTGAGTGGGAGTTCCCCCCGGCGGGAGACAACCAAAGGGAAAAGATGCTGTCAGGGTTTGTGTTCCTTGCCGCGGAAAAAGTAAAGACCCCTTACTGGGTAAAGCTAGACGCAGACGTTCACCTCCTACAGCGGAACAACGATAGGTACTGTAAGGTCTTCTTCGATGAGTGGTTCGACTACGACCTAGTCGGACACAAGTGGGGGTATACCAAGGTCAAAGGGGACCCCGGTCAGACCCAACACTGGTTGAACGTACTCGATGATTGGTGGTTAGATAAGTTCCCCGGAGCAACCCGGCTCTTCCCGGAGGGCCTACCCCCCAACGAGAGATATGGACATAAACGGATAGCCAGCTACTACTGTTTGCAGTCAACTGAGTTAACTAAGGTAGTCAGCAAACTGTGTGGTGACCGACTCCCGGTCCCGAGCCATGACACTGTGATGTGGTATGTAGCTACCCAGTTAGAGAAGCCTGTACTAAGGTACCAGATGAAAAGACTCGGATTCTCCCCCCGATGAAAGTTGAGATTGCAGTATCCTGCCACTATTTTCAAAGGCGTATGTCGTGGATGATCTCCTCCCTACTGGAGCAGCTTGGTGAGATACCACAGTTGGTATTCAATGTTGCTTATGATGAACGGACAGGGAACCCCACCACTGAGCAGACTCTACATTTCTTTGATAGCCTCCCTAAGTCTAGCAACATAGTCATAGACTTCAAGCACACCCCCTATGTGGGGACGGAGACGTTACAGTACAGAGGGCTGGTGCGAAACCGTCAGTTAGCTGAGTCGGACGCAGACTTCATATTCTTCTCAGATTGTGATATGGTGTTTGGTCCCCGGTGGTTCGAGAAGTTACTCCCCTTCTTAGAGGAGAACAAGAATGACAAGCGGATGTTCTACACCGGGAGGTATTCTATGCCTGTAGGGGATGCAGACAAACTAGTTGCTGCGCATAAGTACCCGTACCGGGTTAGAGATCCCTTCGGTAAGGCCAAGGGAGCGCGGTTGAAGAAGAGGCGTAACTGCGGTGCAGGCTTCTGCCAGATCGTTTCGGTCAAATCTATGCGAGAGAATTTTGATGGGCTTTATATCCCTCCTAACAACTGCCGTGACTACTCATGGGAGAAGAAGTACCAGAAAGCTAAGTCAGATGTAACCTTCCGACGTAGGGTAGGCAGGGTATCCATGCCACTCCCTTATCTTTACCATCTCAACCATATACGAGACAACGACACTAAGACTCACACTGAGGTCCAGCGATGAGCGCCATGATACTAAACTGCCAAGATGAACCAGTACCCCTGAAGGGTATGATGAAGGGGGCATCTGCTTTCCTCTGCGTTAATGGGCCAAAGGCTATGGCAGCGATTGACAAGTCGCTGTTGTACAAACCCGGCATAACGAGGATGTGTGTGAACAACGGAGCAAAAGCGGTGCGTCCCAACTTGTGGACATGTGTTGACCCTCCAGACCGATTCCTAAAGTCAGTGTACTTTGACCCGACTATTATGAAGTTTGTCCCCCAAGGGTTCTGCACCAAGCAGTTATGGGACACCGAGCTAGATGTCCCCCATACCAAAAAGTTGACGGAAGCTCCTAACGTCTACCAGTACGCGAGGGAAACGGGGTTTGACCCCGAGAAGTTTCTCACCTCTAACCGGGTATGCTGGGGACTTGGGAAGGGCCAGACCTACAAGAAAGCAACGGGCGTACGGAGTGTCATGCTGGTAGCTATGCGCCTCCTTTATGAGTTAGGGTTCTCCAAAATTTTTATAGTTGGGTGCGATTTTCACATGGACCCCGACCAACCATACTCGTTCAAGGAGGAGAAACATACAGGTGGGTGCCGGTCCAACAACAACTCCTACGCAGGGCTGAACTTGATGTTCAGTGAAGTCCGCAGATTCTTTGAGGCAGAAGGGGTAACCATCTACAACACTTATGCGAATAGCGGCTTACGGGCGTTTGATCACATCCCTTTTGAAGAGGCAATTGAGTACGCCTTGCAACCGGTAGGTGACCCGGAGAAGGAAATTACTGAAGGCATGTATGCTGTAAGGAAACGTATGGCTAGTAAATTAGAAGGACTGAAGGAGGATCGGCAGCTATCCGGGCTGTACACCCCCAAGAGAAAACTCCCTGTAGATAAGGTTAGTACTATGCTTGCAGGTGTGCCCGCCTCCCCGCTACAGGAGAAGGAGACCCCTGTGAAGCAACCTCCCCCTAAACGTAGGGGTAAGCCATACACGGTTACCCAATGTTGGAAGGACTGCGACAAGATACTTGAGTTGTTCCCCGATTTGCAAACGTTTGCAGACAAGACTAAGAAGAGAATCGCTGACGCGGAAGCCCAGAAGAGGAAGGGCCGGAGATGTAGGGGGTGTGAGTTAGCCCGTTTCTCCCGCCGGTTCTACCATGAGTTCATTACGTTGATCCCTAGTAACCTAGAGACAATCCTTAATGCCCCCTTCTTATCCGGTTATAGTTCCGTGGTCTACGATAATAAAGTACAACCCTTCAAGGATCTTTAAGATGCCCTCTTCATCCGACGCCTCCGACATCTTCTTTACAATCGACCCGGAGGATCTCATAGGGTTCTCCACCAACCTCCGATTACGGGGTAGCCCCTCAGCGACTGTCAGTCTATCTAATAGGGACGACAAGTATACCCCCTATGTGACCAACTACTTAAATGAGTTGTTCACCCTCACCGTAGACTACGACAAGACAACCTACACCCTGTTTGTCGGGCAGATAAAGAACGTGGCTATCCGCAAGGAGGGACGGGATGGAACAAGTGTTGCGGACTTCACCCTAGTCCCTGTGATAGAAGGACTGGATCAGCGTCCTGTAGCGACCGAGGAGTTCACCACCACGACAGGCACACAGGTGATGACCACCCTCCTCACCACCTATGGTTCCCTTGACTCAGCCTACTTTGATGTCACACAGGATGATTCGGAAACCTTTAGCTCCATCATTGTGGGGGAGGACTCTTTGATGGAAGCAGTCCGGCGTATCTCAGAGGCGTGCAACGTAGAGTTGTATGTGAAGAGTGATGGTACGTTGGTCACCGACGTAAAGAAGGACGTAAACTCTGCCGTGGATACCTCCCTCACAGCGCAGAATATCAGCAGCTTTGCCAGCACCGACTCCAACCTACGACTTATTGGGGTGGTGAAGGTCTTAGGGCGGTACCTTTCCGCTCAAGAAGACGGGAACAGGCAGATTGTAGACCAAGACACTGTGAAAGTCATGGGACATTCACAGGATTGGGTGAAGTTACGCTATACCCCTAAGGAAGTATTGACCGATGCTCAGATGAAGTCTATGGTTGTCAGCCCTACTGACTCCACAATCACCCTTGAAGTGTTGGAGAGGGACCCCAAGTCGGGGGACATCCTAATACAAGCCACTAAGTTCGGTGGGTTTGAAGTCGGGGAGATGAATGATATTGAGTTGGAAGTGTACACCATTATTCCTGACGATAAGGAGTTGAAGCGGCTTCCCATGGCGCACACCGCGGGGGAGGGTGAGTATGGTGCGAGGTGGGTTGATGTACGACTGAAGCAGAAAGGGGTAGGACTCAAGAACAAGAACCGGCAGAAGAACCAACGCAAGAACGAGTTGGATGATTTCCGAATTACTCTAACAGTTGCTTCTGAGGAGATAGTCGAGGACCAGAACTATCGGATGGAGGGGGTTGACAACCCATACATACAGGATGAAGCGAAGGCTGTAGAGGTGGGGAAGCGCATCATCTACGAGGAGCGGATGCTTGCTACCTCCTTCTCAGTGTCTGGGCCTTTCATCCCCGCCATACGGGAAGTGAACCTAGTGGTTAACGTGACAGACCCATACACGGACCCTGCGGTCACCCACAAGTGTCTCCTCACTGGCTTGTCTACCCGCTGGTCTGCAAGGAACTCAGAGCTTATGAGTATGTATCAGTTCGCTCTCCTCCCCCCGGAGCTAGAATCCTCCTCATCTTAATTCTCCTTTCCGGGTTGACTACTGTACAAGGTTGTGTATATTAGACCCAACCCAAAAGGAGAATCATGGAACACTTCCTACAGGCGTTGCAGGCCGGTGCGTTCGCAACAGCTAACCCTAACTCAATTGCAGTATATGCTCTTCTGTGTTGCTTTGAGGAGACGCCCTCAGTAAAGGAGATGAGCACCCAACTAGGGATGCTACCTAGTCGGGTATCCGCTTCTATATCCGACTTAAAGAGGCGACGCCTTTTGTCGGAAGACAACCGACCTATTCAGTATGAAGCAACCGAGATGGAGTACCACATTATCCCGGCAACGAAGATAGCAGAGTCAGTAAAAGAGAAACTCACTAAGAGCAGGAACGCAGGGTTGAACTCGATACTGACTGAGAAAGCGGCCCCTGCTTTCGGTAAGAAGAAACGCCACTCCTCAGGCAAAGCCTTCAACGTATTCAAGGAAGCCTACGAGGAGAAGTTCGAGAAAACCTACCCCCTCAGCAGCAAGATGGGAAGTGTCTATTGCAAACGTTTGCTAACTTGGTTGGCAGATGACTTCGACGGGTACGTTAAGACAGTCCACTTCTACATGGAAAACTGGGATGAGATCAAAGAGAAGTTCAAGGTGAAGGGAACCCCTTCCCTCAACTTACTAGCCACCGGGTCCTTCTTTGGGCGAATCCGTGACACTATGGTCACAGGTTTTATTGATGAGCGGACACTGCTAAAGCGATTCAAAGAAGACGATTCACCGGAGGCAGGATTCAGTGAGTAAGTATTTACAACGGGCAAGGGTACCCAAGCTGTACTGGGGAGAGGGTGCCCTTGAAGAGCAGATAAGTTCAGAGATAGTCACCGGCTATCTAAATGAGTTACCGCGTATGGTTTCAGAGGGGCAGGGGTTACTCCTCTGGGGGGACCACGGCTCAGGGAAAACCGCGATAGCCTGTGTTGCCCTAAAGAAAATCATAGAGGCAGCGAAGACCGCGCTGTTTGTGCGATTCGATAAGATCGCAGAGTACTACGTTGAGAGCACGCGGTTTGACGAGTACGAGTCCTACGTCCACAGGATGGAGGAAGCAGAGTTGCTGGTGATTGATGAGTTAATCCATGACAAGACTCGCATCTATTCCTTAGGACGTGTGGAGCAGCTTCTCAGGTACCGCACCTCAGAGTTGAAGCCTACTATCCTGACCACAAACATGCCTTTGTCTCAGTTAGAGAAACAGGCGAAGGGCCTATATGAGGCTTGTAGGGAGGCGACCTACCCGGTCAAGATCGGCGGGAAGGACTTCCGAGCAGAGCGAGTAACGAGAATGTCTAAACGTCTAGGTATCCACTAATGGGAGCGATCGGCTCAAGAATCATTCAGCATGTGCTGGCATACTCCTCCTATGAGCAGGTAATATCCTCGGGCGTCTCGGATGACCACTTCCTTGGTGAGTCGCGAGACGCCTTCACTTACCTCCGAGAGTGCCGTGTACGAGGCCGCACTCCCACCACCTTCGAGGTGGGGGATAAGTTCCCAATAGACCTAACCCATGAGGTGGAAGAGGGGGACCTTGACCACCTAATCACTCTCATCAAGAAGAGACATGTGCTACAGCAGATGTCCCCCATCTTAGATGAGGGTATGGATAAGGTTTCAAAGAACGAGGTAGAGGAAGCCCTCGCTCTTTTCTCCCAACTCGATGGGCTTCAGGCAGAGTTAGTCAAAGAGGATTCGGTCAAGTCATTCAAACTCAGCGCAGATGAGCGTCTTGAAGCGTATTACAAGGCGAAGGAGTCTGAGGGTTCCATCCCCTCCATGTGGGAGAGTTTCGATAAGTGGACAGGTGGGTGGTGTGAGGCTACCCTGTACGTATTAGCGGGCTTCACCACGGTGGGCAAGACGTGGAGTCTTATCATCTCAGCACTTGACGCCTCTCGGAAGATAAAAGAGGACGAGTGTGTTCTGATAGTGTCAACTGAGATGGCACAAGCACGTATCTCTCGCCGCCTCGACTCCGTCCGTTACCAACTAGACTTCACTGAGCTACGTGACGGTACACTCAGCCCAGCACAGGAAGAGCGGTGGGCTAACGCGATGGCAGAGGAGATGGATTCCCCCGGTGGCGACGTGAAGATTGCTGATAGTCAGTATGTGAATTGCGTAGACGACATCCTGTCTCTTTGCTACAGGTACAAACCTCGCATGGTATTGCTTGACGGTGGGTACCGACTCCGAGCCAAAGGCACCCGCGGCGATTGGGAGAAACAGGTCCGGGTAATCGAAGAGTTACAGCGGGCGGTAATAGTCACCAACATCCCATGGGTTGTCACCACTCAGCTAGGGGACGCAGCAGAGACAGGTAAGGGGATGACCAAGGGGTCCACTGAGAGGTGGAATGTCCGCTACGCTAAGGAGTGGTTGATCAACCCTGACGTGGTTGTAGCCCTCTCACAAAACGAGGACCTTGAGTTGGCTAAGGAGATGAACTGGCAGTTCCTCAAGCTACGTGATGCGGAGAAGAGGACAGCTTCCTTTAAGACCAACTGGGACTACAAGAAGTTTGACTACTCTGAGAAGGTAGAACTCTTTGAAGAAGGGGCGTACTAGGCATGGACCTGAATCAAGTAACAGATTATGTGTTGGCAGCAGGACTAACCGACAAGTTGTCGATCCAGAAGAATAACAATCACTTGAAGTTCTCTTGCCCATTCGCACAGTGGACACATGAGGGGTCAGACGCTAATCCCTCCTTCACTGTGTCAGTCCATGATGATGGTGCCTCCACGTTTCGCTGCTTCGGTTGCGGGCAGAAGGGGAAGTTCTGGCAACTGTTCACCACCCTCTCCATCTACAGCGGGAGCGACCAGCTTAGGGAGATGGGGCAGGCATTGATGGCTGAGGAGAGTAGACCATCCACCTTAATAAGCCGCGTTGTAGGTGGGCTAGGTACTCCACAGTACGTGAGGGAGGTGTATGACATGGACCCTCTCTGGAATTGGTTTGACACCAACCTCCCCAATGCAACCGTTTGCAATCCCGGTGGGCATTACCTCATTCAGCGAGGGTTCGACTCCCGTACTTGGCGCGACTTTGGGTGCCGGTGGGATGAGAGGGATAACCGGGTAGTGTTCCCGGTGTATACCCTTGCCGGTAAGTTTGTAGGAGCAAGTGGGAGAACCCTCGGTGAGGATGACAACAAGTGGAAACATTACTGGGGAACGAGGACAGAGTTAGGCTTTGTCTCCCCCGTTTACTATGAGGGAGAAACGAAAACATACATACTGGTTGAAGGTCCATTTGACGCCATGCGCTGTTGGCAGCATCTAACAAAGCTAGGGTTGGCGGGGATAGTAATGCCAGTGGCTATCAGCGGCTGTTCAATAAGCCGAGAACAAATTGACCAAATCGAACTTGAACAATTACTAACATGGGTTATGTTCGACAACGACACGGCTGGCAATAAAGGCGCCAACCAAGCCCACAAACTACTTGAAAGGAGAGTACCATGCTGTGAAGATTTGACCGAGAAACTACCCCCAAACAAAGACCCCAACGAGTTACAATTACACGAGTTTAGAGAGACAATATCATTATGAAAAACTGGTTCAAACGCGGATTCGACGCAGGCAGTGCAGCTATGGAAAAAGAGCGCAAGGCAAAAGAGTCCGGCGGCAAACGATCCCCTGCGGGCAACCGCTTCTGGATGCCTAAGGACAGCGAAAAGTCCGTGGTATTCCTCACAGAGGAACCCTTCATTTACTTGGAGCACAACTGGAAGTCTGGTAGTTCCTACCGCAATTGGGGAACGTGTATGTCCCCCTTGGATGAGCCTTGTGGCTACTGTGACTTGAGCTTCAACAAGTACCAAGCGGCAGCGTTCACGGTAGTGGACTGCTCCCCATGGACAGACAAGGATGGCAACGAACACCGGTTCACCAAGCGCCTGTTCATTGCCAAGTCAGGGGTATGGGAAACCATTGAGCGTAAGCGTCGTCTTCTCAAAGAAGATGGACACACGCTTCGCGGCGCGGCTTTCCGCATCTTCCGTGGCAAAGACCCCAAGTCTCCCGGAGTAGGTGAGGACTTCGAGTTCCGTAAGATGATTGACCTTGACAACTGGGAGTTCAAGGACACCGACGACTACGACTTCGCAGAGATCCTCATGCCTAATGTGGATGCGATGAACGAGGTAGTCACTCAGTTTGGTGGCGCCCCAGTGGGGGCAGCATCCGCGGCGCCTGTGTTGGACGACCCTCCTTTCTAGTATAATCTTAACCCCCGCGAGAGTAAGCGTCCTGTTCCTGAGCCACGCTGAAATCGCGGGTCTTTTTTTAACACTGACTCTTAAAGGTATGGTAAAATGAAGATCGTTTTCGGCGGTAGGTTTGCAACAGGGGTAGGGGCAGGGAAGGTCCGCGCTCTTGAGAAACTAGGACATGAGGTAACTCCTGTTGAGTACAACGGTAACCCTCAGGTGTACAAAGACTTGATGGACAACATCCCCGGTAAGGATGTCGCAATTGTGTGGAAGTACCGAGGGTTCCACCCTGTACATGTCAAGGAGTTGACTGATAAGATCCCTACAATCTATTGGTACAATGATGGTACAGACCACTGGTCGGGGCGTGAGCGTCGGCGGGCGAGAAACGCTACGGTGATGGTACATCACAGTCGTTTACTAGCGGAGCAGCTTAGTGTCCCCCATGTGTTTGAGGGGTACGATCCTCTCTTTGACTACCCCCGCGACGTTCCCAAAGTTAGGGATGTCCTCTTTCTAGGACGGATCAAGAACTGGCACCGGAGGGAGTACAAGAATACACGGGAGTTCCCGTTCCGTCGTAAGGCCACCCCGGAGGAGCACGCCATTGCTGTGTCAGAGACTCGTATCAACTTGAACTTCACTCAACCGGGTTTGGGTGGGTTCTCAGATCGGTTGTTTAAGATCATGGCAGCAGGAGGGTTCATCCTAACAAATGAGTGCGACGAGATCACTGACACGTTCACCCCCGGCGAACACCTCGGTACGTTCCAAGGCGTCGATGATTTCTCCGACAAGATTGACTACTACCTGAACAATCCTGAGGAGCGTGCAGCGATTGCTAAGAAGGGGATGGAGTTCGTCCGTGCCCGCTTCTCTACTGACCACTGGGCAGAAGGGATGATCGACATCGCTAAGGGCATAATCTAATGGCAGTGAGCATCGTGGAATTAGCGTATGAACGCGAGGAGTTTGTACAAGACGTGGACGGTCTTATCTACTGGTGGAATACAGGTGGTGCCTATGCTGCCCGTAACCTACGAGAGTTAGCGGATGAGCTTGACAGGATAAACTCTGATTGGCAAGCGCGCCTCGACCGAGAATTTGGGAAGAAGAACTGAAATGCAAACGTTTGCAAAGGGTAAATGAAATGGTAGTAGAGGTAACGGGAGTAGAGATGGTAAAAGTAAGAGTCAACGTCACCCAGAATGATATTGATATGGGGCAACCAAGATCGGTGTGCTTCTGCCCTTTCTCTCTAGCGATTGGGAGGAGAGTGAAGAAGGATATATACTTCGGTGTAGCCGGTCCCTACATAAGCTATTGTCGGGAGGACAGCCACCCAGATGCAGACCCTATCATTGAGAACCCTGACAGGGTAAAGGAGTGGATTCACTCCTTTGACAGAGGAGAGGAGGTATCCCCTATTCGTGCTACTCTTGAGATACCTAAATGGATGCTAACTGAGTAGGATGAGAGGCCAAAACATTCTAGTCACTGGTGGGGCGGGTTACATTGGTAGTCAGGTGTGCAAGCACTTGGCGCAAGCTGGGTTCACCCCGGTTACTTACGACGATTTCCGTAACGGTAACCCATGGGCTGTCAAGTGGGGGCCTCTCGTTGTGGGGGACCTCGCAGACACCCAGCTTCTGCAACGGACTTTCGAGGTCTACGCCATTCTCGCAGTCGTACACTGTGCCGCGGATGCTTATGTGGGTGAGTCCATGAAGGAACCCGACAAGTATTTCCGTAACAACACGGTTAATACCTTGGGTCTCCTCGAAGCAATGCGGCGGGCCGCTGTTCGCCATATGATATTCTCTTCTAGCTGTGCCACCTACGGTGCCCCCAGTTCACAACCAATCCAAGAGGCTGCACCGCAAGATCCCACCAGCCCGTATGGTGAGTCTAAGTTACTCGCTGAGAGAATGATCAAATGGCACTGCCACACCCACTCTCTCCGCTGTGTTGTTCTTCGCTTCTTCAACGCCGCGGGGGCGGACCCCGACGGGGAGGTAGGAGAAGCGCACTCCCCGGAAACCCACCTTATCCCTCTTGTCATCCGGGCTGCTACCACACCAGATCACATCACCATACATGGGACAGACTACCCAACCCCTGACGGCACGTGCGTCCGCGACTACACTCACGTTTCCGACATCGCGGATGCCCACCTACTCGCTCTTGACTACCTACTCAAGGGAGGGGAAACGGATGCCTTCAACCTCGGCCTTGGCACTGGTCACTCCGTTCGTCAAGTTATCACAGCAGTAGAACAAGTCGCGGGAGTACCTCCCCAGTTCAAGGTATCCAGTAGACGCCAAGGTGACCCACCCGTTCTAGTGGCGTGTGCCAACAAGGCGAGAAACTTATTG